>Ga0326733_1000560_pt1 | contig 10652 bp, 6 predicted proteins | sample 14_GP2_308_FD_207946 | JGI IMG/M metagenome (GOLD analysis project Ga0326733, IMG submission 207946) | Glacier ice microbial communities from Ngari, Tibet, China - 14_GP2_30.8 | ecosystem: Environmental > Aquatic > Freshwater > Ice > Glacier | place: China: Ngari, Tibet | collected 2018-07-17 | reverse complement strand
CGCGAGAGGCGCCGCCAAAAAAGCTGCCGCTGGGTCTTGAAACTTATGCCGATCTGGTGCGAAAAGCCGATCAGCTCCATCAGCGCCCGAAAAGCGGAAATCCGCGGCGTTGGGGACCCCACCTGAAAGCGCGATTCATGCCGATCAACAGCGCCGATCAGGCGTACGAAAGGGCACTTGAATATCTTGAACAATTGTTGGGGGAGTTTCCCGGTGCGCGCGTATGGCTGGACCGTGACGTTTCCTTCAATGGACAATCGAGTGGCCAGGAGGCCACCATACAAGGCATTCCCCGCCTGCACACATCGAGATCGGAGTATTCGCTGCAGTACGGCGCTAGAAAGAACCAGATGGCAGCGGTGTTGCTTAACGCGCTTCGCACAAGCACAGCATACCGAGTAGGTGTGCCACAAACCACCAACTTGGTCAACGGCCTCGGCAGACGGGCCTTTGGAATCAGCCAAGTTCCGGTCGATCCCGATGCCCGCGATGAATACATTTTCGCCTACGGTGAATGGCGCACGATCTAAAAAAGCATGCAAGGCGATGTAGTACCGGCGGTCTTACTAACCCGTCGGTACCCAAGGCTCGGAAAGCAAGTGGCCCGCTGACTGAATTTCTACCTAGTCGACGATTTCACTCGCCCGGAGCCAACCAGTAATCAAGCAGCTAACCGTCACGAACGTTGGCGTCATTCACCGTCGCCCGCAGGTGGAAAATAGTACTCAGTGCCGAACGCCCACGCAGGCACCGGTAGCACGTTCTCCGGCGTGAAAATTTCACGAAGATCGATATCAGGCAGCTTTTCCGGGCGGCGCTTCCCACGCACGTTGATGCCAGTTTTTTCGAGGATAGAACTGGCATACTTCCACACGGTAGTACGGCTGAAAAGGTCATCAAGCGAGTGCCCTTCCAGCCATAGCGTATAGGCTCGCCGTTCGGCCTTTGTCAGCATCTCCAGTTCATCTTCAGTAAGCAGGCGCTGAATCGAATACTGAACTTCGTACGTGTCGAGTAGTTCAAAATACAGCCCAGCCACATCAAAATCCTTCCAGCGCGACACATAGCCTAAGTCAAGGGCCTTCAGTTTCGCGGAGCGCAGCTTGAGCTCGGCGCGAATACCCTTCTCGGCTTCTTGGACCAGCTTTGTCTGATACGGCCCAAGGCGTTGGCATTTGTTGGCAGCAAAAAACCGCGCTATGAGTTCTTCAGCTTTTCCATAGATGCACAGCTCATGGTAGTCGGACCTACGCTTTGAGCCACGGTCCAACTTGATCCAGGTCAACAATGGGCGGTCTTTGCCAAAGCGGTTGTTTTCGTCAACTGCATCCATGATCTGCACGACGGTACTGGCCGAGATCCCGAAGTTTGCTGTCAGATCCACTTCTGTAACCTTCACACCGCCACGTAACCATGAGGCCCGATCCGTAGGATCAACGTCAATACCAATGCGCCGGGCAACCATGTCCAGGATGGCGTAGACATAGTCCTGCATTACGCAATGTCCGAAGAGGTTGTGCTTCTGGAACAGCAATGGGGGGCAACACTCGATTTCTAGCGCGTGTGCCACGCCATCGCTATCGATCTGCGTTGAGCGCACGTAAGCCTTATCGCCACCGTCCTTCAGGGCTTTCATATTAGGACTAGCACCGTTGGCCGGCACCACGTGTCCTAGCTCTGGGGCGTCAAGGTACCAGATGGTTCCGGTGGAACTGTGAGTACAGTCCGCTGTGAACCGGATCCTATCAATATGAATGTTGACGGCCTGAGATTGTGTTGAATGCTGGATCGTAGTCATGATGATTGGCCTGCTAATGAGGCGGTTGGTTGGTCGAGTGTTTAAATTGTGAACACATCTGAGCTACTATAGCCACCGACCAATCGATATGATCGTGGCAATGGACAGAACATCACCAGAGTGCTTTACAGGACTTCCGAAACAACAATGCAACCGTGATCCCCGCCAGGGAGGTATTGGACGGCGTAGCGGCGTAGCGGCGTAGCGGCATTTCGACAGTATTGATAGTGATGCGCGGCGGTACACAACACTTCGGCACCGGGCCAGACTTTATCTACCTACAGCGTAGTCACTTAGGAATCCGGCCGCGTGTGCCATATGCGGTGGAATGCGAACATTGGTGGAGGGCTGCGAGCGGTGCTCAGCGAGCCATTCCGAAGCTCAACCGAATGCTGGACTTCCCGCCACCACTAGACATACGTAAGCCTGTACGATGACGGTCTGAGCCTCGCTAAACACGCCTGGGCTCGCATGCCTGCCGTACGGGCCACCACCATCAACAGATCATCACCAGAATATGCCCTTACAGTTTGAAACCTTCGATGCCGAATCAGGCGCGTTCGCCTACCCTGACGACTGTTACGACGGTCTCCTTGCCGAATTCGACGGCCTGCTCGATGCACATGAATCGGGGGATCTGAACGACACGCGATATCTTGCGGCGCTGAATCGGCTGCTCGTCGAGGCCCCTGACTTCATCGACGTGCACGCTCACATCGCCTCACACTGGCACCGGCAAGGCAAGCCAAAGAAGGCACTAGACGCTGCGTTGCTGGGTTTAAGTGTATCGAATCGTCATATCCCCGAAGGCTTCGATGGCCGCATTGAATGGGGTCATCTCGACAACCGGCCGTATCTGCGGGCGATGCACATCGCGCTGCTGTCGTACATGCGCCTGCGCCGTCACAAGGACGCCGTGACGATCATCGAGCTCATGTTGGCTCGCAATCCCGCCGACAACCAGGGCGTGCGCTTCCTACTGGGTTCTGAGGCATTGCGGGCCGGCGACTTTGACCATGCTCAGTCGGTGTTCGATGCAGAGGCGCCAGATTACCCACCGTACTACTACGAACTGGCACTCTGCCACATGATGCGCGATGATTGGGTAAATGCTGCCACAGCCCTGCGTCGGGGCTTCGCAGCCAATCTCTATATCGCGGAAATCCTTGGGGGGAATCCGAATCCTGCGCCGCTGGCAATCTGGCATGGCACCACACTTGCAGAACCCGAGATCGCGTGCGACTACGTTCAGATGTACGGCATGCTCTGGCACAGCCATCCCGACAGCTTTGCTTTTGCCCGCTGGCTGTTTAACCATCCGAGGGTACTGGCAGAGCGCGCAGCGATTATGGAATGCAAGGAAGCGATGTTATGGAAAGAGGACGCGAGCATACGCCAGAACTGGCTACAACGAGGACACCTCGTTGCCGATAGCATTGACGACGCGCTCTCCGTCGCCATAGTGGTCAAGCGTAAGGATCGGCGCGGACACACTACATGGCCGTGGGTGCGCACGTAGCCCCAAGCGCGCAATAGCTCCTGCGGCGGCATCGGCAAGCCATTTCGAGTGGGCTGGTCAGGTTCAGGCGCGCCAACCTCAATTTGTATTCATTGGCTATCACTGACGAACTGGAGGAGCACGTGACTAAAATCTGCAAATGGGGGAACTCGCTCGGCCTTCGGCTGCCGGCACCTGTCGCTCTGGCTGCGGGATTCAAAAACGGTACGCAGGTTGGCGTGCGGCTGCTCGACAATGGATCGCTGCTCGTGACTCCGCTGGCCGGGGCTGTGGCAGTGTCATCCGCTCAGTCTTTGGTGCGCCCTGCACCTTCGCTCACCAAATGGTAGTTAAGTCCGGAGTACGAGTAACTCAACGGACCTTCGATTTCCATCATCTGAAATCCGGTCAGAAGCCGACGTTCGCATACTAGTTATACTGTGTGAGTTTTCCTGGCAGAAAATTTGCTATAGTTGTAGCTATCGGCCACAGACGCTGTTTGGCGCAGGCCCCGCACGCGTCGTGGCTGGCCCCTAAAGACTTCAGAAGTCGAATGAAAACGGCATGGATCATTCAGAAAAGATAGCAGCGGACAAAACTTCGCTTGGTTTTGACTTTCAAGATTTGGTCTACATTGAAAAGCTTATCGAGCTCAAACCAGGACAAACATTAGGTCTTGAGCTCCACGATGACATCCATGTGGAAACTGCCGCAGACAACGCATCCATTGAAGATCTTCTGCTCATCCAAGTTAAGCACTCAGTCAACCCGGGCAACATCACAGATCGAGACGTTGATCTTTGGAAGACCATCCACAATTGGCTCAAACTCGTTCCGGGCCTGCCGGCTTACCGAGCGCTGACATTCCAGCTTTACACGAACAAGAGCCTCAACAACCAGGCGTTTGTTAGCTTACTGAAAGCTTCACGCCAGGACATTCAGGCGATCATCGATCACATAAGAATGACGGATCAAGAAATTTCCGCAGCTGAATCGATAAAGCAACCTGATAAGTCGCCCAATCCGCTTGCAAAATACGTAAAATCGGTTTCGCAGGCAAGCAACGAAGAACTCAAATTCTTATTCGAGCGATTTGAGTTTCACTCTGATAGCTCCTCCATCATCACAAGAATATCTTCCGCATTGCGACAGCTTTCAATCCCGAAATCACGTCTGGAAGACACCAGAAAACACGTAATAGGCGCATTCAAGGAATCGAAGTTTTCGCGAATCATCAAAGGCGAAAAAGTCGTCATTACTTTCGACGACTTCCGTATCGGGATGGGCTTTGACAGAATTGTCAGATCTGCACGCGCCGAACCCGCTGATTTCGACCGATTCGTAGATATCTACTACAGCTATCAACGGCCAGACACACTATCATTTAGCAACAGCAAGTTCCACGATCAACTGAAAGACATTGGCATCAGCGATGAAGAAATCGTCGATCGCGGAATAGAAATGATGCTGGCGGAGCAGTTTATGGAATCGCTCCGAGATGCTGGCTCTTTTAGTGCAAGCGATAACGTCAGGTTGGAAAATAAAGCAATTTCCGAATGGCAACTATTACATAAAAAGTCGCACAGAAGTACAAAAGCAGATGATGAGGCGGCGCATCGGCAAGCATCACTGGACTGCTACGATCAAACAATGGGCAATCCGTTGAGAGCTGACGATATACAGCTTCCGAGCAATTTGAGCTGCGGCAAATACATCAAGCTCTCCAACCTTCCTCGCATCGGCTGGCGCAAGAATTGGCAGGGAACGTTTAAAAAATGAATCGATTGTCTCAAAACGAATTGATCGGCACAGTCGCTATCCAAAGCGCGCTGGAAAACTCAACAGGGCGCAGTTTGTCTTTAGCCAAAGCTATGCTTGTCCTGCCATTGCTTTTTGACAAGGCTGTGCGTTCGGTCTTGAAACGAAAAAACAGCGTCGTGTTGAGCAGCAAAGATCTTCTGATTTCCAATCCCGATGCATTTGTCACGGTACGAGCACGTTACGAGGACCTGACGATCACTTCCTTGAACGCCATACTTCTCGCACAGGAGTTGGGTATGGCGGCACTGGGAGACGATTGCTTGGTACTCAAAAAGCAAATATTTTTCCGTAACAACCTTGAGATTGGCAAAATCGCATTAGATATCTTGGCATCTGGCCCAAAGCTGGGCCTGATCCTCAACGAATCCACCGCAGATCTCTATCAAACCTTCAGGATTGAGTTGTGAGTCAAATTCAGATTTTAAGTGTTGTCTTATGGCAAAAGAACGGTATAAAACGGACTCTTGATTTTATGCCCAATCGCGTGAACGTCATCACGGGAGACTCCGGGAAAGGAAAATCATCGATTCTTTACATTATCGATTATTGCCTTCTGGCAAGTGAAACTACCGGTATATCCAAGACGAATATCGATTCCAAGGTAGACTGGTACGGAATCAAAATTTCCGTCGACGGCAAAGAGCTCGTCATCGCACGCCCTTCCGAGAATAATGGAGCGACGGAGCAAGCATACTTCAACGAGAACGGAATCATCCCGCCTTTCCCCGTACTAAATGTGCGAATCGAAAATCTCAAGAAGGTTTTGAGCGGCGCATTTGGCATCGATACCGAATTGAGAGTTCCATACGGCGGAAAATACATACAGGCAGGATCGAAGGTTTCATTTCGGAATTTTCTCGCGTATAGCTACCAAGACCAAAATACTATCGTCGCGCCCGACCACCTCTACATTCGTCCCGCCGACGGACGTTATCAGGAAGCCATCGAACGCACGTTCCGTATGGCCATTGGGGCAGAGAATGTAGGCACCGCACTTTCACGAAATCGCCTCTCCGAACTGGAGCGTAAGAAAACCATTGAGGCAAGAAAAAATGATTCGTACGCCAAGTCTGAAAATGCTTTTGCCGAGGAGTTAGGGGCGCTGTCCAGCGAGGCCCATTCGCTGGGCGTGATTGAACGCATTCCTGAATCGTATGAAGATAGGATCGTCGTACTCCACGAATTGGTTCAAACACCGGCAATTCCAAACGATCACAAACGGGAAGTCGAGCGAATCGAGAGAGAAATCTTCAGCCTGGCCGCTAAAAATCGCCAACTGCTGGCGTTCATCGACAATAAGACTGCTTACACCAGTGCATTGAAAGAAACCGAGGAGTCACTCAAGCCTGTCAACGTATTTAATTCGCAGGCTGAGGAGATATTTCCTTCACAGCTAGCGAACGAAGTCATCGCCCGCCTACAGCGCGAGCTCTCGGACATCAAGTCTGCGCTACATAGCCGAAAAAGCTTCCCATTCCTGGATGAAGTTGGAAATATTCACGCACAGAACGAAACGAAAATTCAAGAACTCAGAGAGGAATTATCCACAATCAAGACAAAGCAGCCGATTCGAGATAACCCCAATGATTACTATCGCTATCTGGGGCGTTTGGAAGCGAAGCTCGATATATACCGTCGCGGTGAGGCCCGGCAAGTTCAGCCCGTGCGAGACGACCTCGACGACTCCATCGCTGACCTGCAACGAATCGTGGATCAGAACGAGGAAAAGAGTAATTTAGCAAAGCAGGAGCTGAATCGCTTAATCAACAAACGACTCATCAAACTACCTTTGAAGGGCTATAACAATTTTTCTGCTTTCTTTAGTGAAAAAGAGAAATTGATTCATCTGCATTCTCCTGATTTGGCAACGGTAGAAAAGATGCCTGACGTGGGAAGCGCATCGAACTATCTCTACCTCCATGTTTCCTATTTCCTTGCAATACACGAGATCGCCAAGATAAGGCTAATCCCGTGGGTTCCCTCTTTCTTGGTGATCGATCAAGTCAGCACGCCCTACTTCTCAAGCGACGGCAAGCCCAACGATGATATTCGCAGCTTGGACAAGGTATTGACGGAATTAAATCAGTTCGTTATCGACATGGAAAAACACGGGGGATTCCAAATCATCTTACTAGAACACATCGGCAAGGAACACTGGACCTCATTGAAGCTGGACCGGTTCCATCTTGTCGACAGGGAGCTTCGCGACAACTACGGCCTCATTCTTGATTGAGACTCCAGGCGATAAATCTCCGGCGGAGTCGCGGCAATAGCCAATAGCCCCAGACCACGCCGTAGATCAGCGAGCCTCACAAGGCGTGGCGATACTTACGTAGAAATAGTCCAACGTTAACTGACCGGCTGCTTTTCGGGCGATTGCTGCTGCTCGTAAAATGAATTTCAGGGCCGGCTTACTATCGATAATGGCGGCTTTTGGCTAGCCAACCACTTGTAGCGCCGCTTGTGGTTCACACGGATAGCCGACCGGCGGCCTCCGTCATGACCTGCGCCACATCAAATTGAATACCTGGCCCATCATCACTAGCCGCACGTTTGGTGGACTAAATCAACTTGGCATCGCGCAATATTTCCGACGCCCGAAAAAGTGCACCCGCATAAGTGTCCAATCCTTGTTCAGGAAGGAAAAACGGAGGGCTGTTTGGCCCTTCCATTCGGCATCATGACTTCAACTACCAACCTTGCGAAAGCATCTCCCGCATGCTCAACCCATTCAGCACAGAGGCGCAGGTTTCCCAGTCCGCATCCTCAACCTTGCTGTATTTGGCATCAAACGGGTTGCGCGTCGCCATGCTGCGGTCAATGAGTTGATTTGCGGCGGCCTCGTCGTTCTGCGCCACTTGCACCCACACGTCTTCAAGCGTATCGGGAATTTGGCCGAACAGTCCGTGAATCGCTTCGAGCCGGTCAGCTAGTACTTGGTGAACGCGATCTTCTACAGAGTCACGGTAACGAAGGTTAGCTATCCAAATTTCATTGCGGGCCTGGCCAATGCGCTGGATACGACCTTTACGTTGTTCCAGCCTAGTCGGATTCCACGGCAAGTCGATATTGATGAGTGTGCCCAAGCGCTGCAGGTTTAAACCCTCAGATGCCGCATCGGTGCCCAACATCAGCTTGAGGTCTCCAGCACGCACACGTATTTTGAGCAGATTGCGGTCGCAACGTTGAAAGCGACCGTCACGCCAAAAGCCGGACCGGTTGCTACCCGCGTAGAGCCCAATGTCCATGCCCGCAAACTCTGCTCGCTTGGCAATTTCGTTGCCAATCCAACGGACCGTGTCGTAATATTGCGAGAACAAGATGCAGCCGCGGTCCAGCCAGCTCTCGGAAACCCCAGTTTGTGTACCACAAAGGTAGCTAATCAGCGCCTCCAACTTGGGGTCGTTGTTGCCACCTTGCTTCAGCAGGCTAAGGCATCGCCGTAACGAATCAATTTCCTTGTCTGTGAAGTTCTTGAAGTCACTGCCCCCCAACGGCGGCCGCCCCAACTGCACCGGCACCTCTTCTTCAGCGTCGTCTTCCTCCTCGTCATCATGGGTATCTGGCTCCTCGCCTAGCAGCTTGGCCACGGTTCGCCGCCCGGCTTCCATGGAGCTGCCCATACGACGCAATAACAGCGTCTTGAAAAAGCCGGCACCCTTAACCCTTTGCTGGAGCAACTTAGAAAACTCCTCTGCCTCCACATAGGCGTCACGCAGATAGCTGCCCAAAACCAATGCCCCCTCATTGTCTTCACCGAACAGCTTGACTGTCACCTTGGGCAGAAAGTAACCACCTGTGGCCGGGTTAATGGTCGCCTCCAAATAGGCGCGTGTGCGGCGTACGATACAACGTAGCAGCGGGTTGAAATTGGTACCGTACTCGGGCAACAGCCCATTTTGAAGTTGCACGCGGCGAATGGCGGGCGAGAGTTGATCTAAACTCTCAGGGGTGAATTGCCAACGCGTATCGCTGGCATCTAGGCTGCGACGTATCCGGTCAAAAGCCGGGTTTTCAAACTTGGATGGCAAGGGGTCGCGCACGTACTCCCAACCAATGCGCACATCAGCAGTCGGCACCTCAACGTCGCCAGTCGAAACGTCCAGGCAACGGCTCGCCTGAAACCACGGGCTGGAATGTGTCCAGCCACCCAGCACACTATCATTACCTTGGGACAAAATATGCAGCAAATCCCACGCTTCTACTGGATGCAGTTGCACCGGGGTGGCGGTGGCCAGCAACATGCTTTTTGTCTTGGGGCCAATCTCGCGCAAAAAGGCCATCAACTTGTTGGGCTCAGCGCGCTCGTTGACTTCGTCTGCATTGGCATCCACCTTGGGTACCTTCCGGCGGCGAGCGCGATGCGCTTCGTCAACGATGACACAGGTGTAGCGGCGGCTGAGCAACTGTTCGACAGCTTCGGGCAGACCGCGCACCACTACCCCTTGCGATACCAGTCCGATGCGACGCGGGCACTTCCCCAATGATTTGGCGCCCTCGGATGGATATTCAAGTTCGTTCTCATCCACCCAGGCCTTGCCATTCCAGCGCGCTGAGGGTAACGACAGCAACTCCATTAACTCGTCTTGCCACTGTTGCAGCAACGGCTTGGGGGCGAGTACCAATACCGGGCCGCCATCCGGGTCATCCAGCGCCATCAGCATAGCCGCCATAGCAAGCTGCACCGTCTTCCCCAAGCCCACCTGGTCGGCAAGTACCAACCGCGCACCACCGAGTCGGTGCCGCTCCAGCGCCAGCCTTGCAAAGTACTTTTGGTGCGGCCACAAGCCTTGATCGCGGCGGTACACCGGTGTTTCAACGGCGACCGCAGCTGCTACCAAAGTCGGGTCGGTAATCGTTGTCAACTCAGTAGGCTCGATGACTGTGCGGGAAATAATGCGTTGCAAGTCCTGCACGATGAACGGACAGCATGCCAAATCTACGGCGCGCGCATCGTTCCACAGTGCATCAAATTCCGCCTGCACCCAAGCGATGGTGTCAGGATCGTTGTCTTCCCATAACAGCTCGTAGTTCCGCTTCCAGGCCGACAGGCTCTCGTTCACGCTACCCATGAACGAGGTTGCAGTACCATCGGCGTAACGCAGCACCCCCGCTTTGCCGTGAATCAGGCCAAACGCCAAATCAGGCAGCACGCGCACCTCCAACTTTTTGCTGGTCAGCGCCGCATACAAGGCCCTATAGCGCGGCAATGCCGCCGGTGGCGCGTCCTCCGGTCTGCCCGCGCACCAACTGCGGCGCAGCGCGGCTTGTGCAGCACCAGCAGTTACAATATCTTGCGGGTCAAGGTCCGAATTGCAAATGATTCGCACTGTCCCTGTCACCCTGTCAAGAGCCTCGCCCGCCACTTCAAACAGGCTGGATCGAAAGTAACCCGCAATGCGGTCATAGCTGACGGCCCCATTTAGGCACTGGGCCAGCACCGATTGATCAAGGCGGTTAAGCCGACTAGAGTGGCGTTGGAGCATATGGCGTTGGCTTTAAGCGTGATCGTTACGAAGGCGACCGGCCAACATG
>Ga0326733_1000559_pt1 | contig 10655 bp, 11 predicted proteins | sample 14_GP2_308_FD_207946 | JGI IMG/M metagenome (GOLD analysis project Ga0326733, IMG submission 207946) | Glacier ice microbial communities from Ngari, Tibet, China - 14_GP2_30.8 | ecosystem: Environmental > Aquatic > Freshwater > Ice > Glacier | place: China: Ngari, Tibet | collected 2018-07-17 | reverse complement strand
CTTTGAACTCTAATGTGTACTGCCGCTGTGTGAGCGAAGAACCTCGTGACATTATTACCTCCATACACCATCAATTTATCAAATTCTTGGTGTACGTGAAATCGAGGCAAGATCAGTTCCGCGTTGATTACTCACCAGCTGCCGCAGGCGTGTAATCAAACGACTGGATTTACGCAACATTCACGTTACCCCACCACATCTGTTTTACATCAGGCTCAAGTCGGTATTTGTCGCGCCTGTAGAAGGAATTTTCAAGCACAATGTTGACCTCTGAAGGCGGCTTATCCTTCTGCACCGAATATGCTTCTGTCCTCTCCACTGCAGCTCTAAACTTATCCACGCCGCTATCGCACCAACAGTCGAATGCCCATGTCGGCTCGGACAGCTTAATCACATCCATATCCCATTTAAAGCAGAGCCGTAACTTCAATCTCAAAGCCGGATAACGGTTGTTATTGGCATTATCGTTCTGGGACCGAAGTCGTAGAAGCCGTGTAAATCCAATCTCTAATCGTGTACCACGACCGTGGTTGGTGATATCCGAATATGCTGCTAGTCCGTCTCCCTCGCTCGCAATAACGTCAAAGTCGCGCACGTCGTTGTAAAACTCACTGATTACGTTTAAGGCAGTTGGAAGTGTCAGCCCAGGCAATTTTAGGAAACGAGCTCGCAAAAACGATCGTAAATCTTTTTCACAGGCATGAGGATCACGCATTTTTTCTGCATAGCATTGGCGGTAACCGGCGCCCGAAGAAAAAGCAGGCAAAACCGGCGGAAGCTCCTAGGTTGCCCATGTTGAATGAATTGTTATGCCGTTCTTCCACTGAGCAGCGACTTTAGCTTAGCCGTCCATTTACGTTGATAAAAAGCATCTACGGACAGCAAGTGCGCACTGATTCCCGACTCTCCCTCAATAATCTCCATAAAATTTAATGGCGTTCCGGGCTGCGCGGTATCAGCTGCCACAGCGCCAGCTTCCTTCATGGCAAATTTGACGTTTCCGGAACCCTTGAATCCCACAATCAATGATGGCGTGGCGTTTGCATCGAGCTCCTGCATCAAACAAAGGTGCGCAGCGTGGATGTTCGGGTGACGCGGAAGAAACGCTTTCAAAGCTGTAACCATCCTGGTCGGATAGTTAGCTGGTTGCCCCAAGAGAACCTGCGTCGCTTCCTGGACGATCCGCTCGGGCGCCACATGATTTACACCGCTCGAAAGCAATGCTTCAACCTCGCTCGGAAAGAATTCCTTACTGTAGGCCGAGGATGGATTAAGGATCAGCGACTTTCCTTTCATGATCTTAAGAAAATTTTTCGCCGGCATGGCAAGAAAGCTGGTTTTCTGTTTGAGACTTAGCCTTAGCGTCTCTAGGCTAGTGAAAAAGGGCGTAATCGCAGTTCCGTCGTTCTTTTCCCATGTCGCAATCGACAACTTACCTCCTGCAGAAATCTCGGCGTGCCCCTTACTTGGCGAATCCGAATGTCCAATTGCATAGACCTCCGAATCGAGCAGAATTCGATAGAAGTCAGGCCGACTTGCAGGATCATCACCCGCGCGCTTTAAAGCGCGCTCCAACTTGTTTTCAATCATTTCGAGCTCGGCATGACTTGTATTTGAATGGGAAAAATTTCTGGCTAATCAACGCGATGCCCGCCTAACTGGAATAGTCCAAGTCCTCCAGCCTCCCGCCGCATCTGCATTTCCGCCATTTTGTACAAAAACACAGTACTAAAGTAACCATAAAAGTTGTCAATTCTTCTTTTATAACATTGGCAACCTCGGATGCCAAGCCGCCGAAGCTGCGTTACCAGATCAGGTGCCGGAGCCTGATATGAGCGCAGCTGCGACGATCAGGTAGACTGCGGTGCCCAAAGACGGGGCGACCCGACATGCTCAACTTCGAGGGGGTACGTTTTCCGATCAATGGAATCCTGGCTTGCATGCGCTGGTATGCGGCGTACCCATTGCGCTATTGGCACCTTGAAGAGATGATGCGAGAGCGCGGCGTGTCGGTCGACCATTCGTTGATCGACCGATGGGCGATCCGTTTCTTGCCGCTCACCGTGAAAGTGGCCGGGCAACGCTTCGTCGCCAAGTCCAGTCATGAGTCACTCCTGTTCTTCCGAAGGAATTTTCGTAGTGCAACAGATGCCTAGCGACTCAGCATGCCTAAGCAATTCCTCCAGACGTGACAATGGGCAAAATATTCCGAAATACTCATCAGAATCGGTATCGATAAATACGGGTGCATAGTTACGTTCGCGCAGCCAAGCTTCAAGCTTTCTGAACATGCGCGAGGGAATGGCAGTTTCTGTACGCTCGTCGTAATCAAAGCGACCATTTCCGCCATAAGCAGTCCAAATGGCTGAAATCACTTTTTCGCTGTTTTCAACGTAGCGAGCGTCAAAAGCAAAGCCATATGGCCGAGGGCGGTTCGCAAAAGGATTGCCTACCAAGCTATCGCGCAAAACACTTTCGTGATCTGGGTTGCCGTCTAACGAAGCTTCACGATGGGTATCATTAACCCGACGTGCCAGCTCCGCAGCGACTTCTTCCCCGAGAAACGCAAACTGTTTTGAGATGAACGAGCAGAGCACTTTTCGGGCAGCTGCCGCTTCGGCTTTGTCATGCTGCTCAGCCGAACCGTCGTCATCGCGTGGTTGGATCAATGACTCGGTAGAGCACCATCCCCTGATGCTTGCAAAAATATTCAACTTCATCGCATGTCCATATTATTTGGCTTTCAAAGTACGTTTTTCCGACCCTCATAAGCAAAAGATTGCAAGTTTCACAGGCAATTATTGGAATTTGGATTTTTTCAGGGCCGACCACTTATGATAGGTTGCACTAACACAATCAAACACAAGGGTCGCATCCCGTGAACTGTTATTTCAACTCTAGAGATCAAAAATCTTATGAGTAAGCTGCTTTTGCTATTGACATGCCTATTAACGGGATGTGCTTCAGTTTCCGACATTGATATGAGCAAAATAGAAGAAAGCTGTGCTGCGTCTTGCTTCACAAATTACTCACAGTGCGTGAGCAAACTTTCATTGTTTCCAATATAGTCACAACACCAATGCACAACTGCACTGAGACTGTGTGCTTCAGCCTGCCCTGCGCGAGTCAATGGTTCCAGTGGGTCGTCCGCGCAAAAGCTTAGCAATCTTAACGATCTTTTAAAACGTGGATTAATTACGCAAAGTGAATTCGACGCGAAACGGCTCGAGCTTATAAAAGATTTGTAATTACCTGCGATTACGAAATCGATTAAAAGCTTTGTCGAACTATACAAAAAGTGAAATGACTGGTGAAACTACTATTCGTTCACCAAAATTTGGCGCAGAGAAAAATATGGACCAAAAAGCGAGCAAGCAAGCAGCGTCAGGAGAAAGAGGACACAGTTGATGGGATTTTTTGCTCGATGTTCGGCTGAAGATAAGGCAGCAATCGTACGCCTCGCACGATTTGTCGCTGATAACCCAGGAAAGGTCAAATCAATGGCGGAGATGAAAGCGTTAAAGGCTGCCGCCAAGAATCCTCATCAGATACACAACGCACGAAATCGCAAGAAAATGGCACAGCCGGACCACGAATCGTTAATTGCCTTCGCGCGGGCCGGGGATGGGTCCACGGCGTCAATCACCGAAGTGGCGCGCGGTCGAGCCTGCAATTGCACGTGTTTGGCTTGCAAGCGACCAATGGTTGCGAAGCAGGGCCTGGTCGTTTGCCCATGCGCCAGGCACAGGTGCTGCATGTGACTATGCGGCAGAGACTGCTCTTCACGTGGCCATGAAAGAATTGATTGAGGCAGAAGGCGCGATTTTTCTGCCAGGCTTTCAGATCATAGCCATCGGGTCAAATTCTCGTGGTGAAAAAATCGAGCGAACCCACGAGGTTCCTGCCAAATACATTAAATTGCAGTCGGTGAGGCTCGAACATAGCATTTACCCGATACGCCCTGACGTAGTAGCCACTTCGGACGGCCGAGACCTATTTATCGAGGTTTTTGTGACTGAGTCGTCTATTGCTAACCGACACGCCTGAAAAAACCTGGCTTTACCATGCCGGTGTGCAGCGTATTTTCGATCGGCTGAAAGCCTTAGTCGCAGCCGAAATCGCGGAAAAAAACAAAGCAATCACGCTACGGATTTCGCAAGAAAAGCGGCCGGATGCACCGAAAAATTATGACGAGCGACGACCGAAAATCAAACCAGAAGAAACTCAATGGGGCCATCGGCGGAACATCCGTACGGCTGAAGCAAGAGCGAAAATGCGTATCCCTGGGCCTGCTCTTTGCTACGAATTGACTGACGGCGGCCATCTTTTCCTACACCCTTCACAAGAAGATAGCTGCCTGCTAGAGGTGAGTCCGGATGCCGCTTGGATCACAGCGGAGCTGGCTGCTCTGCTTGATCTGCCTGGAGCTTTTCCAGAGCAGTGGCGCCTTTCGCCGACAAAGCAAAGCAAAGCGAAGCGAAGCAGCTTTGTGATGCACGTGCGAAAGATTAGTGGACGAGTTCAGAGTCTTTAACTAACTGGAACCATCTCGAATGCCAGTAGATATCGCAGGGAGATTGCCCTACTTACCCTTGATGCCAAACATTGCAGCTGTTCCAAGCGCGGCCAAGTGCTGCCAAGGTTTTCAGAATCAGAGGCAAGTCTTTTTTTATTACCCCTTCTTTGAATTTTGCGGCAACGGCATCCAACTGCAAACCTAGCGGGGCGCTGGCCAGTGCGTTCGTGACCGCACAAACTTGAGCTAAATAAACTACGTCCGCCGGCTTCAGCAAATGTGTTTGCTGCCGGATGATGCGCCCAAATGCTTTGAATAGTATTTCAACACACAAAGCTTTGCCGAACCGATTTCTCTTAATTTGGTAGCTAACGCCTGATTAATTAAATTATTTGTAACTTTTTCTCAGGTTCCTACTCCCATAATGGCAAGTCCAATAAAAAACAGCGCAAAAAATACCAGCAAAAAATTTTCTATAATCTTTTTCGATTTTTCAGGATTGACTTTGAATGATCGGCCAAAAATTCGTGTGGTTAAAAAATTTACCAATACAACGGCAGCATCTCCAACCGCATGTGTTGCGGCATCCAATAAACTCATCTATTTATTTCCGCTTAAACACAATTTTGTATATGTAAAACTTTTATTTCACAACATCCAAAAAGTTGTAAAACGGCATTTTCTGACTTCACATGTACTACAGAAAGCTGGTGCTTCAAACCCAGGAAAATAACGCAAACTAGGCACTAGCCAGTGCTCGGTTATGTAGTAGCAAAACGAAATAGCTTAAATTGAGCTATCCGTTCCCTCATCACCCATCTCGGCCGCGACTTCTAGCAGTTGCTCAGAAGTAGGTTTGTCCCAATTTTCGCCAAGTGCGCCAGGTGCATACCAGCGAATCATTTCCTGCAACACCAACGGATGCTGCCAACCGCTTGATTGCAAGCGTTTACGTAAAGTCGGGTGCACATTAGATTTTTCCATTTCTGCCAACAAGTCAGCAGTCATACGACCTTGCGCGTCTGTCGACATGCCGGCGATTTGTTTGACTACGGTTTCACGTTGCCGCCGATTCCACTCGGCAGCCCATCGAGACTGTCGCTTACTTTGATTGAGTTTTTTGTCGGCCTCTGGTGTTACGGCCCGCGCCTGTAAATCAGCCTCTTTTTTTACTGCTTTAGCTGCTTCGCTGGGGATAACAGATTTTAGATAACGAACATGATCGCGCAACGGCTCTGGGTATGCTTTGTGAATTCTATCTGCCAAAATTTCTAAGCCGGACTTGAACGCGTCCAAACCGAACTCTTCAATCAAATCGTCCGCCTTGTCTTCATCTACTCCTAGGGCTTTAGCACGCCCGATCAACTGTAAATCTACAGGAGCCGGCGGCGTTTTCAGTGCTAGCGACGGCTGGCTACTCATTTTGATTAAAAATTGAATTTCTGCAATTGTGCGACCCTCGCGATGCTCTACGAGCTCAACTTCAAGATCAGTAATTGCATTTACCTCTGCTACAGCTAGCTTAAGAGTGTCGCGCTTGAATATGCGGTATTCCAATTTAGCCGTTCTGTCTGAATCAGGCTGACCAGATAAAACCGGGCGCCACCATCGCCAGTGTTGACGAGATGTGCGACCAATGTCTTTGTAACGTGTACAAATTTCATATAGTGCAATGCCAGCATGAGAGCGTAGCTGGCTGATTATTTCAAGCTTAAGCCGAGCAAAAACAGTGGGGTGCAAAAGCTCGTCTTTTAAATTCATTGCATAGGACCACTCAACCCATACCTGGCCCTTTTCTTTAATTAATTTAGCATGAGCCAACAACCCACTAATATTCCAACCGCTCCCCTCCCCGTTTGTCGGGGACTGCCATTCAACTGTGGTAGACACCATTGCACGTAAATGTTTTTTTATAAGCGCGTGATCGTTTGAATCGAAATCAATCCCTTTAACCAATCTTTCGAGCGGTGCTCGGTAAAAATCTTTATGCATTCCCTGATTTTGAGCTTCATAAAGCAAAACGTTGTAGGTTTTGCGACCTAGGGAAGTGATGCGGGTCGACTTGGGCACGATTGCCAAAGTGTTGACTGGCTTACGCAGTAACGACTCGTTCCCCGCATGCAACAAGGCAACTTTAGGAGTTTTGCCGATGTTTTGGATTTTGACGTCGGGAAGAGTTTTGTCCATTTTTGAATTGTAATTCAAATGTGAAAGCCATTCTCACATTAAATACACAGGCGGAAAACAACAAATCCTGTATCCACTCACGTGGGTTCCTGAAAACTCTCCACATAATCCTGTATACACTCATCCTGTTTCCTGAAAACCCTCCAAAGCTTCCTGAAAACCCTCCAAAAACATTTATAACTATTTGATTTAAATAAGGAAAATCTCTCTTAAAGGTTTTAAAGTGTTTTTAGAACTTATATTTTTTAAACCAGATTTTTCTAAGTGAAAATCCAAAAACGATGCGTTTGGTTAAAGAAAGCGTCTTCGATGAACAATGCTTTCTAATAGTTAGATTATTTGTCACAATAGTGCTGTTTTACGAAAATTCGTAAAATACTCAAAAGTAAATTAGGAGCTTGTGTTGAATAAAATCAGTGTCAAACATCCACCAAGTATTACGCTTGGTGATATTGCTGAGCAAGCCGAGCGAGCCGTAACAATGATGGAACAAATTCGCAAAGTGATGTTAGCTCCGTCTGCCCGCAAAACAGCTCCAAGTTTCAATCTTAGTCAATTAACCACACTATGCGGCACCGAAAAAGGTTCGTTAAGCCATCGGATGACAAGAGGAGATTTGCCCACCGGAACACTCAATAAAACCGGTTCACGGCGAGAATTTTCTTTGGGGGAAGCACGGGCTTGGATTCGCGAATATCGCAAAGAGCATCTTAGGCCAGCAGGTGCAGAGGCGATCACCATTAGTATTGGTAACTTCAAAGGCGGTGTCAGTAAGACGACAACCGCCGTTACGTTGGCACAAGGTCTCTCGTTATTAGGCCATAAAGTGCTGGTAATCGATACCGATCCGCAGGGCTCGCTCACTACATTATTCGGCATTTTGCCAGACACTGAAGTTGAAGAAAACGACACCATTTTGCCCCTGGCTCTCGGAAACGAAATGTCCATTCGGTACGCAATTCGTTCAACTTATTGGGATGGCATCGACCTTGTAGCAGCAGCACCAATTTTATTTGGTGCTGAATTTGCCCTCCCTGCCCGACAAACTAAAGAAAACGGCTTTGAATTCTGGCGGGTGCTCGATCTTGGCATTGATGACGTACGAGATGAATATGATGTAATTATCATCGATACTCCCCCTGCTCTAAGCTACACCACTATCAACGCGTTTATCGCTAGCAACGGAATTATCATTCCACTTCCACCAAATGCACTCGATTTCGCCTCAGCTACACAATTCTGGTCCCTCTTTTCAGATTTAACCACTAGCCTTTTGACGGATCGTGGGTTGACAAAGGAGTTTGATTTTATTCATGTTTTGCTAGCTCGCGTTGATGCTACAGATGGTGCAAGTAACATTGTGCGCCAGTGGATAGGCCAAACCTATGCAGAGAAAGTTTTACCGGTTGAGATACCTAAGACGACTGTCACCGGAATCAGTGCGGCGGAGTTCGGCACTGTCTATGACGTCGCAAAATATGATGGGTCCGCTAAAACTTTCAAAAGGGCTAAAGAAGCTTATGATAATTTTGTTCGGCATATTGAAGGTTCGATTCAAGCAGCCTGGGCAAAACAAGTGGATGTAGAAAATTCAGCACCAAATGTTGAACCGTTCAACACTACTTCTCGAGTCAGTGAACCAAAAAAATAAAAATCCAGTTGTTGGTGCAAATTTCTCCGACAAGCTAATAGTTTACAAAACACAACCAATGGTGTTGAACCGTTCAACACTAAAAATTTTCTTTAAAATATTTTTGTAGTTTAATTTGGGTTTTGAAACACTAATAAAGTTGGTGGTTGATACCGTCGTTGAATTTATAAAGGTGCTTTTATACACTGCATTGATGTGGTGGATTTTCACTCAAAAGGTGCTGTTTTGGCGCGCTAAGGTCGGCACTAGCCTATGAATATTGAAAGTTCGGAATGCCGTCGTGGTTCGACAATCACTCATGTTAAATAATTAAAAATAGGAATAGCGGAGATGAGTAAAAAGCTAGCAGCTAAAAATGCCATGATTGAGTTGCCATTAACGTCTAAACCGACGGCATTGCCTGAGCTAAGTGCTGGCAGTCCACCACGTACGAGAACGGCAGTCGGGGGCATGGCACAGTTCGTTACGACTCAATCTCCAGTTCATCGCGAGGTCGAAGAGCTACGCAAAACAGTGAAGTTGTTCGATGGGGCGCACGTCGTGAGGGCCATCGATCCTATTACGATAGTACCGTCTGAATGGGCTAATCGGCATAAGGATACGTTTAGCTCCCAAGATTTTGCGGAACTCAAGCGCGAGATCCGAGAATCAGGTGGAAACATTCAGCCCATAAAAATTCGGCCTGTGCCGAACTCTGAATCTGAAAAAAAGCGGGCCACCCAGTTTGAAATTGTGTATGGACATCGCCGTCATCATGCTTGTTTAGAACTTGGTATTGCCGTAAATGCGCTCATCGAAGTAGTTGATGATCAAAAATTGTTTGAACAGATGGAACGTGAGAATCGAGGTCGAAAAAATTTAAGTCCTTGGGAACAAGGCCGCATGTATCAAATTGCCATTGAGAAAGGTCTCTACCCTTCCCAACGAAAGTTGTCGGAAGCTGTCGGTGTCGATGTGTCACTTATATCCAAAAGTATTGCATTAGCTAGACTCCCTAGTACCGTTATTGAAGCTTTCACCAGTCCTTTAGACGTGCAATTTCGCTGGGCACAACCTTTGACGGAGGAAGCTCAAAAAAACCCAGAACAGATCATAGCGATCGCTAAACAAATTATTATCGAGGCTAGAACTACAAAATTTACCGCTGCGGATGTATTTACTCGTCTAATTGGACGGTCAGTTGCCAAAGATGTTGATGAGGCACTCAGTGAGTTGCAGGAAGAATCTGAACCGAAGAGCCAAGAAGATTTGAATTTTTTTGTTAACGAACGGGGCGACCTTGTAATCACCATTAAAACTGGAATCATAAATGTTGATCACCAAGCAACTTTGCGCACTCTACTAGAAAAGTTTTTAGAATCTGGTATATAAATGTGTCTAACGAAAACTTTGGGGCTTAGTAGATTTGCCGGCATATTTACAACGGTAAGTAAGGCCTAGTCTATTTAGTAGCACTTGAAGAGTGTGTGAAGTTTTCGATAACTAAATCTTTTCGAATCTTGGCAAGAGTGGTTTTTATAAACTCCCGAAAACTCTCCGCTTCCATAGCCGTTGTTATTTCCCCGTAAATATCACATGTGAAAACGGCAAATAGTGTTTGCTGTCCACGGTTTCTCCCATTGTTAAACTATGCATTCAAGTCCCAATTTGTTCCACACGCCAAGGTAGATGTACTGTGGTCGCTGCAGTAATAGGGCAGCCTTTGACCGGACTGTACTAAGTCTATTTTTGATGCGGCTGAGCCGAGCGGCGCGAAGCCGCTGAGATTTTGGCAAGGGCGTCAATATTTTTCACGTTACGAAAATGGCAAGTCAAAGCCACTATGGGCCTTTGTGAAACTGTTCAAGCCGTTGGATCGTCCCCGAATTTGCCTAGTGGGGTAAGAGCCGCCTCATTTTTTAAAAATCAGTTGCTCTACGTTCCTTAAGCCGCTTTGGTTTTTTATGACAGACTACCTATACCAGTACTGGAGTGTTCAATAAATAGACAAGCCGACGATCAAAATAATCTTGGCTCTACCATGATTATTTCTATAATCACGGTAACCGTTTTAGTGCCCTAAATTAGCTTGTTCAATTTAGCTCTACCCAGTATCCTCTTATTTTCCTAAGCTGATCAACGACTTAGACAATTCAATGGGGAGGGTGCATGCGTGGTGGGTGGGTAGAACGAGGGACGGTTTTGATCCGCCTGACTAGGCCCCACTTCGCCTTCTACCGCGGAGTTCTCGAACGCCTGGCCTTGGGCCCGCTCGCCCGCCGCTATCTCGAAACCGCTGTTGGCACTGAAGATGCCGGCATC
>Ga0326733_1000558_pt1 | contig 10658 bp, 9 predicted proteins | sample 14_GP2_308_FD_207946 | JGI IMG/M metagenome (GOLD analysis project Ga0326733, IMG submission 207946) | Glacier ice microbial communities from Ngari, Tibet, China - 14_GP2_30.8 | ecosystem: Environmental > Aquatic > Freshwater > Ice > Glacier | place: China: Ngari, Tibet | collected 2018-07-17 | reverse complement strand
CCCCAATACCTCGGGTTTACACCAAAATAAAAATTCACCCATTCACGAATAACCCGGCCGCGCCAGAACTCAGCATGCAGGATTCCCAAAATTTCGACAGGTTTTCCTGTTGGCACACCAAATGGTCCGGGTATGTTGGTGCGCCCTTCATGAAAGATTTGTGCTCGAAAGCGCATCGAGACCCGATCAGCCCGCCAGGAATCTGACGATTGCGGGTCATCGCGCTGCATTGCAAGGTGCTCGACCGTAAACCCTTTTACTTGAAAATCACCAAGAATTTTTGTCCACAATTCTTCAATTTCCCTGTGGCCATAGCAGGTCAGCTCACCCGGACCGATTTGCTGAGCGGCATCGTCATAAGCATCTGCTACTCGCCCGCAACCAAAAACAAAACCCTCGACATGCGCTGCATAACGCGCAGCCAATGCGTCGCTGCTGATGTATGAGATGTAGCCCGAAGGAGCCGCACCGGCTTCTGGTTTGTGCCAGCCACTGCGGTCAATCAGCCACTGCCCAGCCAGGGCTTGTGGCGTACTGCCAATTTGCAAGGCGATTGCGGCATGGTCGCGCACCAGCCACTCGTGAATGATTTGGTTGTTGCGGCAAACGCAGTCGGCAATGGTGCGCACCTGCAGGCGGCGCCCAGTTGCTTTGCCAAAGCTTCCATCGCCCTGGTGGGTCATGGTGGAAATAATTCGGTGCGAACTTAAAAAACCGCCTTGCGCATCGCCCGACTGGATGACATCTTCGGCCAGCAATCGACGGTCAGGAAACATGGCCAATGTGGCCCGCGTGCCATTGACGATATCTGCAACACAAGTGGACACAGTGCTGGCGGTTTCCACCGTGCAAGGATCGCTGTAGTAGCGATGAATGTCTTCAAGTCGACCACCCTCCCAAATGCGGTCCGTGATCAGGCGGATGTAATGCTCAAGGCTTAAAAATTCCGCATCAAAGCCCGCAAGGTTGGAGGCCAAGGATGCCGGTGGTTGGCGGCTAGCAACACCATCAGTCATGCAAGCTCCTTTCGGGTTGAGGCTCGCGCAACCAAATGGCACGGCACGGTGATGGCGCGCGGTGGTTTTTCAGTGCCTTCTAGTTGCTCCTGCAGCAAAGTTGCTGTCGCTTCAATCATTTCGTGAATTGATTGCCTGACCGTCGTGATTTGATAAGCGCCCCAAGCCGCTTGGGGAACGTCGTCAAATCCTGCCACGCTGACATCTTGAGGAATACGCAAGTCCATCTCACAACGCAAAACATCCATCACGGCAATGGCCATATGGTCGCTGCCCACAAACACGGCATCTGGACGGTCAGCAGGATTAGCAAAAAGTACCCGAGCAGCGTGTGCAGCCGCTTCAAAACTGTAGTTACCCACAGCGCGGGAATGAATGCGTTTTCCCAAAAGCGCAAGCTCGTCCCGAAAGCCGCGCTCTCGGTCAAGGTTGGTGCTGGATTCTTCAACACCCGCGATGTACGCAATTTGCTGGTGTCCGCCGGCCACAAGGTGGCGAGCCATCAAGCGGGCTCCACCTTCATTGTCAGAAGTGACCGCACTGGCTGGATGTTCCTCGTTGCTAGCTTGGCGCGTCATTCGATTGAACAGCACCACCGGGCTGCCAGCATTGGCGCAGTCTCTGGCCAGTGCAGACGACAACACCGTCGACGCCATCACAATTCCATCGACCTGGTATTGAAGAATTTCTGCCAGCACGTTGTCGGCGTTGTCATGTTCACTGATAAACAGCAGCACATGCAATCCGTACTCGCGCAAGCGCTGGGAAAGGTGTTGCAGCACCAGCGGGTAAAACTGGTTGTCTAGCCGGTTCATGACCACGCCCACAATGCGGCTTTTTTTGGTGATCAAACTGCGCGCAATCGCATTGGGCCGGTAGCCCAGTTTTTTGGCCGCGTCCATCACTCGCCTGCGAGTGAGATCAGAAACCGATGCCCCTGGCGTGAAGGTGCGGCTCACAGCCGACTGTGACACTTGCGCCAAAAGCGCAACGTGAAAAGAAGTGACGTTGGCTTTCATGAAAAATAGGGTGCGTTGGCAGCTGGCAGTGTCGAGGTCGGCTTGATTAGCGCGCTGTCCATCCACCATCGAGCATCAAAGCACTTCCCGTCATCAACGAAGACGCATCGCTGGCCAAAAACACGACAGCGCCCATAATTTCTTCCAGACGCCCTACCCGGCCCAGCGCTGTGCCAGATTCAGCAAATTTTCGAAATTCAGAATTGGCCAGCATGGGCGCAGTCATGGGTGTTTCGATGTACGTCGGGCACAAACTGTTGACGCGAATCTGCTGCTTGCCCAGCTCCCAGGCTAGCGCCTTGGTCAGCCCTTCCATAGCATGCTTGGTGGCGCAGTACACCGTTCGCTGGAGCCCGCCCACATGACCCATTTGGGACGACATGTTGATGATGCTGCCTGAGTAGGCTCGCAAGCCGCCGGATACCGAAAAACTGCGGGCCATTTCCCGAGAAAAATAAAAAGCCGCCTTGATGTTCAAGTCGATGACGGCATCCAAATCTTCATCACGCACGTCGGCCAGCAAGGCAGGCCGGTTGGTGCCCGCGTTGTTCACCAAAATATCAAAGGCACCGTTTTTGGCAACTTCATCTTGAAACCAAGCGCTTACGCCTGCTGATTCAGTCACGTCTAGCGCTGCGTGAGCCGTACCGGGACATTTTTGACTTCCCGAAGCTTCGATTTGCTCGCAAGCCGCCCGAAGTTCCACTGGATTTCTAGCAATCAGCGTCACATGGGCACCCGCCTGAGCCAGTGCTGCAGCAGCGACCAAGCCTATGCCTTTGCTTGCGCCTGTGACAACGGCCCTGCGGCCATCAAGGCGAAAACTTGGTGTAGTTGGAAGTTGCATAAGGTCGATGTGGTGGATGGATGGTTAACAAGCAAGAAAGCCCAGAGCAATAATTTAGTTTTGGGTCGAAACCGGCTGGTACCACGGAACATCTGGTCGTGTTCCATAGCGGCGCACCCGAAGATTGGCTTGTTCGCCGTGTCCGGCAAAATTTTCCATGTGGCACAGCCGAGAACAGTATTCACCAACCATTGCGCTGGCCGCGTCGGTGAGCACCCTTTGGTAGGTGCAGGTCTTTAAAAATTTGCCCACCCACAAGCCGCCGGTGTAGCGTGCATTTTTGTTGGTTGGCAAGGTATGGTTGGTGCCAATGACTTTGTCACCAAAGCTGACGTTGGTGCGTGGACCCAAAAACAATGCGCCATAGTTGGTCATGTTGTGCAAAAAATAGTCCGGGTCACGCGTCATGACCTGCACATGCTCAGAAGCCAGCTCATCTGCTTTTTGCAGCATTTCTTCATAGGTGTCGCACACGATTACCTCGCCATACTGAGCCCAGCTTTGCGCAGCAATCGCGGCAGTCGGCAAAATTGTGAGTTGCCTTTCAATCTCGGCCAGGGTGTCTTTTGCCAGGCGCTCGCTGTTCGTTAGGAGCACTGCCGGGGACGTAGGCCCGTGCTCGGCTTGGCCCAGCAAATCGACCGCGCACATCTCGCCGTCTACGCTGTCATCAGCAATCACCAGGGTTTCTGTGGGACCCGCAAAAAGATCGATGCCGACCCGGCCGTACAACTGGCGCTTGGCTTCGGCAACAAACATGTTGCCAGGCCCCACCAGCATGTCCACCGGCGCAATGCTTTCAGTGCCAATTGCCATTGCAGCAATCGCCTGAACACCGCCGAGCACCAAAATTTCGTCAGCACCTGCGAAATGCATTGCGGCAACGATGGCAGGATGGGCAGCGCCTTTAAAGGGCGGTGCAGTAGATACGATGCGCTTGACGCCAGCCACCTTGGCAGTCAGCACACTCATGTGGGCAGAGGCGATCAATGGGTATTTGCCGCCCGGCACATAGCAGCCCACGGCGTTCATGGGAATGTGTTTGTGGCCCAAGATCACGCCAGGCAAGGTTTCGACTTCCACATCGAGCATGCTGTCTCGCTGGATTTGCGCAAAATTGCGAATTTGCTTTTGCGCAAATTCGATGTCTTGCACCTCACGCGGGCTCAAAGAATTGACAGCTTTTTCAATGGCCGCCTGCGACAAGATAAAGCTGTCGGGACTCCAGTTGTCAAACTTTTGGCTGTACTCGCGCACCGCTGCATCGCCTCGCTCTTCAATGTCTCGCAAGATGCCTTCGACGGTGTGCTTGACCTTCGCATCGTCTTCTGCGCGAATCTGAGCGTCTTTGCCTTTTTTCAGGTATTTGATCATGTAGGAACTCCGTTTTTGACTTGGATGCAAATGTGCATTCGTATGCATTCTAAGAATAGGCAAAGTGCAACAAATCAGTGTTTTCCCTGACCACACACCGATCCGACAGCGAAAATTTTTTTATAGGTTAATTTTGCTGGGCTCTTGCAGTGTCCGCATACGCTTGCAATAATAAAAAAATGAACACCACCCTTGCTGGCGCGAAATCACTCGTCTGGTCAGCGCTTTCAGCGCTTCCGGGGAATACGCCAGGCAGTCCAACGGTGGCATCGGCAACGGCGGCACTGACGCAATATTTCGATCCTCAATGCGAATTTCATGGGTTTCATCCCATCAATCAACTGCGCGGCATCGCAGAAATTGACACTGGTTTTTGGCAGTCCCTTTTGCACGCCATGCCGAACTTGGAACGGCGCATTGACTTGTTTTTCGCCGGTGAATTCGATGGGCATATTTGTGGCGGCGCGGGCACCTGGGTCACAGCAACTGGCTACCTTGTCGGGACCATGGTGCAAGATTGGCTGGGCATTCCTGCTACCGGCGACACGATTTATCTGCGCATTGGAGAGTTCTACCGAGTAGACAGCGGAAAAATTGTGGAAGCCAGGGTGTTGCTTGATCTGGTCGATGTGATGCGGCAGGCGGGCTATTTGGTGGTACCCGCAAGCAATGGCCTTGACTTGCTGGTGCCTGGCCCGCAAACCCGCGATGGAGTTTTGTTAGAAGATCAAGACCCGCAAATTGGGGTGCACACGATGAAGATTTTGCACCGCATGATGGGCGGCCTGGAAAGCTTTAACTAAAGCGATTTGCAAAGCATGGGCATGAAAGCTTTCTGGCACCCGGACATGATGTGGTACGGCCCTTGCGGTATTGGCACTGCCCGCACGGTCGATGGTTTTCAAAAGCATCACCAGCGGCCGTTTTTAACCGCTTTCCCGGATCGTGTCGGCGCCAACCATCGGTCGCGTTTTGCCGAGGGAACCTATGTCGCGTCGACGGGTTGGCCCAGTGTCAAAGCCACCCACTCCGGCATGTACCTGGGCGTTCCTGCCACTGGCAAAAAGATCACGATGCGGGTGGCCGACTGGTGGCGCAGCGAGGGCGAAATACTGCGAGAAAACTGGGTGCTGATCGACCTGCCAAAGCTGCTGCTGCAGATGGGTGTTGATTTGTTTGGCCGGCTGAAAACTCAGGTGGAAACGCGGCAAGGTCAGTTGCCGCCAGTTCAGATCAGGTAACGAAAAACCAACGGCTGATCAAGCATGGGTCAGCGCCTGAGCCAGGTCGTCAATCAGGTCATCAGCATTTTCCAGGCCAACTGACACCCGCAACAATCCTTGTGGCGTTTTGCTTTCAACGCCTTCAATGGATGCGCGGTGCTCAATCAGGCTTTCCACGCCACCCAGGCTGGTAGCGCGGGTAAAGATCTCGACATTCGCCGCCAGTGCCATGGCAGCGTTTTTCCCGCCCTTGACCTCGAACGACAGCATGCCTCCAAAGCCTGACATTTGCCGAGCTGCCAAGGCATGAAAAGGGTTGCTCGGCAGGCCGGGGTAGTGGGTCACGCTAACTTTGTCGTGCTGCGCCAAAAACTCGGCAACTTTGCCAGCATTGGCGCAGTGCGCCTGCATGCGGTAGGGCAAGGTGGGCAGGCTGCGCATGACCAGCCAGCAGTCAAAAGGCGACGGCACCGCGCCACCAAACAATTGCGCGGTGCGCAGCTGGGCAAAGTGCTCGTCGTCCAGGCGCGTTAACACCGCACCGCCCAGCACATCGCTGCGCCCGCCCAGGTACTTGGTGGTGGCATGCATCACCATGTCGCAACCGAGTGCCAGCGGCTGCTGCAGAACCGGACTGGCAAAGGTGTTGTCGGCAATCGCCCGCGCGCCATGCGCATGCGCAATCTCGGCAATTGCGGCAATGTCAACGCATTGCAGCAGCGGATTGGACGGGGTTTCGATCCAAATGATTTTGGTTTGCGGCGTCAACGCGCTGCGAACAGTGTCTAAATTTTTCATGTCGATAAACGACGCAGTAACCTGCCACTTGGCGAACAGGTGCTTCAGCACATTGGCTGTGCCGTGGTAGATGTCAACTGGTGCAATCACATGGTCGCCCGGTGTCAAACCCTGAAAAATCGCAGTGACTGCCGCCAGGCCCGAGCCAAATGCCGCACCGCCAGCGCCGCCTTCTAGCGCAGCCAGTGCGGTTTCCAGCGCATTGCGGTTGGGATTGTGGTTGCGCGAATACAAAAAGCCGCGCGAATAGCCGCCGTCGGCATCGCGCTCAAACGTGGTGGACAGGTGAATGGCTTCGGTCACCGCACCGGTGCTGGCGTCTACCGAATGGCCCGCATGGACAGCCAGGGTCTCAAACTTGTATTTTTTTCCAGATTTCATGATGTGCCGGGGTTTGTTTGTCAAAAAGCGCGCGGTGGGAGTGTTTTGAAAAGCTGGAATCGGACGGCTGCAACGCATACTTGAGTATCGCTGCCGTCATGACAGTTGACCCGACTGCCATTGCGCGTGAGGCTGTCAGCGCTGTTTTTAAGTCTTTTTGGGCTTTTACGCACGTCCTTATTGCGCAACCAGCTATTATTTTAATAGCAGATGATTCTCGAGTGGGTCAGCGCAAATGCTTTGCCAGTTTGGCAGCAAACATTGTTGGAATGCTGACGCCGCGGCGCCCTGCAATCACTGTGAATGAATCGCCGGAGCGCAGAGAGCCGGGCGTTTGCACTGCCAGGTAAAAACCGCAAAAGCCGGTGCGCGCCATGAACCGAGAAGCGCCACCAAAACCCATGGCGGCATTTAATTTGTAGCATGGCTCGCGCGGCAGCGTCACCCGCAGTTCGCAGTGGGGGAACCGCAGCACATCGCCAGCCCAAACATCGGTTTCCAGCAAGCCTTCAACAGTCAGGTTTTCACCCAAACTGCCGCCGGGCAGTCTGTCGTCAATGCTGTCAATGTCGCTCAGGCCGGCATCCCGCCGCGCGGCTTGCCAGTGTGGGTAATGCTCTGACGGATAGGCGTAAAGCGCTTTTTCCAAGCCGCCATGAATTGACAAGTCGGCCTGCTCGTCGCCCATCAGGCCGAGCGGCATGACCGGTACCGCATCAGTCACTGCCTGCTTGCCGTAAGCCGTCAAAATGCTGCGCTCACCAATTTTGATGCGCCGGGCCAAGCCAATCTGAACCGAAAGAAGGAGCGCCATGATGTGCCTGTCGTTTCCAAATGCTGATGATGGACAATTCTATAAATCCCCGACCGCCACTGCTTTCACAAGCAAGATCTAAACGCTTGCACGCCGCAAGAGGTGCGCATGGGGTCAATGCCATGCAAGGCTAAGCAAAATGTCATGAAGGTAAACTCAAACCAGTTTCAAAGCCTTTCAGGAGCCACCATGAACCCCCCACCCGAGCAAACGACCAACGCAGCCCATGCCAGCCCCACGCCGGCTGAAGAGCAGGATGCGGTCGATTCAATCGTTCCGATGATTCCTTATGTGCTGCCTATTGTGGGCGGCGTGCTGATTTTTCTGCTGGCCTTCATCGCTGTTTTCCTGGCTTGAAGCTGGCGAATGCGGCTTTCGTTAGATGAAGAAAAGTCCGTGTTGTGCGGACTTTTTTCATTGCAAATTCGCCAATCGAAATCAACACAGGGCAAGCGACCTGTCTGGCAAATCTGTGGGTCAATGCTCGCATGAGTGTGTTATTGACAGCCAAAGGTCTTGATTAATGCATGTCCAGATTTCGCAGACGCCTGTTTTAGAAGCCGAAAAGCTTGTGTTTGGTCATGTTGGACTGTCTGGGCCGCTTTTGTTCAACCAACTGTCGGTGGTGCTGTTGCCGGGCGTGACCTGGCTCAGCGGCGACGAAGGCACCGGAAAAACGAGCCTGCTGCAGTTGCTGTCCGGTGCTTTCGAGGTGGATGCCGTTCAAGGGCAGCTTGGTGTTCACAACATTAGCTTTGCGCAAAATCGGGCTGCTTACCGCCAGCTGATCGCCTGGCTGGACCCGCGCGACACCGCACTTGATCAGCAAACCGCCCGCCAAATTTTTGCCAAACTGCCGCAAATCTATGCCGCTTTCAGTTTGGATGCATTGCAATTGCACATCGCCGGCTTGAGCTTGACGCCGCATTTGGACAAGTCGCTTTACATGATGTCCAGCGGCACTCGGCGCAAAGTTTTGATGGCTGCCGCCATGGCGTCAATGGCGCCTGTCACCTTGCTTGACCAGCCGTTCATGGCACTGGACCGCCCGTCCAGCGCGTATTTGCTGCAGGTGTTGGCTCAAGTCGCACAGCAGTCTGTCAGTGCGTGGGTTGTGGCAGATTACGAAGCACCGCCTGGCATTGTGCTGGCAGGCACTGTTGAACTGTGAATCTGACGCCGAGGTTGATGCGGGACCCGCTAAATTCCCAGGATCGGTAGCTACTTTGCAGTTCTTTCACGAAACAACCCGATAACCGAAAGAACGCACATAACCTCATGCACGTTTTGCATAACTTTTGCATGTAACGCTCTGGTAACTTCCAACGTTGTTCATAAAATGACTTCGAGAATCACCGAGAACCTCAAGCGGTGGAACAAGTCGGACGCTGTTCCCGCGGGGTTTAACGTCATTGTTTTTTTGAATTGATATTTTTGCAAGGCAAATGTGCCGAAACCTACCTGCACACACAACAACTGCGTGGTGTCGAAGCACTAAAAAATTTTATTAGAGTTTTATTTCGAAAAACGTTTTGGTCCCGTGTGACCAGCCCAAGCGTTGCCAGGTGTTTATCGAAATCACGCTTTTTTACTTTGGAGTCTTTTTCAATGAATCAACCTAGCATGCAGGGGCTTGACATCAGTACGCCTTCTTTTGTTAAAAACGCCAAGCTGATTGCCTGGGTGGCCGACATGGCTGCCCTGTGCAAGCCCGACACGGTTTATTGGTGCGACGGCAGCGATGCTGAATACCAGCGCTTGTGTCAGCAGCTGGTGGACGCCGGCACCTTTAAGAAATTGAATGAAGCCAAGCGCCCAAACAGCTATTTGGCCCACAGTGACCCGACCGATGTGGCCCGGGTGGAAGACCGCACTTACATCTGCTCAGCCAAAAAAGAAGAAGCCGGGCCGACCAACAACTGGATGGAGCCAGGTGAAATGCGCGCTACCTTGCAGCCGCTGTTTGACGGCTGCATGTTGGGCCGCACGATGTATGTGGTGCCGTTTAGCATGGGCCCGCTGGGCTCACCCATTGCCCACATTGGCATCGAGTTGTCTGACAGCGCCTATGTCGCCGTGAACATGAAAATTATGACCCGCATGGGCAAGGCAGTGTTTGACGTCCTGGGAGTCGATGGAAATTTTGTGCCGTGTGTGCACACCGTCGGCGCGCCGCTGGCGCAGGGCCAGCAGGATGTGAAATGGCCCTGCAACCCGACCAAATACATCGTTCATTATCCTGAAACCCGGGAAATCTGGTCTTATGGTTCTGGCTACGGCGGCAATGCGCTGCTGGGCAAAAAATGCTTTGCACTGCGCATTGCGTCGAACATGGGCCGAGACGAAGGCTGGCTGGCCGAGCACATGCTGATCTTGGGCGTCGCCAATCCCGAAGGAAAAAAATACCATGTCGCGGCAGCGTTTCCAAGCGCTTGCGGCAAAACCAATTTTTCAATGCTGGTGCCGCCGGCTGGTTTTGAAGGCTGGAAAGTCACCACCATTGGTGACGACATTGCCTGGATCAAACCCGCCGCAGATGGCAAGCTTTACGCCATCAACCCTGAAGCCGGCTACTTTGGCGTGGCCCCCGGCACCAACATGCTGACCAACCCGAATTGCATGCTCAGTGTGCGCAGCGATACGATTTTCACCAATGTCGCCTTGACCGACGACGGCGATGTGTGGTGGGAAGGCATGGAGCAGGACGCGCCCGGCAAGGCGCTGCCAGCGCACCTGATCGACTGGCAGGGCAATGACTGGACACCAGAAATTGCGCGGCAGACTGGTGCCAAAGCCGCGCATCCCAATTCACGCTTTACCGTGGCCGCCACCAACAATCCAGCCCTGGACAGTGCCTGGGACGACCCGAAAGGCGTGTCCATCGACGCCTTCATTTTCGGGGGTCGTCGCTCGACCACCGTGCCGTTGGTGACTGAAGCGCGCAGCTGGGTTGAAGGCGTGTACATGGCCGCGACCATGGGCAGTGAAACCACGGCAGCCGCCACTGGCCAGGCCGGAGTGGTGCGGCGCGATCCGTTTGCCATGCTGCCGTTTGCCGGCTACAACATGAGCGACTACTTTCAGCACTGGCTTGACCTGGGCGAAAAGCTGAAAGGAATGGGCGCAACGCTGCCAAAAATTTACACCACCAACTGGTTTCGCAAAGGCGCTGACGGCAAGTTTGTC
>Ga0326733_1000557_pt1 | contig 10682 bp, 13 predicted proteins | sample 14_GP2_308_FD_207946 | JGI IMG/M metagenome (GOLD analysis project Ga0326733, IMG submission 207946) | Glacier ice microbial communities from Ngari, Tibet, China - 14_GP2_30.8 | ecosystem: Environmental > Aquatic > Freshwater > Ice > Glacier | place: China: Ngari, Tibet | collected 2018-07-17 | reverse complement strand
TCATATAGTCATAACTGATGCGTGTAGTATTTTGAATTGTGGATATGCGGCTCATTTCTTTTTGAATCCAACCCGTTGCATTTGGATATGAGCCAGCAACGAATTTGCCAGGTTCCAATAAAACATCCCAAGGTATAATGCGGTCGACATTGTGTAATTCAATTTCCCATCTAACCCACGGATGCCATTTGGCTCCTAGTTGCATGCCTTTTTCATAGATACGCAACAGCTTTCCATTTTCACGTTTTCCTACATAAAAGGTACGACCTCTACCATCAGGGATAATCCAATTTCCCCTTTGGTCACAGCTTGGCATTTTTCCACCTGCATTAAAGTTACCATTTTTATAAGAAATTACAGCTAAATCTACACTATGTTTACCTTCAAAATCGTCTACTGCACCATCCCATCTAGTAATTTTCCCCTGAAACTTATCACGAAGGAGAACGATTAAATTATGCCAACTTGGGACTGTATGGCATGCTTCACCTGGTATTGACAAAAACGCGGTATTGTTTTGCCCCCCATAGCCGAAGAATGTTTTAGTTTCACCTAGTTGTATTGAATTATCCCAACCATGTAAACCTTTAAAACGATTTTTTAAAGGTGAGAAATTCTTGCCTAAGCAATCAACAATGTTGAATAAGACTGAATTTAATTCATATTCTTTAAACGGGAAGGTGCAATTTAAAAAGTCAGTTATAGCGGAATATGGCTCACCATCTAATTTGGGTAAAGGTGTTGAGATGACATAAGGCTTACCATTAAAACTGAAAAGTTCGTGTTTTTCTCCGTCTACTTTATTAGTATTGGCTAAATTATCAGTAGAACTTTCCCCCCGTATTACCAGACGGGGGTGGGTGGTCGATTGCGATGCCGTGGCATATTTAGCGGCCGTTATTCCGCCTTCGTTCGGTGATTGTGGCGGTGCTGGCGCATCCGCCCAAATCCCCGAGCCAAATGCGGTTCCATTAAAACCTTTATTAAATTTGTGCGATTTCATACAAGGGTTCCTTAAGTACCCTTGCAGAATAAATCAGATTTAGGGTATTTTAAATACCCTTAAGGGAATATATTTTATCCTTACTCTATATCACGTCGATTCGTGATCTTGATTTCGCCTGAAACAACCTTCCAAAAATTAGAGGCACGCTTAGCAAAAGCAAGCCCAATAGAGCGATCAGAGCTTGGTCCTTCTTCTGGGAACACATCGCGAATTTTGATATTTAGTATTTCTTCGTATTTGCGAATCGTTTTTTTGCTATGGAGTATGTAGAGTGTTCGCCAGCCAAAATGATGCCCAACACGTAACATGCCAAGTGCTGATTCAAGTTCATCCAGCATGCCAGTAAAGTTCTTAATGGCACCATCTTCAATTGATTGCAGTTGTAGCTTTTGTTCAGGGGTAAGTTGCGCTAATCGATCATCAATAGGAACGTGTCGATTAGGAGCGATTTTGTCGGCTACTGTATCAATAATGCCTTGTGATTTGCTTTTATTTTCGTTCATAAATTAATGCTCCTGATTACCTGAACAATAAACCAGAAAGGGAATTTCATCAACCTTTACATGAAAATATTCAATAAAATCAATGAGTATAGTAAACACTTACTACACAGCTACTCGTACAAGCGGTGATGACATTGCTCTTGGTGGCGGTGCAGTTAACCTTGGCGGCGGTAATGCAAACGGTGAAACTGGTACAAACAATATCACAACAGGTTTGTTACCTAACTATTTATCAGTTTCTGGTAAAACACGTCAAAATGACTTAGATGTTGGTTTCACAATCAGCATCAACCCAGGTTCATCAACAACTCGTGCCGGTATTCAAAACGGTGGTGACGGTACAGGCAATTCTAACCAAGAAAATCGTCAAGCGTTTGTTACATTCGGTGACAAATCATGGGGTTCTATCAAATTAGGTAAAGACTTAGGTATTTTCGCTTCTGATGCTATCTTAAACGACATGACATTATTAGGTGTTGGTTCAGGTGCTGGCTTCTTAGCTGGTAACACAACTACACTAGGTCGTATCGGTACAGGTTTCATCTATGCTGACTGGAAATCACAAATCGCATACACATCACCAAACTTTAATGGCTTCTCATTCACAGCAGGCGTTACTCAGTCTTTTGACGCATTAAACATTACTGGTTCAGATGCAACTGGTGCTGGCCGTGAAGGTTCAGTTCCTGCTTTAGAAGCAAAAGCTTCATACGAGTGGGCTGGCGATGTTGGTGGTAAAGTATGGGCATCTGCAATTACACAAAAACTTGAAGTTTCAACTGGCGGCGACGAAACTGTTCGCGGTTTTGACGTTGGCGCTACTGTAAATGTTGCTGGTTTTGGTTTAACTGGTTACTACTATGACGGTAAAGGCTTAGATACTACTGTTCAAATGCTTGGTGCTATTGACCAAAATGGTAAACGTCGTGACTCAGACGGTTACTATGTTCAAGGTACATACACACTTCCAGGTGTTGGTACTAAATTAGGCCTATCATACGGTGAATCAAATCTTGACCGTAATGGCGCTGCTGATGTTTTAGCTGCTGATCTAGAAAATTCAATGTGGACAGTTGGTGCTTATCACCCACTAACAAAACATTTGAACCTAGTTGCTGAATACTCAAACGTTGAAACTGACTTTGGTGCTTTAGATTCAAAAGCTAAAACTGTGTCTTTAGGCGCAATCTTATTCTTCTAGTTTAATGCAGGCTTAGCCTGTTTAAATGTGTGAATAAAATAAAAACGGCAACTTAGGTTGCCGTTTTTTTTATGCCTAAGCGTCAACATAAAAAATTGTTGTATCATGCAAATTGAAATACATTACCTAAATGGAGATATAAATGCCTACCATTAGTATGTTTTATGGGATAGTTATTTATCTATACTTTTTTGACGATGAAAGACATAAGCTTCCCCATATTCATGCCAGATACCAAGGGCATGAAGCTTCATTTTCAATTAAAGATGGCGACCTTTTGGCCGGTGATTTACCAAAAGCAAAAATCAGACTTGTACAAGCATGGGTAGAGATCCATCGGGAAGCGCTATTAGCCGATTGGGATTTAGCCGTTAATGGCGAAACACCATTTCAAATAGAACCTTTGCGTTAAGGATATACAATGGAATCTGTAACTGAAGTGCACCCAAAAGAAAATTTTAAACTTGAGCTTAAGTTTAATACTGGAGAAATACGCCTATTTGATGCGACCCCTTATTTAGAAAAGGGTGTTTTCAAAAAACTTAAAAATGAGCAGCTATTTAAGCAAGCTTATGTAGCTTATGACACGGTATGCTGGCCTGGCGATTTGGATATTGCGCCAGAAACGCTTTATGACAAATCGGTAACTATTGCATAACTAAACTAGTTTTGAATTTAATAAAAATTATTATAAAAACTTATGTTCAGCAAAAGATTTTCATTAAACATTAGAATCAGCTATCACGCTAAGGCTCGCATGTTAGAGCGGCAGATAAACGAAGATATTATTTTTGATATATTAGAAACGGGCACTACAAAATATAAAGATGATACGCATTTTTGGGTATTTAAATCTTATGCGGATAGAGATGATAATTTGCTCTGTATTGCGGCCGTAATAGAGTCTGTTATAGTCATTAAAACTGTTATGCATCATTTTGAAATGGAATAATCATGAAAACACTTTACTACCCAGAGGATGATATTTTAGAACTTATATTTAGTGAAAAAGAAATTGTTCGTGAAACCTCTCAAGATTGGAATGTAAATGTTAGCTATGCAGCCGACAATAGCATTGTGCAAATGGTGATTTTGGATGCTGTAGCGGCAGGTTTAATACCATTTCACAGTGGCCAATCTAAAATAGCGGCTTAAATATTGGTTTGGTAAACCAACGTAAGTTAATGATTATTATAAATGTATTACTTTTCGCATCCGATAAACTTGTATGCTCTATTCATCTGGATGCTATAACGGCTAAACTTGAAGCGCAACTTTTACTACAACATGCTTTAAACGTAAACCGTGCATGGTTAATTGCACATGATAGCGATACTCTACCGGCCAATACACTTGCGCAATTTGAAGCCTTACTGAATAGACGCCTTAACGGTGAGCCAATTGCTTATATATTAGGTTATAGAGAATTTTTTGGTTTGCAACTAAAGGTTTCAGCTGACACGTTGATTCCTAGGCCGGATACTGAAACATTAGTTGAGGCGGCGTTGGGTAAGATTCCACAATACAGTTCAAAATCTTCTCCGTCATTCCCGCGAAAGCGGGAATCCAGTTTGAATTTAAACCTAAAAATGGATTCCCGCTTTCGCGGGAATGACGCTATTAATGGTGAGAGTTATGCATTGTCCCAGCAATTCCGCGTTCTAGACCTTGGCACAGGCTCTGGCGCGATTGCGTTGGCGATTGCCAAACATCGCCCACTTGCACAAGTCACCGCGCTTGACGCTTCGCAAACGGCGCTGGGTATTGCTATTGAGAATGCGCAAAATTTAGAAATACCAAACGTAAATTTTATGTTGAGTGATTGGTTTTCTGCCTTATGCCAAGCGAATATCACACACAAGTTTGATGTAATCGTTAGCAACCCACCTTATATTGAGGCCAATGATGCGCACTTAAAACAAGGTGATTTGCGTTTTGAGCCGCTATCTGCACTGGCTTCTGGCGATGATGGTTTGCAGGATATTCGCATTATCATCAACCAAGCGCCACAACACCTTAACCCGCAAGGCTGGTTGCTACTAGAGCATGGTTATAATCAGGCCGAGCAAGTGGCTGCTTTGTTAAAACAATCGGGTTTTAGCCAGATTAGTCATACACAAGATTTAGCTGGAATTAACCGCGTGACGCAGGGTAAATTTTCCTAATCGTCATTCTGAGCGGATGCGTAGAATCCAGTCATTAAGTGAATAATCCTTAAAACTGACTTCTTTGTTATTACCAAGGATGACAGGCTTGGCTGAGGGGTTATTTATGGGCTATTAAATAGTATAATTAGCGCATGTCTCAACATCATTCTATTGGCATTGTAAAAGCCGAAACTGCCCATTTTAATACCCCGCTAAATCTAAAAAGTGGCGAAACATTGCCGCAATTTCATTTGGTTTACGAAACCTACGGCACGTTAAATGCCGATAAAAGCAATGCCGTTATTATTTGTCATGCGCTTTCGGGTAATCATCATGTAGCAGGAAAATACGCCGAAACCGATAAAAATGCAGGTTGGTGGGATAATTTAATTGGCCCTAATAAGCCGTTAGATACCAATAAATTTTTTGTTATTGGGCTTAATAATTTGGGCGGCTGCCATGGCAGCCCTGGGCCAAACAGCATTAACCCTGAAACCAATCAACCTTTTGGCGCCAGTTTTCCAATTGTAACGGTTGAAGATTGGGTAAATTCGCAGGTTAAGTTATTAGAGTATCTTGGCATTTCAACATTAGCCGCGGTTGTAGGTGGCAGTTTGGGTGGCATGCAGGCTTTGCAATGGACCATTGCTTACCCCGATTTAGTGCGCCACGCCTTAATTATTGCCTCTGCCCCCAATTTAACCGCGCAAAATATCGCGTTTAACGAAGTAGCGCGCCAAGCGATTATGACTGACCCTGAATTTTATGGCGGTGATTATTACGCACACAACACAGTGCCACGTCGCGGTTTGCGTATTGCGCGCATGCTGGGGCATATTACTTATTTAAGTGATGATGCCATGGGCGAAAAATTTGGCCGCAAGCTTAAAGATACGATTAAGTATGGTTTTGATGTGGAATTTGAGATGGAATCTTACTTGCGTTATCAAGGCGATAAATTTGCTGGCGAGTTTGATGCCAATACCTATTTACGCATGACGCGCGCGCTGGATTATTATGACCCTGCACTAACGTTTAATGATGATTTAAGTGCCGCTTTAAAGGTAGCTAAAGCGCAATTTTTAGTCGTTTCTTTTACTAGCGATTGGCGTTTTTCACCTGCGCGTTCACGCGAAATTGTAAAAGCGCTGCTCGATAATGAATTAACCGTGAGCTATGCCGAAGTAACTGCGGCGCATGGGCACGATGCCTTTTTAATGCCTGATGCGCATTACCATGCTATTTTGCGTACTTATTTACAAAAAATTGAGGTGTAAATATGTCAACAAGCACTCATAATAATGTAAATAATACAAATTTAATGACTAAATATCGCCAAGATTTTGCCATTATTGCAGGCTGGGTAAGCTTTGGCACCAAAGTATTGGATTTAGGTTGCGGCGATGGTAGCTTGCTACAGTTTTTGCGTAGCAGTTTAGAAACAAAAGGCTATGGCGTAGAGAAAGACGACAGCAATTGGTTAGCCTGTTTAGAAAACGGCACTAATGTGATTCAAATGGACTTAGAAGCCGGTTTGTCAGGTTTTGAAGACCAATCATTTGATACTGTGATTTTGTCGCAAACCCTTCAAGCCATGCACAATACAGAGGCAATTGTGCAAGAAATGTTACGCGTTGGGCGCGAAGTGATTGTAACTTTCCCAAATTTTGGCTATTGGCGGAATCGATTGCAAATTACGCGCGGCAACATGCCTGTTTCTAAAAGCTTGCCTTACGAATGGTTTAATACGCCCAATGTGCACCTTTGCACTATTAATGATTTTGACCAATTTTGTAAAAATCACAATATTACGATTTTAGAGCGCAAAGTCATTACCGACACGCAAGAAGTGAGCTTTATGCCAAACCTATTAGGTAACTTAGCCATGTATCGTTTAAAAGCAAAATAGTGCAAAACACTACGCCTATTAACAACACCTCTATTTGGCAATCGCTGATGAGCAAAAAAATGCTTATCTGCATTTTTACTGGCTTTAGCTCTGGCTTGCCGCTGTATATTTTAATTAGCCTTTTGCCAGCTTGGCTGCGTAGCGAGGGCGTTAATCTTAAAGCGATTGGCTTATTTGCTTTAATTAATCTGCCATTTACCTGGAAATTTTTGTGGGCGCCATTTTTTGATCGCTATATTCCGCAAATAGGCAAATTTACCATGGGCCGCCGCCGTGGTTGGCTGATTATCTCACAATTATTTTTGCTGATTTCTATACCGGCTTTTGGCGCGTTTAATCCTAAGCTAGATATTTGGGCAATCGCTTATTTGGCCACTGTTGTAGCCTTTTTTAGCGCATCACAAGATATTGTTTTAGATGCTTATCGCCGCGAATTATTGATTGATAATGAATTGGGCTTGGGCAATGCGGTTCATGTAAACGCCTACAAAATTGCGGGTTTAATTCCTGGCTCTTTATCCTTAATTTTGGCCGACCATATGGCGTGGAGTAGCGTATTTACCATTACGGCGCTATTTATGTTGCCGGGCATTTTGATGACGATTTTTGTGAAAGAACCTGCATTAAAAGAGGGCCGGCCGAAAACGCTAAGAGCGGCTGTTATAGAGCCGTTTAAAGAATTTATGAACCGAAACGGTTTAAAAACCGCCACGCTTATTTTGGCGTTTATTTTCTTTTATAAATTGGGCGATAGCATGGCAACCGCACTAGCCACGCCGTTTTATTTAGATATGGGATTCAGCAAAACCGAGATTGGCTTAATTGCTAAAAACGCTGGCCTGTGGCCCAGTGTAATTGGCGGCCTGTTGGGTGGCGTTTGGATGTTTAAATTGGGCATTAACCGCGCGCTATGGGTATTTGGTTTTGTGCAAATGATTGCCATATTGGGGTTTGCATTTTTAGCCACGGTTGGCCATAGTTTATTGTGGTTAGGCATTGTGATTGGCGTAGAGGCATTTGGCGTAGGCTTAGGAACGGCGGCCTTTGTGGCCTACATTGCGCAAACCACGCACCCGCTTTACACCGCCACACAATTTGCCTTATTTACCAGTTTAGCTGCCGTGCCGCGCACATTTGCCAATGCGGCAACAGGCTATATGGTGGAAAATTTAGGCTGGTTTAAATTTTTTATGCTGTGTTTTATTTTCGCCATTCCTGGCATGTTGTTGCTATTTAAGGTTGCGCCTTGGAACACGATTAAAGAAAACGAAGCCTCTTTGTAATCCGTCATTCCCGCGCAGTGCCTGCCCTCGAACGCTTGAATCGGGGGCTGGAATCCAGTTCAATTCAAAATAGAACCACTATTGAAACTTTAATAAGCTGCCAGAAAATCGTTAAAACCATATTATTTAAATTGATGGCTGTCTGGATTCCCGCCTGCGCGGGAATGAAGGTACTTAAGTTTGTGTATTTAAGCGGTTTATAAATATCTAATCGTTTTGTAAGTATTTAAGGTCATCTGCGACTAACTCCTAACCTAAAAGGAGTTTTATCATGCGCATTGTAAGCACCGCTTTGTTTACCCTAAGCATATTTAATATTGCCACTCAATCGGCCATTGCTGCCGAATGTTCATCTAAAAGTGGCGCATCAACGGTGCCGCTGTTAGAGCTTTATACATCCGAAGGTTGCAGCAGTTGCCCGCCTGCCGATAAATGGTTAAGCAATATAAAACAAGATTCTAGCCAGCTGATTCCATTGGCTTTTCATGTGGATTATTGGGATACTTTAGGTGGGGAAAATGGCGGTTGGAAAGATAAATTTTCCAGTGCTGAATACTCGGCAAGGCAACGCAAAATAGCGGCGTTTAATAGCGCTGGTTTTGTTTATACGCCGCAATTTGTGATGAATGGCCGCGATTTTAAAGGTTCTGATGGTTCTAGATTAAATAGCACAATTGAATCCAGCCAAAAATTGGCATCGCGCGCTAATTTAAGCTTGAATGCCGCAACGCAAGCCAACGGCGAAATTACGCTGACGGTAGATGCGCAGGAAGTACGCCCTAGCGACATTAAGAATAGCGATGTGTTTGTGGCGATTTATGAAAATAAATTGGTGAGCAAGGTGAATGCTGGCGAAAACAATGGCCGCGAATTGAAGCATGATTATGTGGTGCGCGAGTTTTTTGGCGCCTATCAAATCAACAATAAAAATGAATTTAGCAAAAACTTTACCATTAAGCCTAATCTTGCAAATCGCGGCTATCAACTAGAAAATATGGGTGCTGTTGTGTTTGTGCAAAACAGCCAAAATGGTGAAATTTTGCAAAGTTTGGCATTAAAGTTTTGCAATTCTTAGTTTGTAAAATTTAAACCGCATAATCGATAATTAACGGCGCATGGTCGCTAAACTTTTGTGCTTTATAAATAGATGTTTGCACAGCTCGCGCGGCCAATTCTGGCGTAGCTACTTGGTAATCTAGCCGCCAACCCACATTTTTTTCATAAGCCGCGCCGCGATTACTCCACCAGGTGTAGCATTCTTCTGTAGTGTTTGGATGCAGCGCGCGATACACATCTACCCAGCCAACACGCCCAAATAAATCCGTTAGCCAAGCGCGTTCTTCTGGCAAAAAGCCAGAATTCTTTTTATTGCTTTTATAATTTTTTAAATCCATTTCTTGATGCGCAATATTCCAATCGCCGCACACCACCACATCGCGGCCGCTTTTTCTTAACGCCTCTAGGTGCGGCATAATGCGCGCTAATACGCTAAATTTAAACGCTTGCCGCTCTTCGCCACTTGAGCCACTTGGCAAATAGAGCGAAATCACACTTAAGTTGCCAAAACTGGCTTCTATATAGCGGCCTTCAGAATCAATATCCGCAATGCCAAGCCCTTCTATTACTAAGTCTGGCTTGGTTTTGCAGTAAATACCCACGCCGCTATAACCCTTTTTTTCGGCATAATGAAAATAACCGTAGTAGCCTGCAGGAGCTAACATTTCTGCCGTTAAATCCGCCGCTTGCGCTTTTACTTCTTGCAGGCAGATCACATCGGCCTGTTGCGTTTGCAGCCAAGCAAAAAAGCCCTTGTTGTTAGCAGAACGGATTCCGTTTAAATTAGCCGTTATAATGCGCATATTGACTTTCAATTGATTAATAATGATGAATACTCAGCCTAAAGAAAACCAGTTAAGCCAAGATTTTATTGCTTTTTCTATTCAAAAACAGGTACTTAAATTTGGTGAATTTAAAACCAAAGCCGGCCGATTAAGCCCTTATTTTTTTAATGCAGGCTTGTATAACGATGGCGAAAGTTTATTAAAACTAGGCGAATTTTACTACGAGAGCATCCAAAAATCAGGCATAAAATTTGATATGCTGTTTGGCCCAGCCTACAAGGGCATTACCTTGGCCGCGGCGATAGCCATTGCGTTTGCCAAAAATGGCCATAATTTGCCTTACGCTTATAATCGCAAAGAAGCCAAAGACCATGGCGAAGGTGGTGTTATAGTTGGTAGTGCATTAAAGGGTCGCGTTTTAATCATTGATGACGTGATTTCGGCAGGTACATCGGTGCGCGAATCGGTTGATTTGATTACAAAAAATGGCGCAATACCTTGTGGCGTTGCCATTGCGTTAGATAGGCAAGAAAAAGGCTTAGGCGACTTATCGGCTGTGCAAGAAGTGCAGAAATTGCATCAAATTCCGGTGTGTTCAATCGCCAATTTAAGCGATTTATTACAGTATATTCATCAAGATAACGATATGGCACAACACTTGCTTTTAGTACAAGCATACCGCAAACAATACGGTGTGATTTGAGAATTAAAAAAGCTTAGAATGGAGTTGGGGAGTTGAAAATGAAAAATCTAACATTAATTGTATGTACTTGCTTAAGCCTAATCACTTTT
>Ga0326733_1000556_pt1 | contig 10696 bp, 8 predicted proteins | sample 14_GP2_308_FD_207946 | JGI IMG/M metagenome (GOLD analysis project Ga0326733, IMG submission 207946) | Glacier ice microbial communities from Ngari, Tibet, China - 14_GP2_30.8 | ecosystem: Environmental > Aquatic > Freshwater > Ice > Glacier | place: China: Ngari, Tibet | collected 2018-07-17 | reverse complement strand
CAAATTTTCGGGGCTAAATATTTCTTTAGAACTGCACAAACTACCCTTACATCGGCAATAGTTAGATCGTGGTGACTTGGAAGGTTAATACCTCGGTGATGTATTTTATATGATACCAAATTTTCTGGCCTGTCATCAAACATCGGTAGTGACGAAAGAGGATAAAAAAATGGCCTGCTGTCTACCATATTTTCTTCCATAAAACTGAATAAAGCTTCACGATCGAAATCAATGTTCTCGTCCACAACAACTGTGGGCATCCAGTAACTATTAATAGTTCCGGGGTACTCAGGGTTCAAAGTACCTGGAAAGTCGGAAAGGAACTCGCGGTACCAGGAAAAAATCGTTCTTTTTTTATCGACGAGTTCCTGCTCACGCTCTATCTGGGCACACCCCATTGCGGCTTGAAGATTACTCATTTTGTACTTATAACCGTAATTCTCCATCCAGAAAGTCTTTCCTAATTTAGGATCTCTACCATGATCATTGAGAATTTTAGCTTTTTCATAAACCGTTGGATCATTAGTAACTAGCATTCCACCTTCTCCAGTGGAAATAGTTTTCGTTCCATGAAAAGAAAACACGCCAGCGTTACCGATGCTACCTGCCTTTTTCCCTTTGTACTCTGACCCTAAACCCTCCGCAGCATCTTCCAACACCATTAGATTGTGCCTTTTCGCAATACCCATGATAGCATCCATATCTACAAGGTTTCCATAGACATGCACTACAATAATAGCCTTCGTTCGGGGTGTAATAGCTGCTTCAACTTTTGCAGGGTCAATGCACCAGGTATCTTCCAGAACATCTACCATAATCGGCTTTGCACCGATATATAATACTGGTTCAACTGATGCTATCCAGGTAATGTCCGGCAGGATAACTTCATCACCAGCTTCAACACCCAGGGCCATTAATGCTAAATGAATTGCTCCGGTACATGATGATGTAGCGAGGGCAAAATCTGTCCCCTCGAATTCAGCAAACTGTTTTTCAAATCGATGAATATAGTCATAACATTTACTACCCCATCCAGTCGCAATTGCATCGTTTACGTACGAGATCTCCAGATCTGTAATGGATGGCTTCGTTATTACGATTTTCTCTAAAAGCACTTGATCACTCATATTAGCTAAGAATTTTTACTTCCGGAATTGCAACTACAAATTGACCGCCCCATTCTTTAATATAGCCTAGCTGAGCAGTAATCTCGTCCTTGATGTTCCATGGAAGAATAATTACGTAGTTGGGCTTTTCCGTTTTCAGGTAGTCTTCGTTAACAACCAGAATGTGGCTGGCGGGCAAATATTTATTTTGCTTATGAGGATTCGCATCTACTACAAAGTCAATAAGATCACCTTTTATTCCACAATAATTGAGGAGTGTATTTCCTTTAGCGGCAGCGCCATAAGCTGCGACCCTCTTCGCATTCTTTTTTTGGTCTAACAAGAATAACCAAAGGTCGGATTTTATCTGTTCTGCTTTTACCTGAAATCCTCTATAATAGGCTGGATCAGTTATGCCCTTCTGTGTTTCTTTGCTTATTAATTCTTCTACATTCGAAGAAATTTCTTTTGTATTGTCCTCTTTATGTTTTGCATAGATCCGTAACGAACCACCATGAGTAGGTATTTCTTCTACATCGAATAACTCGAGTCCGTTTGCTTCGAAGATCTGTTTTACTGTGAAAAACGACAGATAAGAGAAATGTTCATGGTAAATGGTATCAAATTGATTGTTATCAATTAACTGAACCAAATGTGGAAACTCCATCGTAATGACGCCCTGCTCACTCAACATAATCTTCATTCCTCCGACAAAGTCATTAATGTCCGGAACATGCGCGAGCACGTTATTTCCCAATAACAGATCTGCCTTTTTACCCTTTTTAACAAGATCAGTGGCCAGTTTAACGCCGAAAAATTCTGTTACAGTAGGAATTCCTTTTTGAACTGCAACTTCTGCTGTATTTTTTGTAGGCTCTATTCCTAAAACAGGTATATTTTTTTCCTTGAAATACTGAAGCAGATAGCCATCATTTGATGCAATCTCAACCACTAGAGAGGATGAATCAAATTCAAAGCGCTCAATCATCAATGAGGCATAAGCCCTAGAATGAGCGAGCCAGCTTGTTGAATATGATGAAAAGTACGCGTAGTCGCTGTTGAAAATAGAATCAGACTTCTTATACTCATCTATCTGAACAAGCCGGCATTTTTCGCAGACATAAACTTTAAGCGGATAAAAAGTTTCAGGCTCATTTAACTGTTCTTTAGATAGAAAAGAATTAGATGCCGGCGAATTTATTAAATCAATAAATACGTTCTCCAGGATTGTGTTACAAAATCTACACTGCATTATTAAATAATTACTCCCTCAAAGTCAACGCTAATAAAGGGATGGTTTTTATCTTTGTCTGAAATTTCCGTTATACTCAAAGGCCATTGAATCTGAAGCTTCTGATCCGAATAGTTCAGGCCCATCTCATGTTCCGGCTGATATGTTTCTGAATGGCAATATATTAATTCTGCATTGTCAGAAAGGGTTTGAAAACCATGCGCAAACCCTTTTGGAATAAATATCATTCTTCCGTTATCCGCAGATAATTCCTCTGCATGCCATTTTAAGTAAGTCGGAGAATTTGGTCTTAGATCGAGAGCAACATCATAAACTTTACCCGAAATACAACGGATTAGTTTTGTTTCTGCGGCTGGCTTCTTTTGGTAATGCATCCCCCTAATAGTTCCCTCCCTGGCTGTAAATGAATGATTATGCTGTACCCATGCATCATTAAAATTTATTGAATTAAACTCTTCGCTACAAAAAGTACGTGAAAACCAACCCCTTGAATCAGAATATCTGTCGAACTCTATAACGTAACATCCTATTAAATGAGTTTTTAGGAACTTCATTATAATGCCTGATATTTATTAATTTGCTCAAAAGTATAATCCCTGATCTCCTCATTATTTTGCTGGTACCAAGCCATTGTCCATTCAATAGCTTTTGTTGAATTCAACTTAGGCTGCCATTTCAAATGGTCATACGCTTTTGAAATGTCCAGTTTTAATATTCCTGCCTCATGCGGCTGTGTATCGGAAACTTGTATTTCATAAGAACCTGATCCCCATGCACTGATCGCTTGTTTAACTAGCTGTTCAACCGAAAGAAAATCGTTTGGCAGTGGACCGAAATTATAGGCCCCGGAGAATTTAGCTGAGTTATTCAACAATGAAGCAGCCAAAATTAAATAACCATAAACAGGCTCAAGAACAAATTGCCAAGGCCTGATAGCAGCTGGATTTCGAATAAATATTTTATTGTTTTTTGTCAGGCTTTTTATGATATCAGGAATAATCCGGTCTTCGGCCCAATCCCCCCCTCCAATCACATTACCAGCACGTGCAGTTGCGATATATTTTTGATGATCATTTGCCTTATCAACATTGAAAAAACTCTGTCTGAAAGAATTTACGACAATTTCTGTACAAGCCTTACTCGCACTATAGGGATCATATCCCCCAAGCGGATCAACTTCACGGTAGGGATAAGCCCATTCGTGATTTTCGTAGACCTTGTCTGTAGTAATAATAACTATCGCACATTTTTTATCCAGGGACCTGACAGCATTTAATAAATTGGCGGTTCCTATTACATTCACATCGAATGTTTCCGCTGGCTTTTTATAAGATAACCTAACTAATGGTTGTGCAGCAAGATGAAATATTATATCGGGCTGAAAAGAAATTAGTTCTTTCTGTAATTTGACCTCATCCCGAATATCTGCAATCACGGATTCGCAAATGGAATCTCCGTCGATTCTTTTATAGACACCCTGGTTTGATTCCGGAACCAGAGCATACCCTTTCACCTCAGCTCCTAAAATTTTTAACCAGACAGTAAGCCACGAGCCTTTAAAACCCGTATGGCCGGTTATGAAAATTTTCTTTCCCCTGAAAGCATTTAATATTTCTTTACTCAATTTACCAGATCTTCCATGGTGCCGTTCCTGACTCCCATTGTTCTTCAAGTTCTACTTTATCTCTCATCGCATCCATACACTTCCAGTAACCGGAGTGTTTGTATGCAACAAGTTGATTGTCGGCTGCAATTTTAGCAAGAGGTTTCTTTTCCCACTGCTCATTTTCCACATCAGATTCCAGATATTTAAATATCCCTGTATTTAGAACAAAAAAACCACCATTAATCCAGTGGGATTCGTCTTCAGGTTTTTCCTGAAATTTCGATATCATGCCCTCAGCGTCAGCATCGATGTTACCAAAACGACCCGGAAGTCTAATAGCTGTCAGCGTTGCCAGTTTTCGATGTTTTTGATGAAAGTTAAGCAGGTCCTGAATATTTACATTGCATACTCCATCCCCGTACGTAAGCATGAAGGTTTCTCCATCCACGTATTTTCTAATTTTCTTTATGCGACCAGCGGTATTAGTTGTGATTCCAGTATCAACCAAAGTTACCTTGAAGGATTCTGTATTGGTGTAGTGTACATCAAGCTGGTTATTGTGAAGCTCGACTGTGATATCAGAATTATAGAGAAAATAATTAATGAAATATTCTTTAATCATGTGCCCTTTATAGCCCAGACAAATAACGAATTCATTAAATCCATATTCAGAATAAATTTTCATAATATGCCATAAAATTGGTTTCCCGCCAATTTCAATCATAGGCTTTGGACGAGTGCCGGTTTCTTCAGTTATTCTGGTTCCAAGGCCACCAGCAAGAATTACAACTTTCATATTAATTTTTAGCTTCAAATTCCCAGTCCAAAATAGACCTGACTATGCCTGGAATATTACCGCGATAGTCTGTATCTCTTTGTTCCATATCTTCCAAGACATCAACGATTAAAGCTTCCTGTTCATAGAAATGGATAACCTGCGGTATAATCGTTGATAATGCCACACCCACAATATATCTCCCCTCGTTTAAATAATGAGATGGGATTTTCATCCTAACGGTATAAGTCCCCTGTTTGTTGTGGATTTGAGATTTCAAAGGTCCAGAGATAAGAATATAATCTCCTTTTTGATTGAAAATATGAACATTAGGCGCCGGATTATATCCGCTCTTTAGAATAGTATATGTGCATTCCATAATGGCACCCTGGTAGAAGTCAATCGAATCGATATCATTACCGTGAGTATCTGTCAATTTAACTTCTAACAACCTTGCTACTTCATCACCGGGTGAGGTTTCTAGATCCCATCTTTTTTTCGTTGCAACTTCTGTAGATGTACTTAGGTAATAATTAATCACTTCATTGGCTTCGCCGCTTTTGACCAACTCGCCGTTCTGCAGATATATTCCGGTTCTGCACAAGGAATTGATTGCTGTCATATTGTGACTCACAAAAAGTAAAGTCCGCCCATGACTGGTGCTCATATCGTTCATTTTTCCGAGACATTTCTTTTGAAATTCCGCGTCACCTACCGCGAGTACTTCATCTACAATCAGTATCTCGCTCTCAAGATGTGCAGCTACTGCAAATGCAAGTCGTACGTACATCCCGCTGCTATATCGCTTAACGGGCGTATCAATATAGCGCTCTACTCCAGAGAAATCAACAATTTCATCGAATTGTCGTTGAATTTCCTTTTTTCTCATCCCCAATATCGCACCGTTGAGAAAGATATTCTCCCTTCCGCTTAATTCCGGGTGGAACCCGGTTCCAACCTCCAGCAAGCTTGCTATACGACCGTTTACTTTAATACTTCCGGATGTGGGGCTTGTAACCTGGCTTAGTAACTTTAACAACGTGCTTTTACCAGCTCCATTTCTTCCAATGATGCCAACAGAATCTCCCTGCTCAACTTTAAAATCTATGTCTTTTAAACTCCATACAATATTGCTTTCACCTTTAGAGGTTCTGTTATTTGCCTCACCGATCTTAAGGAATGGATCTTCTTTTCCTCTCTTCAACATCCACCACCGTTGAACATCCTGAGAAATAGTACCTGTACTAAATTCCCCTAACTGATAAGCCTTGGAAAGTTTTTCTACTGAGATTGCTAAATTCATTATATGGTATCTACAAAGTTTTTCTCTGCTTTATTGAATATTACAGTCCCAAGCAGAAGTACCAGCATTGTAACAGAAAAGGTATATCCCAAAGAAAGCCAGTTAAAATATCCCTTCCCAAGAAGACCAAGGCGTGCCAGCTCCACAACCTGCGACATTGGATTGAGAAGTATTATCCACTGCTTATCTGCCGGAATGGTAGATAATGGGTAGATCACAGGCGTTGCATACATCAACAACTGAATACTAAAAGTTATCAGAAATGCCAGATCCCGATATTTGATGGTCATAGCTGAAACTATCATCCCAAACCCCAGACCCAGCCCGGCCATTATCAAAACAAGCATTGGGAAAAAGATAATGTAAAATGAGGGCCAATAATGGTTGCCTGTCAAATTGTAAAACAGCAAGATTATTACCAGAAGCAACAGCTGCACCCCAAACTTAATCAGGTTAGAAAAAACAATACTCAAGGGCATAATTACTCTTGGGAAATATACCTTACCAAAAATTCCAGCATTATCCCGAAAGACTGTTGACGTTTTGATTAAGGACTCAGAAAAATAATTCCAGCAGGTAATACCTACCAAATAGAATAATACTGGAGGTAATCCATCGGTAGATATCCCCGCCAACCTTCCAAAGATTACAGTAAAAGTTATTGTCGTAAATAATGGCTGTATAAAAAACCATAAAGGCCCAAATATGGTCTGCTTGTAGAACGCAACAAAATCTCGTCGTACAAGAAGGACTAAAAGATCGCGGTAACTCCAAACTTTTCCGAGTTTCAGATCAAATAACCCCCTCTTGGAATCAATAACGAGATTCCAATCCAACTCTTCTTTTTGCATAATATAATTTAGATTCAGAATAATTAGCTAAGCAAATTTTTAATCAGTAATATCATGATTAGTACTAAAATTGTTAAAATAAGGGACGCGACCATTCCGATAGCTACTCCAACGATAATATCTGGCTGGCTTACAGGGAGAGGGAATGTTGGGCGGTCCAACACAATAATAAACGGGGGTATGCCCCTCATTTCATTTCTTGCAGTTGCCAATTCGCTGGCTGTTGTGGTGTAGAGTGTTTGCAAAAATGCAACTTCAAGTTGTCTTTTCTGAGGAGGCAACTTTACCGTTTGATAGGCTGTATTCGCATTAGGAATTTGCTCTTGTGCGCTCGCAACACTATTCATCGCGCTAAATAAGGCAGTTTTCAGACTATCTGAATTCTTTTCTAATCTGGTGATATTTTCCTTAGCCTTATAATTTTTAGTTTCTATATAAAATTTATTCACCGCCTCCAGAACTCGTTCGCTTACTGCTTTAGATAACAAAGAATCAGGTGTTTGCACTTTGATACTTAATACGGGTTGACCCACCTCTGCGTTTTGTATAGAAAACATTTTTTTAAAATCTGTCAAAACCATGTTCATGACAATATTATGTTTGGAGGTGAACTGTTCCTTTTTAATATGAAAATCGACATTCTCGAACTGTGATTTCATTGATCCTTCCCGGTATTTTTTTAGATCAATGTAGTAATCAATTATTAGTTTTTTTTCTGAATTGAAAACAGCTTCAGAAAGCATGGTCTGTTCTAGAATCCTTCGCGATTTGTAAAGTGCGGTATAGTTGGTTGTTTGAAACAGTCCAAGAAGACCGCCGCCACCAGAACTTGGGCCAGCAGCCTGAGCACCTAAAAGTTGAGGCAAACCCTGTAATGTGGTGGGTTGAGCAGCACCTCCCCCATCAAGTATAAACGTACAGGTAGCGGTAAAGATTGGTACTTGCTTGTAAGTATATAAATAACCTAAAACACCACCAAGAGCGGCACAGATTACTAATACCCACCATTTTGAAAAAATGAACCTGATGTACTCTCCAATGTTTTTGAGGATATCTCTTAACGACACTTCATCTTCAGCTGCTGCAGTGCTCTTTTGATCCATAACCTTTGAAAAAGTTTATTATTAGTTCGTAACTGTATTGATTAATAAATAAAGTGTCAGGAGACTTGTGGTAATACTAACCAACTCAGTAATACTAAAGGGTTTCTGAGTTGGATTCTCCGGTACAAATATTTCTGAGCCGGGCTTTACAGAAGGATACACGTTAAAAAGCAGAATTTTTTTAGCCGCTTTTGTTGCTCCATTCGCATATCTTACATAAGATCGTTTTTTGGCTGCTTTACTCGTAAATCCTCCGGCAGATGATATATAATATCTAAACCCTTTGTTATTTCTATAGGTTGTAGTTACCGGTGAGGATATCTCTCCTTTGATTGTAACAGTCTGTAACTGTTTAGGTACAAATAAAATATCATTTTCTTCCAAAAATATATCATCCACACCCCCCGGATTAGCTAATATTTTAACAAGATTAATTCCTACATAGTCATTGGGTATATTAACAACCTGCTTCGTTGAATCAGCTTTGTTTTTTTCAGGAGTAGCTACCTTTTTCAATAGCCTTCTCAACGACGCACCTTCGGGATATGCCAGAGCTGTTAAACCCCCTGATCGTTGTATAACACTTGAGATCCGCTCGTCTTTTTTTGTTATTGTGTATGATCCGGGATAAACTATCTCTCCCTGAATGGTCATCTGACGCTGCGTTTCATATCCTGACGTTGCCCGAATTACGATAATATCATAAGGTTCCAATTTAAAATTCTCACCTTGCTGTTTAAGATCCCGATTAATGTCCATTTCAATTACCTGTGCGGTAATTGCAGACTTTGATAATACATCACTATTTTTTATCCTTCGTGATACAGATATTCTTTTTGGAGTTCCCGCATCAGTAAAACCACCAGCTTGCATAATTGCATCTTCAAGGCTCATTCCTTCAAGGTAAGTTAGGGCAGAATCAGGGCGAATAACTTCTCCGTAAATTGATATTTTAAACTCTTCTTTTAAATCAAAAATGCTGGATACAGAAATTATGTCTTCTCTTTTCAAAGAAATATCTGCTGCCGCTCCCGTCATAACTTTAGAGAGATCGAACGAAACAATTTCAGTTTGCAGATCATCCTTTAATCTTTTTATGTACGCGCGGTTTATGAACGCATCCTCTCTTATCCCTTCAGCTTTTTTTATCAAACTTACAACAGTTGCTCCAGCTTCTAATTCATACTCACCGGGCCTGTAAACGGCTCCCTCAATTGTTACTCTGTTGGTGTAACGTTCCAATACCGCATCCACATAGTATTTGTCACCACTTTGAGGCATATAGGTATCAAACCTGGAACTTGGTACATCTGCTATCATCCGCTCATTATCTGTATTCTTAAGCACCTTAATCCTGCTTTTATAAGCTCTTTCAGTGAAATCCCCGGCAAAACGCAATAAATCTGTTAACGACTCTCCTGGTATGATCTCAAAGATCCTTGGCCGTTTAACTTCACCAACTACTTCCACGCGGTTCTTGTAATTAGGAACGAGTATTACGTCCTGATCCTGCAATCGGATGCTACTTTTAATATCCCCATTTATCAAAAAATCATAAACGTCGATGGTAGCAATCTTTTTTCCTGCACGAATGATCTGTATTGCTCTGAATGAGCCATTTTCCGTTGGCCCGCCCGAAGCATACAGTGAATTAAATACTGTTGATACAGATGGAAGGCTATAAGTTCCCGGATTCTCTATTTCGCCTGTAATAATGACTTTTATGGTACGAATGTTCTCGATGGTTAGATTTAATGATGTTCTCCCCGTCCGCAAATCTGCATATAAGGTAGCCATCCTAGCCTTTATTCGCGCGGTTGCTTGCTCTATCGTAGTATTTACAAGAGAAACGACCCCTATATTAGGGATTGTGATACTTCCCTCCGGAGAAACCTTTAACGAGTAAGCAACCTCTGAATAGCCATACAGTTCGATCTTCAGTACATCGTCCGGTCCAATCTGATAGTTCATTGGTGTCGCCAATCTTAAGTTGGGTTCGAAGGTAATCTGTTTATTCTTAAAAAGGTCAGCTCCGAAAATTTTACTCTTTAACTCCAGTAAAGCCTTTTCCGCCAAGGTAGTCGTGTCTTGAGTAATGATCGAAGTGTCCGATATAGCACCTGGCCTGGATGTGCTACCTTTGGTGCCAGCTGGACTTAGCTTTTTCTTGTCTGCCAACTTAAGCGCTTCTACTCTTCGTCTTAATTTAACCACTTCTTCGGGCTTCATACCACGCGCCTGAGCAACTTGCTCAAGTTGAGCATCCTTTAAACCGGAAGCTTCAACCTGCCGCATAAAGTTTCGAATCTGCTCATCGCTTAATTCATCCACTCTCACGGTACTGAAATTCGGCTGATTGGGATTTTGTGCAAGAACAGGGGTTGCTATTAAAAAACTAAATATTAAGCATAAGGAATATAGAAATTCTCTGCCTGATTTGAAAATTTTCATAATGATGTATTTAATTGCAAATTTCTGCGAGAACGAACTCTATAGTGTCTGTTGAGCATGTAATGCGTACCGAATCCTACTTAAACTATTATCAAGACACCTTGAAAGTAAATACCCCCTGGGCAATTTACACTAAAGCGAAACTTGTGAAAAGGATTAATATTGTATCAAAAAAATTAAAATTAAATAACTCCCCAGTCATGGCCATGCACATTTCCCATAACATCCTGATATTCAATATTATCCAAG
>Ga0326733_1000555_pt1 | contig 10698 bp, 11 predicted proteins | sample 14_GP2_308_FD_207946 | JGI IMG/M metagenome (GOLD analysis project Ga0326733, IMG submission 207946) | Glacier ice microbial communities from Ngari, Tibet, China - 14_GP2_30.8 | ecosystem: Environmental > Aquatic > Freshwater > Ice > Glacier | place: China: Ngari, Tibet | collected 2018-07-17 | reverse complement strand
CAGCTCTGCGACTTTTGGACTGCGGCTGTCTGAGTAGATGTGAAGGCAAGACAGCTTGGCATCCGCATGACGCAGCACCACGGTGCGCGCATCGGGCGCCCCTTCCTTGCCAACCGTGGCCAGCACAGGGGTGCGCCACTGACTGTGGCGGTCTTGCGTGGCGCGCTGCAACTCAGTCCATATGCGCTGGCGGATTTCATGTTCGTTCAGCATGAGGGTCTGCATCTTTTAACTTTCCTGACTGATGTTGCATGCGTTCGCTCGTCTCACGCGCGTGCCTGCGAGAGGTGCCGGAATAACCAACTTTCATATCTTAAAGTTGATGGATTCAAGGGGAAGCGGTAGTGCAATCCCAGCGTCAAGCGTTTGTCTTCAAAAAATTGCGTGCAAGCGCCATTTTTCACCCGGTTTCAAGCCAGCACAGCAAACGTCTTTGCACCAACCATCATGAAGAATTCCGGTGACAGGGTCAAAGCAAAACCGAGCACTGCCCGCGAGCTACCCATAACCTTCAACGCTGTAGGCCCGCAAAATCTTCCTCGCAAAGCTCGATCGGCTGCCCATGCGCCACGCGGTCAGCAGCATGATCCCAGGCCCGCTGGTAGCGGTCCAGCTCTTCGGGCGAGCTGGCGCCCTTGGCGCTGACCAGTGCCTCGATGGCGGCGAGCCAGTGGCGGTAGTACGTGTTGCCCAGATCCGGATCGCCCTGGGCCTGGGCTGCGCGAATCTGCGCGGCCAGGGCCTGTGCCCATTCGTCCCAGGTAAAAAGGCCACGTTCGTGCAGCGCGAGCGCCATGCCAAAGGCCTGGGCTTCCCAGGGTTCGCGGAACACGGGGCTGTCGCCGTCAACAGGCAAACCCTTCAGCAGGGACAAATCCGCTGACAGCGCATCGCCGGGCGGGCTGGGGGTGTCAGCTCTGGTAGGGACGCAGCCCGCAGTTGTATTCAAACTCATGCCGCCTCCAGATAAGGTTCCCAGGCGTCGATCGACACCTTTAAGCCCTGCGCGCCGCTTCCGCTGACGCGCTCGGGCCACAGCTGGGCCTCCTCCATCACCACGCCGTAAAGCCACTGAGGATCTTCGCCCAGGCCTTGGGCCTGACTGTCGGCAAACACATGCACGCCATGGATGCGTTCGATCACCCCTTGCTTGCCCCTCGCGTACCCCGGCAAACGCGTGTGGTGCCCGGCCGGCGCACTGCGCGTACGCACGTGCTGGCCCAGACTGAACCGGGCTGGCTGCGCTGGTGTGCGGAGCACGGGTGATCCTTTGAGCAGCGCAGCGCTCACGGCCTGCGCCTGCAGCACGCGGGCCACGGGCAGAGGTGGCTGTTGCAGGACGCCGCTGCGGATTTCGCCCGCGGTGGCAAGGCTGCGTTCTTGCAGCAGCTTTTCGATAGCGGCCAGCCATACCTGGTAGTAGCTCAGCTTGAGGTAATCAGGAAGGGTTTCGCGAGCGGCGCGGCTCTGGTCAATGTTCCAGCTGCCGGTGGCGCCCATCGCCAGCGTCAGTGCCAAGGCCTTGCGCTCCCAGTCGGCGTGGAACAAACCGCCTTCGGGCGCGGGCGCGACGACTCCGAAACCGGGCAGGCCGCCCAGATCAGCGTGGCTGGTGTAGTGGCTCATGCGGCCTCCTCCACTGCCGGGTCCTTCGCTAACCGTGTCCCTATCATCGCGTCGCGCGTGACCAGGGCGGCAAGCTCGTCCTCGCTCAAATGCCCAGTGCCGGCCGGGCGCTGTGGAATGACCAGGTAGCGAACCTCGGCGGTGGAGTCCCAGACGCGAATCTCGGTGGTCTCAGGCAAATGCACGCCGAAATCGGCCAGGACGCCACGCGGGTCTTTGACTGCCCGCGAGCGGTAGGGCGCACTTTTGTACCAGACCGGCGGCAGGCCGAGCACCGGCCAGGGGTAGCAGCTGCACAAGGTACACACCACCAGGTTATGCCGCTCGGCAGTGTTTTCCAGTGCCACCATGTGCTCGCCCTGGCGTCCCGAATAACCCAGCGAGGCGATCGCCTGCGTGGCGTCGCGCAGCAGCCAGTCGCGAAACTGCGGATCGACCCAGGACCGCGCCACCACCCGCGCGCCGTTGCGCGGCCCCACTTGGGTCTGATAGGTGTCGATCAGTACGTCCAACGCCGCCGGGTCAATGTAGCCTTTTTGGGTGAGTACGCTTTGCAGGGCGCGCACGCGAAGGTCCATCTCGCTGAGTTCGCTGTGGTGATGATCGTGGTCGTGGTCTGGCATGGTGGTCTTTGGGGATGAGTAGGCTGTCGCTGCAAGTTCTGGCGATTTTCAACTGAACGTAATGGGTTGAACATCCCCCGGTTGAAAGAAGTTGGCGAAGGCCGCTTTTGCTGCATTGCCAGCTTCTGTTTAGTGTTCAACAAAGCATTGATTTTTTAACAAACAGTCAGCACGCTGGGTTGAGGTGGCGCCCGTCGCCAAGTGCGTGACTGGCAAACATGCCAAGCTCCACATTCAGCGTAAGTGGCTGCAGAAATCTTACGCTGGCACTTCATGCCAGGGATTGAACAGCGACACACCTGTATTGACAAAATCCTGCATGTTGCGCGTGACTACTGTGAAACCATGCTCAATGGCCGCGGCAGCAATCATGGCGTCTCGCTCCGAGCGCGGATTGGGCACATGAAGTGAGGCGCAGATGGTTGCAGTGTGGTCTGTGAAAGGCAGGATGCGGCCTTCGAATGCGGCCCGAACACCGGTCAGCCAGGTGCGCAATGCACTGCCTTGTGGCGGTGTGCGGCGCTCCAGCGCCAAGATGCCTTGCTCCAATTCCAGGATCGTGATGGCCGACAGAAACAGCCTGCTTGTAGACTGCTCTGCAGCCCACCTGCGTAATTCGGGCGACTGGTTGGGCTTGCCCTGACGCAATTCAGAAACCACATTGGTGTCGAGAAGAAACATCACGTCTTAGTCAAATGTAGCTGGCCGGATCTGAATGTCCAGTCGTGGCGGGTCGAACTCGATGGCTTGTCCACCAGGAATGCCATCCATGACGCTAAGAAGAGTCGCTTCACTATGGCCGGCGATGCGGTAGTAGTCCTCGATTCTGAGCAGGGCAAAGGCAGGACGCCCCCGATCCGTGATAAACACCGGCCCTTGGATAGCGGCCCGTTTGGCCGCCGATACATCGCGTGTGAAGTCTCGGCTGGAAACCGTATGGACTGACATGCTGACCTCCTTATTGTACAACAATGTTTGTATGTTATGACAAACGATTTAGGCTGTCAATTTTTCCACATTTGCCCTTGCCCTTGAGATGCAGTTCTAACCATTGGTTCCGTTTCCCGCCGTTGTTTTCTAAGCTGATTGAATCGACATTTTTCATCCAAAAAACTCGATCCAATCTTGAGCTTCTAAAGTGCCAATAAACTGACCGATTTCTTGACAGGCCATCAGCACATTGGGTGGACATAACGCCAGACATAAAGGGAAGTCCGACTCGAGCGCAGAGCCGGCTGCTTACTTTTTGGGCATCGGTACGCAAGCCAGTGCTGGCGCGGCTTTTGCAATCTATGAGCGAAGTTATCCAAAAGGTGGCCCACAGAAAATGCAGACAAGCCGGAAACCTTAACTTTTGAGCGCTAAGAAAATCGGATGAGGGTCCCGACCAGCAGGGCCACCTCCTCCTTGCCCAACTGATCGTTGCTGCTATCGCTGACGCGTAGCCAGGCGAAAAAGGCCAGTATGACCTTATTGCGCCCGCCCAGCGCCTTTTCCAGAGAGTGCTGTGTTGGTCCTTGGCTTTGACGCAGGTGTCGTGGGTTATCTTAGGGCGCAATGTAAGAAGTTGGGCACGCTGCCAATTTTCGCCGTCCATTTTTATTAAACCGTACCTACCTTTCTCTTCAAGCTGTGCCTGACATGGCCATATGGAACCGGCAGCTCTCCAAGAAATAACTATTACAGTCCACAAGCACAGTTTGATTGGCTAGTCCGAATGACTGTGATTGAGAACACTGGTTTTAATACGGAAATTTAGTAAGAGCAAGAGGTCCACCAGAACTGCTCATCTCAGCCCTGATGCACGCGGTTAGCGCGTTACCGGCTTACCAGTCTGGTTTGTGTAGTACGCGAAAATTGCATCAATCAGCGACTGTGCATAGGCCGGCAGGGCTTCATTTTCTCGAACCAAGATGTAGCGCTCGCGCACGCTCCACGGCTCCATCAATTCGATCAGCGCCAGGTCCATGCTGTCCTGGTTGCGCCGCGCAGCGCTCTCGGGCACGATGCCGACCCCCACGCCAGCGCCAATCATGCGGCACATGGCGTCAAAACTACTGAGCTGAATGCGCAGCTTGAGTGGCTTGCCCAGATTTTCGGTGATCTGCATCAAAAATGTCTGCAAGGTGCTGCCCTGCTGCATAGCGACGGCGTCTTCCTCCAGCGTATCGGCAAAGGCAATGCGCTCAAGGCGGGCAAAACGATGCCGGCGCGAGGTCACCAGCATCAGCCGGTCGGTGCTGAAGTGCATTGCCCGCAAGCCCATCGTGTCCACTTGGGCGGACACAATGCCAATGTCTGCACGCCCGTCGAGCACGCCACGTGCAATTTCCGGATTCGGTTTTTCTTGAAGGTCAATGTTCACGCGCGGGTTGTCAAAGAGGAATCGAGGCAGGATTTCGGGCAGGAAATCCGTCACGGCTGTGGTGTTCGCAAACACCCGGACATGGCCATGCAGCCCGCCGCTGTATTCCTGCAAGTCCAGGCGAAGCTGCTCAGTCTGGCGCAGCACGCCGCGCGCGTGATGCAAAAAGGCTTCACCCGGCGGGCTCAAACGCATTCCGCGTGCTTCGCGGTAAAGCAGAGGCAGCCCAGCTTGTGCTTCGAGCGCCTTGATGCGGGCGCTGGCCGCCGCCAGTGAAAGATGCTGCCTGGCGCTTGCGCGGGTCAGATTGCCTTCTTCGGCAGTGACAACAAAGAGGCGCAGGTCGGTCAGGTCGAAATGCATGCGGCGATAGTAGCGCTCTGCTGTAGCCTTCGGAAATTCAGAAGTCTTGGTCTTGAAATGAGTGATTGTTATGAGCGCTGGAAAGCGGGATCATTTGCCAATAAACGGCAGGACACAAACGTATGGTCAAATTTTATTCACGGCATCAGCCACATTTATCGCGTTTGCCGCGCCGCATCCTGCTTGGGGGTTCACTGGCATGGCTGCTCTGCGCGGGCGCACTGCCAGTGCAGGCACAGACAGCCTACCCAAGCCGCCCTGTCTTGATGGTCGTTCCTCAAGCCGCCGGCGGCACCAATGACATCGTCGGCCGAGTTGTGGGCCAAAAGCTCGGCGAAGTGCTGGGCGGCTCGGTGGTGGTCGAGAACCGGCCCGGTGCCGGCGGCAACATCGGCACCCAGGCCGTGGCCAGGGCGCCTAAGGACGGCTACACGCTTTTGATGACCATCAGCAGCAGCCAGGCCATCAATCCGGCGCTTTACAAAAATCCGGGTTTTGATCCGGTGATGGACTTCAGACCCGTCAGCTTGATTGGAGCGGTGCCCAACGTGCTATTGGTGAACCCATCATTTCCGGCAAAAAACGTGGCCGAGTTACTGGCGCTGGCCAAGGCCAAACCGGGGCATTATCAATATGCGTCGGCCGGTAACGGCACGTTGAACCATCTGCTTGGCGAAATGCTCAATGCCATGGCTGGCGTGTCAATCCAGCATGTGCCATACAAGGGCGTGGCTCCGGCCATCAACGATGTGCTGGGCGGTCAGCTGCCGATGGTGTTCGCCAGCTTGCCGTCAGCGCTGTCGCACATTCAGGCTGGCAAATTGCGAGCGCTGGCGGTTAGCGGTCCAGCCCGATCGCCCGTGCTGCCCGACGTGCCGGCGCTGGCCGAAACTGTGCCTGGGTACAACGGCACGCTGTGGATTGGCCTGTTCGCGCCTGCCGGTGTGTCGTCCGAAATACTCACGCGCCTGCAGGACGGCATGGCCAAAGCCCTGGCATCCAAAGACCTGCGTGCCGCCCTGGAAAAGCAGGGCGTGGAACTGGCCGGCACCCCCGAGCGCCCGGTAAGCGCCGAGCAGTTTTCCATGCTGCTCACTGAAGATATCGCCAAGTGGGCGCGCATCGTCAAGTCTTCGGGCGCGGCAGTGGACTGACCATGACATTTGTCTCACATCAGCCCTGACCATGACCACCGCCACTGAAACAAAAATGGGCGCCGAGCCGCATACCCTTGACGCTAACATCCTGGCCCATCTACAAAGCTGGACCGGCAAGTCTGAAACCGTGGGGGACGACATCACCGCCGCGCCGGTGCGCGGTCTGGCAGCCACACTGGACCGTGATGACCCTGCGCCGCTGCCCGGCACAGCGCTGCCGCATTTGTGGCACTGGCTGTATTTTTTGCCGCAGCACCGTCAGAGCGACATCGGACCCGATGGTCACGCCCGTCGCGGCGGTTTTTTACCACCCGTGCCGCTGCCGCGCCGCATGTGGGCCGGTGGCCGGCTGCAATGGCTGCAGGACAATCCGCTACGGGTTGGCGATGCCGTGCGGCGCACCTCGCGCATTGCATCTGTCAAACATAAGGCGGGCCGCACCGGCGACCTAGTGTTCGTGCAGATAGCGCACGAAGTCCACAACGCCCAAGGCCTTGCGCTGATCGAGGAGCACGACATCGTGTACCGGGCCGCCGTCCAGCCAGGCGACTCGGTGCCGCCGCCTGTGGCCACAGAACAGAACGCGGCCTGGCAGCGCGAGGTCACGCCCGACGATGTGCTGCTGTTTCGCTACTCCGCGCTGACCTTTAACGGCCACCGCATCCACTATGACCGCCAGTACGTGACCGAAGCCGAAGGCTACCCCGGCCTGATCGTGCACGGCCCCTTGATTGCCACGCTGCTGGTTGATCTGGTGCGCCGCAATGCGCCAGACGCCTTCATCAAGGCTTTCAATTTCAAGGCCGTGCGCCCCACGTTTAACCTGCATCCGTTCCGGCTGAGCGGCCAGCCTTCAGCCGATCGGCGGACCGTCAGGCTATGGGCCGGGGACCACGAAGACTGGCTCACCATGCAGGCCACGGCCGAGTTGGCCTGATTCACATTTTCGCGATCCTTTACCACCACAATACTTCCATGATCAAAACCACAATCGATAAATACCAGGACATTCGCGACGCGGTGCGCGCGCTGTGCGCTGAGTTTCCCGATGAATACCATCGCAAGATCGACGAGGCGCGCGGCTACCCGGTAGCCTTTGTCGATGCGCTTACAACGGCCGGCTGGCTTGCCGCGATGATCCCGCACGAGTACGGCGGCTCGGGCCTGGGCTTGATTGAGGCTTCGGTGGTCATGGAGGAGATCAACCGCAGTGGCGGCAATTCGGGCGCCTGCCACGGCCAGATGTACAACATGGGCACGCTGCTGCGCCATGGCTCCGAGGCGCAAAAAGAGTTCTACCTGCCCAAAATAGCCACTGGCGAGTGGCGATTGCAGTCGATGGGCGTGACCGAGCCGAGCACCGGCACCGACACCACCAAGATCAAGACCACCGCCGTGAAAAAGGACGGCCGCTATGTCATCAACGGCCAGAAGGTCTGGATCTCGCGCGTGCAGCATTCGGACTGGATGATTCTCTTGGCACGCACCACACCGCTGGCCGAAGTGAAGAAAAAAAGCGAAGGCATGTCGATCTTCATGGTTGATTTGCGTCGGGCGGAGAAGTCGGGCATGACGGTGCGACCGATTCTCAACATGGTCAACCATGAGACCAACGAGCTATTTTTCGAAAACCTTGAAATCCCCGAGGAGAACCTGATCGGTGAGGAAGGCAAGGGTTTCAAGTACATCCTGGACGGGCTGAATGCCGAACGCACCTTGATCGCTGCCGAATGCATTGGCGATGGCTACTGGTTTATCGACCGGGTAACCAAGTATGTCAGTGAACGCGTGGTCTTCGGACGGCCCATCGGCCAGAACCAGGGGGTGCAGTTCCCGATTGCTGAAGCCTACATTGAGATCGAAGCGGCCAACCTGATGCGCTACAAGGCGTGCCAGTTGTTCGATGCTCGCCAGCCTTGCGGCGCCGAGGCGAACATGGCCAAATACCTCGCGGCCAAGGCAAGCTGGGAGGCGGCGAATGCATGCATCCAGTTCCACGGCGGCTTTGGCTTTGCCAACGAATACGACGTGGAGCGCAAGTTTCGCGAGACGCGCCTGTACCAGGTCGCGCCGATTTCGACCAATTTAATCCTAAGCTATGTGGCCGAGCATGAGCTGGGCCTGCCCCGTTCGTTCTGACACACGGGAACCGATATGACACGACCCCTTCCCCTTGACGGCATCACCGTGGTTTCGCTCGAGCATGCGATTGCCGCGCCGTTTTGCACCCGCCAGCTAGCCGACCTGGGCGCGCGCGTCATCAAGGTCGAGCGTCCCGGCGTGGGCGATTTCGCGCGCGCCTACGACAGCCGGGTCAGGGGCCAGGCTTCGCATTTTGTTTGGACCAACCGATCCAAGGAAAGCCTGACGCTGGACCTCAAGCAACCGGCAGCGCTGGCAACCCTGAAAGACCTGCTGGGCCAGGCCGATGTACTGGTGCAAAACCTGGCGCCTGGCGCAGCCGCGCGCATGGGGCTGTCGTTCGAAGCGCTCAGCAAGCTGCATCCAAAGCTGATCGTCTGCGACATTTCAGGCTATGGCGAGGACGGCCCTTACCGGGATAAAAAAGCCTACGACCTCCTGATCCAAAGCGAAGCAGGCATGCTGTCGATCACCGGCACGCCCGATGAACCGTCCAAGGCCGGCAATTCGATGGCCGACATTGCCGCTGGCATGTACGCCTATACCGGCATTTTGTCGGCGCTGCTGCTGCGCGGCAAAACCGGGCAGGGCAGCCACATTGATGTGTCGATGCTCGAATCGCTGGCCGAATGGATGGGCTACCCGCTGTACTACGCCTTCGAGGGCGCGTCGCCGCCGCCGCGCACGGCAGCCTCGCATGCCAGCATCTATCCCTACGGGCCGTTTCAGGCGGGCGACGGTGGCACGGTCATGCTGGGACTGCAAAACGAGCGCGAGTGGAAACTGTTTTGCGAAGTCGTTCTCCAGGATGCAGGGTTAGCCGGCGATGCACGCTTTGACAGCAATGCCCGGCGCAATGCGAACCGCGAGTCGCTCAAAGCGATCATCTTGGCCGCTTTCGCCAGCTTGAACACGGCTGAGGTCGTGGCGCGGCTTGACGAAGCGCAGATTGCCAATGCCCGCATGAACACCATGGCCGAGGTTTGGACGCACCCGCAGCTCAAGGCGCGGGGGCGTTGGCAGAGCGTGGATTCGCCGGCCGGCGCGATTGCTGCGTTGCTGCCGCCGGGACGCAACAACGCATTCGATTACCGCATGAACGCCATTCCTGCTGTCGGCCAACATACCGAGTCCATTTTGCGCGAGCTGGGTCAGGACACTGAAGCCATTGCCCGGCTGCGCGAGGCCGGGGCGGTTTGACGGCTTTCCAGAAAACCCGCTATTTGCTATCAAATAAATAGCTGTATACGCACATCTATTAAGCCTAATACCCAATTTAACGCATAAAAATGACCTGTATGAATTCCACAACCCCAACGGCCCAGCTCGCCGCCTTTGCCGCCCACCTGCGATTCGACAACATCCCTGCGTCGGTGGTTCGCCGCGCCGAAGACCTGCTGGTGGACTGGTTTGGCTCGACCGTCGCTGGCCATGGCTCGCGTCCGGTCGCGAGCATCACGCGCTTTGCGCAGGCCATGGGCGCGCAGGCCGGTCCGAGCGAGGTGATCATCAGCCGCGCCCGCACCAGCCCTTACCTTGCGGCCATGGCCAACGCGGCCGCCTCGCATGTGGCAGAGCAGGATGATGTGCATAACGGCTCGGTGTTTCATCCAGCCACGGTGGTTTTTCCGGCTGCCGTGGCGACCGCGCAGGCGCTGGGTGCCAGCGGCCAGGCGCTGCTCACTGCGTCCATCGCCGGTTACGAAGTGGGGATTCGCGTTGGTGAATTCCTGGGCCGTTCGCACTACAAGGTTTTCCACACGACCGGCACGGCGGGCACGCTGGCGGCAGCGGCGGCGGTGGGCCATCTGCTCGGGCTCGATGCGCGGCAAATGCAGCATGCCTTTGGCTCGGCTGGCACGCAGTCGGCGGGCTTGTGGGAGTTCCTGCGCACCGCTGCCGATTCCAAGCAACTGCACACCGCGCATGCTTCGGCCGCCGGGCTGATGTCGGCCTATCTTGCGCAAGACGGCCTTACTGGCGCGGCGCAGATTTTTGAAGGCCCGCAGGGCATGGCCGCCGGCATGTCAAGCGACGCCGATCCTGCCAAACTGCTTGATGGCCTCGGAGCACGCTGGGCTACGGCCGAGACGTCGTTCAAGTACCACGCTTCGTGCCGCCACACGCACCCGGCGGCCGATGCGCTGCTGCAGGTGATGCAGGCCCATGAACTAAAACCAGAAGACCTGGAACGCGTCGTCACGCAGGTCCACCAGGGCGCAATTGACGTGCTGGGTTCGGTGCTTCGGCCTGCCACGGTCCACCAGAGCAAGTTTTCCATGGGCACGGTGCTGGCGCTGGTAGCGCGTTTCGGCCAGGCCGGGCTGGCCGAGTTCGACCGGCATTTCCAAGACGACAGCACGCAAAGTCTGCGTGACCGCGTGACCATGGAACTTGACGCCGAGGTGGACAGCGCCTACCC
>Ga0326733_1000554_pt1 | contig 10712 bp, 9 predicted proteins | sample 14_GP2_308_FD_207946 | JGI IMG/M metagenome (GOLD analysis project Ga0326733, IMG submission 207946) | Glacier ice microbial communities from Ngari, Tibet, China - 14_GP2_30.8 | ecosystem: Environmental > Aquatic > Freshwater > Ice > Glacier | place: China: Ngari, Tibet | collected 2018-07-17 | reverse complement strand
GCCCCACCCTCGGGTCCACACCGGCGATGATGGAGAAAGCGATGGCCTCAGGTATGAGGGCGAGTGCGACAACCAGCCCTGCAAGCAGGTCGTTTCGCACGTTGGACAACCAGTCCTGTCGTATTGTTTGAAGTGACATAAATAGAAGGCCTTCGCAGCAAGGCGACGACAAAAGTACACGGAAGAGGGGTGTGACCAGCCGAAGCTGGTCATGAGATAGGAGCGGGGAGAGAGGAGCGGGGAAAGAGGGGCGCATGATGGCCCCTATGAGCTTACGGTGGTGTCACCGAGCAGAAATACCCGCGAGGCAGGCCCCACCCCGGATATGACACCGGGGCTGGAACTAGGAGTGCTTTCAAGCGCTGCATCAAATTATTGTAGCCAAGCGGATCCGATCAAATTCAGTCAGCCTTGAACTGCGCGGGATTCGGAAAGAAAATAGGTACTAGCATCGTCAGCCATAACAGCTTGGTCAGCTTGCAAAAAACCAGTGCAAAGTGGATTGCCTGACACCGGACGCTCACCAATGCCCGCTTCTGGCCCAAAGTTGCCGCTGGGATTCCGAGACGCGGGTTTTTTAGCAGTATCCATTTTGCGCTAGGGAAGGTCTGCATAACCCGCCGTTGGCGGCGCGCTCCAACATGGGACGCGCTTCGTATGACACGGGCGGCGTATTCATACACATTGATTGATCTTTCCAACGCGGCTTAGCATGCTTTGTGGGGCCGCTAGCGGGCATTGCGCTTGTTTTAAGCGCGCTCATGCATGCTGCGCCATCAGTTTGCCGCGCACCATCCACAAATTGCTCAACGCAAACAGCGTGTGCAACTGCGCCGTGTTCTTATTCAATCCCCTGTAGCGCACCTTGACATGTCCAAACTGGCCTTTGATCACTCGAAACGGGTGCTCGACCTTGGCGCGCACGCTGGCTTTGAGCTTTTCGATGTTCTCGGCTACAGCGTGTATCGCGTTGTCCTTGTCCAGCGCTCGGCGCTTGCCCGGGCGCATGGCGATGTACCACCTGATGTCTTGCCTGGCGTTCGGGCGCTTGTTCGCCCCCTGGTAGCCAGCATCCCCATGAGCTGATGATTCCTGCCCATGTAGCAGTGCGTTGGCCTGGCTCACATCGTGAACGTTGGCCGCTGTGCCGATCACCGTGTGCACCAGCCCAGAGTCAGCATCGACTCCGATATGCGCTTTCATGCCAAAGTGCCACTGATTGCCTTTTTTGTCTGGTGCATCTCGGGGTCACGCGCTGCATCCTTGTTCTTGGTCGAGCTGGGCGCGGCAATGAGCATGGCATCGACGGCGGTGCCCGCTTTGAGCAGCAAGCCCCGGGCCGAAAGCAAGGCGTTGACGGTGGTCATGATCTGCGGGGCCAAGTCATTGACTTCGAGCAGGCGGCGAAACCTCAGGATGGTGCTCTCGTCGGGCAGCCGGCTCATGCCGGGGTCGAGCCGCGCAAACTCGCAGTACAGCGGCGTGTCGTGCAAAGCCTCTTCCATGGCGGGGTCCGACAGGGTGAACCATTGCTGCATGAAGTGGATGCGAAGCAGCGCCTCTACGCTAAAGGGCGGCCTGCCAGTCTTGCCGGCGGGCGCATGCGGCTGGATTAGCCCAACCAGTTCGGCCCACGGCACCACAATGTTCATCTCATCGAGAAACACACGCTTGCGCGTTGTCTTGCTGGAGATCTCGAACCCGCTGGCACCAAGGCTGATTTGCTTCATCTTCGTTCAACGATCAACCAGCTGGGGTGGTGGACTTGCGCAGAGTTTTCCTAGGTCAATCGGCATTTCTGCGTTCTCCGAAAAGCTGAACGCTGCAACGCTACGCACCAGCTCCCTTGGGAGTCCAACCATCAATTGACGTAGTCGCTCCCTCACCTGTCTTGTGCTAACTAAGCCCCACTTATCGTGGTCAAGTGCACAGCACTCCAAAACACCCTCAATATTAACAGCAAGCTGCCAAAACGCATTATTGATCTGCTCAGATCCCGCTCGACGAGATGCCAAAATGCTAGCAAGACTTTGACGTTGAACATTCGCAAATGAATCTATCTGTTTACCATCAATATGGCAAAGTAGCAGCACTGCGACGTCACAAGCAAAAGCTCTCTGGATTCTTGCATTGGGGCTCAATCGGCGCTCGGTAACCTTGATAACTTCTAGGAACTGACGCCATTCTGAAAAAGTAGCCTGATCTCGCTTGAAAAATATCGATTCCAGACCCTTCTCGCCCTGCCATGCTAGATGTTTGCGCAGCTCCGTTTTTGTCGGAGCTCTCGCCAACTCATGAGTTAGGGTGACGACGGCCTCCTTTAGTACATCGCCAGTCACAGAACGATTATTCTTGGCCAGTTTGGAGTTAATCAACTCGGTCATCCACGATGGCTGCAAACATTCAGCTCCATTGAAGTGAGCCCTGGATATTCCAGTCTCGCTGGCAAATTTGAGAAAAGAGTCAGGCCAACCCTGAATGATTTTCAACCCAGCAGGGACCAATTTAATTCTGTCTTGAAGCGGCAACTGTTCTACGGCTTGTGTCCGCTTCGCTTCTTCGGAAAGGTCCCGAGTCAGTTGCGCCCATTCACCTCCCGATTGCTCAATGCATGTCCTAGACCGATTCCTCAAAAATAGTTGGCAGACGGCTCGAAGTCCACCTAGGGCCTCAATGCAGGGAACATTTCTTTCCCCGACTTCTAATCGGTCTTGGCTAAGCCAGCCAGCAATATCATCTCTAACGTCTAGTTTCATTTGGGGAACAGCAGATAAGTCGGTGAGGCAGTGCCAACAATGACGAAGACTTTTAAACCCAGGATGCACGTTACTTTGAATACCGCAACCTGAAGGCCATGGCGCGCATCCGCATTCCTGGCAACGATCATGTAACTGAACCATGTGGAGCGGGCACATAGTTACAAACCCGAAGCGCCAGATAAACCGAAAGTAGGGAACAGAATCAGAACCAAGGCAACTTGGACAAAACATCGGACCAAAATTTAGAGATTTGACTCCGTATCTGGCACGGAGCCACCATCGAGGTTGAGAGCGCGGTGTCAGATGAGAAATTACAGTACCAACGTAAGCTCTCAATGTCATACGTTCTGCAGTTCCGTATCCGACACCATGTAAATCAGAGACCCATCGCAACTCCGCTTCGTTTTCTCCCACATCGGGATCAGCCCTTCGTGTTCTCTCATCCGGCACGGGGAAAAGGAAGTACCCGTTAGCCCAAGCCACACGTTGACGCCAAGAAGAAAGAGACTCACTTTCGAGAGCCTTTGGTCGCAGCAGAAATTGAGATCTACTTTTCATGATTGCGAGCCCGCATTTTTTTACGCCAGGTATGGAGATCTTTCGGGTTGATGGCGAGCTCTGCGAGACTGATTGGTAGGTGCCCCAGAAACCAAAGAGGAATATGACCTTGCAAAAGAGATGTGATCAATGGTTTGACGAGACCAGGATGTCTGAGAGAAAGTCGGGAAATAGCATCATCGATCGAGATTCTGCAGTAAAGAGATGTTTCGTCTTTTTCTGCAATACTCAGCAGTCGACTCGCAAACGCAAAAACCTCTAAGTGGGGAAGCCGAATATTCCAGTGGCCCGGGCCATATGGCGTAGACAGAAGCACTTGATTGCGTGCAAGAGTACGTAATGAACGAGCAGAAATACCGAGCGTTCTGGAAAGTTCTTGGACAGAACTGGTAGCTTTGATAATTTGAAGAGCCTTGTCGACCGATGTCTTGGAAATTAGATGTTCAATCTGACCATTCTTTCTCGGTACGGCGGTAACGACCCCCAGCCAGCCTTTAGATATCCAATATTTGGCAATTTCATAAGAACAACCCGAGACGTCCATGACAAATTTGATGTTTACGTAGTCTGACTTGTCATGCGCCATCACCTGAATACAGCGGCGTTTGGGCCGAGGAGCTCTTCGGCGTTCCGAATTTAAGTTATCTAGTGCCGATCTGATCATTGGGAACAGCTTCTGATTGGCAAGCGATTCTCCAAGAATTAAGTTTCCGATGGTCTTTCCAGTTCCGGGCTGAATCCGAAGTGTCATTTGATTGAAATTTTGCGGCCAAGCTTCAAACCATTTAAGAGATTGGCGAATCGCATCGAGCGGTAAATAGGCACAGTTGGCTTGGGCGAACCGAAATGAATTCGATAATCCGTTCTTAAGTTGATTTAACCTAAAGATAAGCACATATGCCCCCAATTCTTGCATTCCGGAAAATGCAAAAGTGATAGCTGGCGAGGCATAAATGGAGTGCAGATTCAGAACCCGCAACATACCTAAGGTGTCAATGTCGATAACTTGCTCTTTGGCGCGCCCAAACCTGAACCCACAGTCGCATTGATCTACATTTTTTCGTAAGTAACTTATTCGCTGCTGGCACCGGGGGCATGCCTCCAGCAAAAAGATTTGATGACGCGAACATTTAACCTCGAGCAGCCTATCCCAACTCGACCTGATATGAGAAACGCTCATCTCATTCAGGCAGCGAGAGCAGACCCTCGCGTGGATTGATCGGCCAGCTAGGTAAAGCGAGGGTTTATTCCACTTCCTCGGTTCAACGCAACCAGCATCAACTGGTGGCTCTATTCCCAGCCTGAGCAGAATCTCACGCGGAGGTGAGGCAATCAACGTCTTGGCTGACATGTCTAGCGCGACGGCAATGTCACCTATTCCATGATATCGATTTCCAGCGGCGAGTCGCAGCAGATAGCCCGGCCAGGACTCTCCAGAAATCGGCCTGTATCTAATCAGAAGTTTCATGCCGGACCCCTAAGCGTTTCGTAAGGATCGCCAACATCAACTAGTCTGCGCTTGACAAAAGATGGATGAAAGGGATTATCTTTGTCTGCTGTAGGACCATGGACGAGAACATAAGCCTGTTGCAAGTCCTCTAGCGACATAACTTCGCGACCTGCGTCGAAGGCAATAAACCATCCGTGATCAACCAGCTTTAGCAACCGATCAAATATGCCCTCTGTAGCCACATACATTCGCCAGCGATTTCCTACCTCGCAAATACATGAAGGCTCAGCAAGCGGAAGCCACTCATCTGTTTTTGCAAGTACCGTGGTAAATGTTTGTCCGCTCTGCTTCGAGGCAATGTCGAAATAATTAAGGTGCGCCCTATAGGCCACCCGCTTAATCAGTTGGGTATCAGTGTCCACAACCTTAAGTGAGTCTGTGGTTCCCAGAAAAACCCAAAGCGCAACTGAACTGTCAATAAGCTCTCGCAGTCTGGTTCCGACCAATTCAATACCGCGAACCGCTCTTTTGGCTGGAATGTCGTGGAAGTTGTCTAGCAGTACAAGTCTGACTTCACAGTCTTTTAACAAGAGCTCAGCGGCATCCATTGTCGCTTTAATTTTCCTTCTACCGCGCGGATTAGGATCGTTGAGTGCAGTCAGAATCGCTACAGAGAATTCAAACGGTGTGCAAGGGTTGGGGACGGCGAACTGGATAACCGGGCAGATCGTCTTCTCCTCATCCTCTCTCCCATAAAGATCAGTCGCAGTCTGTTTCATTACTGCCGTGAGCTTCGTTTTTCCGGATCCCGGCTCTCCAATGATTAACATCGCACCGTGAGTGTTTGCTCTCACACAGTGGGCAAGCTTCTGGAGGAAGTCGGCGAGTATCTTTTTTGCGTCGGGATGATTGATGTAAAAGTCAATGGACCATTTTTGCCTAGTGTCAGCGTCCTTGTTAAGCCAAAACCGCTTTTCTGGAGGGGTAGGATGAACTATGGTGCTCATTGGAACTCCCAGCCTTCTGCTTCCAGTTCTAGTTCAACTTCTTCCAGCCGGATGATGTCCCACTCCAGATTGGTGATGACCTGTTCGACGAAGTCTGGTTTCTTTGGTTGTTTGGACTTTGTGTCAGAAGTTCTTATTGACTCAATGTTGAGTCCGTATTCCGCCATTGGGCCAACGCGCTTCGCGAATTTCCGGCGCGCGGTCTTAACCGATGCAATCGATTGAAGCACCAGTTGCCGTATGTCAACCCGGGCTTGAACCATCGCTTGCAAGTCTGGATTCTTTTGACCACGCTCGCGCGCAAGTTTCAAAACAAGAGTTTGTTGGTACTCCGTGATCCCAAAGGCATACCGATGGCTTGCTGTGCAAGGTACGTGAATAAGCTTTCGGGTAAAAGGATCTGTGACTTTTATGTAGGTGAGGTCGTGCCGATCAATATGGATCATTACTTCCGCAGTAGCTCCAAGCCGCTTGCGAAGCACTTTAAGCTCGTCGCTGTTGTAAGTGAGGTTAAGGCGCAGAACTCCGCCACTTTCACGAAAGTGATGAAGCCGCGGCCGTAAGCGGAACAGTGTGAGTTGCTCGCGTGTCCACCGAACTGCTGGACCGTGATCTTTAAAAAAAGCTTGCCATTTTTGTTTTCGGGTCCATCCATCCTTTCGAGGTTTATTTAAAAGTACACCAGTAACCCACATCACGTAATTTCTCTTGTAATCTGTGACAGTACAAGCAGCCGTGTCCATGCCATTTTTGGATCGTTCGGGATCTTCCTTGCTCCCGCAATAGCCGGGTTGATTAGCGCAAAACCCCTTTAAGGTCATGGCGTTATGGTGTTCTATGGTGGATTTCTCCGTGGGTCCGAAGGGTCTCGCACCAGCAAGCAATAGCTTTACATCTTCTTTCCGGCAGTCCATTGATTTGGAAAGGTTGTAGCTTGCGTTGTCTACAAGTATTGACCCTTGAACACCATAACCAATCCAGGGATCCTTGCAGGAAGAAAATTCGGGACGCGACCGGTCTTTTGGAAGTAATGAATCAAGGATGGCTCCCACGGCGCTGTCATAACTTCGTGGTTCATGGCTTAGGTCAAATCCGAGAGGTACGCCAGTGTTTTGGCAAACCCCCTGTGTTAAGTGAGCCCGCCCGAACGGCAGGAAATTTTGATCATCGATCAGAAAATTTTCTGTATTCAAGTCATCGTATTCAGCGACGAGGAGTGGATACTCAGCGACATCCCTAGGACTAGAGTGGTCTCGATATTCCTTGTTCGAATAGCGCTTACTAACATTTCGACTTGAAATTTCACTCGCGGGAAAGAGAGCGTCGATCCTGCGGCAAATCGTCGTGTCGCCTGGTAACTGAATAAGATCCTCGCGCTTAGCAAGATTTAAAGCGTTGATAGCAGTGCGAATGGAATCGCATATTTCTGTTTTAACGATTTTTTTCGTTTCGTCCAGTTTTATGCCTTCAAGAATTCGATTGATTTCACCTTCAGCGCGATGGTCGATTCTGGAAACGCCAGGCCCTCCTCGCTCGGAATAGCTAGGTACAAGCTGACTCCAGTCGCCACCGTTCCTGGCAATTTGACGAGCTGCTTCGGCAAGCGTGCCGATCGAGAACCGTCGAAAGTTCTTCAGGTGGCCACGCTCGAGATCATTCATCGCGCTTCTCACCCACGGTTCATCCACTATTCTGTCAATGCCTTTTCGTTTCAGGCCGTCGATCCAACCCCGCTTTAAAAGCATGTGATTAACTGCAATTGTGGATTCCCGGCGGGCATTGATTCGTCCCAACTCCGAGCTCTTCAGAGCTGAAGAGGCAATCAATGATTGACTGTTTGATTGGGTAAAAGTTAGCGCGCCGCTGAGGATTGCGTCAATTAGCAGTGACTCTGGCGCTCGCCTTGTTTCGTTCGTTTCAACGTTGCGAAGTATCCAATACACGTCGCCATTGGCGTTACTTCTATTTGAATTTGTCTCACTTCTCTCTTCGTCTTTTGTCTCAAGGCGCAAGAGCATTCCAGAATCCAAGAGGTACTGACCGTTGCTTAAACAGAAGCTCGTAGTTTTGCCGGGGAAATCGTGAGAGGAGAGGTGTTTCTTCATTTATGTTCTCTGTGATGTTGAAATAGAAGGCGCCATTGGCGGCTGCGGCAATAGCGTCATCCCAGCCAAACTGATCGATGAGTTCGCCCAACTGCGAAGCTTGGGATGCAACGCTCTCAATTTCAGAAAGTCGGGAATGGGTTATTGGAAGCAACAGACCTCGATCAAGCAATCTGATGCTTTGCGAGGTTGGCCTGGACAGCTTGTCTCGGTCAGTCCAGCAATGAAACATGAAACCTCTAGGTTCTAGAAACGCCTTTTCTTCGTCAAATTTCTGTTGGACTTCAGGGGTAATAAAGCGCTTGGATTTGCATTGGATGATGTGCAGCGGCGGCTCGATATCCAGCTCGACGAGAATGTCTGGCACACGCCCTCGGGGGCCACCTATCTCGTCAAGGCTAAAGGGCTGAGCTTTGACCTGGCGAGCCAATCCGTTGCGAAGGAAATGGTTGAGCAAGTGAAGGGCGGTGCCCTCGTGGCCGCCTTCGCCATATATAACGCCAGCCGGGAACTGAACTGGAACACGTGTGGTTGATTTGCTGACGTGCTTGATATCACGGCAAGGCGGACTGCTAAATACGTCGTTCAGCCATGAGGACGACGGGTAAGAAGGCTTTTTAGCCACAGCAGATCTCCACTGGCGGGGGACCAGTTGTTTGTATGTCGCGCCCGATCGGGCGAGCGTTTTCCGTCCACGCAAAAAGTGGACAAAACGGTACAAACAAGGAGTTGACCGACGACTACGTCGCCGATACATTGAGGGTGTGAAGTCTCTCGGTTTGTACCGTTGGGATTGGGGGGCCAGGCGCTGTGGCGGCTGCCTGGCCCCTTGGTATTGGTGGTCCGACTTGCGAACGCGGCAGAAGGATGTAAGGGCAAATGGGGTTAGATCAGTTCATGCCGAGCTCCTTGGCAATTGCATAACTTTCTCCTCGCAAGCATTTCCTTTCGCCCCTTAGCACTTTGCGAACAAGCTGAGGGTTGAAGTTGTTTTCCTTCGCCCAGGCCGTCATGGACATTCCGACGGAGTGAAAATCTCGGACTGAGAGAAAGCGAGGCTTGCTCTGAGCTGACGTTTTGCTCGACTTCATGTCTTATATTTTTTGGGCGTAGATTGATGAAAGTTGGCTCGCCAGACAAATGCGATGCGCGCACTGTAAAGGCATGTTCGTCAAGATTACGAATGGGCGGATCACCTGTCAACGCTCGTTGAGGTCCCAGCTTCCCGAGAAACTTGTTTACCAAATACCATTGTTTCGAACTAAATCCAAAACATGCAGCAGCCGTTGAAATTGCGCAGAAAAAATCTGACCTGCTGCTGTCTTTTTTTACTTATGTCGCGACGACAGGATGGACTCTAATAAACACTTGGATACACAGTTTTGTGCTTCGTCATATTCTGCTGAATACTAATTAGGAGAGCTGGAAAACATCGTCGAATTATTTCTCAATGTTTTGTAACATGTTGTCATTCTGGTACGCAACCGGCTTGTGTCGTTAGTTCTCCACTTATCTGAACATTAGTGTTAGCTCCGACCCAAGCTTGACCTCCGCTGTGACTCAAGATAGAACAGTCCAGAGTAGCGGAAGCTCACCCCAAAAAAGAGATTAGCTTTGGATCGGTTGATCGATCGTAAGTTTGCAGAACCGGCCCGAGGTGGCCAAACACTTATCGGTCGGAACAGATACCTATTTGGGTGCAAAAACAAAGTGTTTAACCACTGAGTACTCCCAGTTTTTAACCACGCCAATGAACGTTTAAACGATATGGCTTATTCAAGCCAACGCTAACGAGTCACCAAATCCACAACACCTTCGCGGAAATTAATCTGAATTTTTTCTTGCAAGACATTCAGTTCATCAGTACCGTTATGGATTAGGTCACCAACTCATCGAGCCCACCATGTCACCAAAAGTATTTCATTATTTAAAGCTTAAAGCGTTGAAATTCCACTGTCTTTGCTTAGCTCTTATCAACCAAGTCAGAACCTACTCAACAGGTTGTGTCATGGTGACTAATGGCAATGAAATAAGCCGAATTTAACCCTCCCGTCATGTCCACCCTTCACCTCTTTTTCAACCCACATCGAGTTCCCCTCAGGAACTCAGGCACTGCACAGATCTAGCCGACGAACCAGCATTCGCGGCGATCGCGCCGCCCGAGCTTCTGAGACACCTGATGTCAAAGGAAGCTCAAAATGCCCCCTCAGTCTAGAGATCGTTCTGATCAACCGCCCCCGGAAGGCTTCACCTTCCTCAAACCCGATTCAGACAGCTTTTACGGCTCTGCTGTCATTGGAGAGAAAGGCCTGTTCTTGCCAACGCAGTTGCACAGCGCCCTGGTCGATGAGCTAGCCGTCGCCGAAGCAGCAGCACATCAGGCGTTAGCCGATAAACGCGCAGCAGAACGCGCTACTGAAAGCCGCGAAGCCGAGCGCAGACAAGGCGTCTCCAAGCCATCCGTCACAGTGGCCGATGCTGTCGAGCGCGAAGCAAGGTTTTCTCGGCAGGAAGCTTTGTTAAAGCAGCAACAGGTCGCTAAACTCAACCCGCACGCCTGGCATCGTGTCTACGCGCAAGAAGCTGCCGGTAACTTCCTGATCAAAACCAGGTCGCTTGTCACTGACAAGGAACTAAAGCGCCGGGACGAAGAGTTCGCAAAAAAGATGTCTGAGGCTGGACCGTACCGAAAAATGGCGGTTCCAGGCGCGGCATCTGCTGTGGTTAGAGGCACTCGTCAACGCAGCGGTCGTATTCGTGCAGCCGGTCAGCAGCTCAAAGCCATCCACACGGCTCTGGAAAAACTGCGGGTGACACACCCACACTTCGGTGA
>Ga0326733_1000552_pt1 | contig 10737 bp, 9 predicted proteins | sample 14_GP2_308_FD_207946 | JGI IMG/M metagenome (GOLD analysis project Ga0326733, IMG submission 207946) | Glacier ice microbial communities from Ngari, Tibet, China - 14_GP2_30.8 | ecosystem: Environmental > Aquatic > Freshwater > Ice > Glacier | place: China: Ngari, Tibet | collected 2018-07-17 | reverse complement strand
CCGACAACGGAATCCTCCTCTGCCGACGCCACCACCTCCTCCTCCACGACAACCACTGGGAAATCATCAACATCAACAACAGCTACCGGCTCCAACCACCAAAAAGCATCGACCCCACCCAAACCCTCATCCTGCTCCCCAGCAAAACACCCACCATCGCCGCCATCACCAGAGCCATCACGAGGAAGGATGCGACATGAGTGACAACCTGAGCGGCGAAGGCGCGCTGTCGGTTCCCCGGCCCGAGTCTCTGTCCTGTCGCACCCGTCACTGCACCAAGGGCCCTCGGCATTGCTCCCTCCGAATACGGTCCCCGTCCGGCAATTGCAGGAGCGCGCGGCCGACTCGAGGGCAGGGCTGAGCTCGAGGTCGAGCTCGAGGTCGAGGTCGAGGTCGAGGTCGAGCCATCACGCGAATCCTCGGGCAGGGCGCGGGGCGCGTGGTGCGACTGCGGGGCTCCGACCGGTCACCAGGCGGGGCCAAGCACCCGGCGCCCGATACAGCCGATCAGAGTTCGTTGTGCGTGAAGTACCCCGCGAGCAGAGTCGCGGCCACCGGCATCGCCCGCAGCTGGTCCGGGGTGGCGGCCAGCGGGTCGAGGTCGAGAATCGCCAGATCCGCCACGTCGCCGACGGCCACGCTGCGCACTCCATTGGTGGACGCCGCGAGGGCCTGCGCAGTCGTGATGCGCTGCTCCGGATGCCACGGCTCGCGGCCGTCCCTCGTGCGGCCTACGGCGGCGGCGATCGTCGCCCAGGGGTCGAGCGGCGCGACGGGAGCATCGGAGCCGAGGATCAGTTCCGCACCGGCATCCAGCAGGCTGCGCAGGGGGAAGGCGCGTTCGGTGCGTCCCGACCAGTACCGGTCGGCGATGTCGCGGTCGTCCATCGCGTGCTCCGGCTGCACGCTCGCGGCGACACCGAGCTCAGCGAAGCGCGCGTAGTCGGCATCGCGCACGAGCTGGGCGTGCTCGATGCGTCCGCGACAGCCCGCCGCCGCAAACGAGTCCAGGGCCAGCCGGTTTGCCTCGTCGCCGATCGCGTGCACCGCCGGGGTGAGACCGGCACCGGATGCCCGGCGCATCAGCTCCACAAGCTCGGCGGTCGGGAGGTTGAGCTGTCCTCGAGCGTCGGGCCCTACGAGCCCTTCGTAGGGCTCGTGGCAGAACGCGGTGCGGGTGTTGAGCGACCCGTCGGTGATGATCTTGAACGGTCCGACGCTCAGCAGGCCGTCGGTTCCCTCGATGACCTGCCCGGTTCGGAGCCCGGCCTCGATGGCCGAGTCGAGCCACGGCGTGTAGACGCCCGCCGCGATCCGCAGCCCGCGGAATCCCGCAGCGAACCGCCTCGTCCAGTCCTGCACGGTGTCGGCCATCTCAAGATCGACGACTCCGACGACTCCGCGCCTCGCGGCATCCGTCGCGGTCGCCGCCACCCAGTCGTCGAGCACGTCGGAGGGAACCGTCTGCGCCTCTGTGGTGACCTTGAACGCGTCGTCCTCGCGAAGAACGCCCGTCGGATGCCCCGCCAGGCCGAACGCCGCGAGAGCCGCGCTGTTGAGCCAGGTGCAGTGAAGGTCTCCGCTGAGGATCACCACCGGAATGTCGCCGACGACGGCGTCGAGGTCGCGCTTGGTCGGCGGCACCGGCCACATGCCGTCGCGGAAGCCGAAGCCGATGAGCGGCAGCCCCTCGGCCGGCCGGTCGGCCGCGGCCATCATCGCCGCCGCGTCGGTCGCCGAGCTCGCGGCGGCGAGATCGACCCGTCGGCGCGTGAGCGCTGTCTGGGTGAGGTGCACGTGCCCGTCCCACAGGCCCGGCATGACGTAGCGGCCATCGAGGTCGATCGTCGCCGTGCCGGTGAGACCGATTCCGATGCCGGTGATGACGCCGTGCTTGAGCAGGATGTCGACGGGGGCGCTGCCGGCGGCGGCACCGGCGGTGCCACCGACGATGCGCGCGCCCCTCAGCAGCAGGCTCACGCGCCGCGCACCAATCGCATCTCGCGGGCGAGGGCGGGCTGGGCGTACTGCTCGCCGTGCTCGAGTTGCTCCGCTATGCGGTCCGCGACCTCGGCGGACTTGTTCTGGCTCAGCTTCAGCCGCGCGTCGAACCTCGTGATGACGAGGCGGAGACCGACCGTGCCGCGGGCGATGCGGCGCGCCTGATTCTCGTCTATCTCGAGGCTCATCGGCTCGGGCATGGGCGCCTCGAAGTGGTCGACGAGCTCGCCGAGCACGCGGAAGTTCTCCTCGTCGCTGAGGATCTCGGGGGTGCCGTAGAGGTGGGCGGTCACGTGGTTCCAGGTCGGCACGAAGTCTTCGGATGCATACCAGCTCGGCGAGATGTAGCCGTGTGGTCCCTGGATTATCAGGAGCACCTCGTGCCGACCGAGCTCGTGAAGCTGCTCGTCCGGGCGGCCGACGTGACTCACGATACTGATCCGGTCGGTGCCCTCTTCGAGGATGACCGGATAGTGCGACGCGACGAGGCCCGTGCTGGTGTTCGAGACGATCGTGGCCCACGGATTCTCGCGAATGAGACGGCGGACCTCATCCGGGTCGTCAAGCACGTACTGGGGAGTGTTGCGCATTCCACAATCCTCTCTCAGGCCTGGTCCTTCGGGCACCAGTAGAGCTTGCGCCCCGCGGCCCTTTCGACCGCGATGGGCGTCCCGCAGACCCGGCACGGCAGTCCGGCGCGGTGGTAGACCCAGTGCCGGTCGTCACGGTGGGCGAGCGCGGCAGCCTTCTGCTTCGCGCGCAGCCCGTCCATGGTCATCATCTGCCCGTGCTGGACACCGAGCTTGAGCAGCTTCGACCAGTCCCGCCACAGCGCTCGCACCGTCTCCTCCGGCACGTCCCGGCCTGGCGTGTGGGGGTTCAGGCGGGCCCGGAACAGCAGCTCCGCGCGGTACACGTTGCCGATCCCGCTCACGACGGACTGGTCCATCAGCAGCAGCCCGATCGGCGTCGGCTTCTTGCGCACGACCTCGACGAAGCGGTCCTCGCTGCGCTTGCCAGGATCGACGAGCGGATCGGGCCCGAGCCGGGCGATGACGGCCTGCACCTCCTCCGGGCTCAGCACCTCGCACGCGGTCGGACCGCGCAGGTCGGCGACGGTGTCGTGGGTGAGCAGCCGCACCCGCACCGCCCCGACGGGCTCGGGCGGGAAGGTGTCGGCAACCGGACCGAGCTTCTCCTGCTCCGCCATGCGCAGGCGGGCGACACGCGGCGCGCCGATGCTGTGGAGCGAGTCCTCCCCCGCGGCGTCGACGGGGCCGCTGTGCTCGCCCGCACCGGCCTGCTCCCCCGCACCGGCCTGGTCCGGCGTGCCCTTCTGGTTCGGCGTGCCCTTCTGCTTCGGTGTGCCCTTCTGGTTCGTCTGGCCCATGCGCCCGTTCGCCGCGAGCACGGTCGCGTCGGCGGTGATATCGCCCGCGAAGTCCCAGGCACCGTACATTCCGAGGTGCACCCGCAGCCAACGCTCGTGGTCGAACTCGAGGAACATCTGCTTGCCGACCGCGCGCGCATCCGTCATCACGTGCCCGTCGAGCTCGGCCGCCCCGGCCGCGAACCTGCCCTGCGGCGACGACGCCGACACCCGTTTGCCCACGAAGTGGAGGCGGAACTGCCGGGTGATGCGATGGACGGAATGTCCTTCCGGCATCGGGCTACTCGGTTCCGGGCTCGGGCGTCGCGGCCGGCGTATCGAGGCGGTGCCCCGCGATTCGCCCGGTGCGCTCGTATTCGGCAAGCTGCGCGATCCGGCGGGCGTGCCGCTCTTCGTTCGTAAACGGCTGCTCGATGAACGCGTCGATGAATGCCTTCGCCTCGTCCACCGTGTGCTGGCGCGCGCCGATCGCAATCACGTTCGCATCGTTGTGCTCGCGCGCGAGCCGCGCCGTCGCGTCGCTCCAGACGAGTGCGGCGCGCGCCCCTGCGACCTTGTTCGCCGCCATCTGCTCGCCATTGCCGGAGCCGCCGAAGACGACGCCGAAGGCGGGGATCCCGGCCGACTGCTCGGCGACGACGGCGAGCGCCGCGTTGATGCAGAAGCTCGGGTAGTCGTCGAGGGGGTCGTAGCTCTCGGGCCCGTGGTCGACGACCTCGTGTCCGGCGCCGCGGAGGTGGGCCTGAAGGTCACGGCTGAAATCAAGGCCGGCATGATCGGTGGCGATATGGATTCGCATGCCCCAAAGTCTAGGAGCAGTCAGGCGAGGTAGATCTTCCTCAGCGTCTCCGAGACCGTCCACACCGTGCGCGTGCCGGCGTCGAAGCGTCCGACGGCGCCCGGGGCGAGGTCGACCGGGGCCGAGCCGTCCGCGAACTCGATCCGTCCGGCGCCGGCGACGACGACGAACAGCTCATCGACCTCGACGTCCGACATCGCACCCGGCGACATCTCCCACACCCCGTACTCCCGGTCGGCGAAGCTGCCGAGCGCCACGGAACCCGTCGTCGGCTGGCCGGAGACGAGCTGGTCCGCCGTCACCGGCTCGTGGGTCAGCTGTACGGCGAGCGCCTCGGCGTGATCCATCATCAGTCGAAGACGGGGCCCCGGGTGCGGGAGCGCTTGAGCTCGAAGAAGCCGTCGTAGGACGCCGCGGCGACGACGCCGTCCCAGAGCGCGAGCGCCTGCTCCCCCATGGGCGCCGGCGAGACGACGGGCCCGAAGAACGCGACGCCGTTCACGGCGATCACGGGGGTGCCGACGTCCTGTCCCACCCGGCCGATGCCCTCGAAGTGCGATTCGCGCATCTGCACGTCGTGCTCGTCGGTGTCGGCGAAGCGGGCGAGGTCGGCGGGGAGGCCGGCCGCCTCGAGAGACGCGGGGATCACCGACTCCGGATCCGCGTCGCCCTCGAGGTGGATGCGGGTGCCCAGCGCGTCGTAGAGGGCCTTCACGGCCTCCTGCCCGTGGATCTCCTTCGCCGCCGCGACGAGCCTCGTGTACCTCAGCGCTCTCGGCAGGAATGCGCGGTGGGACTCGTCGAGGTCGTCGTTGTCCTCGTTGAGCACCGCGAGGCTCATGACGTTCCAGGTGACGGCGATGTCGCGGTGCCGTGCCACCTCGTCCACCCAACGTGAGGTCATCCACGCCCACGGGCAGGACGGGTCGAACCAGAATTCGACGGGAACGGTCAGGGTGGCAGGAGTGGGCACAGAAATCATCAAGCGAGCTTATCCGCGTCGCGCCGCCCTATTGCTGAGTGCCGTTCTAGACTTGTACCGTGCCGCCCACGAATGACGACGACCGCGATCATGCAGCCCTGCTCTGGAGCAACGTGACAGAACTGTGGTCGGGCACCGGCGCCGACCTCGACGCTCTCACCGCCCGGTTTGCGGAGGTGTACCCCACACTGCGCGAGCTGTTCACCGAGGTCTACGGCGAGCGTGACGACTGCGACGAGCAACTGGCGCTCCTCGTGCAGCAGATGGCCGACTCCTGGCAGGACCGGGCGCCGGAGCTCAAGGAGCACGACGCCCGCCGGGAGTCGAACCCCGACTGGTTCCAGTCCGGCGACATGCTCGGCGGCGTCTGCTACGTCGACCGGTACGCGGGAGACCTCGACGGGGTTCGGGCGAAGATCCCGTACTTCCAGGAACTGGGCCTCACCTACCTGCACCTCATGCCGCTGTTCCTCGCGCCCGAGCGCAACTCCGACGGCGGTTATGCGGTCTCCAGCTACCGGGACGTCAATCCGGCCCTCGGCGACATGGACCAGCTTCGCGCGCTCGCCGCCGACCTCCGCGCCGCGGGGATCTCGCTCGTCGTCGACTTCATCTTCAACCACACCTCGAACGAGCACGACTGGGCCCGGCGCGCGATCGCCGGCGACGACGATTACGCGGACTACTACTGGATGTTCCCGGACCGGGAGATGCCCGACGCGTACGAGCAGACGGTGCGCGAGATCTTCCCGGACGACCACCCCGGCTCGTTCGTGCAGCTCGAGGACGGGCGCTGGGTGTGGGCGACGTTCCACTCCTTCCAGTGGGACCTCAACTACTCCAACCCCGCAGTGTTCCGCGCGATGGCCGGGGAGATGCTGTTCCTGGCCAACGTCGGAATCGACATCCTGCGAATGGACGCGGTCGCCTTCATCTGGAAGCAGCTCGGAACCGTGTGCGAGTCGCTCCCCCAGGCGCACACCCTCATCAAGGCCTTCAACGCCGTCTGCCGCATCGCGGCACCGTCGCTGCTGTTCAAGTCTGAGGCGATCGTGCACCCCGACGAGGTCGTGCAGTACATCGATCCGGCCGAGTGCCAACTGTCGTACAACCCCCTGCAGATGGCTCTGATCTGGGAGTCGCTCGCGACGCGCAGCGTGGGCCTGCTCTCCCAGGCCCTCGCCCGGCGGCACAACCTGCCGGCCGGCACCGCGTGGATCAACTACGTGCGCAGCCACGACGACATCGGCTGGACGTTCTCCGACGAGGATGCCGCTGAGCTCGGCATCGACGGGACCGAGCACCGCCGCTTCCTCAACGCCTTCTACGTGAACCGGTTCGGGGGCAGCTTCGCCCGGGGCGTCCCGTTCCAGGACAACCCGCGCACCGGCGACTGCCGCATCTCCGGCACCACTGCCTCGCTCGTCGGGCTCGAGCAGCACGCGCCCGGCGCGATCAGCCGCATCCACCTCGCCCATTCCATCGTGCTCAGCACCGGCGGGATCCCCCTGATCTACCTCGGCGACGAGGTCGGCCAGCTGAACGACTACAGCTACACCGACGATCCCGACCATGCCGGCGACAGCCGCTGGGTGAACCGGCCGCCGTATCCGTCGGGCCGCTACGACGAGCGCGACGATCCGCACACCGATGCCGGCATGATTTACGCCGGCCTTCGCCGTCTCATCGAGGTGCGCCGTGAGGCGCCAGAGCTGGCCGGCGGAAAGCTGATCGGCTTCGACACGAACAACCCCCACGTTCTGGGCTACCAGCGGCCGGGCGACGGCACGACGGTGCTCGTGCTGGCGAACTTCGCCGACACCGACGAGCTTGTCTCTGCCACGACCCTGTCGGGCTTCGTGTCGAGCGCGCGCGAACTCACCCGCGACGAGGATGTGTCGCTCGCCGGCGGGCTGCGACTGCGTCCGCACGAATTCGCATGGCTCAAAACGGCCGAGGTCAACCTACCGAATTAACGGCGCAAGGGACTGGCCTCACCCGGCAACCAGTAGGACACTTTAATCCCGATGGATTCAGTCCCGATGGATTCCGGTTTATCTGGAGGTGTCTCATGGCAGCGATCAGTAACCTTTCACCCGACATGATGCCCGTGCTGTCACGCGGGAAGCACCGCAGCCCCAAGCGCGGAGCATGCTTCATGGAGTTCGCATCGTTCCTCGCCGGCGAGCGGTGGAGCGATCACCCCGCATGCACGCATCCCGCGCTCGCCTCGCTCGCCCGGCTCGTCAATGACTGGACGACCGACTCGAACCGCTCGCGGCTCTCCGAGATGATCCCCTCTGTCATCGGGCTGGTCGGCGACGACGAACGGGTCGAACTGATCATCGCCGTGCGGGCAGCATCCGCCGCGCTTCCCGTCGCAAGCGAAGCCCGGCAGCGTGCCCTCGCCGTCGGACTCATCCGCTGCGGGGCCCGCCTCGCCGAGGTCGACCCGGAAGGTGCAGCGGGAGTGAACCTGATCGCCCGCGCCGCCCTCAACCAGGCGCCCCTCGCCGAATTGTGGGCGACCCAGCAGCTCGCCTCGCTGATGAGGCGCCAGCCGAAGACCTTCGCCCCGATGTACGACGCCATCGTCAACGTCGCGGTCGCAGGGATCGGCGAGGCGTGTATCGACGACCCGGACGATCGGCTGCGCAAGCTGCTGAAGACGGCGATCGACGACTGCGACCGGCTGCTGCGCACCCCTGACCAGTCACGGCAGCAGGCGGTGTCGCTCACCCCGGCCTGACCGCCTCCGCGTGACGGATAGGGTGGGTTCGTCGGTCACGAGCCGACCCGCCGTCACGAAGGAGTAGCTGTGCCAGGAGAAAACCTCACCAGGGTCGAAGCGCAAGAGCGGAAGGCCACGGTGTCCGTCGAGAACTACGACATCACCCTCGACCTCACCACCGACTCCGAGACCTTCCGCAGCACCACCGTGGTGAGCTTCTCCGCGAGCGCCGGAGCATCGACCTTCATCGATCACCTCACCCGAACGGTGCACTCCGTTCACCTCAATGGGCGCGAACTGGATCCGGCAGTCGTGAGCGACGGTGTGCGCATCCAGCTGGAGGACCTCGCCGACCTCAACGTGCTGACCGTCGTCGCCGATGCTGAGTACACCAACACCGGCGAGGGGCTGCACCGCTTCGTCGACCCCGTCGACGGCGAGGTGTACCTCTACTCGCAGTTCGAGGTGCCCGACTCCCGCCGCGTCTTCGCCGTCTTCGAGCAGCCCGACCTCAAGGCGACCTTCACCTTCACCGTCACTGCACCGGCAGCCTGGGCCGTCGTGAGTAACTCACCCACCCCGACCCCGGAGCCGGTCGAGGGCACCACGAGCGCCACGTGGCGGTTCGCCCCCACCCTTGTGCTCTCCAGCTACGTCACGGCCATCGTCGCCGGCCCCTACCAGGAGACCCGATCGACGCTTACCTCGAGTGACGGCCGAGTGATCCCGCTCGGCATCTTCGCCCGCAAGTCGCTCAGCCAGTACCTCGACGCCGACTACATCTTCGCGAAGACCCGCGAGGGCTTCGCCTACTTCGAGGAGAAGTTCGACTACGCGTACCCGTTTGAGAAGTACGACCAGCTGTTCGTGCCGGAGTTCAACGCCGGTGCGATGGAGAACGCCGGCGCGGTGACCTTCACCGAGACCTACGTATTCCGCGGCAAGGTGACCGATGCGGTGCGCGAGCGCCGGGTCGTCACGATCCTGCACGAGCTCGCCCACATGTGGTTCGGCGACCTCGTCACCATGAAGTGGTGGAACGACCTGTGGCTCAACGAATCCTTCGCCGAGTGGGCCTCCACGATCGCCACCGCGGAGGCGACCGAGTGGACCGAGGCCTGGACCACGTTCCAGGCGATGGAGAAGAGCTGGGCCTACAAGCAAGACCAGCTGCCGTCCACGCATCCGGTCTTCGCGACCATCAACGACCTCGAAGACGTGCAGGTCAACTTCGACGGCATCACCTACGCGAAGGGCGGCTCCGTGCTGAAGCAGCTCGTCGCCTGGGTCGGCATCGACGCGTTCTACGCCGGCGTGGCTGCGTACTTCAAGAAGCACGCCTATGGCAACACCGAGCTCGGCGACCTGTTCACCGAGCTCGAGGCGACCAGCGGCCGCGAGTTGACCGAGTGGTCGAAGCTGTGGCTCGAGACCGCCGGCGTCAACACGCTTCGGCCCGAGATCGAGACGGATTCGGCGGGAAAGATCACCTCCTTCGCTATCATCCAGACGGCGGCGCCGGACTACCCGACGATCCGCCCGCACCGCCTCGCCATCGGCTTCTACGACCTCGCCGGCGGCAAGCTCGTGCGCGACGACCGTCTCGAGATCGATGTCGACGGCGAACGCACCGAGGTGCCGGGCTTCGTCGGCCGCGAACGCCCTGGGCTCATCCTCGTCAACGACGATGACCTCGCCTACGCGAAGGTTCGCCTCGACGAGAAGTCGCTCGCGACCGCGATCGACCACCTGTCCGCGATCGAGAACCCGCTCGCACGGGCCATCGTCTGGGGCTCGGTGTGGGACTCCACCCGCGACGGCGAGACCACGGCCAGCGACTACGTTCGCCTCGTGCTCGGCAACATCGCGACCGAGTCGGAGTCGACCACCATCCGCACGACACTCACCCAGCTCCTCACGGTGGTGCGCGTCTACGTCGATCCCGCGACGAGGATCGAGACGCTGAAGAGCGTGGCCGACGAATTGCTGGCGCTGGCACGGGCGGCGGATGCTGGATCGGACTCGCAGTTCCAGTTCGTCAAGTTCTTCGCGCACCTCGCCAACACCGCCGAGCATGTCGCGGCGCTGAGGGGCCTGCTCGACGGCACCGCACCGCTCGACGGGCTCGAGATCGACACCGACCTCGGCTGGGAGCTGCTCGAGGGCCTCGTGCTCAACGGCGCCGCCGGCCACCCGGAGATCGACCAGGCCTTGGCGAAGGACAACACAGCCAACGGGCAGCAGGCCGCCGCACGCGTGACCGCCGCGATTCCGACCGCCGAGGGCAAGCTCGCGGCGTTCTCCTCGCTAGTCGACAGCGACGAGCTTCCGAACGCGATCGTGCGCCAGACCACGGTCGGCTTTCAGCACACGAACGATCCGTCGTCACTTCAGCCGATCGTTGCGCGCTATTTCGACTCCATCAGCGGCATCTGGGAGTCGCGCTCGCATTCGATCGCCGAGAACCTCATCGTGGGGCTGTACCCGGCCGGCCTCGCCGACGCCGCCCTGCGCGACGCGACCACGAGCTGGCTCGCCGCGAATCCCGACACACCCGCGCTCCGTCGCCTCGTGATCGAGAATCTCGCCGGCGTCGAACGCGCTCTCATGGTGCAGGCGAAGGACGCGAGCTGATTCTGCGCCCCGGTCGGGCGGGCTCCACCCAGCCCGCCCGACCGGGGCGCTAATACACTGGATCGGATATGACTGCCCCAGCTCCTGACCAAGTCCCCTTCGATTGGGACGCCGTATTCGCGTCACTGAGCGCGCTCGCGCTCGAATTCGAGTGGCTCTTCCAGATCCTCGGAATCATCACCGGCGCGATCGTGCTCCGC
>Ga0326733_1000551_pt1 | contig 10743 bp, 9 predicted proteins | sample 14_GP2_308_FD_207946 | JGI IMG/M metagenome (GOLD analysis project Ga0326733, IMG submission 207946) | Glacier ice microbial communities from Ngari, Tibet, China - 14_GP2_30.8 | ecosystem: Environmental > Aquatic > Freshwater > Ice > Glacier | place: China: Ngari, Tibet | collected 2018-07-17 | reverse complement strand
GTTGTGGCCTGCATGGCTGCCGCCGAACTTGAGCTTGACCTGGCCTGGCACGATGTCCAGCTCGTCATGCGCCACCAACACCTCCGCAGGCGCAATCTTGAAAAATCGGGCCAACGCAGCGACTGATTTGCCGGACAAGTTCATGAAAGTCAGCGGTTTAAGCAACCACACGGTCTGGCCGCCAATCGTCGTGCGAGCTATCTGGCCGTGGTAGTTTTTATCCAGAACAAGCGGCACTTTCAGTTCACGCGACAGCGCATCAATCCACCAAAAGCCTGCGTTGTGGCGCGTCGCGTCGTATTCGGCTCCTGGGTTCCCCAAGCCTACAAAAAGTTTGATCATGTCGTGTGCTGAAAAAGTAAGGGGAGGGCGGTCCAGAGTAGCAAGAAGACCAGTGCACACCAGTGCATAAAAAAGCCCTTAACCTCGCAAAAGGATAAGGGCTGTAGACCAGATGTGGCCCTTTGCAAGGCCATGGGTGCAAAGCGAAAATTACTTTTTCGCTGCTGGCTTGGCGGCTGGCTTGGCAGCAGCGGGGGCTGCGGCTGCAGGCTTTGCGCCGGCCTTGCCTTTTGCAGCTTTGGCGTCTTTTGGATCGACCACCACTGCCACAACTTCAACTTCTTCAACAATTGGCGTGACCGAAACCATGACCGGATTGACCTGGCCTTTGGTGACTGCTTTGACGCGCTTTGGCAACACGATGTCCTTGACATGCAGCGATTTGCCTTTGGTCAGGTTAATCAAGTCAACCGCGATGAAGTCAGGAATATCGGCCGGAAAGCAAGAAACTGTCATTTCGGTCAGCACATGGGTGACCAGGCAGTTTTCTGTCTTGATGGCCGGAGACTCTTCTTCGCCGGTGTAGTGCACCGGCACCTTGACCGTCATGCGGGTGCGGGCCTCGACACGCTGAAAGTCAATATGCTGGACTTGCTGCTTGTACGGGTGCATTTGCAGATCGCGCAATAAAACTTTGTGCTCGACTCCAGCCAGTTCCATTTCAAGAATCGAGCCATGAAAGGCTTCTTTTTTGATGGCATGCCATAGTGCGTTGTGATCGATTTCGATCAGCACAGGCTGGGCAGCGCCACCATAAACAATACCCGGTGTGCGGCCGGTGATGCGGAGACGGCGGCTCGCACCCGTGCCCTGCATTGCGCGCTCAAAAGCGACGAATTTCATAAACTTCTCCATAAAGGGCAAACCGCGACCAGTTCACCCCGATTTGAAAAGACTGCTCGACTTGAAAAACCCATGCGGGCAGCAGGTCAGGCAGCCAACTTTTTTGCATCAGATCAGATCGGGTTGATCCTGGTCTGAAAACAAACTCATCACCGACTCTCCTTTAGCGATACGCTGCATGGTTTCAGCGATCAAAGGCGCAACTGAGAGTTGGCGAATTTTTTTACAGCTAAACGCACTCAGGTTCAGTGGAATGGTGTTGGTCACCACCACCTCATCAAGCGCATCGCCATGAGAGATACGGTCAATCGCCGGTCCTGAAAAAATCGGGTGGGTGCAGTAGGCGTAAACCTTTTTGGCACCCCGCTCTTTCAGCACTTCAGCTGCCTTGACCAAGGTGCCGGCGGTGTCAATCATGTCGTCCATGATCACGCAATTGCGACCCTCGATATCACCAATCACATGCATCACTTCCGACACATTTGCTCTAGGCCGGCGCTTGTCAATAATTGCCATGTCACAACCAAGCTGCTTGGCAAGCGCACGAGCGCGAACCACACCCCCGACATCGGGCGACACCACCATCAAATCGGTGTAATTTTTTTGGCGCAAATCACCCAAAAGCACCGGTGATGCATAAATGTTGTCGACCGGAATGTCAAAAAACCCCTGAATCTGGTCCGCATGCAGGTCCATTGTCAGAACGCTGGAAACACCGACGGCCTGGAGCATGTTGGCCACCACCTTGGCTGTGATGGGTACCCGCGCTGAACGAGGACGACGGTCTTGCCGGGCATAGCCAAAGTAGGGGATCACCGCAGTGATTCGCTCGGCCGATGCCCGCTTGAGGGCGTCGACCATGACCAGCAGCTCCATCAAATTGTCATTGGTGGGCGCACATGTTGACTGCACCACAAACACATCTCGGGTGCGCACGTTTTGCTGAATTTCAACCGTAACTTCACCATCTGAAAACCGCCCAACATGAGCAGCAGCTAATGATGAGTCAAGGTAAAAGGCAATTTCGGCAGCCATACTAGGGTTGGCGTTGCCGGTGAAAACCAAAAAATCAGGATGGTGCATTTGCGTATGAAGCCCGGCAGCGATCGAGCTTGAAAGTGAATGAAATATCTACTGGAGCAAAGTACGCACTGAGAGCTTGTGGCAGCGCAAACCTGACAGAAATTTCAAGTGCCGGCTTTCAAAAAACACAAACCCGCCACTTGGGCAATAAAAACCTGCATTTCGCAGATTTAATTTTCCAGTTTCAATAATTTGGCAGGGGTGGAAGGAGTCGAACCTGCGAATGCTGGAATCAAAATCCAGTGCCTTAACCAACTTGGCGACACCCCTACTCGGGACAACTGTTGTTACCAACAATCAACCATAAACTTATTTCTTACAAACACTGCCCTTAACAACGGTCGGTCAACGACTGGTCTACCAATTCGCCAAAGGATGCGTTTGCAAATTCTTGCACTTACGAACTGTCCAACTGTCAAAAGGCAGCAAAACTTCAAAGTTGTCAGGAACCTGTGCAAATACTGCGCTTCCCGAACCCGTCATGCGCCCCTGCAACTGCTGCACTTCAAGCCATCTTAATGACTGGCTAATTTGAGGACAAAGCTTTTGCGCCACTGGCTGCAAATCGTTATGTCCAAACCGAAAAACTTGTCTGCTGTCACTCTCAGCAAAGCCTTGAATTGTAGCAGTCTTGCTATCGCGTTTTAATTCGGAATCACTGAAAATGCTGGGCGTGGACACCCCAGCAGGTGGTTTCACCACTAAAAAAGTAGCAGGCGGCAGCACCATCGGTGTGATTTTCTCCCCGATTCCTTCCACCCAGGCATGGCCTCCAGAAAGGAAAAAAGGAACGTCTGCCCCCAATGACAGTGCGATGGCTTGCAATTTTGGTTCAGGAAGTCGAACGCCCCAAAGGCGCTGCAAGGCCAACAGGCAACTGGCTGCGTCAGACGAACCGCCGCCCATGCCCGCCTGGGAAGGAATGTTTTTTTGCAAAGTGATGTGAACGCCAAGCGGCGTGCTGGAGGCCAGCTGCAGGGCACGGGCAGCGCGTACTGTCAGGTCTTCAATTGGCAACGTTTCACCAGGAGCTGATGTGGGGTGGTTCAGGTCGCTTCGGCTGATTTGACCGTCCAAGCGCACTTCAAAATGCAAAGTGTCACACCAATCAATCAGCATGAAAACTGACTGCAACAGGTGGTAGCCATTGGTCCTGCGGCCTGTGATGTGCAAAAACACGTTCAGTTTGGCCGGGGCGGGTACGTCGTACAGCGACTTGAGCGGCCGCGAGCAAATAAGGGATGGTGTCACGCTAGAAGATATTGGCAGCCGGTCAAGTCAAGCAAGTCGAGCAAGTCAAGCATCATCTGTCCAGAACGATTCGCAGCTCAACAGGTGGCTGTGGCTGGATGCGTGTGGCAAAAATCCGGCCTTCGCTGTAGCGCGACAAGTCGGCAGACCAGTCGTTAATTGTGGAGTTGTCGCCTTGCAACCAGCCAAACAGAGCAGGCAAAGGCACAGCAGCGCCCGTGGTCCGAATCATCAGCGCATCGACTGAATCAAAGCGCTGGCCAAGGCCATCATTGCCACCATTGCTGTCACTACCGGAGTCGAATCGTGCTTCGCCCGGCGACCAGCGCAGCTGACCAAGCACATTTCCCAGCGGGCTGGTCAGACTTAACTCGCCACGATCAGGACTGCCTTTCAATTCAAAACCGGCTGAAAAAAATTGCTCGGATTCACTTTTTACAAGCAAGCTAATTCGTCCCGTCCACAGGTCGGTTTTTTGATCATTTAATGCTTTTGCGCTTGATAGATGGGCGCATCCTGCTATTAAAGATATAGCAAATACACATCCGTAAGCAAACAGTGTGCGAAGCCGGCAGGTGAAACTCACGCTGTTATCCAGAGCGCTTATTGAGCAACCTTGAAGCGCTTGAGCGTTTCAAGCAGGGTTTCATTGCTGGCGTTGATCATCTGACCCTCCCGCCAGATGACCAAAGCGCGGTCCCGCTGGCCTAAACTCCACAAAACTTCGCCAAAGTGAGCGGCAATTTCTGCATCGGGCCTGGCCTTGTAAGCTGCTTCAAAAATTTGCCCAGCCGTTTTCATATTGCCCAGGCGAAATTCAACCCATCCAAGGCTGTCCTGGATGAAAGGATCATTCGGCGCATGCTCTATGGCTTTGAGAATCAATTCACGCGCCTCGGGCAAGCGCACATTTCGATCAGCCAGTGAATAGCCCAGGGCGTTGTAGGCTTGGTGAGAGTCGGGCTTGACTTTGATAATTTGGCGCAGCAGCCGCTCCATCTCATCCATCAACCCCAGTTTTTCGGCCACCATCGACTGCTCGTATAGCAGGTCAGTGTCCTCTGGGCTTTTTACCAGTGCCTGGGTAAGCAACTCGCGCGCCGGCCGGTATTGCTTGAATTCCCGCAAAAAGCTGACTTCTGCGTTGAGTTTTAAACGCGCCTCTTCGGGTGTTTTTTCAGGCAGTTGCTGGACCAGGCGCCGACCTTCCTCAACCTTGCCTTGACTCGCCAAAATCGAAGCCCGACGCGCTTGCGCTTGCACCAGCCCTGAAGAATTTTCAATTTTGCCCAGCCATTTTTCTGCCGCTGCAAAATCCTTGCGTTTTTCAGCGAGCTGCGACATTAATAGATAAGCCTGGGCAAGGCCCGGTAGCTGTTCTGCCTGCGGCGTTTGCTGGACCAGCGCAATGTAGCGTTCTAACGAAGCTTGGGCTGGTGCCTGTTGGTTTTCCTGAAGTTGCAGGGAACCCAACACCAGCCAGCCTTCCGGGTAGTCAGGTTTTTCACGGGTCACGATTTGCAATTGGGCAGTAGATTCCGCGTAGCGCTGCCCATCAAGCAACACTCGGGCGTAAGCCATGCGAATTTCGGGCAGTGCCTTGGTTGGAATTTGGCTGTCGTCCAGGTAATTTTTAACCAGTGTTTCAGCATCTGGTTGAGCGGGATCTATCAGTTCAAGCCCCACCACCACGGGGCCTTCAGCCCGTGGGTCGGCTGCCTGTGCGCGCTGCGCAGCTTGCAATGCGCCCGGCCGGTCATCAGCTGCAAGCCGCATCCGGCTGACAGTTGTCCAAGCCGCGCCAGCGGTTGCCGGATTTACGAGGTAAGGGGCCAAAGCAGTTTCTACAACGCCGGCTGCCAGTTTGCGGTCACTCACTCGGGCGTAAGCTCGGGGTATGGCAGCCAGCACTGCCGATCGCTCTGCATCGGGCGCGATCTGAAGCTCGGTTTTGAGTAACTCAGAGGTCTCGGCAATACGGTTCAGTGCTATCAAAATCTGCAGCACATACCGATTGGCATCGCGTGAAGCGGGCAGTGCTTGCTTCCAGGCGAGCGCAGTTTGAAGAGCGGCTTCACCCGAACGCGCCTGCAAGGCAATGTCGGTGGCGCGCTGGTACAACTGGGCGTCGCCGGTTTTCCGGGCAACATCCAAAACCAACGCAAAACCAGTCAACAGTTCGCCGTTTTGGGCGATCATTTCGCCCACCAGTAATTCATAAAACAGTTCGGCGTCCAAAGCCGACACCGTGGAAGCCTTTTGCGCTGACTTTGCAAGGTCAAGTCCTGAAATCTCAGCAGGTTTGACAGGAACAGGCCCAGTTGGCGCTGCCGTTTGCGCCAGTGCCATTGGCGCAGCAAACCACAAGCAGGCAAATACAAGGCCAAGTGTTTTCTTCATCGGGTCATGATAATTGAAGCCTCTTGGCGTCGCAGTGGTTCGGTCATACGCCGGCCGCCGAAATCACAAGACTTTGTCAAGCGCCGCCCGAACCCGTTCACTCTAAAAACGTTTGCAGACATGCCTGAATTACCCGAAGTTGAAGTGACTCGCCTGAGTTTGACTGGCCGAATCGCCGGCGCCCGTATTGAGTCTGTAGTGGTCGGAAAACCACTGCGCTGGCCTTTGGGTTGCGAGCCCCATCAGCTGCTTGGACAGCATGTTTTGGGTGTACGCCGCCGCGGCAAATACCTGTTGCTGGACCTTAGCAACGGCTTGCTGCTGCTGCACCTGGGAATGTCTGGCAGTGTCGTGTTTGCCTTAGATTTGCCCGAGCCAGGTCGGCATGACCATTTTGATCTGGTGACCCATTTAGGCACTTTGCGATTGCATGACCCACGGCGTTTTGGGGCCGTGGTTCATACCAGCGGAGAAGCTGATGTGAAGGCGCAAAAGCTACTGGGCCAGCTGGGGGTAGAGCCTCTCAGCGAAGCATTCAATGCACGCGTATTTCATCAGCTTCTCAAGGGGCGAAAAGTTGCCATCAAGCCACTTTTGTTGGCCGGCAAAGCGGTTGTGGGCGTTGGGAACATTTATGCGTCAGAAGCGCTGTTCTTGGCAGGTATTCGCCCGACAACTGCCGCAGCACTTATCAGCAAGCCACGCGCTGCACGGCTTCACCTGGCCATTCGGAATGTGTTGACAAGTGCGGTTGCGATGGGTGGCAGCACACTCAGGAATTTTTCCAGTGCTGACGGCCAAGCCGGCCATTTCCAGAGTAAAGCCATGGTGTACGACCGGGCTGGCCTGCCGTGCAGGGTGTGCGCCACCCCAATCAAAATGATTCGTCAGGGTCAGCGATCTACTTTTTACTGTCCAGCCTGCCAAAAACCCTGAGCCCAAAAAGTTGGTTGCAAGTGGCAATGCTATATTTCTGAGACACACCAGGGCTGCTTTGAATGTCTTTTAACGAACAATTTGATGAAGCCGATGCCGGGAGGCAGGAATTTGCAGGTCGCCTGAAATTATTGACCAAATGGATGGACAAAAAGGACCTGCTTAATAGGTCGGTTCAAGAGCAACTGCAACGGCTTGGCGCACAAGTTCATTCCGCCAAAATCAGGGTGGCATTTGCGGGGGATTTCTACAGCGGCAAATCTGAATTGATTAATGCGATTTTGTTTACCCACTATGGGTGCCGGATCATGCCTTCCGGACCCGGTAGTACTGCGATGTGCCTGACCGAATTGGGCTATGAGTTGGAGTTGGGTCTGGCACCCAGCTTGCGCCTGCTGCCAATTGAAACGCTGCTAGTGCCACAGGCACTCATGGAATGGCGGCTCACTCCAGCGAAATGGCAGCATATTGATTTGGTCGTTGACGATACCAGCCAACTGGCTGCATCTTTTAAAAAAGTGACGGAAGTTCAGCATGTGTCCATCGAATACGCACGTGCCCTCGGCTTTTGGAACGATGGCAGTCCTGAAAATAATCCTCTGGTTGCGCATGACGGACTGGTTGAAATTCCGAAATGGCGTCATGCGTTAGTGAACATTGCGCATCCTCTGCTCAAGCAGGGGCTCGTGATTCTTGACCTGCCAGGACTTAATGCAATTGGTGCTGAATCAGATCTGAAGGCGAGTCTGATTGCCCAGGCAGACGCAGTTGTGCTGACTTTGTCGGCTGACCTGGGCATTGCCAGATCTGACCTTACAGCCTGGCAAACACATCTGAGCAGTGGCGAAAAAAGTAGAAAAAGTCGCCAAACTCAGCTGGTGGTGCTCAACAAAATCGATACCTGGTGGGATGACTTGGGCCCGGCAGGCCAAACAAAAGCGCAAATTGACCAGCAAAAAGTCGAAATTGCCAATTTGCTGGACCTTCCTCAGTCTCAAATCATTGCCATTTCAGCCAAAAAAGGACTTCTCGCCAAAATCACCCGGGATGATCTGCTGCTGCAAGCAAGCCAACTGCCTGCGTTTGAGCGGCTGCTTGGACAATTTCTTATGGCAAAACGGGCAGAGGTTACGCGTGCGGCAGTGGTTGCCAACATTGGCGGGCTTAGAACTGAAGCGGGCCGGATTTTGTACGTCAAGCGCCGTGACCTGGCTGAACAAATATTAGAACTGCGTGGTTTGAAGCATGAAAATAGCGCGGTAGTCAGTCATATGCGCCAGCGCACCGCGCAGGAGCAGGTTGAATTGTCCGGCAGCAGCGCCCGCTTGAATGCAGTTCGTTCGGTGCATCAAGCCTTGCTGGCCAAGTCTGTTGGTTTGCTTGATATATCGGCGGTTAAGGCCGACCTGGTTGAACTGCTGGGAACGCTTAGACAGCCAGGCATCAAGTTGGGTTTGAAGAAAACCTATGGACAAACTTTTTCCCGACTGCGCCAACGTTTGCAAGACGGGCAAGCACTTGCAGGTGAAATCCAGACCATGCTGGATTTGGCATTTCGGCAGGTCAATGCTGAATTTGGTTTTTCCTTGCGGGTCGAGCCGGCCCCGGATTTAACGCAGTATGTGCATGATTTAGATCTTGTCGAACTCAGCCATCTTCAATATTTTGGACTTGCCAATGTGATTCGGCTTGCACAACCTGACTTCTCCGATCGCTTGGTTCGCGTATTAGGTGACCGTTTACGTGTGGTGTTTGAATCGGCGCTTGGCGAGATAAATCTGTGGAACAAATCTGCATCCGCGCAGCTTGACGCGCGGGCGCGCGAACGAATCCAAAACTTTGACCGCCGCATGAAAGTACTGGAGCGCATCGAGCAGGCAGCACTTGACCTTGACAAGCGAATCGCCGAACTCGACGATCTAGAAATCATACAAAAAGCAGTTGAAGCCAAATTCTCCGGCCTGACTTCGCGACTTCTTGACTTTGAACCTGTCGTGGTGTCAGCCAATCAGTCTTTTCACGATCCAATAGTTTTTGCCCCAGTGGCTGCATCGGTTTGATTCACAGTCACTTGAACCTTGACAACGCTGCCGTAGGTACTGGACAGAGCGACGGACAGGTTGACGGAAAAAGCACGATGACTGACCAATTTGCCGACGAGATTGTGCTTTGGCAAAAAAGCCATGGGCGTAATAGCTTGCCTTGGCAAAATACCCGAGATCCCTACCGAGTGTGGCTGTCGGAAATCATGCTTCAGCAAACCCAGGTGGCTACAGTGCTGGTCTATTACGACCGGTTTTTGCATTGCTTTCCTCAGGTCTCTGATCTGGCCTGTGCTTCACAGGACGAAGTCATGGGTTTGTGGAGTGGCTTGGGTTACTACAGTCGGGCACGCAATCTTCACCAATGCGCAAAAGACGTCATGGCATTGCATGGCGGGCAGTTTCCGCGCTTGGCCGCGCAGCTGCAGACTTTGCCTGGCATAGGCCGGTCAACCGCCGCTGCTATTGCTTCTTTGTGTTTTGGCGAGCGGGTTGCTATTTTGGACGGCAATGTCAAGCGAGTGCTGACCCGTGTCCTGGCATTTTCTGGCGACCTGTCACAAAGCGGCAATGAGAAAGCGCTGTGGAAGCACGCAACTGACCTCCTTCCACTTGATGATTTGGCGCGGGCTATGCCGCGATACACCCAGGGCATCATGGACCTCGGTGCCACAATTTGTACCAGTCGTCATCCCAAATGCTTGCTGTGCCCAGTTCAGGCGCAGTGCCGCGCAAGAGCAGAGGGAAATTCTGAAAAATACCCAATCAAAACTCGAAAGCTCAAGCGAAGTGTCCAGACGCTGACTTTGTTGTGGGCGCAAAAGCCTGATGGGTCAGTCTGGCTTGAAAAGCGCCTTGCAACCGGCATTTGGAGCGGTTTGTATTGTTTTCCGGTGTTTGAAAACGAATACGAGCTCAAGTCACGCCTGACCCAAAGGCTTGGCGCACACATTAAGGCCCTGCCAGAATTTGTTCATGTACTGACGCACAAAGATTTGCTGATTACTCCATGGACGCTAATTCTTCAAGCGGACGATTGCATTCCTGAGACTGTGGCCTGCAAAGCCCGTCCAGCTGCGTGGTTCAGTCAGTCTGAGTGGCCAGCACTGGGTTTGCCTGCGCCAATCCGCAAGTTATTGGTTGGAACGGTCAATAACATAGCTGCCAATGAAAAGTCAGTTTGATCAAGCTTTGATCAAACAGCTTCCAGCTCTCGGTGTCGCTTGATAGTTCGCCAATCCTTGCCGAAAATTGCTGCCAGCGCTTCGACCAGATACACAGAACGATGCTGTCCACCCGTGCAGCCCACTGCCACAGTGACATAGCTTCGGTGGTCCCGAACCAACGCATCCAGCCAATGCGCAAGAAATTGCTCGATGTGCTGGAGCATGTCGTCCACTTCAGAGTGTGCTTTCAAAAATTCGGCAACCGGCTGGTCGAGTCCGGTTTGATGCCGAAGCCCAGCTTCATAGTGAGGGTTGGGTAGCATGCGCACGTCAAACACGTAATCTGCATCAAGCGGCACGCCACGTTTGAACGCAAACGATTCAAACACCAACGTCAGCTGACGGCTGGTGTTTTGCAGCAGCGACTTTACAAAGCCCTGCAATTGCGAGGAGCGAATCATGCTGGTGTCAATGACATGCGCCTGCTCGCGCATTTCACCTAACAAGTTGCGCTCCAGTTCAATGGCATCCACCAATGCCCGGTGCTGGTCAGTCGCATCAATTCTTGACAGCGGATGCAGCCGGCGGGTTTCTGAAAAACGCCGTACCAACGTGTCAGTATTGGCATCAAGAAAAAGCGACTGAACGGAGATGCCTTGCGCTTTTAATGCTTTGAGTTG
>Ga0326733_1000550_pt1 | contig 10750 bp, 10 predicted proteins | sample 14_GP2_308_FD_207946 | JGI IMG/M metagenome (GOLD analysis project Ga0326733, IMG submission 207946) | Glacier ice microbial communities from Ngari, Tibet, China - 14_GP2_30.8 | ecosystem: Environmental > Aquatic > Freshwater > Ice > Glacier | place: China: Ngari, Tibet | collected 2018-07-17 | reverse complement strand
TCTCGTAATGGTCTACCAATTGATTTCCCTCTGGATTGCTGTCGGATGCGTGGGACGGGGCGTCTGCCGGGGCAGCGCCCGATCAGCGCCCGTCGTCGTTGTGGTCGTCGCCGAGCAGGCGAGACAGATACCGCGCGACGGCCCTCACGGCCGCCATGTTGTTCGAATAGTCCATTCGGGTGGGGCCGAGAACACCGAGCCTCGCAAGGTCGCCGCCCGATGCCGTGTACCCGCTCGTCAGCACCGAGGTCTCCCCGAGTCCGAAGGAGGCGTTCTCCCGCCCGATGCTCACCGAGAACCCGTCCGGGCCGGGAGCCATCTCCCCGAAGAGCCGCAGCAGCGTCACCTGCTCCTCTATGGCCTCAAGAACAGGGTAGATGCTGCCGCTGAAATCTTCCTCGGTGCGTGCGAGGTTCGCGGCGCCCGCCATCAGCAGCTTGTCCTGCCGTCCGGCGACCACGAGTTCCATGAGGCTCCCGACGACCGGTGCGACGACGGATGCCCTGGCGGGCGCAAACTGCTCCCCGAAGCTCGCCAGCGCGGCCGCCGCATCGGTGAGGCCGAGTCCGCCGAGCGCTGAGTTCAAGCGGGCGCGCAGCTCGCCAAGGAAGGTGTCCTCCACCGGTGTGTCGCTGACCTCGATGGTGCGCTGGTCCACACGGCCGGTGTCGGTGATCATCACGATCATCACGCGGGTGCCGGAGAGGGGAACGAGCTCGAGGTGCCGGATGCGGGAGTGGCCCAGCGTCGGGTACTGCACGAGAGCGACCTGGTGGGTCAGCTGCGAGAGCAGGCGCACGGTGCGGGCGAGCACCTCGTCGAGGTCGGTGGACTGCCCGAGGAAGGTCTCGATCGCCTGGCGCTGCGCGCTCGTGAGCGGCCGGAGGTCGGTGAGCTGGTCCACGAACACCCGGTAGCCCTTGTCGGTCGGGATGCGGCCGGAGGACGTGTGCGGCGCGACGATGAGCTCCTCCTCCTCGAGGATCGCCATATCGTTGCGGATCGTGGCCGCGGACACGCCGAAGGAATAGCGCTCGACGATCGAGCGGGAGCCGACCGGTTCCCGCGACGCGATGTAGTCCTGCACGATGACGCGGAGCACCTCGAGGCTGCGGTCAGAGACCATGCTCCACCTGCCCTTCAGTCTTGGCACTCGAACAACGTGACTGCCAATTGTATCCCGCGACACGGCCCGGCGATCGTTGCATGCGGCGAATGCCGGGCAGTAGCGTTTGCCCTGCACCTACTTCCGGAAAGGCCCCCATGACCAACCCCAGCCAGAGCGCCCCGCGGCCCCCCGCGCCGCTGTCGCCGAGCGACGACGTCCAGTGGGGCTCGTTCGCCCACCTCGGCGGCATCCTCGGCATCCTGCCGTCCCTGATCATCTGGCTCGTGTTCAAGGACCGCGGATCGTTCACGAACGCCGAGGGCAAGGAGGCACTGAACTTCCAGATCACGGCCGCCATCGCCGAGGTCGTCGGCTACATCCTCATGCCGGTGCTGATCGGGTTCGTCATCGTGCCCGCCGTTTACGCTGCGCGCGTGGTGTTCTCGGTGCTCGGCTACCTGAAGGCGAAGGACGGCATCGGCTACCGCTACCCCTTCGCCCTTCGCCTGATCAAGTAGCGGCGCTTCTTCACCGGGCCGCGGGCATGCCCCCGGCCTTACTGATTTAATATTGGTTAACCATCAAAGGGAGCCCTCATGTCCAGCGACAATTCTCACAACGCCTACTCCGGCGCGCCGCAGCCGCTCAGCCCGAACGACGAGAAGCTCTACGCGACCCTCACCCACATCGGCGGGATCTTCTTCAGCGTGCTGCCCGCACTGATCGTGTTCCTCGTATTCAAGGACCGCGGCCCGTTCATCCGCGCGCACAGCGTGACGGCGCTGAACTTCCAGCTCACGATGCTCATCGCCGCCGCGGTCGGCAGCGTGCTGGTGTTCGTGCTCATCGGGTTCCTCGTGCTCGGCGCGGTGAGCATCGCGATCCTGGTCTTCAGCATCATCGCGGCGGTCGCGGCGAACAACGGCCAGTACTACCGGTACCCGCTGACGATCCCTTTCGTGAAGTAGGCCCGGTCAGTCGCCGACGAGCCGCCGCACGACGGCGTCGGCGAGCAGGCGGCCGCGTAGGGTCAGGCTGATTGACCCGCGCACCGCCGCGGCACCCTCGACGAGCCCGTCGGCGATCAACCCGGCGACGGCCGTGCGCGCCGCCGGCGGCAGGTCGTCGGTGCGGAGCCCGTCGCGGATGCGCGTGAGCAGCAGGATCCGCTCGATCCCGCGCGTCGTCTCGTCGAGCTCCTCCCGGCCCGCGGCGGGCGAGTCGCCCGCCGCCATCCGCTCGGCATAGGCGGCCGGATGCTTGACGTTCCACCAGCGCACCCCGCCGACGTGGCTGTGGGCTCCAGGTCCGACACCCCACCAGTCGTGACCCTGCCAGTAGGCGAGGTTGTGCCGCGAGTGGTGCTCGTCACCCCGTGCCCAGTTGCTCACCTCGTACCAGCCGTAGCCGGCCTCCGACAGCATCCGGTCGGCGAGCTCGTACAGGTCGGCCTGGAGGTCCTCGTCGGGCAGGGCGACCTCGCCGCGGCGGATCTGCCTGGCCAGCTTCGTGCCGTCCTCGACGATGAGCGAGTAGGTGGAGATGTGATCCGGCTCCTGCGCGATCGCGCTCTCGAGCGACGCGCGCCAATCGGCGGCGGTCTCCCCCGGCGTTCCGTAGATCAGGTCGAGGCTGACGCCGAGCCCGGCCTCGCGGGCCCACCGCACGACGAGAGGGATTCGATCGGGGTCGTGGGTGCGTTCGAGGGTCTGCAGCACCCGGGGAACGGCCGACTGCATGCCGAACGACACCCGGGTGAAGCCGCCCTCGGCGAGGTCCAGCAAATAGCCGGCATCCACCGAGTCCGGGTTCGCCTCGGTCGTCACCTCGGCACCCGGTTCGAGTCCCCAGGTGCGCCGCACGGCGTCGAGCATCGAGACGAGATCGCCGACCGGCAGCATGGTCGGGGTTCCGCCGCCGAAGAACACGGTCGAGGCGGCGCGGGGCGACAGCCCCGTCCGCTGCAGCACGGTGCCGGCGAACTCGATCTCCCGGACGGCCTGGCCGGCGTAGTCCGACCGCTTCGCGCCGCGCAGCTCGTCGGCGGTGTAGGTGTTGAAGTCGCAGTATCCGCAGCGCACCTTGCAGAACGGCACGTGCAGGTACACGCCGAGGCGCCGCTGCTGCTGTCCCTCGCGCACCGAGGCGGGGAGGGACCCGTCGCGCGGCGCTGGATCACCGACCGGCAGGGCGCCGGGCACTAGTCGGTGGAGCCGCTGAGCACCCTGAGGTAGCGGCGGAGGTAGTAGCCCTGCGCGGCGCGGAGGGGTGCGTAGAGCGCCCACCAGTACCAGGTGCTCGGACGGGAGAACGAGGTGATGGTCAGCCAGACCGAGCCGTCATCGGTGCGCTCGACGATGAACGACTCCTCGCCGGACTCCGGATGCGACGCGAGGGTGCCGTAGGCGAAGCCCTTACGGTTTGGCTCGTCGACGACGTAGACGACACGCACCGCGGCCGTGACGGGGACCCCCAGGAACCTGATGGTGAGCACCGCCGAGTCGCCGGGGACGATGAAGGAGCTGCCGTCGGTGCCGTAGGTGTGAACGTCGCCGTCGGACACCGTGGCGGCCTCGATCGGCACCCCGGACTCGTCGAAGCTCACCGGAACGTAAGTGGTGTCGGTGACCGCGGCGGGAGCCTCCTCGACGTGCACGCCGAAGCCGCTGCGCCGCTGGATGCCCCAGGTCATCGTGCTCGCGCTCGCCCACACGAACCGGTTCTCACCGTGGCCGATGCGGGTGCGGCGCACCAGGGGCCGGTAGCCGGCCGGCGGGTAGACGAGAAGGTCGCGCGCCTTCGTGCCGCCGATCGCGCCGTAGGTGACGGCCTGCTGCCAGAGCGGGACGGTGCCGGGCACGCTACTTCGCCTTCTTCTCGACGTCACCGGACAGCGCCGCGATGAACGCCTCCTGCGGCACCTCGACCCGGCCGACCATCTTCATGCGCTTCTTGCCCTCTTTCTGCTTCTCGAGGAGCTTGCGCTTGCGGGTGATGTCGCCGCCGTAGCACTTGGCGAGCACGTCCTTGCGGATCGCGCTGATCGACTCGCGGGCGATGATCTTCGCCCCGATCGCCGCCTGGATGGGCACCTCGAACTGCTGCCGCGGGATGAGCTTGCGCAGCCGGCCGGTCATCAGCACGCCGTAGTCGTAGGCCTTGTCACGGTGCACGATCGTGGAGAACGCGTCGACCTGCTCACCCTGGAGCAGGATGTCGACCTTGACGAGGTCGGCCTCCTGGTCGCCGATGGGTTCGTAGTCGAGCGAGGCGTAGCCCGCGGTCTTCGATTTGAGGTTGTCGAAAAAGTCGAAGACGATCTCGGCCAGCGGCATGTTGTAGCGGATCTCGACGCGATCCTCGCCGAGGTACTCCATGCCGAGGAGGGTGCCGCGGCGGCTCTGGCACAGCTCCATGATCACGCCGACGAAGTCCTTCGGCGCGAGGACGGCGGCCTTGACCATCGGCTCGCGCACTGAGGCGATCTTGCCGCCGGGGAACTCGCTCGGATTCGTCACCGTGATGGTCTTCTTGTCGTCGGTCGTGACCTCGTAGATCACCGATGGTGCTGTCGCGATGAGGTCGAGGCCGAACTCCCGCTCGAGCCGCTCGGTGATGATCTCGAGGTGGAGCAGGCCGAGGAACCCGCAGCGGAAGCCGAAGCCGAGTGCGACCGAGGTCTCGGGTTCGTAGACGAGGGAGGCGTCGGACAGCTTGAGCTTGTCGAGGGCGTCCCGCAGCGCCGGGTAGTCCGACCCGTCGATCGGGTACAGGCCGGAGAACACCATCGGCAGCGGCTCGGTGTAGCCGGGCAGGGCAACCGTGGCCGGGCGCAGCGCGGTCGTGACGGTGTCGCCGACCTTTGAGAGCCGGACGTCCTTCACCCCGGTGATGAGGTAGCCGACCTCGCCGACGCCGAGGCCCTTGCTGGGGGTCGGCTCGGGCGAGCTCACGCCGATCTCGAGGATCTCGTGCACCGCCCTGGTGGACATCATCTGGATGCGCTCGCGCGGGGCGAGGTGCCCGTCGATCATCCGCACATAGGTGATGACGCCGCGGTAGGAGTCGTAGACGGAGTCGAAGATCATGGCCCTGGCAGCGGCATCCGGGTCGCCGACGGGCGCGGGGATCAGCTGGGTGAGGCGGTCGAGGAGCGCCTCGACGCCGAACCCGGTCTTGCCGCTGACCCGCAGCACGTCGTCCGGTGAGCCGCCGATGAGACTGGCGAGTTCCTTCGCGTACTTGTCGGGGTCGGCGGCCGGGAGGTCGATCTTGTTCAGCACGGGAATGATCGTGAGGTCGTTGTCGAGCGCGAGGTAGAGGTTCGCGAGCGTCTGCGCCTCGATGCCCTGCGCGGCGTCGACGAGCAGCAGGGCACCCTCGCAGGCGGCGAGGCTGCGGGACACCTCGTAGGTGAAGTCGACGTGCCCGGGCGTGTCGATCATGTTGAGGGCGTAGTTCTGGCCGTCGAGCTGCCAAGGCATCCGCACGGCCTGGCTCTTGATCGTGATGCCGCGCTCGCGCTCGATGTCCATGCGGTCGAGGTACTGGGCGCGCATGTTGCGGTCGTTGACGACTCCCGTGATCGACAGCATCCGGTCGGCGAGGGTCGACTTGCCGTGGTCGATGTGGGCGATGATGCAGAAGTTGCGGATGAACGCGGGGTCGGTCGACGCGGGCTCAAGCGCCTTCGTAGCTATGGGGCTCACGCGGTCCTCTGGTGATGCGGGCGGGTCGGGGTCGACCAATTCTCCCACGGGACGGGACGCCGTCGATCCGGCGCCCCTGCCGGGCGCCTCGACGGTGCCGTTCGGTCAGTGCGACGGTGCCGGGATGCGGCCGAGGCCCTCGAGCACGTCGGTCCGCCGCGCCGCGACGCAGATGCGGATCCATCCCTCGCCCATCCGCCCGAACGCGCTGCCGGGCGCGACCGCGACGCGCTCCGTGAGCAGGAACCGTTCGGCCCAGCCCGCGACGTCGCCGCCCGATACGTGCGACACGTCGACCCAGAGGTAGAAGGCGCCGCCCGGTCGCAGGTAGCCGATACCGCGGGCGTCGAGCAGGTCGCACGCGGCGGCGAGGTTCGACCGGTAGTGCTCCCTGGCGTCGGCGACGTGCTGGTGGTCGCCGACGATCGCGGCGATCGCCGCCAGCTGGGCCGGCGCATTCACGCAGCTGATCGTCGTCTCCTGCACAATCCGCATCGTCGGCGCGAGGCCGGGAGGGGTGACGAGGTAGCCGATGCGCGCGCCGGTGATGGCGTAAGTCTTCGAGAGGGAGAAGGCGGAGAAGACCCGGTCGTCGGCGTCGAGGCTCGCGATGCTCGTGTGCCGGATGCCGTAGGTGAAGTACTCGTAGACCTCGTCGCTGAGCACCCAGAGGTCGTGGCGGCGGGCGAACATCAGCAGCTCGCGCAGCTGCTCCTCCCCGAGCACCGTGCCGAGCGGGTTCGACGGCGAGTTGACCAGCAGCACCCTGGTGCGGTCGGTGACGAGCCTCTCGAGCTCGTCGATGTCGGGGGCAAAGTCGTGCTCGTGACGCAGCGGATAGGGCACCGGCACGGCGCCGAGCAGACGCGGGCTCATGGAGAAGGTGGTGTAGCCAGGGTCGGGGATGAGGATCTCATCGCCGGCGGCGAGCATCAACGCCATCGCCTGGTGCAGCGCCTGGGTCGCGCCGACGGTCACCCAGACCTGCTCGACGTCGACGTGCAGCGAGTTCTCCCGTGCGAGCTTCTCCCTGATCGCCTCCCGGAGCGGCGCGATGCCGCCGTTCGCGGTGTAGCCGGTGAAGTCGTCGATCCAGCCCTGGGCGCCGACGCTGAGAATATGCTCGGCGACGGGAAGGTCGGGCTCGCCGATGCCGAGCGAGATCACCCCGTCAAGCTGGGATGCGAGCTCGTAGATGCGGCGGATGCCGGATGGCGGCACCGAGGCGATGTGCGGCGACAGGGAGGGCATGGGTGCCACGCTATCGCGCGCGCACCGGGTCGGCTGTGAGCCGTCGCGGCTACCATCGCGTCATGCCCTCCGCCGTCATCCTCGTGCACGGGCTGCGCACGTCGGCGACGATGTGGCGGCAGCAGGTCGAGGACCTCACCTCGAGGGGCATCCAGGTGCTGGCGGTCGACCTGCCCGGGCACGGGACCAGGCTCGGCGAGCGTTTCACCCTCGAGGCGGCCGTCGCGGCGATCGACGATGCCGTGGCCGAGGCGACCGCCGAAACGGGACGGCCGCCCTATCTCGTTGGCTTCTCCCTCGGCGGCTATCTCGCGATCGAGTGGGCCGCGCAGAATCCCGGTCGGATCACCGGCCTGCTCGCGGCGAGCTGCGGCACGGTGCCCGGCGCCCTGGTGATAAACACCTGGCGGGGCATCGCGAAGGTCATTCACCTGTTCCCCGACCGCGGCCGGGCCCTCAACGATTTCGCGGTGCGACTGTTCGTGCCGCCGCCCGGCGCCGGCGACATCATCGCCGGCGGTGTCGCCCTCGACGTCATGGATGACGTGCTGCGGGCACTGCTGCGACTACGCCCGCTCGCGAGCCTCGGCCGCGTCGCGGACCCGGTGCTGTTCGTCAATGGGCAGTTCGACCATGTCGGGCTGCAGGCCGGCAGGTTCCTCGCGGCCGCCCGCCGGGGCCGCCTCGTCACGGTGCCCCGGGCGACCCACATGGTCAGCGCGACCCATCCCGCGCAGTTCACGGCCGCGCTGCTCGAGAATTACACCGCGGTGAGCACCACACGGAGTTCTTCTCGATTGCCGGATGCCGACGAGGACTGGTAATGTTGCCTGTTGGCTTGCGCGCGAGGCTTCGGAGTGCCGAACATTCGCGCGAATCGCAGCCTGAAGCCAGTCCACACGGGCCGGCCCGGCTGCCCGGAACTGTTCGAACACACAGACACAGAAGGTTATAAACGTGGCAAATATCAAGTCGCAGATCAAGCGCATCCTTACCAACCAGAAGGCGACCGACCGCAACCGCGCCGTCAAGAGCGAGCTGCGTACCGCCGTTCGCGCGACGCGCACGGCGATCGCCGCGGGTGACAAGGACAAGGCCACAGCCGCCCTGCTCCTCGCGTCGAAGAAGCTCGACAAGGCCGCCAGCAAGGGCGTCATCCACCAGAACCAGGCGGCCAACAAGAAGTCGGCCATCGCCAAGCAGGTCGCGGCGCTCTAAAGCCCCGCTCGCACGACAAGGCCCCACCGCTGATCGGTGGGGCCTTTTCGTCGTGCTGTGCAGATCGTGTCGCGGTTCTCGTGCCGTGCTTTTCCTGCCGCGGGCGGGTTCAGCTGCCCGGCATCCGTCCGCGCGCGCTGATGAGCGTGATCATGCGCTCGAGGGAGTAGACCGGGTCGCGCCCGCCGCCCTTCACCGCGGCGTCCGTCTCGGCGAGCACGGTGATGCAACGGCCGAGGCCCTCGTCATCCCAGCCCTGGAGGTCGCGTTGCGCGCGCTCGACCTGCCACGGGGCCAGGCCGAATTTCGCGGCGAGCTGGCCGCTGCCGCCGCGTCCGCCCGACACCTTCGCCATGGTGCGCAGCTTCATCGCGAACGCCGCGACGATCGGCACGGGGTCGGCGCCGGAGGCCAGCGCGTGCCGAAGCAGGATGAGGGACTCGCCATAGCGGCCGGCGATCGCCGTGTCGGCGACCTTGAACGCGTTCGTCTCGACGTGCCCGGAGTAGTACTTCTCGACCGTGGCCTCGGTGATCTCGGCGCTCGCGTCGGCGAGGAGCTGCCGGCAGGCGGAGGCGAGTTCGGCGAGGTCGGCCGAAAACGCGGAGACGAGCGCACGCAGCGCGCCGGAGCTGACCCTCCGCCCGGCGGCGGCGAATTCGGCGGCCGCGAAGTCGAACTTGTCGGTGTCTTTCTTCAGCTCGGCACAGACGATCTCGATGCCGCCGCCGAGTCCGCCGCGGAGGGCGTCGAGCATCCTCTTGCCGCGCACTCCCCCGGCGTGCCGCAGCACGAGGTAGGTGTCGTCGGCGGGAGAGGCGAGGTAGGCGAGCACCTCGTCCATGAACGCGTCGGTGCATTTCTCCACGTTCACGGCCCGGATGAACCGGGGCTCGGCGAACAGGGAGGGGCTCGCGAGGGTGATGAGCTCGCCAGGGGCGTAGTTGTCGGCCTCGAGGTCGCTGATCTCGAGACTCGAGTCTTCTGCCACCAGGAGGTCGCGGAGCGCCCGGATCGCGCGGTCGGCGAGGTACCCCTCTGTTCCGGAGACGAGCACCACCGGGGCGGGGCGCACCTGGTTCCAGCCGAGCTGCGGGATGGCGACCGTCGTCTTCTTCGCGGGCTTCGCCGTTGTCGTCCTGCCTGCCACGAACCCTCGTTTCCTCGTGGGTCAAGCCTAGCTCGGGCCCCCGACCTCCGGCCCCGCGGGCTCATCCGCGTTCGCTCCACTGCCGGGCGGCCCCGTCATCGCCGGGCGACAGCAGCACCAGCCCGAGCAGGTCGCTGCGCGCCGGCCGCGTGCCTGCCTCATCGAGCGCGTCGAGCGCCTCGCGCGTCGGATGCCCGTAGGTGTTCTCCGCGCCGACCCCGATGAGGCCGACGGTGGCTCGCAGCCTCGTGTAGATGTGCCGGTCCTGGTCGCCGGAGCCGTGGTGGGCGACCTTGACGACGTCGACCGGCCGCACCCGGCCCGTGGCTATCAGCAGCGCCTGCGCCTGGGTGTCGAGGTCGCCGAGGAACAGCGAGCTGAGGCATCTGCACCCCTCCGGCCCGGCCGTGACGCCGTCGAAGGCGATCGCGATGCTCGCGGCGTTGCCCGGTTCGATACCGCGGAGCGGCGACCGGGGCCACAGCACACTCCATCGCAGCTCCCCCAGCGTGCCCGTCGCCCCGCCGCTCACCTCCTCGACCCGAGCTCCGCCGGCGCGGAGCTTCTCGGCCAGTTCGTCGGCGTCCGGGCCGTCGCTCGGCCCGATGAGCACGCGGTCGGCCCGCCCGACGAGCGCGTCGGCGCCGCCGACGTGGTCGAGGTCGAAGTGGCTGAGCACGACGAGGTCGACCCGGCGGATGCCGAGCGTGCCGAGGCACTTCTCGAGCAGCCCCGGGTCGGGCCCGGCATCAATCAGGGCCGTTTCTCCCGCACTGCGCACGAGCACGGCGTCGCCCTGCCCGACGTCGCACTGGGCGTACTGCCAGTCCTGCGGGCGGGTGAGCCAGGTGCGGGCCGCCGTGCCGGCACTCGCCCCTAGAGCGCCGACGGCGACGATCGCGATGAGCGACGCTGCCACGCGGCGTCGGACCACGCGGTCGGGTCGGTCGCCGAGGGCCACGACGACAAGTGCCGAGAGCAGCGCGAGCAGCACCGCGCCGAAAGCCCCGTCGAGCCACGGCAGTCGGCTCCCCGGCAGGCCGCTGAAGAATCGGGCGACGGAAGCGATCCAGGCCGATGGCACCCATGCCAGCTCGGCGACAAGCATTCCGAGGCCGGGCGCGACCGGCAGCAGCAGGCAGGCGAGCAGTCCGAGTACCGTTCCGGCGGGGGCGGCGGGTCCGGCGAGGGCGTTGGCGAGCACCCCGTAGCTCGGCACTGACGGCTCGAGCAGGATCAGCACGCTCTGGCAGGCCAGCTGGGCGGCGAAGGGGATTGCGATGAGGGCGGCGATCGGTACGGGCATCCATCTGC
>Ga0326733_1000549_pt1 | contig 10761 bp, 6 predicted proteins | sample 14_GP2_308_FD_207946 | JGI IMG/M metagenome (GOLD analysis project Ga0326733, IMG submission 207946) | Glacier ice microbial communities from Ngari, Tibet, China - 14_GP2_30.8 | ecosystem: Environmental > Aquatic > Freshwater > Ice > Glacier | place: China: Ngari, Tibet | collected 2018-07-17 | reverse complement strand
GCGCGGTGGTTTGTTCTGGGCTGGCAATCTGACTGGTATTGGCGGCCACTTTTTTGTACTCAACATTTATAGGCTTAACATAGGCTACATATTGCGTAGTGGTTGAGCTAGTTTGATTGTGTATGAATAAGCTGCCAGCCACCACTAAAGCGCCCAAAAAGCTGGCGGCAATGGCATAAACAGATGTTTTGCTCATGCGAAATTCTGGCGTGGTTTGCGCGGCGATTAAGGCTTTAGCCGCATTTTTGGCGTGCATTAAGCTGGATTGATGCGCCTTGGTTTCAGCTTGCGCGCTTAATTTTTCTTGAATAGCCGCAATCGCCATAAAGTACAGTTGGCTGGCTAACATTTCTGGCATGGCAGCGCCAGCTTTAGCCGCTTCAAGCGTTAAATAATCTTGTAATAGATGATTAGAAGTTGGCGTAATATCTAATGTTTGTTGGCTTAATTGCTCACGTAATCTTAATTGCTCGTTAACTACTGGCGCATCTAGCCAATCTTCTAAAATATCAAATAAGCTTAAAAGCCGCGCGCTGGGTTTGGCGCTGGATTTTTTAAGCATATGAATCAGCCAATCCGATTGCAGTATATTGGTATCTACGCTATTCATTCTCAACCTTAACGATTCAACTTTGACGTTTCATTTAGAACGGCTTTACAACCACTAAAATAACCACCGCAAATAATATAAGCACAGGCGCTTCGTTAAACCAGCGGTACCACACATGGCTATGCGTATTTTTGCCGGCTTTAAAATCGCGCATTAATTTGCCACAATATAAATGATAGCCAATTAAGCCAGCAACCAATAGCAGCTTGGCATGCAGCCAGCCGCCAGTAATGCCGTAAACCAACCAAAGCCATAATCCAAACGCCAAGGCCAACACAGCCAGCGGCAGCATAAAGCGGTAAAGTTTGTGCTCCATTAAGCCAAGCCGCTCTTGCGTGGCGGCATCAGAAACCATGGCATGATTCACAAATAATCGCGGCAAATAAAATAAGCCAGCAAACCAGCTGGTGACAAAAATAATGTGTAATGCCTTAACCCACAACATTATTTAGCCAGCTCAATATTTAATAATTGGTGCAATTTAGCAAAATCCAATTCACCAATTGTACGTTGTAAGCGATGGCCTTTTTTATCAAAAAGAAAGGCAGTTGGCGTTAAATTTACGCCACCAAAAGCTTCTGTCACTTCCGAAAATCCATCATGCATCACAGGGAAGGGTAAGGCTTTTTGTTTAGTGTAATTAAGCACTTGCGCAGGCGGGTCGTAGGGCATGGCCACTGAAATAATCTCAAAACCTTTTGCCTTAAAAGTATTATAAGTCTTAATTAAATCCGGCATTTCTTTAATGCAGCCGGGGCAATCGGTGGCCCAAAAGTTAATCAATACCACTTTGCCTTTTAAATCAGTCATGCTGATTTTTTTGCCTTCAATGGTAGTGAAGGTAATATTGGGCGCTTGAGTTTTATTGCTTAGGCTTAAGCCCAAAAAGACCAATAAAGCCAGAATAGCGATTGGAATTAGTAATTTTTTAACCGTTGACATAGTCATATTTTAACGCTTTTTAGTGAAATATTTGAATGAAATGCTTAACAAAATCTTAATAAAATATCAGAAAAATCTTAATTAAATTAAGTGCAATAACCATAGAACGCTTACAGTTATTTGCTGGTCTACTGCATGTTATAATCTTTTATTGAATTTAGTTTAAATTTTAAAGCTGAAATGAACGCACCTATACCGACCAAAATCTTGCAAACCGAGCCAGCGCCTGCCGCTGCACGTCTGCGCGAAATCCCTTACAACTACACATCATTTTCAGACCGCGAAATTGTCATTCGGTTTTTGGGTGAGCACATTTGGGATGTTTTAAATGAATTGCGCGGCGAACGTAAAACAGGCCGCAGCGCGCGCATGTTGTTTGAAGTGCTGGGCGATTTATGGGTAGTCAGCCGTAATCCGTATCTACAAGACGATTTATTGGATAATCCAAAACGCCGCAAAGCCCTAATTGACGCGCTATATCATCGCATTAAAGCCATTGATGAACGTAATGTAAATGGCAACAGCATTGGCAATGAAAAAGTACAAAAATTAGTGGTTGCGGCTACTAAAGCGGTTGAAAAATTTGCTGAAGATTTCCGCCAAACCTACGATTTGCGCAAAAAAGCGCTAGCTAAATACAGCAAAATCACGCGAAAAGATAATATCCAGTTTGATGGTCTAGCGCGCGTTTCACATGTAACCGATGCCACCGATTGGCGCGTGGAATATCCGTTTGTGGTGCTTAACCCTGACACGGAAATTGAAATCGCTGCTCTAGTTAAAGCCAGTATTGAGCTTGGTTTGACCGTCATCCCAAGGGGAGGCGGAACTGGCTACACAGGTGGCGCTATTCCGTTAACGCCATTATCGGTGGTGATTAATACCGAAAAATTAGACCGCCACACAGGCGTGCAAATGCGTACGCTACCTGGCGTAGCCAGACAGGTTGCCACTATTGAATGTGGCGCAGGCGTTGTGACACGTCGCGCGATGGAAGCGGCTACTGAGGCAGGTTTAGAGTTTGCCTGCGACCCGACATCGGCAGATGCCAGCTGTATTGGTGGCAACGTGGCCATGAATGCTGGCGGCAAAAAAGCCGTGCTTTGGGGCACGGCGCTGGATAATTTGGCCTCTTACCGCATGGTGACGCCAGACGCGACTTGGATGGAAGTAGAGCGCTTAGACCATAACTTAGGCAAAATTCACGATATCGCCATGGCGCGCTTCAAAGTCAGCCGTTTTGATATTGATATGAAAACGCAGCTGGGCGAACCTGAGATTATCAGCATTCCCGGCCCAAGCTTTAGAAAAGTGGGTTTAGGTAAAGATGTAACGGACAAATTTTTAAGCGGCTTGCCGGGCATTCAAAAAGAAGGTTGCGATGGCTTGATAACCAGCGCCACCTTTATTTTGCACCGCATGCCCAAACACGTGCGCACCATTGCGCTAGAGTTTTTTGGCAATGTGTCACACGCCGTGCCAGCCATTGTTGAGATTAAAGATTATCTGGATGCGACTGCCAAAGGCTTAAACAATGGCCAAGGCCCAGCCGTGATTATGGCTGGCTTAGAGCATATGGATGAGCGCTATATTAAGGCGGTTGGATATGCCACTAAAGCCGCGCGTCAGCAACGCCCAAAAATGGTATTAATTGCCGATATCGCTTCTGACGATGAAAACTCAGTCGGCGAAGTCGCGTCTGCCATGGTGCGTATGTGTAACGCCAAAAACGGTGAAGGTTTTATTGCCGTTTCAGGCGAAGCACGTAAAAAATTCTGGTTAGATCGCGCGCGCACAGCCGCCATCGCCAAGCATACCAACGCCTTTAAAATCAACGAGGACGTTGTGATTCCATTGCCAAAATTGGGCGATTATTCAGACGGTATTGAGCGCATTAATATTGAGCTTTCAATTGATAATAAGCTTAAATTAGTAGATGCCTTAGAAGCGTTTATGCAAACCGAATTGCCGCTGCAAGCCGATGAAGATGGCAATGCCGACGCTGAAATGGTGCATTCTAAGCAATTGATTGCATTGCAATTATTGTGCGATTTGCGCGCTAAATGGCGCTTAATTCTTAATACGCTAGATGAACCAGTTAGCGTATTAGGCGAGCTAGGTAAACCGCATACACAATACGAAAATGTATTCCGTGCCGTGCAATCGTACGATTTGCGCATCTCTTGGAAGCGTGAATTAAAACGCCCAATGGCCGAGATTTTTGCTGGTCGCGAGTACCAAAAAATCTTAACGCGCTTAGATGAAATCCATAAAGCTGTGCTGAAAAGCCGCGTATTTATTGCCTTGCACATGCATGCGGGTGACGGCAACGTGCACACCAATATCCCTGTTAATTCAGACGATTACGGCATGATGAAGCAGGCGCACGATGCGGTTGACCGCGTGATGGCGTTGGCTAAAGGCTTAAATGGCGTCATTTCTGGTGAGCATGGTATTGGTATTACCAAAATGGAATATTTGGACCAAGCTACCATTGATAACTTTACCGCCTACAAAAATAAAGTAGACCCAAATGGCCACTTTAATAAAGGTAAATTGTTAGCGGGTTCTGGGTTAGAAAATGCCTACACGCCAAGTTTTGGCTTGCTGGAGCAAGAATCCATCATTATGGAACAATCAGCCATTGGCGAAATTGCCGATGACATAAGTGATTGTTTACGTTGCGGAAAATGTAAGCCAGTGTGCACCACGCATGTGCCGCGTGCCAATTTGTTATACAGCCCGCGCAACAAAATTTTAGGTACATCATTATTAATTGAAGCGTTTTTGTATGAAGAACAAACGCGACGCGGCATATCATTAAAACATTTTGATGAATTTAACGATGTGGCCGACCATTGCACGGTTTGCCATAAATGCCTAAACCCCTGCCCGGTGGATATCGATTTTGGTGATGTTTCAATCAAAATGCGTAACTTTTTGCGTGAGCAAGGCAAAAAGCAATTTAACCCTGGTACGGCCGCAGGTATGTTATTTTTAAACGCCAAAGACCCAGCCACCATTAAATTTTTACGCACCACCATGATAGGCTGGGGTTATAAAGCACAAAATATTGCGCACGCGTTAGCGAAACGATTTGGCCTGCTTAAAGATAAAATCCGTCCGCCGGCTACCGTTGGTAAGCCAGAAATTAAAGCGCAGGTGATTCACTTTATTAATCGCCCCATGCCAAGAAAAATGCAATCTAAAACCTCACGCGCTATGCTGGGTGTGGAAGATAGCAATATGATTCCGGTAATTCGCAATCCGCTAAAAGTTACTGAAGATAGTGAAGCGGTGTTTTATTTCCCTGGTTGCGGCTCAGAGCGTTTATTTTCAAACGTGGGTTTAGCTACGCAAGCCATGCTGTATGAAGTTGGCGCGATTACCGTATTGCCGCCTGGCTACTTGTGTTGCGGCTACCCGCAAACATCTAGTGGCAATCACGATAAAGGCCAAGAAATCACCGCCGATAACCGCGTCTTGTTCCATCGTGTGGCTAACACTTTGAATTATTTGGATATTAAAACCGTAATTGTGTCTTGCGGCACCTGTATGGATCAGCTGCAAAAATATGAATTTGAGAAAATATTCCCAGGTTGCAGGCTATTGGATATTCACGAATATTTAATGGAAAAAGATCAAAAGCTGTCAGGCATAACCGGTACGCGTTATATGTACCACGACCCATGCCACAGCCCAATGAAAACTTACAAGCCAATGGAAGTGACCAATAAGCTGATGGGTCAAGAGGTGCAGCTAAACGACCGTTGTTGCGGTGAAAGCGGTACCTTTGCCGCTGCGCGCCCCGATATTGCCACGCAGGTAAAAATGCGTAAGCAAGAAGAGCTGGAAAAAGGCATGCACAAAATGGGCTTAACCGTTGGCAAACCTGAAGAAAAAGTGAAAATACTCACCAGCTGCCCAAGCTGCCTACAAGGCCTAGCGCGCTATGGCGACGATACGGGTATTGAAGCGGATTATATTGTGGTGGAAATGGCCAAGCATATTCTGGGTGAAAACTGGATGGAAGAATATGTGGATAGGGTGAATAATGGTGGGATTGAGAAGGTTCTGCTTTAACTTTCGTGGATATTAATTATTGCTTATGCCTGTATTAATACTGTTTACTTTCGCTGGAGTGTTATTTCTTCTTTTAGTAGTTCAAAAGAAAGTAACCAAAGAGTAGAGCACCGCCTACCGCTTATTTCCTGCCTTGTTATAAAAAGTTGGGGACTGCGTAACTCCACCAAACAAGCCACATAAAATGTGACTTGTTTGGTGCTCAAACAGTCCTGGCTAAAACCTCCCAGCTTTTTATATCATCACAGGCTTGGCGGCAGGGAGATTAAAGCCAAAACTGACTATTTTCCGTTTTGTTCTGTTATTCGCTGCACATGACTTTTATTAGGTAGATATGTCTCATTTCGTCATACCAGCGCAGGCTGGTATCCAGTCAAATATCATGCCTAGCTTGCTTATCTAAAATCACTAATAGTACATATCCGTCATTCTGAGGGTAGGTTTCATCTAGCCGAAAAATCCAGAATTTGAATGCCTCAAAAAAGCATGGATTCTTCGTTTACTCAGAATGACGACTGTACTAATGCAGTCTGGTTTGTATTCACATTCAATTTATGGCGTTATTTATACCTATAATTTGTCTATCAATACTCTCTGCGCCGCCCAATTTTTCTAGTAAAATCAAGCCATGAAAAACTTTTACGCAACAATAACTCTGTTGCTATTTTTTTGCCTAACGCCTGCCTTGCACGCCGCTACGCTAGTGGGCTGGGCAGAGATGCGTACAACGACGCACAGTGATGGGCCAACGGCATTTCAGTTTAATGATCAATCGCGGGTTATAAAAGGCAAGCAGGCTGTGCAGGGTTTTTCGGCTGTATTAAAAGCATCTGAAGCGAATCACTTTTATTTTTTAACTGATAATGGCTTTGGCAAGAAAGATAATTCTGCTGATGCGCTTCTTAGGCTTTATAAAGTTGAAATTAACTTTGCCGAGAAAGGCCAAAAAAATAATAGCGTTAAGCCCCTTAAGCTAATTAATTTGCATGATCCTGATCGTAAGCTTAGCTTTAAAATTCAAGCGGATTATGAGCACTATTACAATCTAGCTAACTATCCGCCAGTTGATTCTGCCATTAAACAAGAAAGACTATTAACGGGTGGTGATGTAGACCCAGAGTCGGTTAGGCTTGATAAAAATGGCCATTTTTGGTTTGGTGATGAGTTTGGGCCTTCTTTAATTAAAACAGATCAAACGGGCAAAGTTTTACACCAAGAATTTGCAGTGCCGAATGTTTTTGCGCCCGAAAATCCGCATTTAAATAGTAATAAGTCAAACTTAAGCTCATCCGCTGGTTTTGAGGGCATGGCCATAAGCCCCGCTGGCGATAAGTTATACCCAATGCTGGAAGGAACAGTGGAAGGTGATGCTGATAAAAGTTTAAGAATTTATCAATTTGATGTGGCGGCTGAGCAATTTAGTAATGCCTACTTTTTTTATCAATTAGACGATAAAGCCACAAATATTGGTGATTTTGTTGCCGTTAATGCACATGAATTTTTGGTTATAGAACGTAATTCGGCCACTCAACATGAGGGTGAGCCTTATAAAAAGATATATTTGATTGATATAACAAACCTAAAGCAAGGCGAGTTTGTAAAAAAGACTGAGCTGGTTGATTTGATGAATATTGATGACCCGGATGATTTAAATGCCGATAGTAGCAAGCATTTTACTTTTCCGTTTGTCACCATAGAAAATTTGCTAATTCTAGATCAAACAACTTTGCTAGTTGCTAATGATAATAATTTTAGTGAGCGCACCAACTTTATAAAAATTAGGCTTGCTACGCCTTTAATGCTCGCACAATTTGTTACACCAGAAATTAATACCAAAATTTGGATTGATAACACCAGTTTTTTTGGAAACATTGATTTAAATGATCATAGTTTTTTTGGCTGGATGACTGTTTTACTTTATTTTATAGCCGCCCTTAAAACAGGCTTTAAAGCAAAACTAACCTATTACAGCAAAGAAAGCTGCTATTTCTGGTTAGGCTTAACGGTTTTGTTAATTTTCCTCGGCTTAAATAAACAGCTCGATTTGCAATCAAACGTAACCGATTGGCTGCGTACATCCGCAAAAGCGCATGGCTGGTACGATCAGCGCAGGGGGGTGCAATTATTATTTATATCCGTGATGGGATTAGCGATTCCTATTTTGCTGATTTCTTTGCGGCTATTTTTGTATCACTCATGGCAACGCTATAAAATAACTTGGGTGGGCATTGTGCTGCTAATGATTTTTGTGATGGTGCGCGCGGCTTCATTTCACCATGTCGATCTTATTTTTTACCAAACAATTGGCAGTATTCGTTACTATCAGGCCTTAGAAATGTTGGCGATTAGTTTAATTATTTTGGGCACTTTTTATGAGAATAAAAAAATCCGCCCAATTGTTAAGCCCTTGAGCGATAAAAGTATTGTCAATATTCGTGCAGAAGGCGATTTGGTTAATTGCCCTAGTTGCGGCAAAAGGCCTCTGGCGCAAACCATGCATGGTCGTGTATTTAAATGCAAATCTTGTCAGCATATTTACCAAATCTGTGTTTCGCATGAATCAACCTTTCAGCCTAATTAAGTGATCAATATTGTGAATTTATACCCATTAGCCAAACCCTTTTTATTTCAATTAGATGCCGAAACCGCGCATGACATCACGCTTAAAAGCTTAAAGTGGGCTGAAAAATCGGGTGTTTTAAGCTTATACCCTAAGGCGCCAATTTGCGTGCCGCGCCAAGTCATGGGTATTACTTTTCCCAATGCGGTGGGTTTAGCGGCGGGTTTAGATAAAAACGGCGCGGTGATTGATGGCATGAGCAAGCTGGGTTTTGGCTTTGTTGAGGTGGGCACAGTAACGCCGCGCGCGCAGCCTGGTAATGCCAAGCCACGCTTATTTAGAGTAAAAGAAGCGCAAGGCATTATTAACCGTTTTGGCTTTAATAATTTGGGTGTAGATAATCTGATTAATAATGTAAAAGCCGCGCAATATAAAGGTGTATTGGGCATTAACATTGGCAAAAATGCCGATACACCAATAGAAAACGCGGGTGATGATTACTTGATTGGCATGCGCAAAGTGTACGCGCATGCCAGCTATATTACGGTGAATATTTCGTCACCCAACACCAAAAATCTGCGCGCCTTACAAGAGAAAGAAGCGCTATCTAGCTTGCTGGCCAGCTTAAAGTTAGAACAAACTAAATTGGCGCAGCAACACGGCAAATATGTGCCAATTACCTTAAAAATTGCGCCCGATTTAACGCCAGAACAAGTGATTGAAATTGCCGATTTATTAATGCAGCATCAAATAGATGGCGTAATTGCGACGAATACTACCCTAAGCCGCGATGCCGTTAAAGGCATGCCAAATAGTGAACAAATTGGCGGTTTATCAGGCTCGCCTGTGCGTGATTCATCCACAATCGTTATTCAGCAGCTTTCAAAACAGCTACAAGGTTCGCTGCCGATCATTGGAGTTGGCGGAATTTTAAGCGGATCTGACGCGGTAGAAAAAATTGCAGCAGGCGCCAGCTTGGTGCAGATTTACAGCGGCTTAATCTATAAAGGCCCAAAACTCGTGCATAATATATGTCAATCAATTGGTTGAAGTTTTATATGTAAACTTATGTTAAATAACAACTTTTTATTTTTGCCAAAAAAGCAACGCCAATTGTAAACAATTGTTAATTCCTCGTAAGTTACCCAAATCGCGCAAGATTCGGGCATGCCATTTGCATCATAATCATCGTTATATCAATAAGTTTTCTTTGTTGCCTTCAATATACTTATGTATAAATATGTATTGAAGCGAACTTATCACTAAATGAGGTTAGGCATGAATCAAATATACAAATCACTGTGGAACGAATCTACAGGTTCTTACGTTGCTGTACCAGAGTCTGCCACAGCAGCCGGACAGCAGGTTTCATCAGCACGCGCGGGTAGACGCGCCTTAAGCAGAACGCAAACGCAGCGCTTGGTTTTAGAGCCACGAATTGTGTTTGATGGGGCGTTGCCAGTGGCAGTTGTGGATATGATGGACACTACAACGCAATTTGTTGACTCAGATGCTGAAAACCCAACAGATGAGGCTGAAATAGTTGAAAACCCAACAGTTGAAGTGGTAACAACCACTTCAGACAGTGAACAAGATGCCGTGGCGCCAGAAGAACGCGCTGTTATTGACGGTACGTTGGCGGCAACTAACCTGACTAGCAGTGAAATTATTTTTATTGATGCGATAGTCAGCGATTTAGAAGCCTACATTACTGATCATCCAGATGCCGATGTAGTTTTAATTGACAGCAGCAAAGATGGTTTAGAGCAAATTGCCGCGGTGCTGGCAGGCCGCACCGATATTACCGCGATTCATATTTTAAGCCATGGTGCAGCAGGCCAATTAAGTTTGGGCAGCACGCTGGTGGATTTACAAAGCATTAACGGTGAGCATGCGGATGAATTGGCCATCATTAATGCGGCATTAAGTAGTAATGCCGATATTTTAATTTATGGTTGCGATGTTGCCGCGGGTGAAGCAGGCCAAGCCTTTGTAAATGCGCTTGCTAGCGCCACTGGCGCCGATATTGCCGCATCAACCGATTCAACAGGTTCAGCCGATTTAGGTGGCGATTGGGATTTAGAAGCGCAAACGGCATTAGTTGAGGCACAAGCCTTGGCATTAACCGATTGGCAAGGTGAGCTTGCTTACACCAATACCTCTGTAGGCGGCGCTTGGGCGATTAGTGCACCAGCCAATACCGCTGTAACACCAGTTACGCTGACTAATACTACCGATGGCATTACCACTACCATTCAATTATCGGGTGCCGCCAATATTTGGAGTACAACAGCGACTAACACCCTAAATCCGCTTATTCCTACCGCTTTCGCCAATTCGGCGGCAGGCACGGCCGATTTTGGAACACTTTTTAATACCGCTGGTTTGGCGAGCGTTACCGGTACCATCACCATTACCTTTAGTACCGCTGTAATAAACCCAATTATTCATATCGACCTGTAATGGTTTAGTTAAATGAAACACTCACTTAGAGACTTTTTTTTGTCTTGCTTCATATTCTACAGGTGAAATATTACCTAATGCTGAATGCCTTCGTTTCTGGTTA
>Ga0326733_1000548_pt1 | contig 10774 bp, 9 predicted proteins | sample 14_GP2_308_FD_207946 | JGI IMG/M metagenome (GOLD analysis project Ga0326733, IMG submission 207946) | Glacier ice microbial communities from Ngari, Tibet, China - 14_GP2_30.8 | ecosystem: Environmental > Aquatic > Freshwater > Ice > Glacier | place: China: Ngari, Tibet | collected 2018-07-17 | reverse complement strand
GGCCGAGTCGATTCACGGCGAGTCGGGGCTCGATGGCCCCGTGCTGCCCGAGCCGACGCTGCGGGTGGACGAGCGGCATGCCGTCGACCTCATCATCGACACCGTGATGGCGGCGGCGCCGGGCACGATCACCCTCGTTCCGACGGGCGCCCTCACCAACATCGCGCTCGCGGTGCGCAAGGAGCCACGCATCGCCGAGCGCGTCAAGGAGGTCGTGCTCATGGGCGGCGGCTACCACGTCGGCAACTGGAGCGCGGCATCCGAATTCAACATCGTGATCGACCCCGAGGCCGCGCACATCGTGTTCAACGAGTCGTGGAAGCTCACGATGGTCGGCCTCGACCTCACCCACCAAGCCCTCGCGACTCCGGATGTCGTGGCCCAGATCGCCGCGGTCGGAACGGGTCCGGCCCGGTTCGTGCTCGAGCTGCTCGAGTTCTTCGGCCAGACGTACCGGGAGACCCAGGGCTTCGAGTTCCCGCCGGTGCACGACCCCTGCGCGGTCGCGCTCGTGATCGACCCCTCGGTGATGACGGTCGTGCGGGTACCGCTCGACGTCGAACTCACCGGCACCCTGACCCTCGGAATGACCGTCGCGGACTTCCGCTCTCCGGCGCCGGCCGAGTGCACGACGCACGCCGCGACCGACCTCGACCACGCCAGGTTCTGGGCGCTCATCGTCGATGCGCTCGAGCGGATCGGCGACGTCGAGCTGTAGCCCGCGGGCGTCGCCAGGTCGCACGTTGCCCGCTCGGCTCAGCCGGATCGCCAGAGCACGCGTAATGGCTCCTCGGGAGTCCCCGAAAGCGCCGTTTTACGTAAGTTCACGATCGACGCCTCCTCGGCTGTGGAGAGTTCGCCCGTCGGGCTCGGCCGCCGGTGCACTCTCGTTCGATGGATCCCCGGCATCCGCTTCCGCCCGCCCTCATGGCGGGTCCCTTCCTGACGCGCGATGCCGCGCTCGCGCGCGGGCGGTTGCGGGGCGGGGACCTCACCGTGCCGTTCGCCGGAACACGCGACCTCGCGTCGGCCGAGGCGAGTCTGCTCCGGCTGTGCCTGGCCTTCGCCCTGCGGATGCCGCCGCGGGCCTTCTTCTGCGGGCCGACCGCGGCGGGCCTGCTGCGCATCCCGCTCCCGACCGATCACGCCGGGCTCCCCCTCCACGTCGGGGTCCGCTCCGGCGAGAGACGGGTCGACGCGGCCGGCATCCACCCACATCACCTCACCCTTCGCGACGACGACCTGGCCTTCGTGGCGGGACTCCAGCTGACCTCTCCCGAGCGCACCTGGTGCGACCTCGGCGGGTCGCTGACCCTGCCGCAGCTCGTCGGCGCGGGAGACTTCCTGCTGTGGCGGCGAAACCCGGCCACCTCTCTCGTGCGACTCCAGACCGCGGTGGCGCAGTTCACTGGGCGGCGGGGCACACGAGCGCTTCGCACCGCGCTGCCCCTCCTCTCGAGCCGGTCAGAATCCCCACCCGAGAGCGAGATCCGCATCGCTATCCTGCACGCCGGCTTGCCCGCCCCCGAAGTGAACGACCCAATACGGGATGCCTCCGGTCTGTTTGTCGCCCAGCCTGATCTGTCGTGGCGGAGATTCCGCGTGGCCCTTGAATACGAGGGCGACCATCACCGCCGGGATCGCACGCAGTGGAACGAGGACATCCGCCGCATCAACGCCCTGCAGCTCATCAACTGGGTGGCGATCCGAGCAACCTCGCCCGACTACCGCGACCCCGCCGAGCTGATTCACAAGCTGCGCATCGCACTGATGGCAGGCGGATGGGACGGCAGGCGGACCCGCCAGTGGTGACACCGACGCCGAGAGTACGTGTGCTCGGACTGCACAGCACACTGCCCGCGCCGAGAGTACGCGTTTCGGCTCTTTTTGCGGCCCGGGAGCAGCCATTATGCGTACTCCCACCGGCAGACGCCGACGCGGGCGCCGACGCGGCAGGCTCCGGCGCGGCAGGCTCCGGCGCGGCAGTTGCGCGGCGCGGCTCAGTCCCGGAGTGCGGTGGCCGCCGTGGCCACGAGGCCGACGACGGCCGCGCCACCCAGCATCCGCCGGAACGGGTTCACGCCGAAGAACAGCTCGTCGTGTGCCCACCACGCGAGCGATCCGTAGGCGGTCACGCCGAAGGCCACTCGGGCGCGCCGGGGCAGCAGGAACGCCAGGATGAGCGCTCCGGTAAAGATCAGGATCGCGAGGTTCGGCGCCTGCCCCATGACGATGCGCCCATTGGCGCGGCTGCGGAACATCCAGTTGAACGCGCGACGGACGGCGGAGCGGGGAGCTTCTGCCCCGCTGGGCGATCTCACGAACCGATGCGATCCGCGATGAGCGGTCCGCCGGTGAGCACCTCGTCGCCCGCGTCGCCGATCCGCCAGGAGCCCTCGAGCGACTCGAGGGCGCGAGCGAACCGCTCAGGCTCGTCGGCGCTGAGAGTGAACAGCGGCTGACCCGCGGCGACGGTGTCGCCGGGCTTGGCGTGCAGGTCGATCCCGGATGCGTGCTGCACCGGATCCTGCTTGCGGGCCCGACCGGCGCCGAGCCGCCAGGCGGCAATTCCGAAGGGCAGCGCCTGCTGCTCCACGAGCACGCCGGAGCGGGGGGCGGTTACGACGTGCGTCTCCCTCGCGACGGGGAGCGCGGCATCCGGGTCCCCACCCTGCGCCGCGATCATCGCGCGCCAGGTGTCCATTGCCCGGCCGTCGCGAAGTGCGCCCTCGACGTCGACGTCGGGCTGGCCGGCAAGGGCGAGCATCTCGCGGGCGAGGGCGAGCGTGAGTTCGATCACGTCGGCCGGCCCTCCGCCCGCGAGCACCTCGACCGACTCGCGTACCTCGTTCGCGTTGCCGATCGCGAGGCCGAGCGGCACGTTCATGTTGGTGAGCAGCGCCACCGTCGCGACTCCGGCATCCGTGCCCAGCCGCACCATCGTCTCGGCCAGTTCGCGGCTGCGGGCCGGATCCTGCAGGAATGCTCCCGAGCCGAACTTCACGTCGAGCACGAGGGCGGCGGTGCCCTCGGCGATCTTCTTGCTCATGATCGACGAGGCGATCAGCGGGATCGCCTCGACGGTCCCGGTGATGTCGCGCAGGGCGTAGAGCTTCTTGTCGGCCGGCGCGAGGCCGGCCCCGGCGGCGCAGATGACCGAGCCGACGTTTTCCAGTTGGGCGAAGAACTCGTCGTTCGTGAGATCGGCGCGCCACCCCGGAATCGACTCGAGCTTGTCGAGGGTGCCACCGGTGTGGCCGAGCCCACGGCCGGAGAGCTGCGGCACCGCGACGCCGAACGATGCGACGAGGGGTGCGAGTGGCAGGGTGATCTTGTCACCGACGCCACCGGTCGAGTGCTTGTCGGTGGTCGGCTTCGAGAGGGAGTCGAAGTGCATCGTCTCGCCGCTCGCGATCATCGCGAGGGTGAGGTCGCGGATTTCGCTCCGCTCCATGCCGTTGAGGAAGATCGCCATCGTCATCGCGGCCATCTGCTCGTCGGCGATGTAGCCGCGCGTGTAGGCGTCGATCATCCAATTGATCTGCGCGGTGCCGAGCGCACCCTTGTCGCGCTTCGTGCGGATCAGGTCGACGGCGTCGAACGGCTCAACGGCGCTCATAGAACGGTGCTCACTGACGGTACTCCTCTAGCGTGCGCGGCCCGAACGCGTCGGGAATGACTTCGTCGATCGTGCGGATGCCGGACACCGTCTCCAGAAGCATGCCCGGCGCGGAATGTTCGAACAGGAGCTGTCGGCAGCGCCCGCACGGCATGAGCGCATTGCCCTTGCCGTCGACGCAGGTGAAGGCGACGAGCCGTCCGCCGCCGGTCATGTGCAGGCTCGAGACGAGGGCGCACTCGGCGCACAGGGTGAGGCCGTAGGAGGCGTTCTCGACGTTGCAGCCCGCAATGACGCGGCCGTCGTCGACGATCGCCGCAACACCGACGGGGAACTTCGAGTACGGCACGTAGGCGTGGCCCATCGCCTCGAGGGCGACGGCACGCAGGGCATCCCAGTCGACAGGGCCCGGCTGTTCGGCACTCATGACTTGATGTACGGCTTGCCGTCGGCGGCCGGCGGCCTCGACTTGCCCACCAGTCCCGCCACGGCAAAGATCGTGACGATGTACGGGAGCATGAGCATGAACTCGCTCGGGACCGGTGACCCGATGATGCTCAGCACGTTCTGCAGGTTCGTCGCGAATCCGAACAGGAGCGCGGCGAGCGTGGCCTTGATCGGATCCCAGCGGCCAAAGATCACGGCGGCGAGGGCGATGAACCCGGCGCCGGCCGTCATCTCCTTGTTGAAAGACCCGACGGCGTCGAGGGTGAGGTACGCCCCGCCGAACCCGGCGATGGCGCCCGCGAGCGAGACGTTCCAGAAGCGGGTGCTCGCAACGTTGATGCCGACGGTGTCAGCCGCCTGCGGGTGCTCGCCCACCGACCGGACGCGGAGTCCCCAGCGGGTGCGGTAGAGGCCGAACCAGACCGCGGCGATCGCAAAATACATGACGTAGACGATGATCGTCTGTCGGAAAAGGACCGGGCCGAGGATGGGGATCTCCGAGAGGATCGGGATGTTGATCGGGTCGAACCCCGGCGGGGAGTTCAGCAGCGACGTGTTCTCGCTGAGAACCTGGGAGAACAGGAAGCTCGTGAGGCCCGCGACGAGCACGTTGAGCACGACGCCGACGATGACCTGGTCTACGAGGTACTTGATGGAGAACGCGGCGAGCACGAACGAGACGAGAACCCCGGCGATCATTGCCGCGGCGAGCCCGAGGAGCGGCTGCCTCGTGACCGACGCGACGACAGCTGCCACGAATGCGCCAGCGAGAAGCTGGCCCTCGATCGCGACGTTGACCACGCCGGCGCGTTCGGAGATGACGCCGCCGAGCGCACCGAAGATGAGCGGCACGCTGATGCCGAGGGTGCCGATGAGCAGCCCGCTCACGGGGATGCTCGCTCCCGCGGCCGCCCAGGTGAGGAACCCGACGACGAACAGGAAGCCGAAGAGGCCGAGGGCCCAGACGGGGGTCTTGCGCGCCTTGTAGGCGAGGTAGGTGCTCCAGAGCGTGATGCCGGCGAGAAGCACCACGATCACCGCGCACGCGGCCCGCGTGGGGAGCACGATGTCGGGGAGCTGGATGGCGTCCACGCGGCGCGACAGCACGAAGGTGGATTCGCCGTCTCGGCCGAAGACGATGAAGACCACGGCGGCGATAAGCACGAACACGGCGAGCGCGATCGGTGCCTTCCAGCTGCGGATCTCTGCCTTCTCCAGCACGATGCGCGACTGGTCATCCTGAGCTCGGGTCACGGTCGTCATGTCGTTACCGCCTTCATCTTCTTCGATCGCGCGGCTGCGGGCTGGCCCGGCGTGGGGAGGCGGAAGATCGTCCGCACGAGCGGCGGCGCCGCGATGAACAGCACGATGAGCGACTGCACGACGAGCACGATGTCGACGGGGATGCCCTCTGCGGCCTGCATCGAGAATCCGCCCGCCTTGAACGCCCCGAACAGGATTCCGGCGAAGAACACTCCCCAGGGCCTGGACCGGCCGAGAAGCGCGACCGTGATCGCGTCGAAGCCGATGCCGGCATCGATGCCGGCGCCGAAGCCTGTCGTGATCGTGCCGAGCACCTGGGACACACCGGCGAGTCCGACCAGCCCGCCGGAGATGAGCATCGCCGTCACGTAGACGTTCTTCACATTGATGCCCGCGACCCGGGCGGCGTTGGGGTTCTCGCCGACGGCGCGGAACTGGAACCCCATGCTCGAGCGGCCGAGGAGGTACCAGACGTAGATGGTGGCGGCGATCACGAACAGGAGTCCCGCGTGCACGTTGTACCCGGGCCCGAGCAGCGGCGGGAACACCGCGGTGTCGGCCATCGGTGGCGTCTTCGGGTTGTTGCTGCCCGGGGCCTGGAGCACGGGGGTGCGCAGCAGGAACGACACGAGGTACAGGGCGACAAAGTTGAGCATGATCGTCACGATGACCTCGTGGGCACCGGTCCTGGCCTTGAGCAGGCCCACGATGCCGCCCCAGACGGCTCCGCCGAGAACACCGGCGAGCACCGCCACGAACAGGTGAACGCCGTACGGCAGCTCGAGCGAGAAGCCGACCCAGCCGGCGCAGGCGGCGGCGATGAGCATCTGCCCGCGCCCGCCGATGTTGAACAGCCCGACGCGGAAGGCGAGCGCGACACCGAGGCCGGCCGCGATCAGCGGGGTGGCGAAGGTGAGGGTCTCGGTCAGCGGGCGGATGCCGGCGGCGAAGGTGTCACGTCGGAAGTCGTAGACCGATCCCTGGAACAGCGCGCGGTACGCACCGAACACCGCATCCCAGATCGCCTGGAACATGTCGGAGGGGCGGGAGAAGAAGTAGCCCGCTGCACTCTGCACGTTCTCGTTCGTGAGCGCGATGAGAACACCGCCGACCGCGAGCGCGAGCACCACGGCGAGCACCGAGATCGCGGCGCTGCCGCCCATCAGATCGCGAAGGAATGCCGACGAGCGCGGCTCCTCCGGGGGAGTCTCGGCCGTGTCAGGCGCGGTGGCCTCCGCGCCGGCGACGGGATCGACCTGCCCGCGGGACGGGATCTGCTCGCTCATGCGGTGTGCACCGCCGAATCGCCCGTTGCTTCTGCGTGGCTGGCTCCAGCCATCATGAGCCCGAGCACCTCCCTCGGAGTGTCGCCTGGCACGATTCCAACAATCCCTCCGCGGTACATGACCGCAATTCTGTCAGCGAGCGCGACAACCTCGTCGAGCTCGGTCGAAACCACGATCACCGGCGTGCCGGCGTCGCGGGTCTGCACGATGCGGGTGTGCACGAACTCGATCGAGCCGACGTCCAGTCCACGCGTCGGCTGGGCCGCGACGAACAACCGGAGATCGCGGCTGAGCTCCCGGGCCAGGACGACCTTCTGCTGGTTTCCGCCAGAGAGGCGGCCGACATTGGTCGTGATTCCCTGGGCCCGGATGTCGAACTCGACGATCTTCTTCTCGGCGAACTCGGCGAGGGCGTTCAGCTGCAGGGATCCCGCCTTGACGAACGGCTCCCGGGTGCTCCGGTCGAGCATGAGGTTCTCGGCGATGGTAAATTCGGCGACGAGTCCGTCCTCCTGCCGGTCCTCGGGCACGAAGCCGACGCCGGCGTCGAGCACCTTGCGCACGGAGAGTCCGGCCAGCGGCTTGCCGTCGAGGGTGATCGTGCCGGTGACCCGATCCTGCAGGCCGAGAAGCGCCTCGGTCAACTCGGTCTGGCCATTGCCCTGCACGCCCGCGATCGCGAGGATCTCGCCGGAGCGCACCTCGAAATTCACCTTGTTGACCACCATCTGGCCGTGGATGTCGACGACGGAGAGGTTGTCGACGACGAGGGCGGCCTCACCGACCTTGGCCGGCTCCTTCTCGACGGTGAGCTCGACCGCGCGTCCCACCATGAGCGAGGCGAGCTCTTTGTTGCTCGCGGTCGGAAGCGCCTCGCCGACGACCTTGCCGAGCCGGATGATCGTGATGCGGTCGGCGACCTCGCGCACCTCGCGCAGCTTATGGGTGATGAACACGATCGACGTGCCGGCCTCGCGAAGCTGCTTCATGATGACGATGAGTTCGTCAGTCTCCTGCGGGGTGAGGACAGCGGTGGGCTCGTCGAACACGAGCACCTTCGCGTCGCGGGAGAGGGCCTTGATGATCTCGACCCGCTGTTGCACGCCGACGGGGAGGTCCTCGACGAGCGCATCCGGGTCGACATGGAACCCGAAGCGGGCGGAGATGTCCAGCACGGTCTTGCGCGCCGATGCGAGGTCGAGGCGGCCACCGAAGGTGGTCTTCTCATGGCCGAGCATGACGTTCTCCGCGACGGTGAAGACGGGGATGAGCATGAAGTGCTGATGCACCATGCCGATCCCGGCGTTCATCGCGTCGCCGGGTCCGGCGAAGTGCTGTTCCGTGCCGTCAAGCAGGATCGCGCCCTCCTCCGCCCGGTAGAGGCCGTAGAGCACGTTCATCAGGGTCGACTTCCCAGCACCGTTCTCGCCGAGGAGCGCGTGGATCTCGCCAGGCTCGACGGTGAGGCTGATGTGGTCGTTCGCCACGAAGGATCCGAATCGCTTCGTGATCCCGCGGAGTTCGAGTTTCATAGGGTCCAATCTACTGGGCGGTCAGCCCGATCCTGGCGTGACTCTGACGCAGAGCGGGGAAGCCAGTTTTCACTGGCTTCCCCGCTGGTGGTGCTGTTATTTGGGACTATCCGGCGAGGTAGGACTCAACGGTGATGTCACCCGCGATGATGCCGTCGCGGATCTCGTCGAGCTCGGCCTGCAGCGTGTCAGCCACCTCGCCCTCGTAGTCGTGGAACGGGGCGATCCCGACCGCGTCGTTCTCGAGGGTGCCGAGGAACGGCGTGTTGTCGAACTCGTCGTTGCCCGCGGCCTCGACGACGTCCGCAACGGCCACATCGATGCCCTTGAGGATCGAGGTGAGGTATAGCTCCGAGTATTCCGGGTCGGTCTCATACAGGTCGGCGTCGACGCCGATCATCGCGATCTGGCGGTCGGGGTTTGCCGCCTCAGCCGCGACGATTGCCTCTGCAGCGCTCTGGTAGATCGGTCCACCGACCGGGAGCAGCACGTCGGCGCCCTGGTCGAGGAGGTTGTTCGCCGCCGCGAGGGCGTCGGTTCCGGGCTCGAAGCCACCGATGAACGTTCCGTCCTGAGCTGCGGTGTCCCAGCCGAGAACCTTGACGTCGCTGCCCTTCTGCTCGTTGTGGTACTCCACGCCCTGGGCGAAGCCGTCCATGAAGACGCTCACCGTCGGGAAGTTCATTCCACCGAAGGTTCCGACGATGCCGGAGGTGCTCCAGCTCGCGGCCGTGTAACCGGCGAGGAAGGCAGCCTGGGCAGTGTCGAAGACGATCGGCTTGATGGTGTCGGCGTCGGTCTCACCGTCGAAGTCGGTGTCGGCGACGTCGTCGATGATGCTGTAGTTGATGTCGGGGTTCGCGTTGGCCGCCTCGACAGTCGCAGCGGCGAGGTTGAAGCCGACCGTGACGATGAGGTTGCAGCCCTCGGCGGCGAGGTTGTCGAGGTTGGGCGCGTAGTCCGCGTCGGTGTTCGACTCGACCTCGAGGAAGTCGGATCCGACGGCTTCAGCACCCGCCTGCAGCCCCTCGAATCCGAGCTGGTTGAACGACTTGTCGTCGAAGCCACCGGTGTCGGAAATCATGCACGGGAGGAAGTCGGAGGTGAGCTCTGCAGCGCCGCCGTTGTCCGTGTCTTCCTCGGGCGCTGCGGCACAGCCGGCGAGCAGGATGCCGACGGCGGCGATTGCCAGACCGCTGTAGGCGGTCCTGCGGGTGGGTTTTCTCAAGGTGTCCTCCAGGGTGGTGCCCGGAATTCGGATGCCGGGCCGCATTTGGCCTACGTTACGACAAGTTAGGTGCCCGCAAGGCATCATTTGAGGTCCCGTCGCCCAATGGTTACAAATCCGGGATCAGGATGAAAACCCCGTGTAACCGGGCGGTTCTCATAGGTTTTACTCTGGCGCGCTGGGCGAGCTGATCACGAGTGAGCCGTCGATGATCTCCGCGCGCAGGCCGTCGAGCTCGGCGGAGAGTTCCGCGGGCACGCGCGAGGCGAGGGAGTGGTACGGAGCCAGCCCGACGCCGCCGTTCTCGAGGGTGCCCACATAGGGAGCGTTCGTGAAGGCGTCCTCGCTGCTCTGCCGGGCGATTTCGGCCACCGCGTCGCCCGTGTTCTTGAGCACCGAGGTGAGCACGAGGTCGCGGTAGTCGGCGGGGAGCGTCTCGTACCCGTCGTTGTCGACCCAGATGATGGCGACCCCGTCCGCGTCGCGCGCGGCGGCCGCCGCACCCTCGCCGACCTGCCCGGCGACCGGAAGGATCACGTCGGCGCCCTGGTCGATGAACGCCCGTGTGGTCGCGAGCCCCTTACCGGTGTCTTCGAAGTCGCCCGTGAACACTCCGTCCTGGCTCGTCTTGTCCCAGCCCAGGGCGACAACGGTGGTGCCGTGCACCTCGTTGTACTTGGCGACGCCATCGACGAACCCGTCCATGAACAAGGTGACGGGCGGCTGGTTCCCCCCGCCGAACGTCGCGACGATGCCGGTGGAGCTCACCCCTGCGGCGAGGTATCCCGCGAGGAACGCCGCCTGGGCGGTGTCGAACACGATGGGCTTCACGTTGGGCCCCTCGATCTGCTCGTCGACGATCGCGAAGTCGACGCCGGGGTTGAGCTCAGCCTGCTCCGCCGTCGCCGGAGCGAGTTCGTACCCGACCGTGAGGATCAGGCCGCACCCCGTGTCGACCGCCGCCTGCACGTTCGGCGCCAGGTCGGACTCGGAGGTCGAGACGAGAACCTGGGCGCCGATTCCGAGATCCTCCTCGGCCTGCTGCAACCCGGCCCAGCTGGACTGATTAAAGGAACGGTCCTCGAGGCCTCCCGAATTAGTCACCATGACAGCGCAGAAATCCGACTCGTTCGCCGCCTCCCGCTCGGGCGCGGCCGCGCACCCGGCGACGGTGAGGAGTGGCACGAGGACGAGCGCGGCGATAACGGCGCGGCGGCGAGTGGTCGGCATCAGAGCACGTCGTTGCTGCCGGAGAGCTTGAGCGCGTCAACGACGGCTTTCACCCGCTGGGCGTTCGCGCTCGTCGTCACGAGGAGCGCATCCGGGGTGTCTACGACAACGATGTCGGAGACTCCGATGAGGGAGATGAGGCGCCCCGTCTGGCTGACGACGATGCCGC
>Ga0326733_1000547_pt1 | contig 10804 bp, 8 predicted proteins | sample 14_GP2_308_FD_207946 | JGI IMG/M metagenome (GOLD analysis project Ga0326733, IMG submission 207946) | Glacier ice microbial communities from Ngari, Tibet, China - 14_GP2_30.8 | ecosystem: Environmental > Aquatic > Freshwater > Ice > Glacier | place: China: Ngari, Tibet | collected 2018-07-17 | reverse complement strand
GCTCAAAGGGATGACCGCGCTGGTCACCGGCGGCGACTCCGGCATTGGCCGAGCGGTGGCGGTGCTGTTTGCGCGTGAGGGCGCTGACGTGGCAATTTTTTACCTTAACGAGCATGTCGATGCCGAAAAGACCAAGCGCTGCATCGAAGCCGAAGGCCGGCGCTGCTTGCTGGTGGCCGGCGACGTGAAGGATGCGGCGCTGTGCCGCGAGGTGGTGGAAAAAACCGTGGCCGAATTCGGCAAGCTCGACATTTTGGTGAACAACGCCGCGTTTCAGGAGCATGCCGACTCGCTCGAAGACCTGACCGAAGAACGCTTTGACGAAACCCTGCGGACCAATGTTTACGGCTACTTTCACATGGCCAAGGCGGCACTGCCGCACCTGAAAAAAGGCTCGTGCATCATCAACACCGGCTCGGTGACCGGGCTGGAAGGCAGCTCGAAGCTGCTGGACTATTCGGCTACCAAGGGCGCCATTCATGCGTTCACTAAAGCGCTGGCAAGCAACTTGATCACTAAAGGGATTCGAGTTAATGCCATAGCGCCCGGGCCGGTCTGGACGCCGCTTAATCCGGCCGACGCGAGTGTTGACTCCATCCAGACTTTCGGTTCAGGCACCGACATGAAGCGGCCCGCTCAGCCGGAAGAGTTGTCGCCGGCCTATGTCTTTTTGGCATCGCCGGTGTGCTCCAGCTACATCACCGGGATCGTGCTGCCAATTACCGGAAGTGTGGGTGCTTGAGCTGAAAATAATGATAAAAAGTGCCGTTTGCACAGTGCTGATAAGCGTATACAGCTATTAAAAAAGTAGCAAGACAAGGTTGATCGAGTTTTGTGTCGGCAGGGTGGGATTGATAATCTATCCACGTCATGAAAAACCAACTGTCTGTCTGCCTTTGCAACTTCCCCCACACCAAAAACCCTGCGGTCTGTCCGCAGGCGTCCTTGCATGGCTGAGCTGCGCAAAGTCCCGGTCGATGAGCGGCAGGTTGAACTGAGCGCCATCCGGGCGCAAGGCGCGGGTGGGCAAAACGTCAACAAGGTGTCGAGCGCGGTGCACCTGCGATTCGACATTCCCGCTTCGACCCTGCCCGACGACATCAAGGAGCGTCTGCTTGCGTTGAGCGACAGCCGCATCACGCAAGAAGGCGTGCTGGTGCTCAAGGCGCAGCAGCACCGCACCCAGGAAATGAACCGGTCTGATGCATTGGCCCGACTGCAGCAAATCGTCGACGGCGTGTCCAATCCGCCAAAAGCCCGGCGAGCCACCAAGCCCACCTATGGCTCCCGCCAGCGCCGGCTTGAAAGCAAGAGCCAGCGCTCGGCCACCAAAGAATCGCGCGGCAAGGTGGGCAAGGAATAGGCCAATGGCTGCGCTGGCCGGCGTTGCAAGCACCGTAACAGCACGCTATAAAATAAATAGCATACTTCGCCCGCATATCATGCGCAAAAAAGCCTTTTTATTCATATTACTCATTGGCGGCACGGCTAAGGCGGTCGCTCCAGTGATGAAAGCAGTTTGTGAAATTGATTCTCGATATCGTCACCACGCCGTTGTTGGCGGCCGCCACAGTGGTTCTGCTGCGCGACACGCCATCCGGCTTGGAAGTGTTTTTGATGAAACGCCACAGCCGGTCCGATGTGCTGGGCGGTGCCTATGTGTTTCCGGGTGGCAAGGTCGATGCGGCAGATGCCGACTTGGACATGGCTTTGCACCTGGACCAGCCGCTGGCGCTGCTCCATACTGGGCTGAATGAAGCCAGCATCAGTGAGCGCTCGGCGGGCGGCTTGTACGTCGCGGCAATGCGAGAAGTGTTTGAAGAATCTGGCATTTTGTTTGCGAAAACGGTCAGCGGTCAGATAGTTGACTGCGCCCTGGCGGCTGGGCTGTTATGTGAAGGGCAGGGCTTTAACGCCATGCTCAGGCAGATGGCACTGCAATTGCAAACCAGCCAGCTGGTGCCTTGGACCCGATGGATCACGCCGACCAGCCCGTCGGTGATGAACAAGCGCTTTGACACCCGTTTTTTTATTTCAACCGTGCCTGCCGGTCAGACAGCGATTCATGACGACATTGAGACAACCGATAGCGTGTGGCTAAGCCCGCGCATCGCGCTGGAGCAATACTGGGCTGGCCAGATTGAACTGGCGCCACCGCAAATCATGAGTCTGGTGCAGCTCAATCGCCATGGATCGGTGCGCAGCGTTTTGCTTGAAGCGCGTGGCCGTTTGCCGCCACTGATCCAGCCCGAACCGTTTGACGATGGCGGCGGTCGGGTGATTTGCTACCCCGGTGATGCGCGTCACTCGGTTCAAATGCTGGCCATGCCGGGTCCGACCCGCCTGTATTACCGCAACCAGCGGTTTGAGCCCGATGGTGGGTTTGATCAGCTTATTGGCTAGGCCGGTCAACCCTCGACGCGCTTACTTCTCGATGGCCAGCAGCTCAACTTCAAAGGTCAGCGTGGAATTGGGCGGCACAGAGTTGCCAGCGCCACGCTCGCCGTAGGCGCTTGCTGGCGGGCAGGTCAATGTGGCCTTGCCGCCGACTTTGATTTTTTGCATGCCTTCGGTCCAGCAGGGCACGACCCGATTCAGCGGAAACGACGCGGGCGCGCCGCGCTTGATGGAGCTGTCGAATTCCTTGCCATCGGCCAATGTGCCGCGGTAATGCACCTTCACCGTGTCCGATGCCTTGGGCTGCGCGCCGGTGCCGTCGACCGTGTGAGTCACTTTGACGCCTGATGGCAGGGTTTCGGCTGGGGCCACGGCAAAAGCGGTGGAAGCGAAAGCGGCGAGGGCTAGCAGGGTAAGGGTGGATTTCATGGTTTTTCTTTAAAGGGTGAATAAAGTGATGCGGGTTTTTAGATGCTATCAGCGCTGGCCCTCACCCCGGCCCTCTCCCTGAGGGAGAGGGAGGAATGCGGGTGAGTACTGGAAGACTCATTGAGATCAAGCGTAGTCCGCCACCGGAATGCAACTGCATGACAAATTGCGGTCGCCATACACATTGTCAACCCGCCCAACCGGCGGCCAGTACTTCACCTGCTTCAAACTGGGCAGCGGGAAGGCGCCGGTTTCGCGAGAGTAAGGCCGGTCCCAGTCAACGCCCATCAAGCTGGCGGCAGTGTGCGGCGCATGCTTCAGTGGATTGTTGTCTTGCGGCCAAGTGCCGCTTTCAATCTGGGCAATCTCTTTGCGAATAGCAATCATGGCGCTAATGAACCGGTCCAGTTCGGCCAGGCTTTCGCTTTCGGTAGGCTCAACCATCAAGGTGCCGGGCACCGGAAAGCTCAATGTCGGCGCATGAAAGCCGTAGTCCATCAGGCGCTTCGCAACGTCTTCGGCCGTCACGCCGCTGGTTTCTTTGAGCGGGCGCAAGTCCAAAATGCATTCGTGCGCGACATGGCTGTTTTCGCTGGCGTAAAGCGTGGGGTAGTGCCCCTGCAAGCGGACGCTGATGTAGTTCGCGCTCAAGATGGCTATTTCAGTGGCGCGCTTCAAGCCCTCCGGTCCCATCATGCGGCAGTACATCCAGCTGATGGGCAGCACGGCCGCATTGCCCAGCGGTGCCGCTGAGATGGCCCCAACGCCGTTGACTGGAACGCCCGAAGTAGCATGACCGGGCAAGAAAGGTACCAAGTCAGCCACCACGCACACCGGCCCGACGCCTGGTCCGCCGCCGCCGTGCGGAATGCAAAACGTCTTGTGCAGGTTGAGGTGGCTCACGTCGCCACCGAACTCGCCTGGCGCGGCGGTGCCGACCAGCGCATTCATGTTGGCGCCGTCCACATACACCCGGCCGCCATGCGAATGCACCAGCTCGCACAACTCCTTCACATGCACTTCAAACACGCCGTGGGTGCTGGGGTAGGTAATCATCACGCAGGCCAAATGCTCGCTGTGCTTTTCACACTTGGCCTTTAGGTCGGCCATGTCGACATTGCCTTGCACGTCGCAGGCGGTGACCACCACCGTCATGCCGGCCATCTGGGCGCTGGCCGGGTTGGTGCCGTGGGCCGATGATGGAATCAAGCAAATATTGCGCTGGCCCTGGCCGTTGGCTTCAAGATAAGCCTTGATCACCAGCAGCCCGGCATATTCGCCTTGCGATCCGGCATTGGGCTGCAGGCTAATGCCAGCGTAGCCCGTAGCCTGGCACAGCCAGTCGCGCAATTGCTGGTCAAGCTCGGCATAGCCCAGCAATTGGTCCTGCGGCGCAAATGGATGGATGTTGGCAAACTCGGGCCAGGTGATCGGAATCATCTCGCTGGTTGCATTGAGCTTCATCGTGCAACTGCCCAGCGGAATCATGCTGCGGTCCAGCGCCAGGTCTTTGTCGCTGAGCCTGCGGATGTAGCGCAGCATGCTGGTTTCCGAGTGGTGCGTGTTGAACACCGGATGCGTCAAAAAGTCGCTGGTGCGCCGCAATTCGGCCGGAATCAAGGGAGCGACGCCTTGCTCAAAATTGCTGACCACCAGCACCGTCTGGCCTGGCTTGGCAAAAAATGACCAAAGCAATTCGATGTCGCTGCGGCTGGTGGTTTCGTCCAGTGACACGCCCAGATGATTTTTTAAGCGAAATCGAAGGTTTGCGCATGACATTCGGGCGCGTTCAGCTATCGAATTAGTAGCATCTCCAGTTTTGATGGTGACCGAGTCAAAAGCGCCTTGGTGGGTGATTTCATAACCCATCTGGCTCAGACCGCGCACAAAAATGGCGGTGTAGGTGGCCACCCGCTCGGCGATACGCTTCAAGCCCTGCGGGCCGTGATAAACCGCGTACATGCTCGCCATCACAGCCGGCAGCACCTGTGCAGTGCAGATATTGGATGTCGCTTTTTCGCGGCGAATGTGCTGCTCGCGGGTTTGCAGCGCCAGCCGGTAGGTCGGGTGGCCATGGCTGTCCACGCTGACGCCGACCAGCCGGCCCGGAAGCGAGCGCTTGAATTCGTCGCGGCAAGCCAAGTAGGCAGCATGCGGCCCGCCGTTGCCCATCGGCATGCCGAATCGCTGGGTGCTACCCAGCACAATGTCGGCCGCCCATTCGCCGGGCGGCGTAAGCAGCGTAAGCGCCAGCAAGTCGGCGGCCACGCACAGCGCCGCACCATCGGCATGGGCTACGCCAGCTAGCGGACGCAGGTCGTGAATCGCGCCGCTGGTGGAGGGGTATTGAGCCAGCACGCCAAAGTAGCTGCCTTCAGCCATCAGCTGAGGCACGGTTTTTACCGCACTGCTGACCTTGATTTCAATGCCCAATGGCCTGGCGCGTGTCTGCAAAACTTCAATGGTTTGTGGATGGCAGTCGCCGGCGACGATAAACACATTGCTTTTGCTTTTCACGCTGCGCTTGGCCAATGTCATGGCCTCGGCTGCGGCGGTGGCTTCGTCCAGCATGGATGCGTTGGCAATTGGCATGCCGGTGAGGTCGCACACCATGGTCTGAAAGTTGATCAGCGCTTCCAGCCGGCCCTGGGCAATTTCGGCCTGGTAAGGCGTGTAAGCGGTGTACCAGGCTGGGTTTTCCAGCACGTTGCGCAAAATCACGCCGGGCGTGTAGGTGCCGTAATAGCCCTGGCCGATAAAGCTTTTAAACACTTTGTTTTTGGCAGCCATGGCTTTGAGCTGCTTGAGCGCAGCTGCTTCGGTCACCGGCGGCGGAAGCGCCATCGGGCTGGTGCGGGCAATCGATGGCGGCACGATGCCGTCGATCAGCGCTCGCAAAGACGTTGAGCCGATCACGCCAAGCATGTGCGCTTCGTCAGCCTCGTCAATGCCGATGTGGCGGGCTATAAATTCAGTGGGGTTTTCAAGCCCGCCCAGCGGTGTAGCAGATCGCATCAACATGGCAAGCTCCTCAATCAAACTTTTTCAGAAAAAGCGGAATAGCTGGTTTCATCCATCAAGGCTTCAAGTTGCGACGGGTCGGACAGCTTGACCTTGAAGAACCAGCCGGCCCCCAGCGGATCGCTGTTGGCCAGCGATGGGTCACTGCGCAGGGCTTCGTTCACTTCAGTGACTTCACCGCTGACCGGCATGTAAACATCGGCTGCAGCCTTGACCGACTCCACCACGCCGGCCGTGTCTTTTTGCGCAAAGGTGGCACCGACTTCAGGCAATTCAACAAAAACCACATCGCCCAACGCGTCCTGGGCATGCACAGTGATGCCGACAGTGGCAATGTCGGAATCAAGTTTGAGCCATTCGTGGTCTTCGGTGTATTTCACGGTCATGCAAGTTCTCCAGATTTTTTTAGGTAAGGAACAAAGAATAAATCAGCCACGGTGATAGCGGGCGGGCACAAACGGCATGGCCGTGACTTCCATCGGCACCGGTTTGCCGCGCACCATGGCCTCAAACCGGCATCCAATGGCAGCAAAGTCCGGCTTAACATAGGCCATGGCAATCGGCTGGTTGATGGTCGGGCCGAGCAAGCCACTGGTGACTTCGCCAATCAGTGCGCCGTCGCTGCTGTGGAGTAGCGTGTGGTCGCGCACCGGAATGCGTTCGAGCGCTTTTAAGCCAACGCGTTTTCTTTTCAAAATGACTGGATTGTCTAGCTCGGCCAGTATTTTGTCGGCTCCCGGAAAGCCGCCAGCCCGCGCGCCACCAGTGCGCCGCACTTTTTGAATTGCCCAGCTCAAAGCGGCTTCGACTGGCGTGGTCGCGCTCTCAATGTCATTGCCGTACAGGCACAGACCTGCTTCAAGCCGGAGCGAATTGCGCGCTCCCAGCCCCACCGGCTTGACTTCGGGCTGCGCCAAAAGCGCACGTGCCAGTTGGTTAGCCTGCGAGGCGTGAACCGAGATTTCAAACCCATCTTCTCCGGTGTAGCCACTGCGGGTCAAAAAGCAGTCGCAGCCTGCGACGGTAAACCGGCCGCCTGTCATGAAAACGAGTTGCTCAACTCCAGGCGCCAGGCGTTGCAGGGCAGTGACCGCTTGTGGACCCTGAAGCGCCAGCAACGCCATGCCTGGCATGGAAATAACGTTGCAGCGATCGCCGATTTTTTGCTGAATATGGGCGAGGTCACCGGCCTTGCAAGCGCCGTTCACGATGATGAAAATATCGCCGCCATTGGCAACGTCGCGATTGATAAACATCAAGTCATCCATAATGCCGCCTGCATTATTGAGCAGCAAGCCATAACGCTGTTTGCCCGCGGCCAGGCCAATCACATCTACTGGCACCAAAGTTTCAAAAGCAGCCGCAGCCTCAGGGCCCTCAAGTCGCAACTGGCCCATGTGCGAAACATCAAACAAACCTGCGGCAGCGCGTGTGTGCAGGTGCTCGGCCATGAGACCAGTCGGGTATTGCACCGGCATCGAATAGCCAGCAAACGGCACCATGCGGGCGCCGAGTTCAACATGCAAAGCGTCAAGCGGCGTTTGGCGCAACGGGGCAGGGGAGTCAGGCAGCTGATGGGACATGGCATTCCTTGGGGCAGACACGGTTCCACAGCAAAACGCCATGGTCTGCCCTGCTGTCCGGTTTACCTGAGAGATTCGCCTGGCGATACAGGGTTGCTCCTTCGGTGGACCGCTTTGAAAAACGGTCTCTCTCCAGTAGGGAACGCTACAGCAAGTGAGACACACTTGCTACAGCGGTTGCCAGTCCTTTTGCCTGAGCGTTCAGTCCACCATTAGGGTGGCACATGCGCCTTCGGCGGTTTTTCACAACTAAAACTCTCTCCTGACATAGCGAAGTGTAATAGAAGCCCCCCGTTATCAATTGGCTTTCTAAACCGTTGCAAATGCAACATGTCCGTGTTGCTTGATGGCAATGTGGTTAATGTCAGCACAATCATTTTTCGATCACCTAAATCGACCAATAGCTCTGCAGAATAAGTTTTAGCATGCCTACAAAATCAGTTTGCGGCAATTCAGTCAGCTTTTGAGTAATTAAGACAAAAAGTAAAAATCAATGCAACTTGCTAACGCGTGGCCCGTTTATGCTGTGCAAACGTTATCCAAAGGACGTCCATGGTTGAAATTCGGAATCACTACTGCTGTTACATAAGACCGCAGCGTTCGCTTGTTGGCAGGGTTCCACCTTATTGGCAAGCTAGAGATTTTGGATGACACGAAGCGTTGACAAATTTGGAGAGTTTTTAAGGAATGACTCTGGCAATGTTGACTACTCAAAAATTGTCATGTGTCCTACTTTAAATTTGATGCTAAGTTGCTTCAAGATATTATAATTTGTTAGATTCTGTTACGATTGAAGGTCGTAAGTAACATATTAGGGAGAAGAAAAAATGCAAAGTCAGATTAGCAATGTGTCGGGGGAATCCGAACGCTATCTCAAATTGATTGAAAGTTCAACCGCGATTCGTCGGCATGTGGATTTACTCCAGTGGCTGCAAGGCGATGTGCAGCAATGCATGCCGCACGATATTTTGCTGGTAGGCTGGGGAAATTTTCAAGAGGGATCAATTCGGCATGACATCGTGTCAAGGCTGCCTGGTGTAAGGTCGTATGCAATAGGCACTGATGCATTGCCGTTTTTGCTTGGAAAGTTTCATGAGAGTTGGGTTGTTGGCGGAAGACACCCCTGCAGCTTGGACTTTCGAAACTTCGAATATTTACTGGGTAATGCCAGCTTGCCAGGATCATTTAGCAGCGCATTGCGTCACATGCGATCTGGACTAATCCACGGAATGCGCGACGAGCGTGGTCAATGCGAATGCGTGTATGTATTGCTTAGCTCTCAAAAAATCGCACTAGAGCCATCAAGCACGGCCATTAAGGTGCTCATGCCTGTTATCGACAGCGCTCTGCGGCAAGTCACGCAAATGCCTCAACAACAAAAACCATTTTCGAAGTTGCTTAGGACTGGACAGGATGACGCGTTTGGTTTGAGTGAGCGGGAAATCCAGATTATGGATTGGGTAGCCATGGGAAAGACCAATTCGGAAATAGGAAGCATATTGAACATCAGCGGATTCACAGTGAAAAATCATATGCAGCGGATTTTTCAGAAATTGAATGTATTCAATCGTGCGCAGGCGGTATCGAAGATCAACGGGGTGACATTCAATGGCTGAAATCCAGGGGATAAAGTCAGCCGCTGCATGGAAAAGCAATCGTGACGCATTAACCGGAATTGGCAGAAGTCATTTGCTCCGAACAATCGAGAGTGCTCTAGAACCTTTGATTTTAATTTCATCTTTGTGGGTTCTTGCTTATTATTTCGAGGGAATTGTTGGTCCGCCTTATTTGATTTTGTCACTGGTTATTTTTTCTCTGACGTTTCCGGGCGCGTCACGTCTTCGCTTGTCGCCCCAGCGCATGGCTTTTAACATTCTCTTTCATTGGTTTTGGACGGCTGGCCTACTTTTATTGATAGGATTCACGACTGACTATCTTTTCAGATTTCAAGCCGCAGTGATAGGGAACTGGTTGTGGATTGCGCCACTTGCCCAGATTGGTGGCAATTTAGCGCTTCGCGCGGCAACCTCCCGGTTGGTTAAACTGCAGGGACCGGCCCGAGAGGTTGTCATTGTGGGTATGAATAACCAGGGTGTGTCACTTGCTAAAAACATCGCCGAATCTACGTATTCAGGAATTGAGTTGCGAGGTTTTTTCGATGACCGGAATGAAGGTCGCCGTAGTGAGCAAGGAAATTACAAGCTTTTGGGAAAAATAGACGATCTTGCTGGATATGTCAAAAAACATCGTATTCAATTAATTTATTTGTCATTGCCGATGATTGCACGACCTCGCGTGCTTCAAATTCTTGATGACCTCAAAGACACGACGGCATCAATTTATTTTGTTCCAGACATGTTCATTACTGACCTAATTCAAGGGCGAAGCGACTCTGTTTGTGGAGTAAACGTAATTTCGGTGTGCGACACCCCTTTTAGAGGACTAAATGGATTTTTAAAACGGTCGAGTGATATTTTTTTATCGCTAATTATCTTGATCCTGATTGCTCCGATTATGTTGATGATTGCAGTTATGGTGAAGTTCACATCGCCTGGACCGACTATTTTCAAACAGCGTCGATACGGTCTTGACGGAGAACAGATTCTTGTTTATAAGTTTCGCTCCATGGCCGTGGTCGAGGATGGCTCGGCAATCGAACAAGTACGCCGGAATGATTTGCGTGTGACCCGGTTAGGTGCCTTTTTACGAAAGACCTCACTTGATGAATTACCGCAATTCTTTAACGTGTTGCAAGGACGAATGAGCATTGTCGGGCCACGTCCCCACGCTGTAGCGCACAACGAGTTGTACCGGACATTGATAAAGGGCTACATGGTGCGGCACAAGGTCAGGCCAGGCATTACTGGCTGGGCACAAGTAAATGGTTATCGGGGCGAAACCGACACATTAAACAAAATGCAGGCCCGGATCGACTATGACCTTGACTATTTGCGCAACTGGTCATTGCAGTTGGACTTTTTTATTGTGGTAAAAACCATAAAGCTGATTTTCAAAGATAGCGCTGCATACTGAAACAAATTAGTGATGAATGCTTGCGATTAAAACTCTATATTAATTTTGTCGTTTTAAGCTTAAAAATACCAAATTCGACACATGTATGCAGCCCTATGTTTATACCTATACGATTTAGTTTTCAATTTAATTTAGAAAAGGGATTTAATAATGCTGTTACGCAAATTGCTTGTCATAAACATGGTTTTAACCGGCGGAGTTGTTACTGGAGTTTACGCAGATGAACTGGATACCTTTCAATTCAGAGCTGGTCAAAGTTGGCAATACGACAGCAATATCTTCCGATTGGCTGACACGGCAAATAATCAAGTTTTTCTAGGCTCATCCGACCGTTCAGATCA
>Ga0326733_1000546_pt1 | contig 10830 bp, 16 predicted proteins | sample 14_GP2_308_FD_207946 | JGI IMG/M metagenome (GOLD analysis project Ga0326733, IMG submission 207946) | Glacier ice microbial communities from Ngari, Tibet, China - 14_GP2_30.8 | ecosystem: Environmental > Aquatic > Freshwater > Ice > Glacier | place: China: Ngari, Tibet | collected 2018-07-17 | reverse complement strand
TTATCAGGTGTATGAATCGCGCGTCATGGGCGCCGACTGCATTTTGTTGATTGCAGCCTGCCTTGACGATGCGCAGATGAAATCATTCGAGGCGCTGGCGATGTCGCTTGACATGGCGGTGTTGGTCGAGGTGCATGATGCTGCGGAACTAGCGCGCGCGTTGCTGCTCAGAACTTCGATGATCGGCATCAACAATCGCAATTTGAATACATTTGAAGTTTCCCTGGACACCACCTTGAGCCTGATGGACCAGGTACCCAAGGATCGTTTGCTGGTGACAGAATCTGGAATTGCGACCCGAGAAGATGTCCAGCGGCTTCGCAATGCCGGTGTCAACACTTTTTTAGTGGGCGAAGCGTTCATGCTGGCTGATGAACCTGGCATGGCATTGATGGAGCTTTTTGGCGGCTAACACAGGAGCGTGTGATGGAGCAGGATCAGTTTTCCGAAGGGCTTGAAAAAGCAGTTCCAGCCAGCCAGCTGATGAACGCTGATCCGTCTGCCTGGCCGGTGGCAAGCGACTGGCAGCCAGTTGTAGACGAATTTTTTGCCAGCGTCACTGGCCAAAAACTGTTGGCGTTCCTGCGCCAGCGGTTGGATGCTGGCGCAGCAATTTTTCCTCCCGTGCCGCTGCGCGCCCTTGAATTGACGCCTGCCCAAAATGTGCGGGTCGTGATTCTTGGTCAGGATCCGTATCACGGACGCGGCCAAGCCGAGGGTTTGGCGTTTTCAGTCGCGCCAGGTGTGGCCTTGCCGCCATCACTGCGCAATATTTTCAAAGAATTACAGCGCGACTTGGGCACGCCACCGCCAAAGTTTCCAGTGCCTGGTGGCAGTCTGGTTAACTGGGCGACTCACGGCGTGTTGCTGCTTAACACCTGCCTGACGGTGGAAGAGGGCAGTGCTGCCAGCCATTCCGGCAAAGGCTGGGAAGTGCTGACCGACAGCATCATTGGGCAGATTTCAGCGGCTGTGCAGCCGGCCTTGTTCATGTTGTGGGGAGCCCATGCGCAGTCAAAGCGGGCCTTAATCGACGGCAAACGACACAAAATTTTGCTAGCCAATCACCCGTCACCTTTGTCAGCTGTGCGCCCACCTTTGCCGTTCATCGGATGTGGACATTTTTCGCAAGCTCGCGAATGGCGCGATGCGCATTCGAAGAATTGAAGGGCAACTGATCGCTCTGTTCGGCACTACAAATTGTGTTTATTTGAGAAAGACTGGCATAATCCGCAATTCGCTTGAGGATGGGTGTCCGAGTGGTTAAAGGAGGCAGACTGTAAATCTGTTCGCTAACGCGTACGCTGGTTCGAATCCAGCCCCATCCACCAGACTGTGAAAAATTTTTGCAGGAACATAGCGAAAATCAGCCCTGATTGTTGGCGGTTTGATGCGGTTGCGCGCAAGTTGAGTTGAAAGAGCTGCGCGGGAGTAGTTCAATGGTAGAACCCTAGCCTTCCAAGCTAATGACGCGGGTCCGATTCCCGTCTCCCGCTCCAACTTTGTTGCAAATGCACTGGATTTTGTGAGTTAATTTTGCGTTTTGTTGTGAAGAATATTTGATTTAGCCCATTTGGCTCAGTGGCAGAGCACTCCCTTGGTAAGGGAGAGGTCCCGGGTCCGATTCCCGGAATGGGCACCACTTTTAAATTGATAGCAAATTGTGCTGTCAATGTTTGCGATTCATTCATTGATTTTGTAATTTTTCGGAGTTGAAAAAATGGCAAAAGAGAAATTCGCGCGGACCAAGCCGCACGTCAACGTAGGCACGATCGGGCATGTTGATCATGGCAAGACCACCTTGACGGCGGCGATCACATCGGTGCTGGCTGCCAAGTTTGGCGGCACAGCCAAGGCGTACGACCAAATTGACGCAGCGCCAGAAGAAAAAGCGCGCGGCATCACCATCAACACCGCCCACGTCGAGTACGAGACAGCCAATCGCCATTACGCCCATGTCGACTGCCCAGGCCACGCTGACTATGTGAAAAACATGATCACTGGTGCCGCGCAAATGGATGGTGCCATTTTGGTGTGCTCCGCTGCTGACGGCCCCATGCCCCAGACGCGTGAGCACATTTTGCTTGCCCGCCAGGTTGGCGTGCCTTACATCATCGTCTTCCTGAACAAATGCGACATGGTCGATGATGCTGAGTTGCTTGAGCTCGTCGAGATGGAAGTGCGCGAGTTGCTTGACAAGTACGATTTTCCCGGTGACGACACCCCCATCATTCATGGTTCTGCCAAGCTCGCCTTAGAAGGCGACAAAGGCCCGCTGGGCGAAGAAGCTATCATGAAGCTGGCCGATGCTCTCGACAACTACATCCCATTGCCAGAGCGTGCGGTGGACGGTGCCTTCTTGATGCCTGTTGAAGACGTGTTCTCCATTTCTGGTCGCGGCACTGTCGTGACCGGGCGCATTGAGCGCGGCGTGGTCAAAGTCGGTGAAGAAATCGAGATTGTCGGCATTGCCGACACCCAAAAGACCATTTGCACCGGCGTGGAGATGTTCCGCAAGCTGCTCGATCAAGGCCAAGCGGGCGACAACGTCGGAATTTTGCTGCGCGGCACCAAGCGCGAAGACGTGCAGCGCGGGCAGGTGCTGTGCAAGCCCGGCTCGATCAAGCCGCATACGCACTTCACTGGCGAGATTTATGTTCTCTCCAAAGATGAAGGTGGCCGGCACACACCGTTTTTCAACAACTACCGTCCGCAGTTTTACTTTCGCACGACCGATGTCACAGGTGCGATCGAGCTGCCAGAAGGCAAAGAGATGGTCATGCCCGGGGATAACGTATCGATCACGGTCAAGCTGATCAACCCGATTGCGATGGAAGAGGGTTTGAGGTTTGCTATTCGCGAAGGCGGCAGGACCGTGGGTGCCGGTGTCGTGGCTAAGATCTTGGCGTAATTTCAAATACTAACTCAAGGAATTACTATGGCCACCAAGCAAAAAATCCGTATTCGTCTCAAAGCGTTTGACTACAAACTGATTGACCAGTCCGCCGCCGAGATTGTTGATACCGCCAAGCGCACTGGCGCTATTGTCAAAGGTCCTGTGCCTTTGCCAACTCGCATGAAGCGCTTTGACATCCTGCGTTCGCCCCACGTTAACAAGACAAGTCGTGATCAACTGGAAATTCGTACGCATCAACGTCTGATGGATATTGTTGACCCTACCGACAAAACCGTCGATGCGCTGATGAAGCTCGATTTGCCAGCGGGTGTAGACGTCGAAATTAAATTGCAATAACTTAAATTCGCTAGCCTGGAGTTGATTGAAAGTTCGCTTCGGGTGGTCAATACGAATTTTGTTTGTAAGTTTGATGGATCGCTTTAAGCACCCTACGCTATAATATCGGGCTGTCCTAAAATGCACCGAAATTGAAGTGCGTCCAAGACAGTTTTATTAACAGTCTTTCACACCAAAACGTTTATCACCAATTGAAGTGGTAACGGTGAAAGTTACGAAAGAACAAATCATGAGTCTGAGCAACTCCCTCGGGTTGCTGGGTCGCAAGGTGGGCATGATGCGTCTGTTCACTGATGATGGGGACACTGTTCCTGTCACAGTGGTGGATGTGTCTAACAACCGTGTGACTCAGGTTAAAACCGAAGCAAATGACGGCTACGATGCCCTTCAAGTGGCATTTGGTGTGCGCAAAGCATCGCGCGTTACGAAGCCTGCCGCTGGTCACCTTGCGAAAGCAGGCGTTGAAGCCGGTGAAATCCTGAAAGAATTCCGCGTGACGGCTGACGTTGCTGGTAAATATGCTGCGGGTGCTGTTGTCCCTGCTGCCGATATCTTTGCAGTTGGTCAACTGGTGGATGTCCAGGGCACTTCCATCGGTAAAGGCTTTGCGGGCACCATCAAGCGTCACAACATGAAGTCGCAGCGCGCGTCGCACGGCAACAGCCGTTCGCACAACGTTCCCGGCTCCATCGGTATGGCGCAAGATCCTGGCCGTGTGTTTCCTGGTAAGCGCATGACGGGCCATATGGGCGATTGCACCATCACCACTCAAAACCTTGACATTGTTCGAATTGACGAAGCTCGCCAGTTGCTGATGATTCGTGGCGCAGTGCCAGGGTCAAAAGGTGGTTTTGTGACAGTTCGTGCTGCTGTCAAAACGAAGCCTACGGTAAATGTAAAGGGGGCGAATTAATGCAAGTCGAACTCCTAAATGACCAGGGTCTGGCAACTTCCAAAGTAGATGTTTCTGACACCGTATTTGGTCGCGAATACAACGAAAGCCTGATTCACCAGGTGATCGTGGCCTTTCAAGCCAACGCCCGTCAAGGCACCCGTGCCCAAAAAGACCGAGAGCAGGTTCGTCACTCGACCAAAAAACCTTTTAAACAAAAAGGTACGGGTCGCGCACGTGCAGGTATGACGTCTTCCCCGTTGTGGCGTGGGGGTGGTCGGATTTTTCCGAACATGCCTGATGAAAACTTTACGCACAAGATCAACAAGAAAATGTACCGTGCCGGCATGGCTTCGATCTTTTCCCAGTTGGCGCGCGAAGGCCGCTTGGCGGTGGTGGATTCGCTAACCGTAGATTCGCCCAAAACGAAACTTCTGGCTGACAAGTTCAAAGCCATGAACCTTAGTTCAGTGCTGGTGATTGCTGATCAGGTTGATGAGAACTTGTACCTGGCATCGCGCAATTTGGTCAATATCCTGGTTGTCGAGCCCCGGTATGCAGACCCGCTGTCGCTGGTGCACTACAAAAAAGTGCTGGTGACTAAGGCTGCCATGGATCAACTCAAGGAGATGTTTGCATGAGTGCAGCTAACAAATTCAATAGCAGCAACGTCAAATTCGATGAAGGTCGCTTGATGCAGGTTTTGGTTGCCCCTATCGTTTCTGAAAAAGCTACGATGATCGCTGAAAAAACCAATTCAGTTACTTTCAAAGTTTTGCAGGACGCTACCAAATATGAAATCAAGGCTGCAGTGCAACTGATGTTCAAGGTAGACGTTAAAGCAGTGGCAGTGGTGAACATCAAAGGCAAGACCAAGCGCTTTGGCAAGTCGATAGGCCGCCGGGATAACCTGCGCAAAGCCTATGTGACGTTGCAGGCCGGTCAAGAGCTGAATCTCGGTGGGGAGTCCGCATAATGGCCGTTATTAAGATGAAACCCACGTCGCCAGGCATGCGCGGCATGGTGAAGATTTCTCGGGACCATCTGCACAAGGGGGAACCCTACGCGCCGCTGCTCGAGCCCCAGTTTCAAAAGTCCGGACGTAACAACAATGGGCATATTACGGTTCGTCACAAGGGGGGTGGTCACAAGCATCACTACCGCGTGGTGGATTTCAAGCGCAACAAAGATGCCATTGCAGCGAAGGTCGAACGTATCGAGTACGACCCCAACCGCACGGCCCATATTGCATTGATCTGCTATGCCGATGGCGAACGTGCTTACATCATTGCCCCTCGCGGCCTTGAGGTTGGTGCCACGATTTTGAGTGGTTCTGAAGCGCCAATTCGTGTGGGCAATACATTGCCCATTCGTAATATTCCAGTGGGCTCCACGATTCACTGCATTGAAATGCAAATCGGCAAGGGTGCGCAAATTGCCCGTTCCGCCGGTACATCGGCAACGTTGTTGGCCCGGGAAGGCACTTACGCCCAAGTGCGCATGCGTTCTGGTGAGGTTCGCAAGATTCACATTGAATGCCGAGCCACGATCGGTGAAGTTGCCAATGAAGAGCACAGCTTGCGGCGTCTAGGCAAGGCCGGCGTAAAGCGCTGGATGGGAATTCGACCTACCGTTCGCGGCGTGGTTATGAACCCGGTTGATCACCCGCATGGTGGTGGCGAAGGCAAGACTGGCGAAGGTCGTCATCCTGTCGATCCATGGGGTAACCTGACCAAAGGCTACCGCACCCGTAACAACAAGCGCACGCAAGTGATGATTGTTTCGCGTCGCAAGAAGTAAGGCTAACCCATGACACGTTCACTTAAAAAAGGTCCCTTTGTTGACCACCATTTGGTAGCCAAGGCTGACAAGGCCGTTACCAACAAAGACAAAAAGCCGATCAAGACCTGGTCGCGCCGCTCCATGATCTTGCCCGAGTTCATCGGCCTGACCATCGCCGTGCACAACGGCAAGCAGCACGTCCCTGTCTACATCACCGATCAAATGGTTGGCCACAAGCTTGGCGAGTTCGCACTCACCCGGACTTTCAAAGGTCATCCGGCTGACAAAAAAGTCGTGAGAAAGTAAGGAAAGACCATGGAAACACGTGCAACCCTCCGGGGCGTTCGTCTGTCGGTCGACAAGGGCCGTCTGGTCGCTGATTTGATTCGCGGTAAGAAAGTGGATCAAGCGCTCAACATCTTGAATTTCACGCAGAAAAAAGCTGCCGGAATCATCAAAAAGGTTGTGGAGTCTGCCATTGCCAATGCCGAACACAATGACGGAGCTGACATCGACGAGTTAAAGATCAAGACAATTTACGTCGAGCAAGGTGCCACGCTCAAGCGCTTTTCGGCGCGTGCAAAAGGCCGTGGCAACAGTATTAGCAAACCCACGTGCCATGTGTACGTGGTCGTTGGCAACTAAGGGCATCAGGACATGGGACAAAAAATTAACCCAACCGGTTTCAGGCTGTCAATCAGCCGCAACTGGTCTAGCCGCTGGTATGCCAACAATCGTGATTTCGCCGGCATGCTTGCCGAGGACATCAAGGTTCGCGAGTATCTGAAGAAAAAGTTGAAGAACGCTGCGGTATCGCGCGTTCTGATCGAGCGACCTGCCAAAAATGCCCGCATCACGATTTTCTCGGCTCGTCCGGGTGTCGTGATCGGTAAAAAAGGCGAGGATATTGAGGCGCTGAAAAAAGAGCTGAGCCGCCAATTGGGCGTTCCGGTTGCTGTGAACATCGAAGAAGTTCGCAAGCCTGAAATTGATGCAAAGCTCATTGCCGACAGCATTACTCAGCAGCTCGAAAAACGCATCATGTTCCGCCGTGCCATGAAGCGCGCCATGCAAAATGCAATGCGTCTGGGTGCTCTGGGCATCAAAATCATGTCGTCTGGCCGCTTGAATGGCATTGAAATCGCACGTTGCGAGTGGTACCGCGAAGGCCGGGTTCCCCTTCACACGTTGCGTGCCGACATTGACTATGGCACTTCCGAAGCCCAAACCACCTACGGCATTATTGGTGTCAAGGTTTGGGTTTATAAGGGCGACACACTGGGTCGCAACGACGGAACAGGCGCCAAAATGATTGAGGTTGCTGACGAGGAGCGCAAGCCACGCGGTCCACGACGCGATGCCCGACCGGGTGATCGTCCAGATCGCGCAGCGCCTCGCGGTGCCCCACGGGGTGCGTCCCCACGCAGTGCAGTCGGTGGCAACACCGCCCCGGCTGATGGCAGTGACAAGCCGGCTGAGGCCTCTGGTGCCGAAGCCCCGAACAACACCGTTAAGCGCGTCCGCAAAGCCGCGCCAGCTGCAGCAGCTGACGGTGCCAAGACCGAGTAATCGGTCTACTCACGGAGAATATGAATGCTGCAACCCGCTCGTAGAAAATACCGCAAAGAGCAAAAAGGCCGAAACACGGGTGTTGCCACCCGTGGTAACACCGTTGCATTTGGAGATTTTGGTCTCAAATGCACCGACCGTGGCCGCTTGACTGCTCGTCAACTTGAAGCCGCACGCCGTGCGATTTCCCGCCATGTCAAACGTGGTGGCCGGATCTGGATCCGCGTCTTTCCGGACAAGCCAATTTCCCAAAAGCCCGCTGAAGTGCGGATGGGCAACGGCAAGGGCAATCCAGAATATTACGTGGCTGAGATTCAGCCCGGAAAAATCGTTTTTGAAATTGTTGGCGTGACAGAAGAGTTGGCCAGAGAAGCGTTTCGCTTGGCTTCTGCCAAGTTGCCGCTGCGTACGACTTTTGTCAGTCGCATGATTGGCCAGTGAGCAGGTCAAGCATTAGGAGAATGAATAAATGAACACGACCGAACTGCGCCAAAAAGATGTTGATGGCCTGAAGAACGAAGTCAAAGCGTTGCAAAAAGCTCACTTTGGCCTGCGTATGCAAAAAGCCACGCAGCAACTGACCAACACCGCCACGCTGCGTTCAACGCGCCGTGCTATTGCCCGTGCCAAGACGATCTTGGCCGAAACCATCGTCAAGCAAGGAGCCAGCAAATGACGGAAGTAAAAAAATCCCTCAAACGCACCTTGATTGGCAAGGTGGTCAGTGACAAGCGCGCCAAGACCGTGACGGTTTTGGTTGAGCGCCGTGTCAAGCATGAGCTGTACGGCAAGATTGTGTCGCTGTCTAGCAAGTACCACGCACATGACGAAAAGGGCGAATTCAAATCAGGCGATGTGATCGAGATTACCGAAAGCCGGCCGATTTCAAAGACCAAGAACTGGGTTGTTACCCGTTTGGTGCAGAAAGCGGAAATCGTTTGAGTTGATAAAACTTTGACGGTTCTTTGACGGTCAAGCGATGAAAAGGCTCACGATGTGGGCCTTTTTTGTTTGTGATTTTCAGTAGGTGTCATGCTGAAATTGACAAAATATTGCTGCGCTTTGACGATTCTTTAGCTGCGTCAATCCAGACGCCACCATGTATTTTTTTGAGGTTTAAACAGGAGCATTCATGATCAAAATAGGCGACACCCTTCCAGCAGTCACGCTGACAGAATTTGTTGAAGTTGAAGGCAACGGATGCGGGCTTGGCCCTAACCCGGTCAATGTCACTCAGGCCAGTGCTGGCAAAACCATTGCCCTGTTTGCCCTGCCAGGTGCCTTTACCCCCACTTGTTCGGTCAAGCACATTCCTGGCTACATCGGCAAAGCCGACGACTTTAAGGCTGCCGGAGTCGATGAAATTTGGTGTTTGAGCGTGAATGATGCTTTTGTGATGGGAGCTTGGGCACGCGAAATAAAAACTGGTGGAAAAATTCGCATGCTGGCCGATGGCAGTGCCGAATTTGCGCAGGCTACCGGGTTGACGCTGGACTTGACCGCGCGGGGCATGGGCCTGAGAAGCAACCGCTATTCAATGCTGGTCAAAGACGGCAAAGTCGTCAGCTTGAATGTTGAAGGGCCGGGCAAGTTCGAAGTGAGTGATGCCGATACATTGTTGGGACAGATTGCCAGTTGATCTGGTTTTCTAAGCTGCCTGGAACAGAACCTTACCCAAGCCCCTGAACCAGGGGATTGATCACAAAAACCATTGTTGAATTTTGAAGTGACAAGTGGTTTCACGCACGCAGTGCATGGCGTGCGTTGAGTGGTTTTCTGCCTGCTGAAAAGAATTTCTTTCCATCATCTTGCTTGCTGTAAACAAACTGTTCATGTAGTTGATGCGCTATGAAACATATAGCAATGTACGCCCGACTGTATTGCTGGGCAGTGCTCTTTGCTATAAATCCACTTTCAGACAGTGGGTGTCTGCGATCGGGTTGTGATGGTAAGAGGAAATCTCTTGGAAACCCAGGTCTTCGTAAAGGGCGCGCGCAGTTTGCATGTTGTCCAGCGTGTCGAGCAGCACGCAGCGATAGCCTGCAACCCGCGCTGCGTCCAGTACCGCATCAGCCAGTTGTCTGCCAAGACCAAGCCTTCGGTATGCATCTCGCACATACAAGCGTTTCATCTCTGCTGCGTCGATATGGTCGACTGTTGGCAGTGGCCGAAGGGCGCAGCATCCTGCAAGTTTTCCATCTGCTGTAGCGAGGATCAAGGCGCCCTGCGGTGCGGCATATTCCCCTGGCAAGCCTTGTAATTCAGAATCGAAATCTTGAAAGCACAGATCAACACTGAGCTGCGCGGCGTATTCCTTGAAAATATCTCGAGTGCTGTCAAGCTGGTCGGATGTACTGGGCGTAAAAAAACCGATTTCAGGTTGGGTAAGCATGTTTTAAAGCATGGAGTGGTTACCTGGGCTGGTCAAGCGACCTGACAAGCCCGATAGGAAAAAGAGTTACTGTTTAATGGCTTCAACTTGAATCGTGACTTTGATGTCGTCCGATGTGAACTTTTCAGCAAGGCCCCAGGTGATGTCGTAGGTACTGCGCTTGACAACGGTCTCGAAATCGCCGCCGCACACTTCGCGCTTCAGGCGGGGGTTGTCGTAGCAGTTAAACAAGGTGGCCTTTAACACGGCCGGGTTGGTTTTGCCGCGAATTGTCATGTTGCCAGCCACTTCAACAACCTTGTCACCTTCAAACCTGAGCTTGTCACCCACAAAGCGTGCGGTTGGGTGGTTGGTGACATCAAAAAAGTCCGTACCTTTCAGGTGAGTGTTGAAAGGCGCAATACCGGTGTTGATTGAGGACATGTCAATCGTGACATCGACCATGCCCGTTTTGGCTGCTTTGTCAAACGTGATCTCGCCCTCTGTCTTATCCCATTGGCCCCGGTTGGTCGAGGTAGCGAAATGTTTGGCTTCCCAGATCGCCTTGGTATGCGACGGGTCGATCTTGTAAACCGCAGATTCAGCCAGTGCCCCTGCTGACGCCACCACAGCCAAAACGGTGAGCAGTATTTTTTTCATGAGATCCCAGTAGTAAGGTTAAAAGACAGACACAACGAACAAGAAGGAAACGGCAAATGTCAGCGATTGATTAAATGCCTGTCAATGCCAATTTGAATTTCACGGCAACATCATTGGCCACGATAGACACATCGGCCCAGTCGCCGTCGCCAATCTTAAAGTCCACCCGCTTGATGGTGAAGCTGCCTTGCACTGTTGTGATGCCAGTAGATCCGGGCGTTAATGTGACAGGAACCACAATGGGTTTGGCGTTGCCTTTGATGCTCAGCAGCCCCGCCACTTCCAGCTTGCCAGGCGCGATGG
>Ga0326733_1000545_pt1 | contig 10836 bp, 7 predicted proteins | sample 14_GP2_308_FD_207946 | JGI IMG/M metagenome (GOLD analysis project Ga0326733, IMG submission 207946) | Glacier ice microbial communities from Ngari, Tibet, China - 14_GP2_30.8 | ecosystem: Environmental > Aquatic > Freshwater > Ice > Glacier | place: China: Ngari, Tibet | collected 2018-07-17 | reverse complement strand
CAGGAATACAGGAGTGCACTCAAAAATTGTTTGTACACCTTTCTGTTTAGCTTCCATTAAAAAAGGAAGCACTCTTTCAATTACCTTCGACTTTTCCCAGCGATGATATCCCGTGCTGTCGGCTCCAATAAAATCGACCAGTATATGTTCATGGATTAAGGTTAATCCCATTTTAGCCGCAGGTATTTTGCCTTTTACGGTGATAAGGGTTTCTTTATTTAGTTTTGGGGAGCAGCTTGTCACTAAAAAAAGTGCAAGAAGGAAAATGATTGATTTGTCCAAGATGTTAAGTTTTAGTGCCCAGCCGAATATTCCACAACAATGCCGTTTACCATCATTCTATGGCTGTGGTCAACTCACCTATGTTTAAGCAGGTTTCAGGCAGCAGAAAGAAAATCAGACAGATAACTGTGAACGGACCCTTCCTTACATCGGAGGAGTTCTCAACGCCTTTGACGAATAGCTTTTCGGAAATGATCTCTTAATGTCCTTCATATTTCCTTTCTGTACACTGACTACATATTCCTTCGCCTTTTTCATCGTTGCAAGACTTCGGGGATAATTATTATGCAGTTTTAGCAGTGTGTCGGCAATTTGAGAAGCAGGGGTTTCGTCTATAAGGAAGTACCATTCGCCCAAACCAACGTCGCGCCACATCTGCCCCTTTCTTGTATCACTGGGTTGTTTTAGGTGTATCGACGGAATTCCATCATTAAAAGCAATGAGAGCAGAATGAGGCTCAAAAGTTAGCAAAGCGATGGATTTATTGTACACACTTGCTGCTTCATCTGGTAGCCAAAAACTATCACGCCATACCACATTTTTTGCAATATCCGGAGGCAGCAAGTCCAGTATTGTTTCTTTACCAAGATCTACCTGGTAAGTTACCTCTGCACATACTAGCACCTTCAAATTGGTGGCTCTTACCCACGTTTCAATCACCTCTCTTAATTTTGCTGCATCTACTTCTTTAAACTGGAGTGAGATGGCATACCTTCTTTTTTCCTCTTCCGTAGGCGCGCGATCTCTCATCTGCCAATAGGGTGTGTACCTTAATCTTGGAATTACGCAAATAAACTCTCCGGTTTTTAGCCCATTGCTTTGTAAAAATGCATTCGCTTTCAGGTCATCGTGTACATTGATAGCAAATGTAGCATCCGGACCAAAGGCCTGTACCGGACATTTCAGGTTCAGGCTTTTGAGATATTTAAGAGATTCTGTATCGCGGCAGTGAATAAAAGACGCATTATTGATAAGAACTTTTTGGCTCTCGCTGACTTCATCCAGCGACACTCCATAAATCCCAAATGGTTTGCGCGTAATGTCCCACCAGGATTCAAGCTCTTTCTGGGCGGTAATGAAAGGAGCCGAGCTATGAACCATCAGGGTACAATCTTGAAATTCCTGCTTTAGATCAGCCGATAACTCAGTGATTCCGCTTTTTACAATTTTGACCTTCGGATACCTGCCCGCAAGTAATGAATCAACTCCACGATCTATCAATTTTGGCCAAAGAACTACTTCAACATCTGGCAGATACTTTTCAAACAGCTCCAATATGCCGAAGGTATGTCCTATATCTCCAATGTTCACTGTTTGCCAGGCCGAACGCAACAATATTCTTTGTTTCTTTAACCCTTCTGCGGCCAGTGCTTCAATAACAGGCATAAAAAAAGGAATAGCCGATAATACTGTTGCACTTTTTATAAAATTTCTTCGCTGTTTTTCCATTAACTAATTGTTTTTGGGGTGTTGGTTAAGCAATTTTGTATATTCTCTATTCTAGTGTTATTTCGCGCAACTTATTAAAAAACATTTTCTTTCTTTCAGAATTTATACCCCAATTAACTGGCATACTCTGAAAACCGGATTCAAATCCTTCATCTTTTAGTCGGTAATCAAAATAATCGAAAGCAGAATTAATCCATCCACTATTTCCATAACCCATAGAGCTGCCCCCCTGAAGATTTAAAGTGATAGCGAGCAGACCATATTTACGCCATTCTTCCATATAGGACGCAAATTCATCTGTGTTTCTGTTCGCATCCCAAACCTTTAATTTCTCCGTTAATAAAAACCTGATTTCCCACAATGGTCATTCTGGTTTTTAACTTATTCAGTGAGAAAGAAGTAATTGCAAAGACTAAAGAAAAAAGTAAAAGGATTAACTTCATAGGATTTGAGTTTAATTGTTTTTGAAGTTTTGTGTTTACCAGAAGGGTGAGTAAACCGCAATAATTCGCAATCTAATAAAATCCAAACTAAGGTACAAAATTCAGATAAAGGGTTTTCTGCTTGCGATCCAGCGAAGAAATGATTGGAAAGAATAGCGTTATATTTACGATTGAGAAGGGCGCTTGTTTTTGATCATCTCAAAGATAACGCAGAGTTAAAACTCTCCTTTCTCTTCTTTATCGTTTAGTACATTATTGATTGAAAAATACCGAATTGTCACTGCTTTGTGGTTAAACAGAAAATAAAAACTGAAAACACCGATGACTCCGTGCTCTGGCAAGCCTTCAAAAAAGGCGACAGAAAGGCGTTTGCAACCTTACTTCATCAGTATTATCCTCTATTATTGAATTATGGTGTTCGGTTTTACCGGGACAAAGAATTTGTGAAAGACAGCGTTCATGATTTATTTGTTGAAATATGGAATCGTAAAGAACACTTAGGCGACGTGGTTATGGTTAAATCTTATTTACTGCAAGCATTACGCAAAAACATTATCAGACAAAGCAATAGATTAAAATGGTTTAGAGAAGCTGATAACATATCAGATCACCAGGATTTTGATGTTGAGTTTAACATCGAAACAGTACTAATTTCTCGTGAAATCGAAAACGAATCCTTTCAAAAACTGCAATCGGAGCTTGCTAAACTAACCAAACGCCAGCGAGAAGCTATTTTCCTGCGATTTACACAAGAGTTATCTTATGAAGAAATTGCCAACATCATGGCAATAAACTACCGCTCCGTTGTCAATCTCGTTCACGGGGCGATTAAAGCCATCCGTCAAAACTGGATTGTACTGCTATTTCCAGGTTTATTATTTTTTTATTAATTTTTTCAGTACCAAATCCAACTTCTTGTCTCTTTACCATGAAGACACGGAATAATCATGTTTTGTTATGAAAAATTACAATAAATTTAGTGTTGAACAATTCGTACAGGACGCTTACTTTCGTAAGTGGTCGTTAGGTGAACTTTCGCCAAACGACACATTTTGGGAAAACTGGCTTCAATCAAACTCCGAAAGAAAAACGATAATCGAAGAAGCAAAATCTTTGGTTGTTGGTCTGAAAGTAACGGAAACGAGTGTTTTTACAGAAACCGAAATCAATGATGGCATACAAGCTATTTTAAAGGATACCCAATCTAAATATCTAAACTTCCAGATTATTCGCACCAATTGGCTTCGTATAGCAGCATCGGTTACGTTGGTTCTTGGAATGGGATGGTGGTTCACTGATGAGCATACATTGAGCAACATAAACTTTGATCATATCGCTTCAACTGACCGAAAAGTTATTCTTTTCAACAATGGCATGGAGTCAATGGTTTCCGAACTACCAGACGGAAGTAAAATTACCCTGGAACCACAGAGCGAACTACGCTATGGTAATGAATTTGGCAAGGAAAAAAGGGAGGTGTTCCTAACAGGTGAAGCTTTTTTTGAGGTGACGAAAGATACGCAAAAACCATTTTTGATTTATACAGGAAAACTAGTTACAAAAGTTGTAGGTACAAGTTTTAGCATAAAGGCTTACGAAAAAGATAAGGACATTTCAGTATCAGTACGCACGGGGATGGTTACGGTTTATAAACAATATAGTAAATCTAAAAATAGTCAATCACTTTCTACAGAAATTATCTTAGATCCTAACCAAAAAGCAGTATTTGACAAAGACCAAGAGCTTTTAATTAAAACTTTGGTTGATAAGCCTCTAAAGATTAATTATGTACAAAAAAATACAAGTTTAGTTTTCGAGGAAACGAAGATTTTGGAAGTTTTGAATATTCTTGAACATCTATATGGGGTAAAAATAAGTTTCGATAAAGAGGTATTCAGCAGATGCTCCATCACGGCAAATTTGCAAGATGAAACCTTGTACCAAAAACTTGACCTTATTTGCGAACTTATTCAAGCCAAATACGAAATCGTAGATGGTGAAATCATGATTCATGGAAAAGGATGTCCATGATAATTCAAAACAATTTTTAAACCTTGTATATGCCTATGAACTAAGAAGTTTACAAAAAAGAGAGTCGGCAATGATCTGAACATCACCGACTCGAATTTCCCAAACGCCTTTACATTTCAATAAAGAGTATAAGGAACTGTTTTGCTCAATTTTTCACAAAATCACAAAAACGTTTTAAAGTAATGAAAAAAAAACTGTTTAACCATGGTTTATGGCTTAAAATCATGAAAATATCACTAATACAACTGGTGTTTGCCATTTGCTTTATAGGCGTGTCTTACTCTCGCGATGCAAACGCCCAGAAAGTGCTTGAAACCCGAATAAGTATTCGCCTCGAAGATAAATCACTAAAAACGATTTTGTCAAAATTAGGGAAAGAAGCCAGGGTCAAGTTTATGTACAGTGCAGAGGTGATTCAAGCAGACAGAATCAACTCGCTAAACGCAGAGAATCAATCTTTGGGTGAAGTGCTGGACGCGTTTTTAAGCCCACTAAACATTTTATACCGCAGTACCAATAATGGCATAATATTGACCCCAAAAGCAATTGGACCGGGGCAGGCCTACGCTATGCAGCCAACTAAAACGGAGCTGACAATAACTGCTGACATTGTAATTAAAGGAAAAATAAGCGATGAAAAGGGCGAAAAACTACCAGGCGTAAGTATCAACATAAAAGGAACAACTAGTGGGAGTAGTACCGACACAAACGGTGACTATTCAATCGCTGTACCAAATGAAAAGGCAATTTTGGTATTTAGGTATATCGGCTACTTGCCACAAGAAGTGCTTGTGGGCGATAGGACTAATTTGAATATCATGTTAGAAGTGGATAACAAAGGCCTCGAAGAAGTGGTGGTGGTGGGTTATGGTACGGCAAAGAAAAAAGACCTGACCGGTGCTGTATCCAGTGTAAATATTGAAGATACCCGCCTGCAACCCAATACAAACGCCTCACAGATTTTGAGAGGAACAACTGCAGGTGTTCAGGTAACAGACAATGGAAGACCAGGGCAAGCAGGTAACATAAGAATTAGGGGCATAAACTCCATTTCTGCGAGTACAGCCCCTCTAATTGTATTAGACGGAATAATTTATGCTGGTGGAAGTTTAGCAGACATTAATCCAGGCGATATTGAGACCATTGATGTGTTAAAAGATGCCAGTTCTACCGCAATCTACGGTTCGCTGGCAGCCAATGGTGTGATTGAGATTACGACCAAAAAGGGGAAAACAGGGAAACCAAAATTCACATTTAACAGCTATGGGGGCGTTTCGGACTATGCGTTTCTTCCCAAATATTTGAATGCTGGACAGTATCTTGCTGCCAGAAAGGATGCTGAGAATGCCGCTGGTGGAGCTGTGCCTTTTCAACCTGTCGAATTAGAAAACATTGCCGCCGGCAATATTATTGACCCATTTGAAGTAATCAGGCAAGACGCACCTATTTCTAATTATGAATTTAGCGTGGCAGGAAAAGCGGATAAAGTAAATTACTTTTTTTCAGGAGCATATATGGACGCTAAATCGCCGGTGAAGGGTGATAATTTTAACAGAATTTCGAGTCGTTTAAATCTTGGAGTACAAGCCACTGATTGGTTAAAATTGGGGGTTAATTCGGGTTATTCATCAAGGGATGATTCGGGAGTAAGAGCCAATATATCAGCTACCACCTATTTGAGTCCTTTTGCGAGTTTATATATGCCAGATGGCGTTACCCCAAGGGTTTTGCCAATGGATATTGGTTTGGTAGCAAACCCTATATTTGGCTATTTGCGTAACACAAGAAATTCTATTGCGACTACACTCTTCACAAATGTGTATGCTGACGTGAATATCTTTAAAGGTTTAACCTATAAAATTAATGGTGGTTATACCCGAACCGATAGCAAACTATTTGCGTATAACCCAACTTTTGCACCCACAAATGCTCTTGGGTCTGGTTCAAAACGTACTGGTGAAAGTCAGAATTTTACCTTGGAAAATATTGTAAAGTACCAAAAGACAATTGCCGAGAAACACAATTTAGACCTCACACTCTTGTATGGAATTTATGAGTTAGACAATCAATTTTCATCGCTATCAAGCCAAAATATTTTTAACGATGCATTAGGTTATAATGCCCTGGAAATTGGAGATGGCTTTAACGTCGATGCTGGAGCTTCCCAAAATAGACAGATTTCAAATATGGCGAGATTTGGATATTCGTATTCAAGCAAATATTTTCTTACGCTAAGTATGCGAAGAGACGGCTATTCAGCTTTTGGAGAAGGTAGAAAATATGGAATATTTCCTGCGGCAGCCTTGAGTTGGAATGTCACAGAAGAAGAGTTTTTGAAAAACTCAAACTACATCAATTTTCTAAAATTGAGAGTTTCCTGGGGAAGAAATGGTAACCGGGGTGTAAGTGAATATTCTTCATTAAGTAACATCAGGCAAAGTAACTATGTTTTCGGAGATGGCGCAGCATCCTCAGTAGGACTTTTCCCAACCTCTTTTGCTAATCCAAATCTTGGCTGGGAAACTTCTGAAAGTTTTAATGTGGGCCTGGACCTTGAGTTGTTTTCAAGTCGAATTACATCCTCAATCAATTTTTACACGACAAACACCTTTGATTTGTTGTTGAATCAATCCATCCCAAATACCAATGGTTTTGAAACATTTCTGAGAAATATTGGCGAAACTTCCAATAAAGGCTTAGAAATAGACCTGAAAACGGTCAATATCAAAAAAGGTGATTTCAGTTGGAATACCAATTTAGCTTTTTCTTTCAACAGAAATAAAATTGTAAAACTCACGGGCAGGGACATTGATAAAAATGGAATCGAAGACGATGACATTGCCAGTGGATGGTTTATTGGCAAACCATTGAACTCAAATTTCGACTATATTTTCGACGGCATTTATCAAACGGGCGATGATCTCTCCTTGATTCCAGGGGCGAAGGTGGGCGATATACGGTTTAAAGATATTAGCGGGCCATTAGGCGTGCCAGATGGAAAGATTACGCCTAATGACAGAACAGTTATTAGCAATGCCCTGCCAGATTTTATCATGGGTATAACTAATATTTTCAGATACAAAGGTTTTAGTTTGTCTTCTGCATTTAATATCAGAGAAGGGGGAATGAGTACGATGTCTTCGCTTAACCCTGGCAGTAATTTTTATGACCAAGCCAATTTTCAGGACGTTCCCTATTGGACACCAACTAACCCAATCAACACAGCGCCGAGAATAGATTATAGAAATCCATTGGGCTATGGTTTTTATTCGGACAGAAGTTTTGTCAGGCTGCAGGATGTATCAATTGCGTATGAAATTCCACAAAAGTTATTGAGCAAAATACGCATCAATACGCTTCAAATTTTTGCGAGTGGAAAGAACCTGGCTACCTGGACGAACTGGAAAGGTTGGGATCCTGAATTTGGTTCGGGAGGCAGAGATGTTGGCACAAACGGACCCTTACTCAAAACGTTTACAGCAGGTTTCAATCTTACATTTTAATTAACTGAAATCATGAAGAAAATAATTAAAAATATAGCAATTATCGTGTTTGCAACACTTTTCACGACATCCTGCAAAGACGATTACCTAAAAGAAGTTCCCCTGGACAGGTTTAGTCCTGAAAATCTTTTGACCAATGAGGCTGGCTACGATGCGGCTGTTGTATCACTTTATCAGGGAGCAAGGCAAGAGCATATCATTGCTTCAAATAACTTTGAGTACATGACTGTTAGCACCGACCAAACTCAGTGGGGCAGAAATGATTCACGTGGTAACAAAGATTACAGTCTTCTAAATTCAAATTTGGAAGCAACGATGATTTACTGGGATTGGGCTTATGTTACGATGATCGCAAGAGCTAATTTAATTCTTGCAGGCATTGATAATCCTTCTTTAAGCATCACCAAGGAGGCAAGAAACAATATAAAAGGGCAAGCCTTGTTTTTTAGAGCTTACACCTACAACTTCCTGGCAAATATATATGGTGGTGTGCCTATCGTAGATGGACGTTTGGTTGAGCCGAAATTTGATTTTGTCCGAGTCACAAGAGCTGAAGTTCTACGATTTGTTGCAACAGACCTCGAACGGGCTTCAGAATTACTGCCTTTAGAAGTAAGAGACGGAAGAATTCCAAGAGCGGCTTCTTTTCATTTGTTGAGCGAGGTGTATATTTCCATAGGAATGGAAACAAAAGACGCCTCTTTTTATGATCGGTCAATCACTGCAGCAAGCAAAGTGATCAATAAAGAAGCGGGCGATTATCAATTAATAACTGCTCGTTTTGGACCAGCTGCAACAGGTCCTGGTGACGTATTTTCAGATATTTTTGCACAAGGTCAAATCAATAAATCTTCGGGAAATAAAGAAGTCATATGGGCCTGGCAGTTTGAATCAACTACGCCTGGAGGGTCGTTTACGGTAAATCAAGGAAACAATAGCATTCGCTACTGGAGTCCACAACCTTACAACCTAAGATCGCCAAATGGTATTTTAAATGTTATTGCTGATAGTTTGGGTAGAGGCATCGGGGTTAATTCACCAACCAATTATGTAAAATATGACATTTGGAAACTCGATCCCCGGGATATGAGAAACTCGAGATTTAATATCAAAAGAGTTTTTTATTACAATAACCCCGCTGACAGAGAATATTTTGGGCGACCAATTATTACGAGAAGAGGAGCTAATGGTAATTTATTTATTGTTAGAAATGATAATACACTCACCACTATCCCTTTAGACACGCTTCAAATATATTACCCGCTGATAGGCAAGATTCTTGGGAGTCCTTTAAATAATGATGTTTTGAGTGGAAATACATCAAAAGATTTCAGCAGAATGCGAGTTGCAGAAACGTATCTTTTAAGAGCGGAAGCTTATTTTCGGAAAGGCGATTTAGCTACTGCAGCCAGGGATATCAATGTGATCAGAACTAGAGCTCTAGCCAGAAACATCCTAAGTTCTGATGTTACCGAAGATTTTATTTTGGATGAAAGATCCCGTGAACTTATTGTGGAAGAGCCAAGATTACGCACGCTCATTCGCATGGGAAGATTGGTAGATAGAGTTAGAACTTATAACTCGGCACCCTCGGTACCCAATGGACCCGCTGCTGGAAGAACGATTAAGGATTTCAATAAATTCTGGCCTATTCCTCAAAAAGTGATAGATGCCAATACAGGGGCTAAATTCGAGCAAAATCCTAATTATTAATTGTTTAGCATCATAGAAATAAAAAATTAAATTATATGAAACGTAGTGACTTTATTAAGCAATCGTCCTTGCTTTCGGCAGGAATTTTTCTAGCCCCTTTTATCACTAATGCCGCAAAAAAACCAAATCCGACTATTTTACTGGTTTCGGGATGGCAGGATGTAAACATTGGCGACATTGCACATACTCCCGGATTGTTACACGTACTAGAAACGTTTATTCCAAAAGCTACCATCATACTCTGGAAAAGGAGCAGTGGCAACGATGTGAAGGAACTGATTAATAGGCATTTTCCGAAAGTGAAAATCATCTACGGAAGCGTAAGCAAAGATAAAGACGTAGAAAATCCTGAAGTACTGGCTGCTTTTAAACAAGCAGATTTGATGATTCACGGTTCAGGGCCAAGTTTAGTGGGAGCCGACAATTTGGCAAGTTGGATAAAACACAGCACAAAACCTTTTGGCGTATTTGGCACAACCCTCGAAAACCCAAACGAATATCACCAATCTATTTTACAAAAAGCGTCATTCATCTACACGAGAGAAACCAAATCTATTGCGCATTTGAAAAAAGCAGGTATTACAGGCAAGCATATCCGGTTCGCCCCCGATGCTACTTTTTTTATGAATATCCGCGATCATGAAAAAGGAAATGCTTTTTTAAAAGCGAATGGATTGGAAGATAAAAAATTCATTTGTGCCATTCCCCGCTTACGATATACCCCTTACCACAAGTTTAGACCCGATAACAACAGTTGGACTGCCAGCAAAATAAAGCAAGTAGAAGAAACCAATGAGAAATACAAAGAAATAGATCACGCTAAATTACGTGAAGCTATCATTGCGTGGGTGCGGGAAACGGGCAATAAGGTATTGATTTGCCCAGAGATGACCTATCAAGTCGGCATTATGGACGAACTACTTATTACCCCTTTGCCCGAAGATGTAAAACCCTTTGTTATAAAGCGGGGCTATTGGCAACCTGATGAAGCCGCTTCCATTTATGCAAAAGCTCATTCGGTTTTGAGCTTCGAATGTCATTCGCCCATCATTGCTGCTGCCAGTGGTACGCCATTTTTCTATTTACGCCAACCCGAAGATACGATCAAAGGGCAAATGTATTATGATTTAGGTTTTAACGACAGAGTTTTTGAAATTGACAATACCAGCGGAAAACAGATTGCAGATAGCTTGCGTGACGTGTGGCAAAATTATGAAAAATCAAAAGCCAAACTAAAAGCAAGTATGGCTAATGTGGCAAATATTTATAAATCAGCGACCTCGGACGTTAAAAAATTGTTGAAAATATAGCTCTGAGTTAAAACATTCCTTTCTCTGCTTTATTGTCAGAACGCTTTTACGTGGAACAAAATATTTCTTAACGTTGAATTTTTTACTGTTGAAGCGGTTCACAGT
>Ga0326733_1000544_pt1 | contig 10842 bp, 11 predicted proteins | sample 14_GP2_308_FD_207946 | JGI IMG/M metagenome (GOLD analysis project Ga0326733, IMG submission 207946) | Glacier ice microbial communities from Ngari, Tibet, China - 14_GP2_30.8 | ecosystem: Environmental > Aquatic > Freshwater > Ice > Glacier | place: China: Ngari, Tibet | collected 2018-07-17 | reverse complement strand
CGGCGAGTGGCGATGCGGAGTTCGATGGAAGCTCCGATACCGTCCAAAGGAGTCACCATGTCGTCAGTCGCCCGCGTCACCACAATCACCTCACGCTCGGACCAGAGCTTCGAAGACGCGATCCGCGCCGGCGTGAAGCGGGCGAGCGAGACCCTGCGGCACATCGAAGGCGCCTGGGTGAAGGACCAGACCGCCGTCGTCTCCGACGGCAAGATCACGAGCTGGCAGGTCGTGCTCGAGGTCACGTTCGTTCTCGAGTAGCGGGCGCGGCAGCATCCGGGAACGCGAAACGGGCCGCCTCCCGAGGGAGACGGCCCGTCATCAAGTCGAAGCGTTCTAGCGACGAAGTCCGATGCGTCCGATGAGCGCACGGTAGCGGTCGATGTCGATGCGCTGCAGGTAGCCCAGCAGACGACGGCGCTGGCCGACCAGGAGCAGCAGGCCACGACGCGAGTGGTGGTCGTGCTTGTGCTCCTTGAGGTGCTCCGTCAGATCGAGGATCCGGCGGCTCAGCATGGCGACCTGGACCTCGGGGGATCCGGTGTCACCTGGGTGGGTAGCGTACTCGTCGATGATCGCCTTCTTGATGTCGGCTTCAAGAGCCATAGATGGGATCCCCTTTCTTACTAGTTGCGCGGTGCCCGGCTCCGGTGAGTGGGCTCTCTTTGTCCGCGGCCGTTAGACGGCAACCTCGGGAGTTTAGCAGAGTCAGGCCCGACCTCGCCGCCCTGTCCGCGCGGCCCTCGGAAACGTTCGGGGACGAATGACCTAAAGTGGACGCACGAACCTCCAGACGAAGATCGGATGCTCTCCAATGACGAAGACGACCGCCGGCAAGTCCCACGACCAGTGGAAAGCACAGGCAGCGACCCTGAGCTGGCCGCGCGAACTCGTGATCGACGGGCGCCGGGTGGCCGCCGAGGACTCGGCATCCTTCACCCACCTCTCCCCGCGCGACGGCCTCGCCCTCGCGAAGGTGCCGTCGGCGAGCGTGCACGACCTCGACACCGCAGTCACCGCGGCCAGGCACGCGTTCGACGACGGCCCGTGGCCGCAATACGCGCCGCGGGTGCGCAAGGAGCTCATGCTGCGCTGGGCCGACCTGATCGAGGAGCACCGCGACGAACTTGCCCTGATGGTGAGCCTCGAGATGGGCAAGCCGATCGACGACGCCTGGGGGATCGAGCTGCGCGCCGTTCTCGCGACCTACCGCTGGTACGCCGAGCTCGCCGACAAGCAGCTCGACGAGACCTCTCCCGTCGGCCCCGACGACCTCGCCCTCATCACCCGGGAGCCGGTCGGCGTCGTCGCAGTCGTCACCCCGTGGAACTTCCCGCTCACGCTCTCGGCCTGGAAGATCGCGCCGGCGCTCGCGGTCGGCTGCACCGTCGTGCACAAGCCCTCCGACCTCAGCTCCCTCTCGGCGTTGCGGATGGCCGAGCTCGCCCTCGAGGCCGGAATCCCCCGCGGCGTGCTCAACGTCGTTCCCGGGTCGGGCTCGGTGCTGGGCCAGCACCTGGGCATGCACGAGCAGGTCGACGCGCTCGCGTTCACCGGCTCCACCGCGGTGGGGCGCGCCTATCTCGAGTACTCGGCCAAGTCGAACCTCAAGCGCACCTGGCTCGAGCTCGGCGGCAAGTCGCCGAACATCATCCTTCCCGACGCCCCCGACCTCGAGACGGCGATCTCCACCGCGGCGTGGGGCATCTTCTTCAACTCCGGCCAGATGTGCACGGCTCCGTCGCGGCTCATCGTGCACCGCGACGTCGCCGACGAGGTCATTGCGGGCGTGGTCGCCCGCGCCGCCGACTACCGGCCGGGCGATCCCCTCGACCCCGCGACCGGCATGGGGCCGCTCGCGTCGCACTCGCGCATCGTCGAGGTCGAGGCGCACGTGCGCCGGGCCCTCGAGGACGGGGCAGAGGCTCTCACCGGCGGCTCAGTCGCCGAGTCGACCGCCCTGCCCGGTGCGGGCAGCTACTTCGAGCCGACCATCTTCGCCGGGGTCTCCCCCGACTCGCGGCTCGCGCAGGAGGAGGTCTTCGGCCCCGTTCTGGCGATCGTGACGGTCGACAGCGACGACGAGGCCATCCGGGTTGCGAACAACTCCGACTACGGCCTCGCTGCCGGCCTCTGGACGTCGGACCTGTCGAAGGCGCACCGGCTCTCCCGGCGCCTGCGGGCAGGAACAGTCTGGGTCAACTGCTACGAGGAGGGCGACCTCACGGTGCCGTTCGGCGGGTACAAGCTGTCGGGCAATGGCCGGGACAAGTCGGTGCACGCGCTCGAGAAGTACACCGAGATGAAGACGACGTTCATCCACCTGTAGGACGACCTGCGCGAACGGATGCCCGGCCCCCGCGACTCGGGGACCGGGCATCCGGCGTTCGGCGGCCTCAGCTCAGCACGTCGCGCACGAGCTCCTCGTTCTCGGTCCTCTGGAACCGGGAGAGCAGGACGCCGACCAGCACGAGCACGAAGGGCAGCGCCACGAGCACCCAGCCGAGCGCGTTGAGGCCCCACGGGGTCACCGACGGGTCGACGCCCTCGGCGACGGTACCGGCGAGCAGCCCGAAGCGCGACATCAGCAGGTACTCGCCGAGGGCGAGGCCGATCACGGCGATGACGGGGGAGATCACGGTCTGAAAGACGTTCTCGCTGCCCCTGTTCCTGGCGAAGTACACGATGACGGCGATGCAGACGAGGATTTCGATGAGCACGATGGCGACAACCGCGAGTCCGCTGAACCAGAAGAACAGGGCGGTGACGGGGTCGAGCTGCGCGAGCGCGAACACCACGATGACCGCGCCGGTGATGACCGAGGTCGCGATCGATGCCGCGAAGGGTGCCCCGCGTCCGTTGACGCGGCCGAACGATTTCGGAAGCACGCCTCCGCGGCCCAGCGCGAAGATGTAGCGGCCGGACGCGTTCTGGAAGGCGAGGAGCCCTGCGAACAGGCTCGAGATGACGAGAATGCTCATGACCGTCGCCATCCACGGGCCGACATAGTCCGAGGCGAGCGTGAAGAGCACGGCAGCGGGGTCGGCCAGGGGTGCGCCGTCGACCGTGGAGTATTCGAGGGTCTTGTCGACGGCCGCGGATGCTCCCATCCCGGTGACCATCGCGAACGCGGTGACCGCGAACAGCACGGTGATGACACCGACCGCGAGGTAGGTCGCGCGGGGGACGATCTTCTTGGGATCCTTCGACTCCTCGCCGTAGATGGCGGTGGCCTCGAAGCCGATGAATGACGCGAAGGCGAAGGCGAAGGCGATGCCGGCCGAGCCGGCGAGTCCGCCGGCGACGATCGCCGCGGGGTTGAAGGACGCCGCGAAGTTCAGGCCCTCCGGTCCCCCGTCGATGAGGATCGCGACGGCCGTCACGAGCAGCGCGGCCACCTCGAGGAGCATCAGGATGCCGAGGAGCTTGGCGCCGACATCCACGCTCAGCAGCGAGAGTGCGGTGACCACGGCCCACGCGAGGAGCGTCCAGCCCCACCACGGCAGCAGGCCGACCTGGCCTGCCACGACGGCGCCGAAGAATCCGTAGATGGCGAGCTGGATGGCGACGTAGGCCAGCACCGAGGTGAGGGCCGACCCGACGCCGAGGTGGGTGCCGAGGCCGCGGCCGATGTAGGCAAAGAAGGCGCCGGCGTTGGTGACGCGCTGGCTCATCGCCGCGTAGCCGACGCTGAAGAAGAGCAGGGTGATGCCGACGACGAGGTATGCGCCGGGAGCCGCGGCGCCCGTGCCGAGCACGATTGCCACCGGCACCGCACCCGTCATGCCCACGAGCGGGGCGGCCGCCGCGACGACGAAGAAGACGATTCCGATGACCCCGAGGCGCCCGGTGCGGAGCTTCGTTCGTGATTCGGATTCGTTCTGGGCAATCGCCATGGCAAAACTCCTCGTTGAGTCGCGTGAGATCGTGCGTATCCGAACGACCTGGGTACAGGATGGCGAACGGCGGGGCCGAGGTCAAGAGGTGAGGGTGCCGATTCGCATTATTCGTTAGTTCACGAACAAACGTCGGTTCGGGGCTAGAATCTGGCGCTATGACTGCTCTCCACGGATTCCTGCCGCCGCTGACGCCGAAGGGCTCGAGCGCCCTCGTGCCGAACCCGCCCTGGTACTACTCGGGGACGCTGCTCACGGTCGAATACCTGACCGACCCGGCGAATGTGCGCGCTATCCTGCCGGCCGACATCGACCTCGCGCCGGACCGGCCGGGCGCCGTCGCCCTCATCTGGGCCGACTGGCAGTCGTGCAGCGAAGGCGGGCTCGAACTGCTCGACCCGATCCGCTCGCAGTACCTCGAGGCCTTCGCCGTGGTGCGCTGCGCCTACCAGGGCGTCACCTACAGCCGCTGCGTCGCGATCTGGGTCACCAAGGACTTCGCGATCGGTCGCGGCTGGTTCCAGGGCTACCCGAAGAAGTTCGGCTCGATCCACGTCACGCGCCTGTTCACCCGCGGCAAGGCGACCCCCCGGCTCGAGAACGGTGCCCAGCTCGGCGCATCCCTTTCCGCCTATGACCACCGGCTCGCGAGCGCCGTCGTCACGCTGCGCGAGCCGTCCGAGGATAACGGCTTCGTCAACGGCCACAAGATGCTGCACAACCGCTTCATGCCGTCGATTGCGACCGGCGGCGGCATGTCGCTCGACCAGCTCGTGTCGATGGGCGGCGTCGACCTGGACCTCGGACCGGCCTGGCGAGGCGACGCGGAGCTGAGCCTCGCCGACTCGCAGTGGGACGAGCTCGGATCGCTGCTGCCCGTCGAGGAGATACTCGGCGGCTACTACCGCGAGGTCGGCACGACCTTCGCCGGCGGCGAGCTCGTCGCGGACCGCTCCCTCCCGGTGTAGTCCTCCTCGCGGCCGCGCGGCCGCCTGCCCTCGCGCGCACGCGGTTCACTCGCGCGAACGACACACGCCCATAGCGCCGGTGTCCCGTCAGTAGGCCTCGAGGTATTCGTCGAGCTCCCACTGGGTCACATCGCGTGTGTCCGGGTCCTCGACCTCGTCCTCGTAGCGCGCCACCTCGTCGCGCTTGAGCAGCACGAAGACGTCGACGAGCGGCGCGCCGAGCGCATCCTTCATGAACGCATCCGTTTCGAGCGCGTCGAGGGCGTGGGTGAGCGTCGTGGGCAGAATCTCAGCCGACTCGTTCTCGTACGACCAGCCCTCCGCGGCGGGAGGGGCGGGCAGTGAGCGCTCGATTCCGTCGAGGGCCGCGGCGAGCACCGAGGCGATGATCAGGTACGGGTTGGCCGCGCCGTCGCCGACCCGGATCTCGAGCCTGGTTCCCGACCCGCGCTCGGGCGGCACGCGCAGCATCGAGCTGCGGTTGTCGTGACCCCAGTTGGCCCGGTACGGCGCGAGCGTGTCAGGACCGAGCCGCTTGTAGGCGTTCACAGTCGGGTTCGTGAAGGCCACGAGCGACGCGGCGTGGCCGAGGATTCCGGCGATCATGTTGTCGGCGGTGCCGGAGAGCTCACCCTCCGGCGTCACCATGAGGTTCGTGCCGGATGCGTCGGTCACCGAGAAGTGCAGGTGAAATCCGCTGCCGCCCTCGTCGGTCCACGGCTTGCCGAGGAAGGTCGCGAGCTGACCGGTGCGGGCGACGATGTCCTTGATCGCGGTCTTGAAGAGGAACGTGCGGTCGGCCGCCCTCAGCGCCTCGCCGTGCCAGAGGTTGATCTCGTACTGGGACGGGCTGAACTCGTGGTTGCCGGCGAAGACGCCGATGTCCATCCTGTCCAGCATCCGCATCAGGTGCAGGAAGGTGCCCCTCGGGTCGACGCAGGCTCCCGTCGAGTAGACGCGGCCGGTGGTCTCGATGACGCGCCGCCAGCCGTTGTCGCCGCGCTCGGCGATGTAGAACTCGAGTTCCGGACCGACGACCGGCACGAGGCCGAGCTTCGCGTACCGCGCGATCACCCCCGAGAGCACCGACCGGGGCGACAGCATGCTCGCGGAGCCGTCGGGATCGAAGGCGTTGGCGAGCGCGAGGGCCACTCCCGGCTCCCAGGGCATGAGCGTGACGGTGGACGGATCGACCCTCATGACCAGGTCCGGCAGGCCCGACGACATGATGTCGTTGCCGTCGAGCACTCCCCCGCGGGTCGTCGTGACCCAGACGCCCTGACAGAAGGTCGCGCCCTTCGCCGCCGAGCTCTCGAGCTGGCTGACGAGGAGGTCTTTCGACCGCGTCGTGCCCAGGATGTCGGCGTAGATGAGGCGGAGCACGTCGATGCCCTGCGACTCGAGATCCACGCGGAGAGCAGCTACATCGGTACTCATTTATCCTCCGAAGATTAATCGTTCGGCCATGAACGATTAGTGCGATACTAGGCCAGATCCGCCGAATCGCAAGCTAGGGAGCCCACGTGAAAGCCCTCTTCGTGCAGCACGACCACGTGACGTCGTCCGGGCCCATCGCCGACCGGCTGCGCCATCACGGCTTCGAGGTCGACGAGATCCTCGTCGTGGATGCCGGGAACTTCCGCACCCCCAACGTGCGGTTCGACTTCCCCGGCCTGGCCGAGTACGACCTCGTCGTACCCCTCGGCGCGCCATGGGGCGCCTGGGACGACGAGTCGATCGGGCGGTGGCTCACGCCGGAGGTTGAATGGCTCCGCCAGGCCGTGCTCGCGGATGTCCCCGTGCTCGGGGTCTGCTTCGGCGGACAGCTTCTGTCGCGCGCGCTCGGCGGCACGGTCGCCCCTGCCCCGAAGGCCGAGATCGGCTGGACCCCGGTCCACAGCGACGACCAGTCGCTCATCGGCCCTGGGCCGTGGTTCCAGTTCCACTACGACCGGTGGACGGTGCCGGCGGGCGCGACGGAGATCGCGCGCAACGCCGCGGCATCCCAGGCCTTCCGGTTCGGCCGCAGCCTCGCGGTGCAGTTCCACCCCGAGCTCGACGCCGACACCCTGCAGGGCTGGCTGACCGAGGGTGGCGCCACGAAGGTCATCGCCGACGGGCAGGACCCCGTCGCGCTGCTCGCCCACACCCGGGCCGAGGAGGGCGCCGCGCGTCAGCGCACCTATGCGCTCGTCGACGCGTTCCTCGAGCGGATCGCGCTGCTGCGACCGCCCGCGACAACGGCATAGCACTTTCACAGGGACGAGCAGTCTGGGCTCAGCGCAGCGTCTCGAGCACCTCGATCACGGCACGCGGGTCAGTGGCCGGGTTCACGAACGCGAGGCGCAGCACCGTGCGCCCGCTCCACTTGGTCGGCACGCACAGCATCCGTCCGGTCACGGCCGCGTCATGCGACCACTTGCTGTACTGCGCGTCGGTGTAGCCCGGTCGCTCGAAGATCACGACCGACAGCTCCACCTCGCGCAGCAGCTCGAGGTGGTCGGATGCCCGGATCGCTTCGGCGACCTCGTGCGCCGTCGTGATCGAGCTCTCGATCGCGTCGCGGTAGCGGTCAGTGCCGTGGGTGGCAAGGCTGAACCAGAACGGCAGGCCGCGCGCCCGCCGGGAGAGATGCAGGGCGAGCTCGCTCGGGTTCCATGATTCTCTGTCGACGTGGTCGAGGTAGCTCGCATGCTGCGAGTGGGTCGCCCGGGCCAGCTGCGGGTCGCGGTAGACCAGCGCGCAGCAGTCGTAGGGCGCGAAGAGCCACTTGTGCGGGTCGACGATGAAGCTGTCGGCGCGCTCGATGCCGTCGAAGCGGTGCCGCACGCTCGGCGCCGCGAGCCCCGCGCCGCCGTAGGCGCCGTCGACGTGCAACCAGACGCCGAACTCCTCGCAGACGTCCGCGATATCGGCCAGGTCGTCGACGATTCCCTCGTTGGTGGTGCCGGCCGAGGCGACCACAGCGAAGACGTCGGCCGACCGCTCGAGCTCGGCGCGCAGGGCCGGCCCGGTCAGGTGCCCGCGCTCGTCGACCGGGACGTCGACGATATCGACGTCGAGTGCGCGCGCGGCGGTCTGAATTGACGAGTGCGCGTTGGCCGAGCAGGCGAGCTTCCAGCCGCCGGGCGGGCGGGACCCGCGGCGGGCGAGCGCGGTCTCGCGCGCGGTCAGCAGCGCGGAGAGGTTGCCCGACGTGCCGCCGGAGACGAAGCATCCGCCCGCTCCCTCCGGCCAGCCAAGCAGGCCCACGAGCCAGGCGATGGCCTCGTTCTCGGCGTAGATCGCGCCGGCGCCGGCCTCCCAGAGCCCGCCGAAGATGTTGGCCGAGCTCGTCACGAAGTCGAAGGCGATCGCGGCGCGGGTGGGCGCGGCGGCGATGTATGCGAGGTTGAGCGGGTCGTCCTGCGAGCGGGTCGCCGGCTCGAGCACGCGGTCGAAGACGTCGAGCGCCGCCGCTCCCCCGATTCCGGATGCCGTGATCGTCGGCCCCGCGTCCGCCGCGAGTTCCGAGGCGGAGCGCGCGGTCGAGAGCGGGTCGGTGTGGCGCACGACCCGCTTGGCGGACCAGTCGAGGGCAAGGTCGACGACGTCGGACTCGTCCCCCCAGATCGGATGCGGGAAGGTCGCGTGCGGGTCGACGGTCGCGGCCGTGTGGTCGCCGGCCGCAGCAGTTCCTGTCGTCGTCATGACGTTCCTTACTTCAGCTCGACCTGGACCGGGAAGCGCTTGATGCCGTTGATGAAGTTGCTGCGCAGCCGGGAGACGACGCCCATCTGCTGCACGCTCGTGATGCGCGGCAATAGGTCTTCGAACATAATCTTGATCTCGAGCCGGGCGAGCGCGTTGCCCATGCACATGTGCGGTCCGCCGCGGCCGAAGGCCATGTGCTCGTTCGGGTTGCGGGTGACGTCCATCCGGTAGGGGTCGTCGAACACCTCCGGGTCCCGGTTGCCGGCGGCGAACCAGGTGACGACCTTGTCGCCCTCCTTGATCGCCTGGCCGAGGATCTCGGTGTCGCGCGTCGCCGTGCGGCGGAAGTGGTACACCGGACTGGCGAGACGCAGGAATTCCTCGACCGCCCACGGAATGAGCTCGGGACGCTCCTGCAGCAGTTCGAGCTGGTCGGGGTTCTGCATGAGGTAGTTCATCGAGTGGGTGATCGTGTGCCGGGTGGTCTCGTTGCCGGCGACGACGAGCAGCAGGAAGTAGCTGTTGAAGTCCCTCTCGGACAGCGGGATGCCGTCCATCGGCTCCTGGTTGACCAGGCGCGAGACGAGGTCGACGCCGTTGCGACCGCGGCGGCGGTCGGCGAGCGCCAGCCCGTAGTCGAAGACCTCCTGGGCCGCAGGCGAGCGGAACGGCAGCAGCCGGTACTCCTCGCTCTCCTCCGAGTCGGCCAGCACGTCGGCGTGCTCGGGGTCGGTGTTGCCGACCATGCGGTTGCCCCAGTCGATGAGCTTGTGGATGTCGGCATCCGGCACATCGAGCATCCGCGCGAGCACCCGGATCGGAAAATCGGCGGCAACCTCGGCGACGAAGTCAAACTCGCCGAGCGCGAAGGCCTGGTCGAGGGTGGTGGCGGTGAGCCCGCGCAGGAAGGTCTCGTAGCCGGCGACGGCCTTGGGGGTGAACTCGCCCTGCATCAGCCGGCGCAGCGCGCGGTGGCGCACCCCGTCGGTCTCGAGCATCGACTTGCGCGCCTCGATCTGGTCGGCGTCGAGCTCCTCCAGGTTGACGGTTCCCTTCTCGCTCGAGAAGGTCTCGGTGTCGCGCAGCACGCGCACGATGTCGTGGTAGCCGGTGAGCGACCAGAACCCGTGGTTCGGCGCCTCTTCCTCGTCCCAGTGCACGGGGGCCGTGGCCCGCAGCTCGTCGAAGAGCTCCCACGGCGGCGCCTGCTCGAACAGGTCCAGGTCGGCCAGCGTGACGTTCGTCATTGAAGTCATGTCATCTCCTCGGCGATTGTTCGGGGACGAACAATTACTATCAGAACCATAATCGATTGCGGGACATTCTCGGGCACGAATTCTTGTCCGGGCGGTCGATTAGAGTACGTGCGTCACTATTCGACGAGGAGCACCACATGGCCGGACCGTTCACGCTTGCCGAGACGGAGCGCCAGGTGAGCGAACGCCTCGGCGGCCTCCCCCTCGACTACGCCGCGATGGCGGTGACCTCGAACCTCTTCCGCGCCGCGAACGCCGTGCGCAACCATCTCGAGCGATCGGTGCTCGCCCAGCACAACCTGTCCTGGACCGGATTCGTGGTGCTGTGGGTCACCTGGATCTGGGAGCCGATCGAGACCCGCCAGATCGCGCTCGAGGGCGGATTCTCCAAGGCGACGCTCACCGGCGTGCTCACGACCCTTCAGGATCGCGGCTGGGTCACCCGCGAGCGCAGCCAGACCGACGGCCGCCTCGTGCTCGTGCGTCTCACCGACGACGGCCGCGCCATGATGAACGACCTGTTCCCCGAGTTCAACCTCGAGGAGCAGCACATCTCTGGCCCCATCAACGGCAACCGCCGCGAGGAGCTCGCGGAGATGCTGCGGCTGATCACGGTCAATGTCGAGAAGGCCGACTCCACAATTCCGCCTGCCTGACGAGCTCGGTGAAGAGCGCGGCCCGTTCGGGGTCGGCGGCCGCGGTGTCCTCCGGATGCCACTGCACGCCGACCGCCCAGCCGGGGGCGTCGATGAGCACGGCCTCCGGTACCCCATCGGTGGCCCGCGCGACAACGCCGACGCCATCCCCGAGCCGGTCGATGGCCTGGTGATGGAAGCAGGACGCCCGCACGGACGGGCCGGCGAAGCCGAAGCGCTCGTGCGCCCGGTCGAAGATGACGTCGTGTTCGTGGTGCCGGTGGTGCACGGGCAGGTTCTGCACGAGGGACCCCCACGCGCGACGTTGACGACGTGCAGCCCACGGCAGATCGCGAGGAGCGGGATGCCGGACGCCAGGGCGAACCGGGCGAGG
>Ga0326733_1000543_pt1 | contig 10877 bp, 8 predicted proteins | sample 14_GP2_308_FD_207946 | JGI IMG/M metagenome (GOLD analysis project Ga0326733, IMG submission 207946) | Glacier ice microbial communities from Ngari, Tibet, China - 14_GP2_30.8 | ecosystem: Environmental > Aquatic > Freshwater > Ice > Glacier | place: China: Ngari, Tibet | collected 2018-07-17 | reverse complement strand
AAGTTAAACACTGAAACAAAATTAAATATTGAAACGTTTTCAGCTTATTTAAAAACAGTATCAAGCCAATTTATTTCTAACAAGGAATTATTAAATAACAAAGCAAAAGAGCCAAGCAGAAGCTTTGATTTAATTTCGGTTAAGGAACAGTTAGAAAATATTCAGCAGATAATAAATGATGCCAATATTCTAATCAATGAACACAATACTATTGTTACAAATTACACAACAGAAAGAAGTGATTTGATAAAAGGAATTTGGAAATACCTATTTGAAGAAAACAACACCAAAATTTCAACTTTCAATAAGAAAGCTGATGGCTTACAACGAGGTATTGACGCTTTGCAGAAGTAGCATCATGAATTACAGGCAAACTATCTTGCAAAAAATAAACAAATAAAAGAGGCAAATAAAAATGTTACAAGCGTTCAACCTTCTGTTGACGAAATCAACAAGACACTAAAGTCATATGGTTTCTTAAATTTCGAAATAGTTCCCTCTAAAACCGAAAAAAATCAGTACCAGATTCATCGTGAAGATGGAACTATCGCAGAATCGACACTCTCTGAAGGTGAAATTACCTTTATCACATTTTTATATTTCCTTCAATTATCGAAAGGAAGTACTGCACAAGAAACAATAACAGAAGAACGAGTTTTAATTGTAGACGACCCTATTTCCAGTTTGGATAGTAACGTTCTTTTTGTGTTAAGTACATTAATCAAGGGCATCATTAAGAAAATAAAAAAAGATGAAGGCAACATTAAACAACTGATTCTTTTAACACATAATGTATATTTTCATAAAGAGGTATCTTTTATTGACGGAAGGACACCCGAAAATGGCGACACCTTCTATTGGATTCTAAGAAGGAATAAAAACACTTCGGCAATTCAGCCTTATGAAATGAAAAATCCCATCCACAATTCTTATGAGTTACTTTGGAACGAATTAAAGAATAGAAAAGACTTATCAGGGATTACCATTCAAAACACAATGCGTAGAATCATTGAAAACTATTTCAAGATTTTAGGTAAGTACGGGGATGATGATTTAATAAAGCATTTTGACAACCACCAAGAGCAAGAAATATGTAGGTCTCTCATTTGTTGGATAAATGATGGCTCACATAGCATACCTGATGACTTATTTGTTGAACAAAACGAATCAACAGTTGAAAAATATTTTGAAGTGTTTAGAAAGATATTTGTTCAAATGGGGCATCCAGAACATTATAAAATGATGATGGGTGAGGCATAACTAGGGAAGGTCTACTGCTAACATGGGGATTGCCAAAATGGGGGCGGGCGGAAGCAGTGTTTCAACTTTTTGTTTTTCAATTTGGCTTTATATCTAGCAGATTTTATTAACTAACTATGTGCTTATCATCAACTTTTATTTATAAATTTAGCTACAGTTAGCCGGAAGACTTTGGTCAATTCCCCAAGTGCACAAAGCTCTGCCTGTTTTATTAAATTTTATTGCAAATCCTAATTTATTACTGATATGAAAAGATATAAATTTATTGCATCTATTCTGACTATAGCGTCAGCTCCACTTTTTGCATTGTCACAATTGCCGGGAAAATTAACAAGGCAAAAAAAAGGATTTAAAATATCAGCAGGCGAAGGGAGAATTCACGGCCACATTAAATTAAAAGGTGTGAACTCAAATATTATTGATGTAAAAGTTTCTGGAAGCGATACAGATGGAGCTTTGGCAATTTTTGAACAGACCTCTCTTTCACAAGGCAAAGGAACGCCGTTGCATATTCACACTTCACAGGATGAAATATTTTATATTATAGAAGGAGCCTATAAATTTCAAGTAGGTGAAGACAAATATAATTTAACAACCGGGGAAAGTATATTTTTACCGCGACAAGTTGCTCATGCTTGGACACAAGTATCTAAAAAAGGAAAAATGACGGTAATAATGCAACCAGCAGGTAAACTGGAGAATTTTTTTATTACGCTGGCTGCATTAAACCATGAACCAAGTCAACAAGAGATTGCAAAGATTTTTGCAGACAATGATATGCAGGTAGTTGGGCCTCCTCTAAGAATTAATTAATAAACACTAAAAAATTGCTCACAACAAAAGATTTTGGGCAATTGGGCCATAACGTTGAAGCAATCATCAGAAGTACATATCCAAGCTTTGTTTCGGCAGACGGAATTCTGTTGGGCTTTTAGTTTTTATCTTGTACTTTTAAATCAATAATGGGCAGCAGTTCCGAGCGGAACAAGCAATGAATTCTAAACCTGCAGCAATGCCAGTTCGTTGCCTGCAAGCGTAGTGCGGCACCCAAACAATAATTAAGAATTACAGAAAAAATTATGAGTAATATCCCGTTTCAAGCCATTAATTGGTCCACTATTGAGAAAGTTGAATACAAAGGTGAAACGGGTATAGCCTTTTGGCAAACAATACAACTTGGTGGACTTAGAATTAGATTAGTTGAATATTCAAATGGATATTTAGCAGACCATTGGTGTCAAAAGGGACACGTTGTTCATTGTCTAGAGGGAGAATTCATTAGCGAACTTGGTTCGGGTGAAAGAGTAAAATTATCAAAAGGCGAGACCTATGTTGTATCTGACGAACTAAGTTCTCATCGTTCAGTTACCAAAAATGGAGGTAAACTTCTCATTATTGACGGGGACTTTTTGAAAAAAGGGTAAATGAATTCCACACCAGCAGCAATACCTGTTCGTTAGCAGCAATTTTTGAAGACATCACAATGAAACTTAACCTTTATCAAATAGACACTTTTACAGACAAGACATTTGGTGGAAATCCAGCTTGTGTTGTACCATTAAACAATTGGTTGGAAGATGAACTTTTATTGAAAATTGCAAAAGAGAATGCAGTTCCGGAAACTGCATTTTTTGTAGACACAGGAGACAAAATTCATTTGAGATGGTTTACGCCTGAAATTGAAATGGATTTGTGTGGTCATGCAACACTAGCAGCAACGCATTGTTTAAAAACAATTCTAAACTACAAAAGTGAGAAAATAATTTTTAAAACATTGAGTGGTGACTTGACAGTTTTAGCAGACAAGAAGCTTTACAAAATGGACTTTCCGTCAAGGATGCCTACAATTACACACTTACCAGAAATAATTGAAAAGTCTTTAAACATTAAACCGAGAGAAATATTAAAATCAAGAGACTACGTTTTAGTTTATGAGACCGAAACTGAAATAAAAAACATTAAAATTGATAGGCAGTATTTTGACCAAATAAACCTTGACCCAGGCGGAGTGATTGTAACATCAATTGGAGACAAAAGCGATTTCGTTTCAAGATTTTTTACGCCACAAGCATCAATATTAGAAGACCCAGTTACAGGCTCTGCACATTGTTCTTTAATACCATTTTGGGCGTCAAGACTAAATAAAAAAGAAATGATTGCATATCAAGTTTCTGAACGAGGTGGAAAACTTCTTTGCGAAAATAAAGGCGACCGGGTTTTGATAAGTGGAAATGCAAAAACATATTCAATCGGCACTATGTGGACAGAATAAAATTGCTGCCAACATGGTTTTTTTTCAAGTTGGGCAGAGGGAATAACGATGAGCAAATGTTATTCTATGTGTACTAAATTGAATATTAGCGATTCGATTTCCACCCCTAGGCCAAGCCCAGTACGTTAGTGGCAAGTGTAGGAAACATAAAAACAAAAAGATTATTAAGAAAATGAGAGCAATTGTCTATTCAAAATATGGACCACCTGAAGTAGCCAAATTGTTGGAAGTTCCTAAACCAGTACCGAAAGACAACGAAATTTTGGTTAAGGTTTACTCGTCAACGGTAAACCGAACTGATTCAGGTTTGCGTAGCGCAGAATATTTTATTTCTCGATTTTTTACTGGACTTTTTAGACCAAAATATCAAATACTAGGTTGTGAGTTTGCCGGAATAATTGAAGAAATTGGACAACATATAACAACATTTAAGATAGGTGATAAAATTTTTGGATTTAATGATAAAACCTTTGGGGGCCATGGAGAGTATTTAACAGTTGCTGAAACTGATGCCATTACAACTATGCCTGATGGATATAGCTTTGATGAAGCAGCGGCTTTTACAGAAGGAGCACACTATGCCTTAGTAGATATAAGAGCAGCAAAAGTTGAACGTGGACAAAATGTTTTAGTTTACGGAGCAACTGGTGCTATTGGTTCTGCGGCTGTGCAATTATTAAAGCATTTTGAAGCAATAGTAACAGCCGTATGTAATACAAAAAACGTAAGTCTTGTAAAATCTCTCGGTGCAGATACTGTTGTTGATTACCAGACACAAGATTTCACAAAAACAGAAGTTAAGTTTGAATTCATCTTTGATGCAGTTGGAAAAAGCTCATTTGCACAATGCAAGCCTTTATTAACTGCAAAAGGAATTTACATTTCAACCGAACTAGGAAAAAACGGAGAGAATCTGCTTTTTGCTTTGATAACACCTCTTTGGGGTGGTAAAAGACTTTTGTTTCCAATTCCATCCATCACTAAACAGGACGTAATATTTTTAAAAGAACTTGTTGAAAAAGGTGAATTCAAACCTGTGATTGACCGGCAATATAATTTAGACCAAATTGTAGAGGCATATAAATATGTTGAATCTGGACAAAAGATTGGGAATGTAATATTAAAAATAGCAGAATGAGAATGATAAAAATATCAGTCTCTAGCATAGGTTTGGCAATAGTGGGGCGGAAGGAATAACAATGAGCATTTGTAATTTTGTTTAGCATTTGAAAGGGCTTGACCAGCATGGCCAAACATTGGTTATAAATATTTATCTTTATCAAAAGCCGAGTTGCGGTTACGGCCATACAAATAATTAATTCCCCAACCTGCACAAAGCCCTGCCCGTTGTGTGAAATTTTATTGTAAATCCTAATTTATTACTGATATGAAAAGATATAAATTTATTGCGTCTATTCTGACTGTAGTTTCAGCTCCACTTTTTGCATTGTCACAATTGCCGGGGAAATTGACAAGGGGAAAAAAGGGATTTAAAATATCAGCAGGCGAAGGAAGAATTCACGGCCACATTAAATTAAAAAGTGTGAACTCAAATATTCTTGATGTAAAAGTTTCGGGAAGCGATACAGATGGAGCCTTGGCAATTTTTGAACAGACCTCTCTTTCACAAGGCAAAGGAACGCCGTTGCATATTCACACTTTACAAGACGAAATATTTTATATTATAGAAGGAGCCTATAAATTTCAAGTAGGGGAAGACAAATATGATTTGACAACCGAGGACAGTATATTTTTACCACGACAAGTTGCTCATGCTTGGACACAAGTATCTAAAAAAGGAAAAATGACGGTAATAGTGCAACCAGCAGGAAAATTGGAGAATTTTTTTATTACGATGGCTGCATTAAACCATGAACCAAGTCAACAAGAGATTACAAGGATTTTTGCAGACAATGATATGCAGGTAGTTGGACCACCTTTAAAAATTAATTAATAAACAGTAAAAAATTGCTCACAACAAAAGGTTTTGTGCAACTCGGCCATGGTGTTGAAGCAATTATCAGAAGTGCATATCCGGCTTCAGGACAACGTATTAAATTCTTAGCTTAAAATCATTGCTAAATTGACCATGATCAGGCAATCTGTAAAATTTAATTTATACCAAGATTTAAAGTTATAGCGTAAGCTTTTAAAGTTAGAATTTGCATCACAGAATAATACCGCCTAAATGTTTGTACGATAGCATAATTTAAAGTTGTAAAACAGAAAAACCCCTGTTAGGCCATAAGCTTAACTGAGGTTTTAAAAAATTGGGAATAAATCCCATAATTATTTTACTATAATCTTTTATAAATTATTGTGGCAGTGTTACCGTGTTCATTTGAAGAGTTGCTGCAGTTTGGGCTAATAATCTTCCGTTTATTGTTGCACCAGTTCTTAAATTAATACCTGTCTGGCCTAAAATGTTTCCTTCAAAATGACTGGTTGTACCTAAAGTAACAGCTCCAGCAACCTGCCAGTAGATGTTTTTTGCTTGTGCTCCACCTCTTAAGGTAACTCTCACAGCAGAACTCATATTAAGCGTACCCGAAACTTGGAATATCCAAACATCATTCGGTCCACCAGCAATTGCAATATCAGATGGGATGGAAACCGGACTTGTCCATTTATATAAGCCTGGAGAAAGTGTTTTGCCACCGATTGTTCCAGCACCTAAATTTAAAAAATCTGGGTTACTTCTGCCGGCTGCGTCAGTATATGCAGTTTGCATATCACCTATTGCCGAAGTTAACATGGTTGCGCTGGTAGTTATACAAGCCGGGCCAGCAGCATCTACTGAGAACACATTTCCTGTCACTTCTCCACATTGTAGTACCATTGCGGCTCCTGTAATTGGACTTGTTCCGACATCCCCGGTAATCGTTGATTTATAGACACTGGTAATGCCTGTTTTTGATAGAATCACAAAATTGCCTGCCACCCCAAGATTTACACCTTGTAACGCTCCTGGAACTGGTTCAAGAGAAGATAATTTTTCAAATACTGGAGTGTTTGAAAGCGCTGCACTATTTTGTTCTTTTTGGCAACTTCCCATAAATGCAATCATCAACATGGCGATGATTGGGCTCAATATTTTGCTTTTCATTTTTTTAAGTTTTAAGTGACATAATTATCACGGAACAAATATGTGTCTTAAAACTTGGTGAACTATTACATAATTGTGGAAATAAGTTGCGTAATTCACACATCCAAAAAAAAATAAAGTCTTTACATCCTTTCCATATACCAATTTAATGCTTTTTCATTCTTTTTATTCTGGAAAATAGTTGTGATGGTTTTTTGCAGACGCAGGAAAGCTGTTTCACTTTTAACTATATAATCAAACGCTTTATGATGCATGCAGTTTACAGCTACTTCGATTTTATCCTGAGAAGATAACATCACCACGGTAATATTTTCATTGAAGGCTCTGATTTTGTCCAGAGTTTCTATTCCGTTCATTGCATTTTGCTCTATACCGTTAAGGTGGTAGTCTAAAATAATCACCTCAGGATTATGAGATAGATTTGCTATGCAAAGCTCACCAGTTGTAAATGTTTCAATGGAGAAGTCGGCATGCTGGAGAAATTCTATTTCCAAAGATTTTAAGAACAATGCATCATCATCCACCAGGAAAATTTTCACTTTATTATCGGATTTCATTTCGTTTTTTTTTATGTTATTATGCCGAGATGTTTAATGATTCGACCTTACGATTTAATCTTATCAACTCGGTTTCAAGTTCTATGCATGCCCTGCCGCACACTTTTTCAACCTGTGCAACCAATCCACTTATTTCAGCATTGCCGCTTGGGTTGGCTTTAATTTGTTTTGAGAAATTTGCCTGACTTTCTTTATATTGATCGCCAGCATATTCCTGAATTTTTTTAGCCATATCCTCAAAATCCGAGCTCATACCCATGATTGAAAAAGAAGGGATTATTTTATGTACCGCCGAGTGTAATAAATTCCAGTCTTTAACCTCAAAGCTTTGCTTTATTACGCTAATCAGTGGCGGAGTTTGCTCCAGATAAAGTGATATCATTTCAATTATCAGTTTAGGGTTAGATTTTGTTCGGCGTATTAGGTATTCCAAATTAGTGCATTTTAAATCTGCCACCTGCCCGTTCTCAATGGCTCCTAATGATTGATCAGCCTCCTTATTTTCATTTATTTCTGATTCGGTGTTCTTAACAAATTCAACAATTTTGCTGTACAATAATCTTTCGTCAACTGGTTTTGCGATGTAATCGTTGATACCAAATGAATTGCATTTTGCTAAATCAACTGTTGTTACATCTGCAGTTAAAGCAATTATAGGTATTTGAGAATTCATTTTGTTGCGAATATATTCTGTAGCTTCAAACCCATTCATTTCGGGCATTTGCAAATCCATCAAAATAATATCGAAAGGTTTTGCCGATTTGTCGGACATAGTTTTAGCCAATTTTTCTACAGCTATTCTCCCATTGGAAGCAATATCACTTTCAAAACCAAAATCATCCAAAACTGTTTTCATGAGTATTTGATTTAAAGCAATATCTTCAACTACCAATATTTTTATGTTTTTAATTTCAGTATCCAGTTCTACTATTCCTCTTTCTAACTCTGCCTTAGCTTTGGTTTTTTGAAAACTTAACACAAAACTAAAAGTTGAACCAACACCAACTTTGCTTGTAACACTAATGGTTCCTCCCTGATGTTCTACTAATTGTTTTACAATAGCAAGACCCAAACCAGTTCCGCCAAATAACCTGGAGGTGCCACTAGATGCTTGCTGAAAGTTTTCAAAAATGCGGTCTAGTGTGTTGTGTGCTATTCCTATTCCAGTATCAGTAACCGCAAATTCAATCTTCGCTTTTTCCTGATCTTTATCCTCCAGCTGGCGAACGCTTACTGTAATTTTTCCTCTGGTTGTAAATTTCACTGCATTACTTACCAGATTTAATATTATCTGGTGCAAGCGTACAGGGTCGCCAACTAAAACATCCGGAATTTGTGAATCATATTTTTTAATTAACTCTAGATTTTTTTCATGGATTTTGGTTTCAAATAAATGAAGCATTGAGGATATCGATGTTGCCATTTTGAACGGCGTCTTCTCAAATGTCATTTTGCCGGCATCTACTTTCGCCAGATCGAGAATATCATCGATCAGCACAATCAACGCATCTCCACTGGTTTTAATAGCATTTAAATATTCGGTTTGTCTTGCCGATAAATCCGTTTTTAACATCACTTTGGTAAATCCAATGATTGCGTTCATTGGCGTTCGAATCTCGTGACTCATGTTCGATAAAAATTGCTGCTTTGCTTTTACCGCATCTTCTGCAATCTGTGTGGCACTCTCGGCTTTGCTTTTTGCTTCTTCAGCAATCCCTGCTGCCATCTCTGCAAATACTTTTGCCTCTGTCAATTCCGTTGCAATTCTTTTTTGTTCTGTAACATCCCTTGCAACAATTACCACCCCTAATACATTTCCCTTATCATCCTTATATACTGATCCGTTAAAGAGAACATCTGTTAATTTACCGTCTTTATGGCGAAGCGTAAGAGGAGAATCAGCAACAGATCCTTTTGCAAACACTTCCTGATATACCGCCCTTGCTTTTTGTGGTTCTGTGAAATAGTCTAAAAAGTCAGTCCCGGTTAATGTTTTTCTGGCTATTCCCGTAATGTTTACCGTTGCCTGATTCATATCGGTTATCTTGCCTTCGGGGCTTATGGTAACCAGCGGGTCAAGGCTGGCTTCGATCAGACTAAGCGAATATTGGGAGGCTAATTTTGCAGAATAGCTAAATGCTTCAAGTTCTTTATTAGCGATTTCCCGCTTTTCTTTTTCTTTGTTCTGAAAATCAAGTTCAATATCGGCAATAACTAACTCCGCTGCCCGCTTTTCTTTCTCCCCGGTTTGAAACAAAAGTTCTTTGTTAGCAATGAATAATTCCGAAGCCCGTTTTTCTTTTTCATCATTCTGGAAGGCAAGCTCTTTATTTGCAATGATTAGCTCATTTGCCCGTTTTTCTTTTTCATCATTTTGAAATACCAATTCTTTATTGGCAATGATTAGTTCTGCTGCCCGTTTTTCTTTCTCTTTGTTTTGAAAAATAAGTTCTTTGTTAGCGATACTTAATTCTGCTGCCCTTTTTTCTTTCTCATCATTTTGGAATACGAGCTCCTTATTGGCTATGATAAGCTCTGCTGCTCGTTTTTCTTTTTCATCATTTTGAAATACAAGTTCTTTATTAGCAATAATTAGCTCCGCCGCCCTTTTTTCTTTCTCTTTGTCTTGAAAAACAAGTTCAAGATTAGCAATGATTAATTCTGCCGCTCGCTTTTCTTTTTCTTCATCCTGAAAGGCTAATTCAAGGTTGGCAATGCCCAGTTCTGCAGCTCGTTTCCCTTTTTCTTCGTCCTGAAAAGCAAGTTCTTTATTAGCAATGATCAGCTCATCAGCCCGTTTTTCCTTTTCTTCGTCTTGAAAAGCAAGTTCTTTATTGGCAATTCCTAACTCTGCAGCTCGCTTTTCTTTTTCTTCGTCCTGGAAAACAAGCTCTTTATTCGCGATGCCTAGTTCTGCAGCTCTCTTTCCCCTTTCCTCTTTTTGGAAAGCCAGTTCTCTGTGAGCAATAATTAGCTCTGCAGCTAATTTTTCTTTCTCATCTTTCTGAAAAGCAAGTTTTTTAAGAGCAATAATTAATGCATCTTCCTTTAATTTCTTCGTTCTGACCATAATTTGTCTCAACATTTCTTTTAAATTCACTAATGGATCTCATTAAAGTGAAGTTATCCTGAACTCTTCAGTAGGAGGATTTAGATTCAGAATTTTAATGCTTAATTCTAAGCATTATTAGCCTAATAGATCCACAAAATAATTATGAAGTTAAGAGGAATTCCTTTAAGTATCCAATTAACACGAAAGTTAAATAACAACCTTGTTAAGGATTTTCCGGTAAACCAACATCTTCAATCGGACTTCGTCTTTTAACTTTTAATAATTTAAAATGAGAAGGAGATAAACCTGTTACTTTTTTAAATTGGTTGGATAGATGGGCTACACTGCTGTAATTCATCTTCCAAGAAATTTCGGTGATATTTAATTCACCATAGATAATCAGTTCTTTTATTCGTTCGATTTTATGCGAAATGACAAACTGCTCAATTGTAGTTCCCTGTACTTCCGAAAATAAATTTGCCAGATAGGTGTAATCGTGGTTTAGTTTTTTAGATATAAATTCAGAGAAATTGGTTTTGATGATTTGATCGGTATAATAAACCATCTCAATAACTGTGCTTTTAATTTTTTCAATTAAAATAGATCTTTTGTCATCCATCAGTTCTAAGC
>Ga0326733_1000542_pt1 | contig 10889 bp, 8 predicted proteins | sample 14_GP2_308_FD_207946 | JGI IMG/M metagenome (GOLD analysis project Ga0326733, IMG submission 207946) | Glacier ice microbial communities from Ngari, Tibet, China - 14_GP2_30.8 | ecosystem: Environmental > Aquatic > Freshwater > Ice > Glacier | place: China: Ngari, Tibet | collected 2018-07-17 | reverse complement strand
GCCATGCACCGCTCCCCCGCCGAGCCGAAGCCCGCGTTGACCGCGGAGTCCGCGACGAGGTCGAGGTCGGCATCCGGCAGCACCAGCATGTGGTTCTTGGCGCCACCGAGGGCCTGCACGCGCTTGCCCGCCTTCGACGCGGTCTCGTAGATGTACTTCGCGATGGGGGTCGACCCGACGAAGCTGATCGACGCGACATCCGGATGCTGCAGCAGCGCGTCGACGGACTCCTTGTCGCCGTGGACGACGTTGAATACGCCGTCGGGCAGGCCGGCCTCTTTGAACAGCTCGGCCATCCAGACCGCTGCAGACGGGTCCTTCTCGCTCGGCTTGAGCACGACGGTGTTGCCCGCCGCGATCGCGATGGGGAAGAACCACAGCGGCACCATCGCGGGGAAGTTGAACGGGCTGATGATGCCGACGACGCCGAGCGCCTGGCGCATCGAGTAGACGTCGACCCCGGTCGAGACGTTTGAGCTGTACTCGCCCTTGGCGAGGTGCGGCATTCCGGTGGCGAACTCGACGACCTCGAGGCCGCGGGCGACCTCGCCGAGGGCGTCGGAGAGAACCTTGCCGTGCTCGTTCGTGAGGATCGCCGCGACGTCCTCCTTGCGCGCGTTCAGCAGCTCGCGGAACGCGAACATCACCGTCTGCCGCTTCGCCCACGACGCCCCCGACCAGGTGGGGAAGGCGTCCTTGGCAGCCTGCACCGCGGTGTCGACATCGGCGACGTTGGCGAGGCGGACCTCGCGCTGCACCGTGCCGGCGGCGGGGTTGTAAACGGGCGATGTGCGGGAGGATTCTCCGGTGAAGGCAGCGCCGTTCACCCAGTGATCAACAGTGGTCATGAGGCAATGCTACGGCCGCGAACGAGCAATGTCTGTGCTCGCTGGCACACTGGGCGCATGGACCCTCTTCTCGCCCTCCTGCTCGGTCTCGTCGCCGGCGCCCTCCTCGGTGCCGGGCTCGTCTGGTTCGTGCTGCGTGCCTCGTCCGGCGGTGCCGCCGGTCGCGTCGACCCCGCCCTCGTCGAGGCGCGGCACGCCATCGACCTCGCCGCGATGCGCGCCGAGGAGGCGACGGCGCAGTCGCGGCTGGCCGCCGAGCTCGCGTCGGTGCAGGCGACCGCCGACGCCCTCGGCGACCAGGTGCGCGCACAGCAGGAGCAGTACCGCGAGCTCATCGAGCGCCAGGATGCCGACCGGGCGGCACGTCAGGAACGCGAGCGCGCCGAGGGCAAGGTGCTGCAGGCTCTCACCCCGGTGCAGGAGTCGCTGCGCGCGATGCAGCTCAAGGTCGCCGACCTCGAGACCCAGCGCAGCCTGCAGCACGGCGAGCTCAGCCAGCAGTTGCGCAACGCGACCGAGTCGGAGGAGCGCCTGCGCAATACCGCCGAGTCGCTCGCATCCGCCCTGCGCAACAATGCCTCGCGAGGGGTCTGGGGCGAGACGCAGCTGCGCAGCGTCGTCGAGTCGGCCGGGATGCTGGAGCGGGTCGACTTCGACGTGCAGGCGAGCATCTCCTCGGATGCCGGGGCCGGGCGCCCCGACATGGTCGTCTACCTTCCGGGCGGCAAGAGCATCGCCGTCGATGCGAAGGTGCCGTTCAACGCGTTCCTCGAGGCCAGCGCGATCCCGGCGACCGCCTCCGACGCCGAGCTCGCCAGGCGCGAGCTGCTCATGAAGCAGCACGTGAAGGCGGTGCGCGACCACATCACGACGCTCGGCAGCAAGGCCTACTGGCAGGGCCTCGCGGCAAGCCCCGAGATGGTGATCGCCTTCATCCCGAACGAGTCGCTCGTCTCGTCCGCCCTCGAGGCCGACCCGACGATCATGGAGTTCGCGTTCAGCAAGCGCGTCGCGTTGTCCTCCCCCGTGACCCTCTGGTCGGTGCTGAAGACGGTCGCGTTCAGCTGGCAGCAGGACGTCGTGACGCAGGAGGCGAAGCAGCTCTTCGATCTGAGCCGGGAGCTCTACGGGCGCATTACGACGCTCGCGGGCCACGCCGACAGGCTCGGGAGGTCGATCGAGAGCACGGTGAAGCATTACAACTCGTTCGTGGGCTCGCTCGAGCGCCAGGTTCTGCCGACCGCGCGCAAGCTCAACATGCTCGACGAGTCGAAGGTGCTCGGCACGCTCAATGCGATCGAGGAGACCCCCCGCGAGCTGACGGCGATCGAGCTGACGTCGGCGCTGGAAGCGGCGTTGGCGGCCAAGGCGTCCTAGCCGAGTACACCCAGCGGGCGCTCGGCGCGCGACCGGCAGCCTGTCGCCACAGTCGGACACGTGGCGCTAAGCGTGCCGGCATCCGCTCGGCTGCGCTGCGGTATCGGCCCCGCGACCGCCCCGGACCGCCCGCCGCGGAGCGCCCGGTTCCGACTTTCGCGACACCGCCGCCCCGAACGCACAAACGCGCGGCCACTCCGTCTGCCCGAGTTGCCTCAGGCCGATGGAGTGGCCGCGCGCGCGGCATCCGGAGGTTAGGAGTGGTCGCCGACGCTACCGAAGTCGAGCTCGCCGATCCACTTGTCGGCGAGGTGCTCGCCGATGACGCGGCGCACGGTGCCGGAGCGACCGCGCAGCACGATGGACTCGGTGTGGATGATCGGACCCTTGCGGCGCACGCCGCTGACCAGGCCGCCGTCGGTCACGCCGGTGGCGACGAAGTAGGTGTTGTTGCTGCTCACGAGCTCGTCGGCCTCGTAGACGTAGTCGAACTTGAGTCCGGCGTCGAGGCCTCTCTGTCGCTCGTCGTCGGACGAGGCGACGAGGCGCCCCTGGATGAGGCCGCCGAGCGCCTTGATCGCGCATGCCGTCGCCACACCCTCCGGGCTTCCGCCGACGCCGACGCACATGTCGATGCGCGTGCCGTAGCGGGCCGCGTTGATGCCGCCGGCCACATCGCCGTCGAGCATGATGCGGGTTCCGGCACCGGCGGCGCGGATGTCCTCGATGAGCTGGGCGTGGCGGGGACGGTCGAGCACGGCGACGACCATCTCGCCGATCGGCTTGCCCTTGGCCTTCGCGAGGGCGCGCAGGTTCTCGCCGATCGGCTGGCGGATGTCGACGATGCCGACGGCCTCGTGGCCGGCGACGATCTTGTCCATGTAAAACACCGACGAGGCGTCGAGCATGCTGCCGCGGTCGGACACCGCGATCATCGAGATCGCGTTCTGCCGGCCGGCTGCGGTCAATGAGGTGCCGTCGATGGGGTCGACCGCGATGTCGCAGGCTGGGCCGCGGCCGTTGCCGACGTGCTCGCCGTTGTACAGCATCGGCGCCTCGTCCTTCTCGCCCTCGCCGATGACGACGACGCCGTCGAAATTCACCGTGCCGAGGAACTTGCGCATCGCGTCGACGGCGGCCTTGTCGGCCGCATTCTTGTCGCCGCGGCCGATGAACGGCACCGCGCGGATCGCCGCGGCTTCGGTGGCTCGCACCAGTTCCATGGCGAGGTTGCGGTCGGGGTGGAGGAACAGGGTTCCGGTTTCGGTGTTCACCGTGGGCATTTTCATCCTCGTGTGCGTCGAATCTCGTGGCGGGGCCAATCGGGCGAGCCGCCATCCCCAGCCTACCGAGAGGGCGTGCCAACGACGCGGCACATATGTGCAACCTGAGAGGGAGTGGGAATGGGGCGGTGGGAGGATGCGCCGTGCGGCGCATCCTCCCCGGCCGAGCCGGCGGTCGTGCAGGTCGCGCTACAGCCCGACGGCGCTCACGATGAGCCACATGACGCCGACGATCGCGAACCCGGCGAGGCCGAGAATCGTGGTGAGCACTGTCCAGCTGCGGAGCCCGTCGGCGACGCTGAGACCCAGGTACCGCGTGACGACCCAGAAGCCCGAGTCGTTGACGTGGGAGAGGCCGAGCGCCCCGAAGGCGACCGCGAGCGCGATGAGCGCGACCTGGATCACCGAGTAGTCCGAGCCGAGGATCGCCGGGGCAATGAGTCCGCCGGTGGTCAGGATCGCGACGGTCGCCGACCCCTGCGAGGCGCGCAGCACGAGCGACAGCACGAACCCGAGCACGAGGATCGGGAGGCCCGTGGCCGCCAGCGTGCTGGCGAGCGCGGCGCCGACGCCGCTCTCGGTGAGGACCTTGGCGAAGACGCCGCCCGCGCCGGTCACCAGGATGACGATCGCGACGGGCGGCAGCGCCGCCTCCATCACCTCGCCGGTGTGGGCGAGCGACCAGCCGCGGCGCACCGTGAGCAGGAAGAACGCGAGGATCAGTGCGACGAGCAGGGCGAAGATCGGGGCCCCGATGAACTCGAACACGGCGCGCATCGGGTCGCCGACGGGAAGCAGCGTCGCGGCGACGGTGCCGCCCATGATCATGACCAGCGGGATCAGGATGAGCGCGAGGATCGTTCCGGCACTCGGCGGCGCTTCGGTCGCGCTGAGGGTGCCGGTGCGGCTGCCGCTGACGGATGCCGCGGAGCGCGTTCCCGAGCCGGAGCCCGGAGCGGTGTCGGTTCCGGTCTCGTCGGCCTGGCCGAAGTTCGCGAATTGCAGCGCGGTGGCGGGCAGCATCGTGAACTCGCGGCGGTTGAGTCGCTTGGCGACGAAGTGGGTGAGCACTCCGAGCGGGATGACGGTGATCATGCCGAGGATCGTCACCCAGCCGAGGTCTGCGCCGAGCAGCGTGGCGCCGCCGACGATGCCGGGGTGCGGCGGGATGGCGACATGGACGGCGAGCATGATGCCGGCGACGGGCAGCCCGAACTTGACGGGGTTGAGGCCGGCGGCCTTGCTGAACCCGTAGATGATCGGGATGAGGATGATGAAGCCGACGTCGAAGAAGACCGGGATCGCCAGTACGAGCGCGGCTCCGGTGAGGGCGGCGGCGACGCGCTTCGGGCCGAGCAGCGTGGTGAACCGGGTGGCGAGGCTGGAGGCGCCGCCGGAGACCTCGATGAGGCGGCCGAGCATGGCGCCGAGGGCGACGAGGATCGCGACGGTGCCGAGGGTGCCGCCCATGCCCGCGATCATCGTGGCGATGATGCCGAGGCGCGCCGGGGCGTCCTCCGTCTCGGGGATAGTGGCGAGCGGGATGCCGGCGGCCAGGCCGACGAGGATGCTCACGAGCAGCAGGGCGACGAACGCCTGCACCTTGAACTTGATGATGAGCACGAGCAGGAGGACGATGCCTCCCGCCGCGATGCCGAGCAGAATGGGCGTTTCCATGGTGGGTCTCCGTTGACTGTTGAGGTGGATCGTAGCGCCGTGGCGGGGCGGATGCCCCCGGCGCCGGGTGGTGTGAGGAGTGAGGCGGGTTAGAGCGCGGGCTCTGGCGCGATGACCCGGATGATCGCCGAGTCGTCCGCGGCCGCATGGCCGCCAGCCTTGCCGAGCAGGAAGAGCTGTTCGGCGGCGGAGGCGACGGGCGTGGCGAGGCCGGATGCCCTGGCGGCGGCCCCGACGATGCCGAGGTCCTTGACGAAGATGTCCAGGCGGCTGAGCACCTCGGCGCCGTCCTCGCTGTAGGCCTCCAGCATCCGCGGGCCCCGGTTGGCGAGCATGAACGATCCGGCCGCGCCCGACGACAGGGTCGTGAGGGTGTTCTCGACGTCGAGCCCGAGGGCGCCGGCGAGGGCGAGGGCCTCGGCGGCCGCCGCGATGTGCACGCCGCACAGCAGCTGGTTCACCGTCTTGAAGGCCTGGCCGTCGCCGGGCCGGTCGCCGATCACCGTGAGGGTCGAGGCAAGCAGGGTGAGCACGGGGGCCGCCTTCTCCCTGGCCGACGGCTCGGCGCCGACCACGATGAGCAGGTCGCCGGCACCGGCGCGGACCGGTCCGCCGCTGAGGGGCGCGTCGACGAGCTGCACGCCGAGGGTGGCGAGTCGCGCCGCGACGGCGGTGACCTCGTCGATGCCGACGGTGCTCGCCATGATGACGACGGCGCCCTCGGTGAGCACGTCGGCGATGCCGGACTCGCCGAAGAGCACCTCGCGCAGCTGTTCACCGTCGCGCACGGCGAGCAGCACCGCGTCGACTCCCCCGGCGGCACTGCGCGCCGAGTCGTGCGGGGTGATGCCGGCGTCCGCGGCGAGCGCGAGGCGCGCATCCGCGATGTCGAATCCGTGCACGGTGAGCTCGCTCGCGAGCCGGGTGGCCATGGGCAGGCCCATGGCGCCGAGGCCGAGCACGGCGACGGAGTAGGAGGAAGACGTCATTGTGGTTCTCTTTTCGATGATGGTGCGGGTCAGCCGAGGACGAGCTCGGGCTGGGACAGGGTCGCGACGACCGCCGCGAGGGAGTCGTCGGTGCCGACGTTGCCGGCGAACACCACATACGGGATGCCGCGGGCTGGCCCGTCGATCGGTTCCCAGAGCGACACGATCCCGGGGAGCATCGGGCCGCGGACGATCGCCCGGCCAATGCCGAGCCCGTGCGTCGCGACGTCGCTCGAGGTGATCCCACCCTTGGCGATGACGAATCTGGGCGGGCGGGCGGCGAGCACGAGCTGCACGACCCGCACGACAGCGGCGGACACCCGCCGGGAGATGTCGAGGCTGGATGCCGCGTCGCCAGCCATCCGCAGCAGGCGGCTCGTGTGCACGACGACGTCGCCGTCGGCGAGCGCGAGCGCGGCCGTCTCGGCGATCTCGGCCACGTGGGCGTCGGCGGCGGCCGGGTCGAGGATGAGCGCGATGTCGAGCTCGAGGGAGCGGACCGCGGGGCGGACACGGCGCAGGGCGTCGAGCTGGCGGGTCGTGACGCCGACGTGGGAGCCGACGACGATGAGCCCGCCGACGGCATCCGACCCCTCGGGGCCGAAGACGTCCGACGCCGTGAGCGGCTCGCTGACACTCTGGCCGACGCGGGCGCGCACGAAGGGCGGGCCGACCCGGTAGAGGAAGTGCTTGCCTGCCGCCTCGGCGGCGATGAGTCCCAGCGACAGGGCACGCAAGTCGTTCTCGGTGACGATGTCGGCGACGACCGGCGTCTGCCCGGATGCCGCGGCGAGCGCGGCCACGATCGCGTCGGTGCCGGAGCGGATGATGCCGAGGTCGAGCACGATGACGTCGCTCGCGGCGTAGTGTCCGTCGGACTTCTCGCTGACCCAGTCGCTGAGCCGCGAGCTGGCATAGCCGAAGCTCGCGTCTCTCGCGTACTCGGTCTCGGCGACAGGGGTGAGGCCGTGCTCGCCGCGCATGTAGTGGATGCCGCCGATCGTCACCCTCCCCGCCTCGGGGAAGGCGGGCACGATGACGACGCCGTCGACGGCGCGTCCACCGTGGTCGGCGATGGTCTGCGCGATGACGTCAGTCTCGAGCGGGTAGTGCCCGCGCAGGGTCGAGTCGCTTCGGCTGACGAAATTGACGGGAACGCCGGTGCTGGCGGATGCCGCGAGCGCGTTTGTCACGATCTCCCGGTTGCGCAGGGCGGCCGTCTCGGGGCCGAGGCTGCGCGTGTTGGTGAGCACGTAGACGGCGGGGCAGTTCTGGGCGAGCGCCCACTCGAGGTCGGGCGCGGTCCACGTGGTAAGCACCGGGAGTCCGGACACCGACTGGGTGCCGGTCGGGTCGTCGTCGAGCACGACGAGGACGATGGCGGATTCGGCGACGAGCGCCTGCACGGTCGCGGGATCGATGATCACCTCGTGCGGGAATGGGGCCAGTTCGCTCGCCTCGTCAATCATCATTGCTCCTTCGCAGTCTGATGTCTGACATCTTACAGTCGGCGGCGGCGCGCGTGTCAAGTCGCTTCTGGGCACTCGCGGCCTGAGGCGCGCGAACTGCCCAGCCACGCCGGGTTTGCGGGGCTGGCTAGCGGGTGCTCGCGTCGAGCACGTAGTGCTGCAGGTCGTTTGAGGTCTGCACCATGTGGTCGTCCATGGCGAGGCGGGCCCGCTCCGCGTCGCCCGCACGCACAGCATCCAGCACCGCCTCGTGCTTCGCGATCGCGTTCGCCTGGATCTGGCGCACCGCGGAGGTCTGCTCGCGCTTCTCCCGCATCATCTTGGAGAGCGGGTCGAAGAGCACGCCGACGAAGATGTTTCCGGTGGCCTTGAGGATGACGTCGTGGAACGCAATGTCGGCCTCGGCGAACAGGGCGACATCGTCGGTCTCGTGCGCGCCGCGCATCTGGCCGAGGAGGTGCTCGAGCCGGTCGACGTCCCCATCGGTGCGCCGAACCGCGGCCAGCGCCGCGGCACCGGTCTCGAACATGCGCCGCACCTCGACCAGCTGCATCGACGCGACGGCCTGCCCTGCCCCGGACATCGCGGAGCGCAGCACCGGCGCGAGGTCGGTCCACTCGGCGACCGGGTTCACGTAGGTGCCCCGGCCGGGGACGACGCGCACGACATTCTGCGCCTGCAGGGTCTTGAGGGCCTCGCGCACCGTCATCCGGCTCACCTCGTGCGCCTCGCACAGCTCTGCCTCGGTCGGCAGCGACGCGCCGACCGGGATTGTCCCGTCGACGATGTCAGCGAGGAGGTCCTCGGACACGACGCTCGCGAGCGACTTGCGTGCCATGAGCGCACTCCCGGGGTTCGCGGAGGCCGCGTGGCATCCGAGGCCAGTTTAGTTCGCGCCGTCGATAGACTTTCGAACGACGTACCGCACCCACGAGTTCCGCGCCGCGGACCTCAGCACCCCAGAGGAGATGCCATGCCCGTCGCAACCCCAGAGCAGTACGCAGAGATGCTCGACAAGGCCAAGAACAACGGCTTCGCGTACCCCGCGATCAACGTGTCGTCATCCTCGACGATCAACGCCGTGCTCCAGGGCCTGACCGAGGCCGGCTCCGACGGCATCATCCAGGTGACCACCGGCGGCGCCGACTACTTCGCCGGCCAGAGCGTCAAGAACCGCGCATCCGGGGCCCTCGCCTTCGCCGCGTTCGCGACCGAGGTCGCCAAGAACTACCCGGTCACCGTCGCTCTGCACACGGACCACTGCCCGAAGGACGCGCTCGACGGATTCGTGCTGCCGCTCATCGAGGCCTCCGAGGCCGAGGTGCGCGCCGGGCGCAACCCGATCTTCCAGTCGCACATGTGGGACGGCTCGGCCGTGCCGCTCGCCGAGAACCTCGAGATTGCGAAGACGCTGCTGCCGCGCATGAAGGCGATCAACTCGATCCTCGAGGTCGAGATCGGCGTCGTCGGCGGCGAGGAGGACGGCGTCAGCCACGACATCAACGCGAACCTGTACACGACGCTCGACGATGTCATCGCCCTCGTCGACGCGCTCGGCCTCGGCGAGCAGGGGCGTTACATCGCCGCTCTCACCTTCGGCAACGTGCACGGCGTCTACAAGCCCGGCAACGTGAAGCTGCGCCCGGAGCTGCTCGGCGAGATCCAGGCCGGCATCCGGGCCAAGTACGGCACCGATGCGCTGCCGCTCGACCTCGTCTTCCACGGCGGCTCCGGCTCGACCGACGTCGAGATCGCCACGGCCGTCGCGAACGGCGTCGTCAAGATGAACATCGACACCGACACGCAGTACGCGTACAGCCGCTCCATCGCCGACACGGTGCTGAAGAACTACGACGGGTTCCTCAAGATCGACGGCGAGGTCGGCAACAAGAAGGTCTACGACCCGCGCGCGTGGGGCAAGATCGCCGAGAAGGCCATGGCCGCGCGCGTCGTCGACGCGACCCGCCAGCTCGGCTCGGCGGGCCACTCGGGCTCCTAGCCCGGCAATTCGCACGCGGAGGGGCCGGTCTCGGGCAATCGCCCGTGGCCGGCCCCTTCGTCATGCGGTGATGCGGATGGTCGCAACTGGTGGGAGTTCACAACTCCGGCGAAATTGTGACGCGGCGGCATCCCGCGCCCGGAAACCTTGCACTCTGTGGCATGCCGGCAAGAATCACCGGATTTGTGCGCAGCCAATCGCACACTGGCGGCACGACCCGAAACGTCAACCAGCAGCGGATTCGACGTCAGGTGACGCTGGCGACGAACTCGCGGAAGGCCGGATCGTTGATCACGAGCGTGAGGATGAGGGTGACCGTGATGGTCGCCGCGACCGCGCCGCCGACCACCGGGACATAGAACGCGAGACGGCGGGCGCGGAGCAGTTGCACCGTCAGGAACGCCGTGATCGCGTAGAGAACCACGTTGACGACCATGATGGTCGTGCCGACGGTCTCGGCCTGCTCGATTGAGGTGAACTCGCCGATGCGCTGGGCCGCGTAGGCCTGGTTGATGATCGACGGGATGTCGGAGTACTGAACGAACCCGCCGAACACGGTGAGCAGGCCGTAGGCGAGCAGGGCGATGCTGAGCACCAGGTCCCAGCGGCGGCGGGGTCGCTCCGCTGTGAGGACCGGGACGGCCGGCCTTGCGACCGGGGCGGCGGGCGTCACTGCGGCGGGCCGGTCGGCCGGGGTCAGCAGCGGTGAAACCGGTGGGGACGCCTTGGCGATGGCGTCGGCCTGATCCTGCGGGGTCGCGTACTCCCCATACTCGGGTCGCGGGCCCTCCGCGTGCAGCGGCTCGGGCAGCGCCGGCCCCTGTGACTGTTTTGCCTGCTCTGCCTGACTCCCCGGGTCACCCGGCCGCGCCGCGCGGTCCGGCCCGTGCCGATAAAGCGACATCAGCCCTGCCAGTCCAGTCGACGATTGCGGCCGCCGAGGCCACGCGAATCGGGCTCGCCGGCGGCATCCTTGCGCAGCTCCTTGGGGAGCGAGAACATCAGGTCCTCCTCGGCGGTGACGACCTGGCGCACGTCGCCGTAGCCGGCGTCGGCAAGGTCATCGAGCACTTCCTGCACGAGAACCTCGGGGACGGATGCACCGGAGGTCACCCCGACAGTTGCGACGCCATCGAGCCAGGACTGCTGGATCTCGTTCGCGTAGTCCACCCGGTAGGCGGCCTTGGCGCCGTTCTCGAGTGCGACGTCGACGAGGCGCACGGTGTTCGAGCTGTTCGCCGAGCCGA
>Ga0326733_1000541_pt1 | contig 10900 bp, 13 predicted proteins | sample 14_GP2_308_FD_207946 | JGI IMG/M metagenome (GOLD analysis project Ga0326733, IMG submission 207946) | Glacier ice microbial communities from Ngari, Tibet, China - 14_GP2_30.8 | ecosystem: Environmental > Aquatic > Freshwater > Ice > Glacier | place: China: Ngari, Tibet | collected 2018-07-17 | reverse complement strand
GCAACCGCTCCTGACCCCGGGACCCCGAAAAACATTGCCTCGCCCCCCCCAAAGAACACGTCACCCCGGGCTTGACCCGGGGTCCGCCTTCTTGCTTGCAGACCCGCCCTCCCAGACCTTCGCACCTGCAAAAAAACCGCTGTCCTATACGCTTCCAATGTGCGCATGGACTCGTCGATGGGGGCCCAGACAACATATTCGACGGGACAAATGCATGACGGCGCGGCGGCATCGCCACGCCCCTTCAATACAGGCCGCTCAAGGTGCCAGGACATGACCGGTCGATCTTGACGAAGGTCGCACATTGCCCGGTTCCGGCATCAACTTCGAACGCAAAACTGCCGTTCCTGCACGAAATCCGTGATCCGAAGAAGGAAAAGTGGGAGGCTTCTGTTGCCCGGTGCCTCCCGTACCGCTGGAATCCCCTTCTGTTGCCCGGCGGGGTCCAACCGCGCTTTCGTCCTAGTAACTTATGACCGTTAGGCCGTCAGTTACGCGGCAATCGCAAGAGCCTGATTATCGTTGGCACTTGTGTGAACGAGCCTTTGCGGTGGTCTCATACCGATCGGCAACCTGGTCTTTATTGCACCCGTCGATCCTGTTTCGCCCCCATCAGCAACCGCGCTTGCATTTTGCTCGAACCCGCGCGGGCTGGTGGTGGAGGCGCCGGGGTACTGCCCCCCGGGTCCGAAATGCCTATTCCGCCAAATACTCTACCGACATAGCCGTCGGCGTTTGCACGCCGCCGGCCAAATCGAGATAAGCGCTGACGTGGTTTGTTGCAAGGCGATTGACATTTTAATGACGGTCGCGGAACCGTTGGGGAGTGGGCCGCGTTGGAACCCTCCGAGCAAAGAGGCGAACACGCTGTCGCACCGAATTATAAGGGGAATACCAAATGAAGAAGCTTTCTTTCGCTATCGTTGGCGCTGCTGCGCTTGCACTGTCGGCTTGTGGCGGCAAGGGCGACGACGCTCTTGGTGACAATGTCGCCGACAATTATGAAGCTGCTGCCGACAACCTTGAAATGATGGCCGACAACACCGCCAATGGTGCCGAAGCTGCTGTGCTCGAGAATCAGGCAGATGCGCTTGAAGCCGAAGGCGCTCGCAAGGAAGAAGCGATCGACGACGCCGACGCCAATGCCGCGACCGCCAACTCGGCTGCCGTCAACGCGATGTAAGCTGTATCCCCCGCGGCCTTCGGGCTGAGGGGAACTGGAAAGTGCCGGAATCCCGCAACGGGTTCCGGCCCTTTTTCTTTGGCAAGCGCCTCTTACGTAATGGAAATGGAACTCGACCCCCCGATCCCCGCGGCGACCGTGATCGTGATGCGCCATTCCTCCACCGGGACGCCCGACATCCTGATCGTCGAACGCGCCGCCTCGATGACATTTGCCGGGGGCGCGATCGTTTTCCCCGGCGGGCGGGTCGATCCGGGCGACACCGTCTTGGCCGAGGCCCTCGGTCGCCCCTTGGACGCACCCCGGATCACCGCGATCCGCGAGACGATCGAGGAAAGCGCCGTTGCGGTCGGACTTGCCAGCCGGGTCGATCCCGCCTTGGGACGCATCTTGCAAGACGCCCTGCTCGGCGGCGCCGACCTTGGCACGCTGCTGCAAGCGCATGATCTCGAACTCGATCTCGATTCATTGACCCCGTTTGCGCGCTGGATGCCGGCCTTCAAGCATGCCCGTCGGTTCGACACCCTGTTCTTCGTCACCGCCGCCCTCCCCGGGGATTGGGAGCCACATCCCCAGCCCGGCGAATGCCAGTCGGCCGAATGGGCCAGCGCGGCGGCGTTGTTGGAGCGAATCGACGCAGGTGACGATCACGCCATCTTCCCGACCAAGCGCAACCTCGAACGCATCGCCCGCTTTGCTTCCATCGCTGAAGCGCGGGCTGACGCGGCGCGTCATTCGATCGAAACGATCATGCCTTGGGTCGAGCAGCGCGGTGGTGTCGACCACGTCTGCCTTCCCATCGACTGCGGCTATCCGGTAACGAGCGAGCCCCTGACCACCGCGATCCGTGCCTAAGCTCCGCCAGGTCGGCTGCTTGCTCCTGCTCGTCCTGGTCGGGCTTGCGGCATATCTGGCATGGCACGAATATCAGCGGTTGGTCCGTGAAGAACCCGAGCGCTTCCCGTGGACCCCACTCAGTCTGGCAGACCCGATTGGCGACTTCACCGGGCGAAAACTGGCTGCGCTCGGGACCCAGGCTGGCCACTGCGCCGACCTACTCGACGCAATCGGCTCAGCTAATCGTGAGGTCGGCGCACGGCGCAGTAGCGAGGCCGCATGTGGCTTTGATCAAGGAATTGAACTGCGCTCTGCCACTGGCACCGCATTACGCTTCACTCCTGCCAAAGTGATAACCTCCTGCCCCGTCGCCGCCGCTCTGTTTCTGTGGGAGCGGGATGTCATCCAGCCTGCCGCATTGCAGTTATTCGGTGAAAAAATTGTGCGGATAGATCACTTTGGAAGTTACTCGTGCCGCCGTCTCTACGGCCGGTCCGAGGGTGCTTTCAGCGAACATGCCCGCGCCAACGCCCTCGACATCGCCGGCTTTCGGCTTGCGAGCGGTCGCAGGATCACCGTGCTCCGCGACTGGCATGGCACCGGGAAGGACGCCGCATTCCTGCGCCGAGTCCGCGACGGTGCCTGTGACCTTTTCGCGACCGTCTTGTCCCCCGATTATAATGCGGCACATGCAGATCATTTGCATTTTGACCAGGCAGCGCGCGGCGTGGCGGGTTGGCGCGGCTGCCGCTGAGCCGAGTCGAATTCGCCAGCTTCAACGAAAGAGGGCCCCGACTTACGCCGGAGCCCTGTTCGATCGCTCAAATGGCCAGACCAGCTTAGGCGGCTGGGTTGGTCAGATGCTTGGACAGATACTTGTTCATTTCGAACATCGTGCACTTGTCGACGCCGAATACCTTCTTCAGTTTGTCGTCGGCCAGAATTTCCCGCTTATTCTCGGGGTTTTGAAGGTTATTTTTACGGATATGGTCCCACACTTTCGAGACGACTGCGCTACGGGGCAACGGGTCGTTGCCAACAATTGCGCCCAATTCAGCCGAGGGTTGGACCGGGCGAGCAAGGCCCCCGCCTGCTTTGCGCGGTGTAGCAGTCGATGCTTCTTTTGCCATGTGGCTCTCCTGTTGTTTGCCCCCGGGGTAGAGCGCGAATTTCCCCTCTACGCAAGAGGGGACGCAAAGAGCTTTATGAAAGGCGCGCCAAGCCGAACGGAACGACCCGATTAGCGGCGTCATGGCCGATGTCGGCCAGCCCGCCAAAGGCAATGCCTAAGCGCGCGCACCAAGCCCGGACAATGCTCTCCGGATCGCTCCCGAATGATGGATCATTGTCGGGAATATCGGTTATTCGACCCATGCGGATCGACCGGCACTGCCGCACCGCAGCGCTGCCAGTAATGTGGAACAGCATCCGATCGATGCGGTACTCATGCTCGGCGACGTCCTCAATGATCAGGTCAGCGTCGCTGAAGTCGGGCTCGAGCACGGTGCCGAGAAGATTGGACAACACCGTCAGGTTAAACGCCATGGCGCGCGAGTTTGGATCTAGGCCGGGCTCGAGCGCGCTCGGGTCGCGGCGTATCAGCCAATCGAGCGCGCGGTGGATTGCCGCCTCGCCGCCCGGGCGCATGACGTCCTGAACCATCGGCCCATGCGCAACGCTGAGCCCGGCCTTATCGAAAGCAGCCAGAAGGAAGCCGGCGTCGGAATAGCCCAGATAAGTTTTCTCTTGCGCAAATTCGGGCAAGTCGCGGGCCGCTGCTTCGGCGATCCGGTTCGATCCATAGCCGCCTCGGGCGAACCAGATTGCATCGACGCTCGGATCGGCCATCACCTGGCGCAATGCCGCGAGCCGCTCATGGTCCGGTCCGGCGAAATGCCCAGCGCTGGCGAAACATTGGGGATGAACGACGATCTCGGCATCGCCGCGCGCCGAGATTATTGCCTCCACCGCAGCCGCGGCTTCGGGGTGAAGCGCACAACTTGGAGCGACCACGGCGATCTTCATTGGGCAATCTTCATGCCGACAGGATTTGCACAAGCCGCAGTCGCCGCATAGGGCGAACACCTATGAACGAACCACGCAACTATCATTTCTGCGGTATTGGCGGGAGCGGCATGCTCCCTTTGGCCGCGATCGTCCGGGCGGCCGGGGCCCGGGTTACCGGATCGGACCGCGCGCTGGATGCCGGGCGATTGGCCGCCAAATTCGACTATTTGCGCAGCCTTGGCATTCGCTTGTTTGCGCAGGACGGCAGCGGGCTTGGCAATGGCCCCACCCTCGTCACCTCGGCCGCGGTCGAACCCACGATCCCCGACGTCATCCGAGCCGGCGAGCTTGGCCTCACCCACGTCACGCGGCCTCAGTTGTTAGCGCAACTCCTGAACGCCGCCACCACCAGCGTCGCGATCGGCGGAACCAGCGGGAAGTCGACGGTCACGGGAATGATCGGCTGGATACTCCATGCCATGCATCGCCAGCCAACCGTGATGAACGGGGCAGTGATGAAGAACTTCGTTTCTCCCGAAACACCGTTCGCCTCGGCGCTCGTCGGGGATCCCGAATTGTTCGTTGGGGAAGTCGATGAAAGCGATGGGTCGATTGCGCTCTATCACCCAACCGTTGCAGTCCTCGGCAATATCAGCCTCGACCATAAGTCGATGGAAGAATTGCGCGATTTGTTCGGCAGCTTCCTCGCTACGGCCCGCAAGGCTGTTGTCAATCTGGACGATCCCGAGGCTCGGATAATCGCCGATCAAATCGACCCAGCCAAGCTGATCGGGTTCGGGTTTGATGCTTTTGCCGCAACACTCAAGGCGCGCGGTCTCGAACTGACCCCCGACGGGTCGCACTTCACCTTGGAAGTGGATGGCGAACGCCACGAGGTGACGCTTGCCGTCCCGGGACGCCACAACGCCATGAACGCGCTTGCCGCCCTGGGCGCTGTGCACGCGCTCGGCTTGCCGCTCGCCGAAGCGATACCCGCAATTAAGCATTTTGCTGGGCTCAAGCGTCGGCTAGAAACCGTGGGAACTGCCGGCGATGTTACCGTGATCGACGATTTCGGGCACAACCCGGACAAGATCGCGGCGACCCTTGCGACCCTGACCGCGCAGCCCGGGCGCTTGCTGATCATGTTCCAGCCCCACGGTTTTGGGCCGATCGCCAAGATGGGCGACGAGCTTGCGCGCACCTTTGCCACGGGGATGCGCGACGGCGACCAATTGTTTTTTCCCGACCCGGTCTACCAAGGGGGCACGGTCGACCAGTCCCGCGGCTCGGACTGGCTTGCCGAGGCAGTGCGTGCAGCGGGAGGGCTGGCGACGCATTTGCCGCTGCGTAGCACGATCGGGGCGGCCTTGCTCGCCGAAGCGCGTAAGGGCGATCGCATCGCAATTCTTGGCGCGCGAGACGATACGCTCAGCGAATTCGCGGCCGAGTTGCTTGCCGAGCTTGGTGCCAATCCACCCACGGCTTCCTGAGGTGGCGAAACCCGGTTCGGTGATTGGCTGGACGCTTGACCAAGGCGAACGCGCCGCGCTGCTCGAGCAGTTTGTGCCGCGTTATGACAAGGTCGTTGCCCACCACGTCACGCTCGCTACCGAGGCCGAAGGCCGCGACCTTCCAGGGTCGGTTCGGGCTGAAATCGTCGGCCGTGCGGACGACGGCGTCGGTGTCGAGGCGTTGGTGGTGGCGATTGACGGCGTCACCTTGCGTCCCGACGGCTCGACTTTCCATATCACGTGGTCGCTCGGCGAAGGCCGCCGCGCCCGGGAAAGCAACGACGTGATCAGGAATCCCGGCTGGGCAAAGGTCGAACACCCCGTTGCCGCCACCCTCACCCCAGCGAGGATTTGAGTATGCCGAAGCTGTTCCTCGATTGCGACGGCGTCCTCGCCGACTTCGATGCTGGCGCGCGCGACGTGCTTGGGGGGATGACCCCGGCGCAATTTGAAGCGCGACATTCGAAGCGCGAATTCTGGCGGCGGCTGGCATCCGCACCCGACTTTTACAACAGCCTGCCACTTATGCCCGATGCCGCAATCCTATTCGACGCGGTCGCACACTTGCGTCCAACGATCCTAACCGGACTGCCAATTGGCAATTGGGCAGCGCCGCAGAAAGTGGCGTGGGCCGAGCGTCATTTCCCAGGAACGCCGATCATCACCTGCATGGCGCGCGACAAGGTAAGGTACATGCAGTCTGGCGATGTGCTGGTCGACGATCGGGAAGATCATCGTTCCAAGTGGGAGGACGCAGGGGGTATCTTCGTTACCCACAAAAATGCGGAGCGCAGCCTGGCTGCACTCCGCTCGATTTTTCTGTCGATCAAAAGAAACTGATCAGGCTGCGGCGGCGACGTCGACCTTTTCGACCCACTCGGGCCAGAACACCGGTTCCCGGCTCGACCAGCCCGGTGCGGTCGCGGCACTTTCACTGATCGACTGGAGCAATCCGCGCCGCTTTTCGGGATGAAGATGTGGCAAAGCCGATGCTGCGCAGAAAGCCGCCGGCAGCCACGGCCGAACGCCCGCCCCAAGCAAACGCTCGTAGAGGAAACGGAAGGCAGCGAAATTCGAAATGCGCCCTTGCCCCAGATCGAACGCCGATAGCGTCACCAGCATTCCCAGGAACGGCTCGATCATATCAAGCCCGCTATCATCGGGGATTTGCAAACGCAGATGGTCGATCTGCTTGTAGAAGCGCGCCTGAGCAGCAATCGCCGCGGACTCGACATCATCGCGCGCCCAAATCACAATTGGATCGGAACGCGAGAAAGCAACGTCCAATGAGCGGCGGATGTAGCGCTGCGTCGACTTGGGGAAGCCGGCAAATTCCTTCATCTCGCTGATCAGCAGCGCGCCACCGGCAGGCTGAGTGGTTTTCGTGGCCATGATCCCGACTCCTTTTGTTGGGAGGATCCTGCAGCCGCGTTGGTTTCCAAACGCTTAACCTTTGAACCACCCCCCATTCATATGAATCAGAGCGGCGTCACATCGGCAACATAAAAGCACACCACCGCCGACACTTTCTGCCGGCTGTGTTTATTTAGGCACGTTTATGGAGCGGCTTATGGCCGATCGCTTATTTTTCGTCGGGAAACCCTGACGAGGGCGCGGGTTCGCTTCCGCCGGGGGAGGTGACTGCAACCGGATCGGAGGCATCCATCGACTCGTCACTTCCGACATCGACCTTAGCGTCATCATCGTCAGGATTTTTTTTCAATTTGAGCTCGAGTTCTCGTTCGGGTGCCCGCTGCTGGGTCGCTTCACGCGGTGCGACCTGATCAGGCGTGTTGTCATCAGGCTTGCTGCCGCCAGGCCGGACACCGTCCTGCTGTTGATCGTTGTTCATATGCTCTCCCCTTACCAAAGCCTGCAACGAGCGCGTCTTGGGCTTCGTTCCGATGCGGCAGCGACAATCTGTTCGACCTGCGGGGTGCCACCTTCTACCAAGTGCTCCAGCCACAATTGCGCTCTGCCGACGCCTGGCCCACAGATGCAGTCGATGAAACACGTCACATTGCTGCCCAATGGCGACCGGATGATTTGGCGAGCGCGCTTCATCGACTGGCCGCTTGCGCTCCGTTCGATCGCCGGTTTCTGGGTTTTCTACCTGGCCACGATAGTGCTTCGTGCCTTGCTGGGCCCCGAAGCGGCCTCGGCCATGATGTCTCGTGCCGTCAACGCGTTGGTGGGCGTGGCACTGACGGTCCTGATCTATCTCGCGCTTGCCGTTTTTGCTCGCGGCGGTTCGGTGCGGCGAATGGCGGTCGTCGCCGCCATCACCGCATTGCCCTGCGCCGCTTTATTATCCTTCGCGTCGCTGCGAGTGGCCGCGGCTCATATCAAGACAAGCCTCCCATCGAGTATCACCACCCAGGAGGGCGTGGCCATCGTCCAGCACGGCAGCAACGTTCGCATCGTCCAGGGAAATGGCGATGCGCTGGAGGTCAATTTGCCGCCAATCGAGCAGATCATGGCGGCCAAGATGCCGCGCCTGCTCGCTGACGCCACCGTCACCTGGTATTTCCTGTTCGCGGCGTGGAGCGCGATATTCATCGGCCTGACCCAGCAACAGCACGCCCGCCTTACCGAGCGGCGCCTGGCAGAAGCCGAAACCGCGGCGCATGCCGCCCAGGTCCGCGCGCTGCGCTATCAGGTCAACCCGCATTTCCTGTTCAACACCCTCAACAGCATCAGTGCACTGGTCATGAGCGGTCGCGCTGATCGTGCCGAGGAAATGCTGATGGCCTTGTCGACATTCTTCCGAACGAGCCTGTCGCTCGACCCCTCCGCCGATGTTACGCTTGCTCAGGAAATTGACCTTCAGCGCCTTTATCTTGATATCGAAAAGATCCGCTTTCCCGGACGACTGCGGTTCGAGATCGACGTACCCGAGGACCTCGCGGTCATCACCATTCCCGCATTGATCCTCCAGCCGCTGGTCGAAAATGCGATCAAATATGGCGTTTCGGCAACGCGCGATCCGATATTGTTGACGATCGTGGCACGACGTCTCGATGACGGACGCGCGCAGATCGACGTCATCAATCGGCTTGCCGAGGGGGGGCCGACCGTCCCCGCGGCGCGGGCCGCCCACGTTGGTACAGGGGTTGGCCTGGCCAATGTGTGCGACCGCTTGGAAGCGCATTATGGCGAGCGCGCCGATTGCCGCTTCGGCCCGATTCCTGGGGGTTATCAGGTGTCCATCATATTGCCGATCGAAGGCGTTCCGCATGGTTGAGCCGATTCGCGTCCTTATCGCGGACGACGAGCCTCTCGCCAGCGACCGCCTTCGCTTGTTGCTTGCACGAGTAGCCGGAGTAGCGACGGTAGGCACCGCGATCGATGGCACAGAGGCGATCGCGCTGGCAGAGCAGCTTACGCCCGACGTCGTGATGCTCGACATTGCCATGCCCGGACTCGACGGGATCGAAGTCGCACGAGCTTTGTCGCGCCTTGCAGCGTCGCCCGCGATCATCTTCGTGACCGCTTATGACCAGTTTGCCGTCGCCGCATTCGAAGTCGCCGCGGTCGATTATCTCATGAAACCGGTTGATCGGTTGCGCCTTGACCGAGCCCTCGAGCGGGCGCGTGCATTCCTCGCGCAGCGCGGTCTCGCTTCCGTCCCCGCGACCGACGAACCACGCTTTCTCGACGAGTTCTGGGCATCGGACCTGAGCGGGCTGGTGCGGATCGCCGCGCGCGACATCGATCGCGTATCCGCCGAGCGCGACTATATGCGGCTTCACGTCGCCAATCGCAGCTGGCTGATCCATCACTCGATGGCAGCACTCGAAGATGGGCTCGACCCCGCACTCTTCGTCCGCCTCCACCGTTCGGCGATCGTTCGCCGCGACACGATTGTCGGCTTTACGCGCAATCCGTCGGGCCGTTGGATCGCGCGTCTGTCCGATGGCAGCGAGCAACCTGTCGGCCGCTTTTACGCCGATCAGGTCAGGCAGATTGCCGGGCGTTGATTTCCGGCACTTCGTCCCGCGCGCTGCGTGCCACGGCCCCGGTCACTGCAACGTCCATCGTCACATTACTTAGCGTGCGGAAGATGTCGGGGATGACTTCAACCGCGATGAGCAGGGCGAGTGGTTCGATCGGCAGCCCCATGACGAGCGCAATCGGCGCGATGGACGTTACGAACGACAAGGCGCCGGGCAGGCTAACCGCCCAATAGCTCGCCACCGACGCTACCGCCACGCCGGCGGCGATGTTCCACCAGGTCAGTTCAATCTGCATCCAGTAAGCGACATAAATCGCGACCGCTATATTCACCGCCGGGCCCGAGGCGCGGAACAGCGCGACTGCAAGCGGCAGGCTGACATCCCGGTTGCGTTCCGGAACGCCGAGATCCTTGGCCGCCGTCAACATGGCCGGAAGGCTGGCGAGGCTCGACTGGGTCGAAATCGCCACCGTCAGCGACGGGATCATTGCCCGCAGGAACTGGCTTGGTGACCAACCGGCCGCGACCCAGGCAACGATGAGGCCCGCGAACATGACAAGAATGCCGATTGTCGACGCCAGCAGGACATAATGGAATATTGCTCCGAATGCGTCTGCTCCTGCCCCAGCGCCAACGGCGAAGGCCAGCCCGAAGACGCCAATCGGGGCAAGCCGCAGCACCCAGCCGATCAGCACCATCATGGCTTTTTCGATTGCCTGGAAGAAACTCGCGATCGTGCGCTGCTGGCCTTGTTCGATCCGGGTCACGGCAAACCCGAACAGAGCGGTGAACACCACCATCGGCAAAATCTTGTCATTGGCCGCGGCGGCGATCGGGTTGGTCGGGATGACGCCCTTGATGAAGTCTTCGAGCGTCGGCACCGAGGCACTTGCGGCGTTCGAATCGACTCCTGCCAGTCCAGAGCGAAGCGCGGCGGCCGCCTCGGCGGGCAGCGGAAACAGGTTGAGCAACGTTAGCATCATCAGCGCACCGAAGATGGCGGAGCCGGTCAGGACTGCGACGAACCAGGCAAAGGATCGTCCGGCAACCCCCCCGGCGCGTGCCGCATCGGCCCCGCCCACGATCCCGGTAATCAGCAAGGCGATGATCAACGGGATCACCGTCATCTTGAGCGCGTCGAGCCAAAGCCCGCCGATCGTCGCGGCGACACGCACCGCCGGATCACGCATATTGTCGTCGGCCGTTGCTATCAACGCGCCAAGCAGAAGCCCGATGAACAATGCCGCCAATACATACCATGACGATCGATCGCGTCGGCGCGAGGCGGGTCGGGTATCGTTTAAGGAAGATTCAGCGTCGGCAGCGTCCATCGTCGACAGTTTCCTTCGGGGGTCGATTGGCAAGCGACGCTAGCCCCGCCAACGGGCCGATGCCAGCGGGAAC
>Ga0326733_1000540_pt1 | contig 10903 bp, 8 predicted proteins | sample 14_GP2_308_FD_207946 | JGI IMG/M metagenome (GOLD analysis project Ga0326733, IMG submission 207946) | Glacier ice microbial communities from Ngari, Tibet, China - 14_GP2_30.8 | ecosystem: Environmental > Aquatic > Freshwater > Ice > Glacier | place: China: Ngari, Tibet | collected 2018-07-17 | reverse complement strand
ATGGATCGCCGCGATGCGACCTTAGTGCCGCATTCCGCGTTTCAGTTCGTAGCGTTGACCACCGAAACCTTCGAAAACGCCAGCGATTGCCGGATGGTTTACCGGACCATGTTCGGTGTCTGAAAGCAAATTTTGCTGACTGACATACGCTATGTAGCTGTTATCGGCATTTTCCGCGAAGAGATGATAAAATGGCTGGTCTTTCGCGGGACGAACGCTTTCCGGGATAGATTCATACCATTCATCGCTATTGGCAAAAACGGGGTCGACATCAAAAATCACACCGCGAAAATCGAAGATGCGGTGACGAACGACATCGCCAATCGTGAAGGCAGCTTCCGATATGTCAGCGGGCATGGGAGATTCGTTCATGGTCGTAATATCGGGTCTAATGCCGCGCAAATCAACCTTGCGCTTGGCAAAGCAAAAAACTTCGGTTATTGGCCCCGCTCTGTCATCGGGGCACGCCGGTTTTCCGGCACTGACCAGCCCTTGTGACATGCGGAGAGATGGCTGAGTGGTCGAAAGCACCGCACTCGAAATGCGGCGTGCCGGTGACGGTACCTAGGGTTCGAATCCCTATCTCTCCGCCAATTTCACCATAATTTGTCGCGATTGTGTTGGTATTGCGCATTGGATTTCGCTAGCGGAGTGCAAATCTTTAATTTTGGATACCCGGATGCAAAAGCGATTCAGTGTTATTTTCCTTTCGGTGATGTTGGCGTCATGCGGAAGTTCGCAACTGGGCGGCACTGGGGTGGCGTCCGACGTTTCTATAGTCAAGGAGGGCGTGCTACCCGAGCCGCTGCGTGTTGATCTATTCGAGCAAAATCGTCCTTATTTGATCGGTCCATTCGATAAGTTGGTGATTGACGTATTCGGAATTGAGGAACTGAGCACCAAAGAAGTTCAGACCGATGCTGGCGGTCGTATTTCCTTTCCACTCGCTGGAATCATGGAAGCCGCAGGTAAAACGCCAAGCGAACTCGAAGTCGAAATCGAAGACCGGCTGCGCGGCCAATATGTTCGTGATCCACAGGTGACCGTGAACTTAAAGGAAACCGTCAGCCAGGTTATTACGGTGGATGGACAGGTTAAGGAACCAGGCCTTTATCCCGTCATCGGAAAAATGACGCTCATGCGCGCGGTTGCAACCGCGAAGGGTACTGCGGAATTTGCAAAACTGGATGACGTGGTCATCTTTCGGACCGTGAACGGTCAGAAACTTGCAGCTCTTTACAACCTTAAGGCAATCCGAAGGGGCGTTTACAATGACCCCGAAGTATTTGCCAATGACGTCGTGGTGGTTGGCGATTCCACTGCTCGAAGGTTGTTCAAAGACGCATTGCAGCTAGTTCCATTGTTAACGACACCTCTCGTGGTGGCACTACAAAACTAAAATGCGGAAGTGCCAGCGAAAAATGGCATAATTTCCAGTTTTATTGTTGCAGATCAACGGATTAGCGAATGGCTAGAGCAACGCCATGTCGTTTTTCCACTTTTGGCGTTGTTTTTCCACAATTTATGCTATGCACGTCTCTTGGTTGGGGTGACCAAACACTGATTTTCCATCGGGGGACTTATGGCATTCCAATCACGCGTCGCTATTGACGCTTTATTATTTCCTGGGGTTGCCGACCAAGAATGCGTGCTCGGTATTCCGATAGACGACCGCAATTATCGTGAAATTTTGGTTAGGCATGACCGGCAGGACAAAGTCTTCTGGTGTTTCATGAACCAGACTGGTCGGCCGAGCTATACTTATAGCCTGGGGGCGGAAATCCAGCAGGTTCAAGATTGGATTGGCAACAATTACGCAATGCCAGCCAGTGGGGGGCCGGATGATCTGCGGTATTTTGTGTGTGGGTCGAAAACTCCCGGGATTTACAATCTCGGTGGTGATTTGCGCCATTTTGCCGAGTGCATCCGCTCGCGAGATCTTGCGGCAATGCGCAAATATGCCGAGACCTGCGTTCGCATGCAGCATGCTAATGCGAACGGGTTTGGCGCGCCGATTATCACGATGGCATTGGTTCAGGGTGACGCACTTGGCGGCGGTTTCGAACATGCGCTGGCGTTCGATATTCTGGTGGCCGAACGCAGCGCGCGGTTGGGGCTACCTGAAATTATTTTCAACCTGTTTCCCGGAATGGGGGCGTATAGCTTCCTTATTCGGCGCGTGGGCCGCAAAGTTGCCGAAAATTTCATTCTCGAAGGTAAAATCCATACCGCCGAAGAACTTTATAACTTGGGCATTGTCGACATCCTCGTCGATGACGGGGAAGGCGAAGCGGCTATCGTCGATTACTGTCAACGTAACCAGAAACGGTTTGCCGCCGAACGCGCTGTGTATTTGTCGCGTCGCGTTACGACGCCAGTCGAACTTGAAGAGTTACTACGGATTACGAACATATGGGCAGAAACGGCAATGACGCTGACCGATGCTGATGTCAGAAAAATGGAACGTCTCGCTGATGCACAGGAGCGGCGCATCCAGCGGAGCCTGAAACTGGTGAGCATTTAAAGCCGGATGGAGCCAACGTTGGAAAATTGATTTGGGTTCTGCGCTCGAAGTGCGTCGACTGCCCGGGCAATTTCGCTCTCTATTTTGTCCAGATATGCATGGCGGTGCTCGGCAAAATCAGCTTCGGTAATTTTTTCGAATTTACCGCACAAGGCAGCGAGATATTTCGCACCCATGTTGTTAGCCGAGCTTTTAATGGCGTGAGCACAAAAGCGAAATTCGCGCACATCACCTTGCTCAATTGCGAGGCGCAATGGCTTTTCGATCTGAGTTACATCTTCGAAGAATCCTTCGATCATGCTCGCAACAAAATTAACATCTCCTATTGAGAGTAGGTAATCGATCTGTGTCTTATCGATGGCGCTCGATAAATCCGATTTGCCCCCGTTAAGCGGCACGACAACATTGAGTGGGTCGACTGGGAGATCGACGCCACCGTGGTCGGCCACGGCAGTTTCGTTGCAATATTGGTCAATCGTAGCCAGCAGCAGTTTGGCATCGACTGGTTTTGTCAGCCGCAAGTCCATACCGGCATTTTTGCATCGGTATTCGGTTTCTGAGGTAGCGTCGGCAGTCACCCCAATAATCGGGATATGCTGACGACCGCCCTCGATTTGTCGCCACATCGCGCATGCGTCGATGCCGTTTAGCCGCGGCATATTTACATCTAGCAGCAATATATCGAATGCGGACCCTTCAAGCGCTTCGATCGCTTCGTCGCCGTCGGTCACCAATGTCACTTCATGTCCGGCGGCTTCAAGTATTGCCGCCAATACATTACGATTAGTCCGGTTATCGTCGGCCACCAGCACTTTACGGGGACTGCACCGGAGCGTTGTTTGTGCGTCGTCAATATTCGGTACACGCAACTTATGGGCGAACGAGCAACCTATCCGGATTGCGCTCCGCAATTGATCGAAGCTTGGACTTGGTGGCAATATCGAAGCGAATGCAGCACGGATTCGAACATCTTCTACATCAACAGCCCCAACTCCGCTTATCAATACGGGAGCCACTTCGGCATCTGAAAACTGTGTCCAAATCCTGTCGTCGGGCTCAATTCCGATCACGAGTGTTTCATCCACCAACGCGACGTTAAACTCGGCTAAATCAATGTCCAGCATCGCCTTTGCCATTTCGCCTGCAGTTCGGCACATTATTTGCCGAACGACGACATGCTCAAGCGATTGAGCGCTAACTAGAATGTCGGGTGCTACATCGCCAAAAGAGATAATATTGACTGCGAGTTCTGAAAGCGGCTGTGGGGCAATATGCTCACCTAATTCGATATCGACCGGGACCTCGATTCGGAAGCTGCTTCCTCTGCCAATTTCGCTTGCTACACTGATTGTTCCGTTGACTTGCTCTACCAGTTGTTTGCAGATTGCAAGACCGAGTCCGGTTCCCCCGAAACGATCAAGAACGGTTTCATCTGCCTGCTGGAATGGCTGAAAAATCAAACTGGTTGAATTCGCTGCAATACCAATACCGGTGTCGCTGACAGAAAACCAGATACTTTGCCCGCCGCTGTGGCCGACTATTCCGCTGGCAAGCGTAATACTACCAGCCTCGGTGAATTTGATGGCGTTACCCGTGAGGTTTAACAGGATGTTGCGCAACACTTCGCTGGGTCCGTTGATTAGCGCATCGCACATAGGCTCTGCCTGCAACTGCAGAATAAGTGACTTTTCTTCGGCGCGAACCGCCATGATGGCACGGATATCTGAGAGCAAGTCGGTTGGCCGGAACATTGTTTTTTTAATCTGCGCCGAACCAGTTCCTGTTTTGGCAACTTCGATCAGTTGCTCGATCAGATGGAGGAGATGCTCACCCGCCAGTACGCTGGCTTCGATCATTTCTTTTTGATTACGGGGCATGTCCGTTTGACGCAGATGATTGCCATATCCGATAATTGCGTTGAGCGGCGTTCGTAACTCGTGACTGACGCTTGCCAGAAAATAGCTCTTCGCCCTGCTCGCAATTTCGGCCTGTTCTTTCGCATGTGAAATTTTGCGAATAAGTGTCGAGCAATAAGCCGGGATGATAAACAACGCCCCTGTCAGGCTATAGCCGAGTATCTGATTATTATGCCAATAGTCGGTCACTGCTACGACAATGCCGAAGGCTACCGTCGACAATGCGGACGCTACAAACAACCATTTAAGACCAAACCGAAATCCGTTGCCAAGTATCATCCAAAGAAGGATTGGATAGAATATCGACATATATTCTGGCTCGCGAAGCATGACCACGAACGCCATCAGAACATCGAGTATTATCGCAGCAAACCAGCGTTCTTCGGCACGCCATATCTCGAACTTTTGCATTCCGTATAACGCGGCGTTGCACGACAGATAAATAACGAATGCGCCGATAATCAGCGAATCGAATGCAAGGAAATAGCAGCTTATTCCCGCAGGAAACCCCATGAGTAGCCGATTTCGGATTATCTCCTGCTCGGGCGATAGATTGGCCCGTAAATTCTTCAGCGGGAATTTCACCGGGTGCTCGTCTCAAAACGAGCAGGTTCGCCGTCAAAGAGCTGACCTAATTGATCTACCGACATCGGACGTCCGATATAATATCCCTGGACCTCGTCGCATCCCGAAGCACGCAGCAACGATAATTGCGCTTCGGTTTCGACCCCTTCGGCAACCACACGCATGTTCAAAGCATGGGCAAGATGTGCAATAGTGGAAATAATCGCTCGGTCGGCCGCCGATCGTTCGATGCGGGAAACAAACGTCTGATCGATCTTTAGCCGCGTTGCCGGAAGATCGCGCAGATATTGTAACGAAGAATAGCCAGTACCAAAATCGTCAATCGATATGCCAACCCCGTTAGCGCGAAGTGCCGCCAGTTGGTCATGCACATCTTTGCTGTGCTCCAGAAGGAGCTCTTCGGTAATCTCAATCGCGAATTGCTCCGGTTCGATCCCGTGCTTTGCAATACTGTCGAGGATCTGCGCCGATATCGCCGAATATTGGAACTGCTTGGGAGATACGTTAACCGCGACATGCGGCAAGCTGATCCCGCGAGCCTTGAATTCCGCGATTTGTTGGCATGCGGCCTCGATCACCCAGTTGCCGATGCGACCGATCAGGCCTGAATCGTTTGCGACGCGGATGAAATCGGCGGGCACGAGGCGACCGCGCACGGGGTGCTGCCATCTTACCAATGCTTCCAAGCCAATATAGTTGCCGCTGGCAATGTCGACTATCGGCTGATATTCAAGAAACAGCTGTTCGAGGTTAAGCGCCTCACGCAGGTCGCTTTCGACGTTCGCGTTTAGTTGGGCAACCAAATTCAGCCGCGGCGTAAAGAAGCAAAAGCAATTCCGTCCAGCGGCCTTGGCTTCATACATCGCAAGATCAGCGAGGCGCAGCAATTCGTCCGCCGAAGTACCGTCATCGGGAATACTAGCGACGCCTATGCTGGCACCGATTAATTGCTCCACTCCACCGATGGAATATGGCTCGCCAATTTTCGCCAGCAAGTGAGTACACAGCGACTGCACGTCGGTGCCAGTTTCCAAACGCTCAAGAATGACGGCAAATTCGTCACCGCCAATTCGCGCCGCAAAATTGTCGACTCCAATTGCGTTACTTATCCGTTCCGCCACTTGGCGAAGCAACACATCCCCCGTTTGGTGACCTCTGGTGTCGTTGATGACTTTGAACCGGTCAAGGTCGAGCAACAGCAATGCAGCGCCTCTGCCGGTGGCGATGCTGTTATCTATGGCCAGCCGCATGCGCTCGGCCAGCAACGTCCTGTTTGGCAATCCGGTGAGCATATCGTGGAGTGCCAAATGGGTTCGATGCTCTTCAGCGAATTTGCGCGCTGTAACATCCAGCCCTGTGGTTAGGACACCGATTATTTGGTTGTCCTTGTTGAGTAACGGTGATTTGTTGCAGTGGAAAATGAGCTCGATTCCTTCGCTCACGAATTTCTCTTCGTAGTTGGGGATCGTAATGCCTGTTTCGAGGATGACATTATTTCGGCGTAGCTCGCGGTCGGCAAGCTCGCGATCGAACAGCTCGAACACCGAACGCCCGACGAGTTCATCGGGCTCTTGTCCGAATAGTGCCGCCTGGTACGAATTTAAAAACAGGTATTTTCCGTCCCGGTCGGTGGCGTTGATCAAAATCGGCGTCGTATCGATAATCTGCTCAAGCATCGACTTGCCGTCGGGCGCATCGACTTCCACATCACCCGGACTTGCAGCCGCTGCTGCCGAAAGCGCTTGTTTGAGTTCGAGTTGTTTATAATGCTGGCCCAGCAGCAACAGTGCGCGGTCCCGAAATTCGATATGCGACACAGGGCTTTGTAGAAAGTCAGTAGCGCCGGCATCGAGCGCGCTGATCCGGCATTCGCGATCCTGTCGTGCAGTGATAATAATCGCTGGAATGTGAGAGCCCGTAGAACGGGCACGAACTTTGCTGATGAATTCAGCGCCATTCATTTCGGGCATGCGGTAATCAACGATGAGGAGGTCGGCGGGTTCAGTTTGTAGCCAATCCAACGCTTCCACCGCGCTGTGGAAACATTTGGCGGAAAATTCCGGACCCATCATTGCCACATACTGCGCGTAAACCCGCAAATTTGTGGAGCGATCGTCTACAATGACTATGCGCGCATGCATAAGGTGGCGATACGGATAGAACATCAAGGAATGGTTAAGGATAAATCGAGCGTTTTCGGCGTTGGCCGGACATGGTTAATACGCGGAGACCAGCGGTTGCCAGAATCGCGTTACGCTTCTAACTTTGCTGACGATGGCAAACGAACTGCATTATGAAGAACAATATCTATCGCTGATGCGGCGGATATGGACCGAAGGCACGGTCCAGCGCGACCGGACGGGCATCGGTACAAAGGCGTTGTTTGGCGCAACGATGCGATTTTCGCTGGCCGATGACGCCATTCCGCTTTTGACGACTAAGCGCGTGTTCTGGAAGACTGCGGCACGCGAGATGCTATGGTTCCTCACTGGTGAAACCAATATCCGCCCGTTGTTGCAACAAAATGTGCGGATTTGGACTGATTGGCCATTGGATCGGTATCGTCGTGAAACCGGCGATGATATAACGCAGGCCGATTTCGAGGCCCGGATAATTGATGAATCCGAATTTGCGCTCCAATGGGGCGACCTTGGGCCAGTGTACGGCGCGCAGTGGGTAAATTGGCCCCGGTACCTGCCAGTTGGTGAGGGGCTTTACCAGCGCGCTGATAAGGGCATTGACCAGGTAAGTCTGCTGGTGGAGCGTTTGAAAAACAATCCAGGGTCACGGCGGCATATTATTGAGGGCTGGAATGTCGCGGAACTTGAGCAAATGGCCCTACCGCCTTGCCACAAAACCTATCAATTTCACGTCGCCGACGGAGTATTGAGCTGCATATTGTCCCAGCGGTCGTGCGATCTTGGCCTGGGTTTTGCGTTCAATGCATTTTCGGCAGCGTTGCTGACCCGTATGCTTGCTCAAGTTTGCGGTTACCGGGCTGGTGAATTGATCTGGCAGGGCGGCGATGTCCATTTATATCTCAACCATGCCGATCTGGTCGAGGCACAGTTGGCGCGGACCCCCTCGGGCGCGCCAAAGTTGAAGCTGCTTCGCACGCCTGACAGTATTTTCGACTTCAATATCGAAGATTTCGAGGTGCTCGATTATGCGCCACAAGGACATATCTCTGCGCCTGTGGCAGTGTAAGGATTACATAGGTCAATGATATTGACCTAAACCAGCTCTTGAAATAATATAACAATCGCAGACAATAAAACCCGTGAGTCGCTGGTGGCTTATGAGGAGCGAGGAAAGCAGTATGGCGCAGCGCCCCAAGGACAATCTTGCGCCATTAAAGCTGCACGTTCCCGAGCCAAAATTCCGACCCGGCGACAAGGCCGATTTCAGCGATATTGTTGTTCCCGAAGTCGATGCGTTGCCACGTCCCGACGAGGCCGTTAAGCCCGCTGACATCCATCCTCTGGCGTACGGGTTAGTCCGCGTTCTGGACGATGACAACCAAGCAAAGGGCAGCTGGAATCCGGGGCTGGATGCTGACCGGCTGCGACTGATGTTGCGCAAGATGCTCACCTTGCGTGCATTCGACGACCGCATGTTCCGAGCGCAGCGGCAGGGCAAGACCAGTTTTTATATGAAGTCTTTCGGCGAAGAGGCGACCTCGGTGGCGACTACGATGGCGCTTCACTCCGATGACATGTGTTTCCCCAGCTATCGCCAGCAAGGCATTCTGATTACACGGGACTATCCGCTAATCGAGATGATGAACCAGATATATTCGAACCGTGGCGACAAGCTCAAAGGTCGGCAACTGCCTATCATGTATTCGGCCAAGGATTACGGTTTTTTCAGCGTCTCGGGTAACCTGACCACGCAATATCCGCAAGCCGTGGGCTGGGCGATGGCGTCGGCCTCGCGTGGCGATACGCGGATATCGGCGGTGTGGTGTGGCGACGGATCGACGGCGGAAGGTGACTTTCACAGTGCGCTAACATTTGCCGCTGTCTATAACGCGCCGGTTATCTTTCAAGTCGTTAATAATCAATGGGCTATATCGTCTTTCTCAGGATTTGCCGGAAGTGAAAGAACGACTTTTGCCGCACGCGGCATCGGTTACGGGATTGCCGGATTGCGTGTGGATGGCAATGATGTGCTGGCCGTTTACGCGGCGATGGAGTGGGCGGCTAACCGGGCGCGAACCAACAACGGGCCAACATTGATCGAATATTTCACCTATCGCGGGGAAGGGCATTCAACATCGGACGATCCCAATGCTTATCGTCCCGCGGAAGAATATGCCGAATGGCCGCTGGGCGATCCGGTCGACCGACTGAAAGCGCATCTGATTGCGCTCGGTGAGTGGGACGACGAGCGGCATATCGAGCTCGCCACCGAGTTGTTAGATGAGGTAAAGGCAATCCAAAAAGAGGCCGAGAAGAACGGCATATTGGGCCATGGGCTTCACCATTCGTTCGAAACTATGTTCGAGGATGTTTTCGAAGAAATGCCGTGGCATCTGAAGGAACAATGCGAACAAGTGCTTGAGGAACAGCGCGACAAATTTGGTTCCGAGTGGAAGGCCCAGTGATGACCGAAAGCGCGATGGCCGAAGGCGCGACCAAAACGATGAATATGATCGAAGCGATCAATAGCGCGATGGACGTCATGCTGACTCGCGATTCTGGCGTCGTGGTGCTTGGTGAGGATGTCGGCTATTTCGGCGGTGTTTTTCGCGCGACTGCTGGCTTGCAGAAAAAGCACGGCAAAACCCGGGTTTTCGATACGCCGATTACCGAATGCGGGATCATAGGTGTTGGTGTTGGTATGGCGGCTTACGGTTTGCGACCCGTTCCGGAAATCCAGTTTGCCGATTACATTTATCCCGGCCTCGACCAACTGGTCAGCGAGGCGGCGCGGATGCGGTACCGGTCGGCGGGGGACTTTATTTGCCCGATGACGGTGCGTTCACCGTTTGGTGGCGGCATTTTCGGCGGACAGACTCACAGCCAAAGCCCCGAGAGCCTGTTCACGCACATATGCGGCATCAAGACGGTGATACCGGCGACGCCTTATGACGCCAAAGGCCTGCTGATCGCGGCAATCGAGGATAATGACCCGGTCATTTTCTTCGAACCCAAGCGTATCTATAACGGGCCATTCACCGGCTATTATGACCGCCCGGTGGAGCCTTGGTCGAAGCATGAAGGCAGTGCTGTCCCGGAAGATTATTACCGCATCGAACTCGGCAAAGCTGCAACTATCCGCGAAGGGCAGGCGGTTACCGTATTATGTTACGGCACGATGGTGCATGTGGTGAAGGCGGTGGTTGCCGATCTCGGCATCGACGCGGAAATTATCGACTTGCGCTGTCTGCTGCCGCTCGATGTCGAAGCAATCGAAGCATCGGTGAAGAAAACCGGCCGCTGTATGGTCGTCCACGAAGCGACGCGGACCAGCGGCTTTGGAGCTGAACTGGCCGCGCTGGTTCAGGAACGCTGCTTCTATCATCTCGAAGCGCCAGTCATACGGGTCACCGGTTTCGACACGCCGTATCCGCACAGCTTGGAATGGGCCTATTTCCCAGGGCCGATCCGCATTGCGCGTGCGTTTGACAAGATTATGAAGGATTGAGCTGATGGCAACATTCACTTTCAACCTGCCCGATATCGGCGAAGGTATTGCCGAGGCCGAGATAGTTGCGTGGCACGTGAAGGTCGGCGACACGATTTCGGAAGACCAGCCGATTGCCGATATGATGACTGACAAGGCGACGGTTGAAATGGAAAGCCCGGTCTCGGGTGTCGTGACCAAGGTGGCGGGGGAAGCTGGCGATGTGATTGCCATCGGGTCGATGCTGGTC
>Ga0326733_1000539_pt1 | contig 10942 bp, 8 predicted proteins | sample 14_GP2_308_FD_207946 | JGI IMG/M metagenome (GOLD analysis project Ga0326733, IMG submission 207946) | Glacier ice microbial communities from Ngari, Tibet, China - 14_GP2_30.8 | ecosystem: Environmental > Aquatic > Freshwater > Ice > Glacier | place: China: Ngari, Tibet | collected 2018-07-17 | reverse complement strand
ATTAGAAAGCGCATTTACATCAATGACTGAAGCTCTTTACAATTTGTATCCAGAACTCGAACCGTTTAACAAAAACTGGCTTAATGTGGGCCAGATACATCAAATTTACTTTGAAGAATGTGGCAATCCGACTGGCAGGCCCGTGGTTTTTTTGCATGGTGGCCCAGGTAGTGGTTGCAATCCCACGCAACGACGTTTTTTTGATCCAGCGCATTACCGTATTATTTTGCTGGACCAGCGTGGCTGCGGCCGCAGCAAGCCGCAAGGTGAAGTGGCGCAAAATACCACCGATGCTTTGGTGGATGATATTGAAGCGCTGAGAGTGCATTTGAATATTGAAAAGTGGCATGTGTTTGGCGGATCTTGGGGCAGCACCTTGGCGATTGCTTATGCTGTTAAGCACGCTGCGCGGGTAATATCGCTCACATTGCGCGGGATTTTTCTAAGCCGCCCAGCCGAATTGAAATGGTTTTTGGGTGATGTGCAACATTTTTTCCCAGAAGTTTGGCATAAGCTTGTTCAATATTTACCAGCCAACCAACAAAATGACGTATTAAATGCTTATGCGGCACTGATTTTTAATGACGATATACGTATTAGTGGTGAAGCATCTGTGCAATGGAATGCGTTTGAGAATGCGATTATGCGTCTTAAGCCGCTGGATAACAGCACAAAATCAGAGCCAATTGAGCCTAAAACTAAATCGCCTGAAGAGCTAAATAATGAGCGCATTACTGAAGTAGCGCGCGCGCGCGTGCAAATCCATTATATTTTGAATCAATGTTTTGTGGATGGCGAAGCGTTATTAAAGCAAGCGGCAAGCTTAGCAAATATACCAACCATAATTGTGCAAGGGCGCTATGATATGGTGTGCCCACCGCAAACGGCTTGGGCCTTGCATCAAGCAATGCCGCATGCGCAATTTACCATGGTGGTCGATGCGGGACATTCGGCCATGGAGCCAGGTGTAACCAGCGCGTTAATTGCGGCGACTGAAACGTTTAAAACATTGTCTTAATTGTTAAAGTCTTAGTTTTTAAAATACTAATTTTAAAGTATTAGTTTTAAAGTATTAATTTTAAAGCCTTATATAAAGAGTGTAATTTGGCAAAACCTTTACCGCAAGAAACGCTATCGGCAAACGAAATTAAAGCACATAGCAAATTATCGGCAATGAAAAATCTGGCGCAACATCCGGCTTTTTCACGGCCGCTTGCCGCCTATGCGCATCATGAATACGCCACACCTTTATTTGTGTTGCGCCAAACCTTAAGCGGTTTTGTGCGGCACAATATTTTAAGCCTGTCTGCTTCGTTATCGTTTTACGCACTTTTTGCTCTAATCCCATTGATATTGCTGATTTTCTTTTTGCTTAGTCATTTGGTTTTTTCGTCAGATTACGCGATTGTAAAACTGGCGATTTTGACTGGCAATTTAGTGCCTGAATTTAGCAATAAAATTATGACCGAAGTGTATAGCACCACGCAAACCAAAGCGGCTTGGGGCGCGCTGGGCTTATTTGTGTTGTTGTGGACTATTACCCCGCTGGCCGCCAATATGCGTTCGGCTTTTTACACCATCGCCTCAATGGTTGAGGCACCTTCTTATTTTAAGCGCAAAGTTAAAGACGTTTTATCGGTGCTGGGCATGTTGTTGCTGTTTTTCTTATTTACGTTTGCAGGTTTTATTATTGAGCAAGTAATTCGCTTTTTAGCCATGCATGTGCCGCTTTTAGAAATTAATTTAGTAGGCTCAATCAGCACTTTTTTACTGACTACCTTATTAATCGCTATCTTTTATAAAGTGTTTTTCCCTATGCGGGTGGCCTATAAACATTTGTTTTTAGGCGCCAGCTTAACGGCCATATTGTGGCTATTAATGCGGCCAGCGTTTGGGCTATTTTTATCGCTAAACGAAAATTATGGCGCTATTTTTGGCAGCATGAAAACCATGTTTATATCCATCACTTGGCTTTACCTAAATTTTGCTGTGTTTTTATTAGGCTCTGAGCTCATTGCAACGCTGCGCAAAAAAGATGTATTGCTGCTAAAAGGTTTATTTAACGGCGCGCCTAGCAAAGCCAATTATATTGATAGCTTAATGAGCCGTTATGGCTTAAATTTAAAAAAAGATGACGCGATTTTTGAGCGCGGCAATACGCAGCGCAACTTATATTATGTGGTGGAAGGCAGCATTCAATTAATGCAAAATGGCACAATGCTGCGCGAATTAAATGCAGGCGATTATTTTGGCGAAATGGCCATGCTAAGCGAAAAACCAGCCATTGCGGATGCCATTGTGTCATCAGATGAAGCGCGCGTAATTGTGATTGACGCCGCTAATATTGATGCCATGCTATCAGACGAACCAAGGGTTGCCATGCAATTATTAAAGCGCATGGCGGCTAGATTACAACAAAGTTTTAGTTAGATTAATATTAGTTAAATTTATAAGCATGGCAAATTCAAACCTAGCGCAAGCAAAACCGCACGATATTCAACAATTGATTGGCGTATTAAATAGCGGCCAACTAGCGCAGGCCGAAAGCTTGGCTAAAAGTTTAATTAGCAAACATGCCAATACATTTATTTTGCATCATATTTTAAGCTTGGCTTTAGATGGCCAGCAAAAATTTGCCGAATCGGTTATTAGCTATAAAAATGCGCTTAAATTACAGCCCAATACGCCTGATTTATGGTTTAACTTAGGCATTGCGCAAACGCATATTCAGCAATTAGACGATGCGGCGGCTAGTTATAAAAAAGCGATTCAAATTAAGCCGGATTTTTTTGAGGCTTTTGGCAATTTAGGCACGGTTTTACAAGCGCAAGGTAAGTTAAATGCGGCGATTGAAAGCTATCAAAAAGGTTTAAAAATTAACCCGCAAGATGCGCGCGCTTATTTTAATTTGGGCACCGCTTTGCGCGATAACGGCGCTTTAAATGACGCTATTAATAGCTACAAAAAAGCCATTGCGCTGTTTGCCAATTACACCGATGCGCATAATAATTTGGGCGAAACATTAAGAGATAGCGGCGATATGGATGCGGCGGTAAAAAGCTATCAGGCCGCCTTGCTGCTTAACCCTAGCCACGCGCAAGCCAATTACAATATGGCGGAATTTTTAGTGCTGGCCAAACAATTTGCGCAAGCCATACCGTATTTTGAGGCATCGCAATTAGACGATTGGCAAGAAAAGTGTTTGTATTGCCTGTATAAAGCGGAAGATTTTGAGGCATTTAAAACGCGCCGCGATGCGTTGATTGCGACTTTGCCAGCCAATCAGCATTGTTCACCGTTTTTAGCCACTTTATCAACGCATTACAGCATTAATTTTAAATCGGCAGATCCTTACCAGTTTTGTGCCAATGGTTTAGATTTTGTTTACCACCAATCGCTGCCAGAATTAACCAGCGGTAGCTTATTAAAAGAGCTACTGCATGATATTCACACGGCTGATATTGCAGAGCGCAAGCAAGGCCGCTTAACCAACGGCCAGCAATCGGCAGGCAATTTATTTAAACGTAATGAATCCTCATTTCAATCCTTGGCGGCCTTAATTAAGCAGCAATTTTTAGCCTATAAACAGCATTTTGCTGATGCCGATTGCGCGCTGATTCAGGCTTTTCCAGATGAGTTGGAATTTACCAGCTCTTGGTATGTAAAAATGCAGCAAGGCGGCCATTTAAACGCCCATATTCATGAAATTGGCTGGATTAGCGGCGCGGTTTACTTGGCCATGCCACCAACTAATGGGCTAGAAGGCGCATTTGAGTATGGCACGCATGGGGATGATTATCCGATTTTAGCGCCGCAAAATGCGTTGTCTTTCCCTACCGCGCAAATCATGCCAAAAGTGGGCGATATTGTGTTATTTCCGTCTTCTCTTTTTCACCGCACTATTCCCTTTAACAGTGTGGATAGCCGCATCTGTATTGCGTTTGATTTAAAACCCAGTGGCAAAATAAATCTAAAAAATAGTTATTAAATGTCATCGTAATATGTCAAAATAATTCACTTAGTTGGCGAAGTTTGGTCTATCAAACTTCTAATACAAACAACAAAAACGTCAATCTATAAATGTGAAGCTTTGCTTTCATACTTTAAATTACGGTAACTGTTTGATTTTTAACTAATTATTGGCAATTTAAAGCTTGTAGCAGGCTAAATTTATATCTTGCCAGCATTAACAAAATGTTGGCTTAAATATTGCTACTTATCATTATGGTAAGTAGCCGTATCACTTATCAAGGCAATGAATAATGACTAACGGAAAAATGTTTGACGATTGCTGTGTGCTAATCGTTGATGACCAATCGACCAGCAGGACGATTCTTTCGCATGTGGTTAAAAACATTAATCCAACGATTAAAATTATTGAAAAGCATAACCCAGAGCAAGCGTTAGAATGGGCCACGCAACATACCGCCGATTTAGTGTTTGTGGATTATGTGATGCCAGAAATGAACGGTGGCGATTTTATTCGATTGCTGAAAACCTTGCCAAAATATGAATCGGTTCCGGTGGTGATGATTACCATTAAAAAGGATTCTGAAACGCGTTATGAAGCACTAGAAGCAGGCGTGGCCGATTTTATTAGCAAGCCGGTAGACGTAAATGAATGCATGGCAAGAACGCGTAATTTATTAACCATGCGCCAACAACATATGGCGCTAGAAAACAAAAGTACCTTGCTAGAAAGCTTAGTTAGAGCAGCAACCGCCGAAGTGCGAGCGCGTGAAAAAGAAACGTTGATGCGTTTAGCGCGCGCTGGTGAGCATAAAGATTACGATACGGCTTTGCATTTGCAACGTATGTCGCTTTATAGCAGAGCACTGGCCGAGGCGATTGGCATGACAGAGGAAGAAGCTGAAGTGATTGAGCTTTCATCACCGCTGCACGATATTGGTAAAATTGGTATTCCAGATAGCATCTTATTGAAAAAAGGGCCTTTAGATGCGGAAGAACTTAAGACCATGCGTAAACACCCGCGCATTGGCTACGAAATTTTAGAAAATAGCCCTTCTAAATATTTGCAAAAAGGCGGTGAAATTGCGTTGGCGCATCATGAGCGTTTTGACGGCACGGGTTATCCTTACTCATTAAAGGGTCACGATATTCCGCTGGCGGCCAGAATTGTAGCGATTGCTGATGTGTTTGACGCGCTAACCAGCGTTAGGCCTTACAAATCCGCTTGGACTGTAGATCAAGCGTTTGAATACATTGAAAATGAAAGCGGTAAACATTTCGACCCAGATTTAGTAATAGCCATGGTTTCTATTCGCGGCAAAATAGAAATGATTATAGCTGAGCACGCAACGGCGATTCATTAACCAGATGAAGCTATAATAGACATGAGTATAAGTAATATAAGAAGCGCGCCCAATTTTAAGCAAACCGCGCTGCTGATTGATGACCAGCCAACGGTGCTGGATATACATGCGGCTATTTTAAAATCGCTTAAAATGAATTTGAAAATAGTCACCATGACCAACCCGGTTGAGGCGCTAGAATGGATGCAGAATAAGCAAGTGGATTTGATTATTACCGATTTTCGCATGCATCAAATGGATGGCATGCAATTTGTACAAGCGATTAAAAATACCAGCAATGTATTAACAAGGTCTATTATTGTGGTGACGGTTTTAAAAGAAATCAACATTCATCAAGAGCTTTTGGCCATTGGCGCATCGGCTTGTTTAACCAAACCAGTGCAAACACAGGCACTGGCCAAAATTGCAAAACAATTGTTAGAACAAAGTAAAGAATATTATAGCCAGGATACAATTGCTTAAAATATGCTAAAAATAGTTAAAAATTGGTACAAAAGCACCGCGCTGCATTGCGATCCATTAGAGCTGGAGCAAGCATTTACGCGGCTGGCCATTGGTACTATTTTTACTGTTTATTTATTGTTATCGTTATCAGTAGGCAAATTGGGCGGCCAAGGCGAAGTAATGGGCTTGTACTGCCTAGTTGTTTTTGAAGTTGCGGCATTAATCCTGTTAATCGTTGTGGCGGCTGCAAAACAAAAATCGCCCATCAGACGTTTAACAGGTGCTTGGATCGATATTATCGGCACCTCTACCTTTTTGGCGCTAGCAGGTGATATTGGCGTTGTATTAATTGGTGTGTATCTGTGGGTTATTTTTGGTAATGGCTTTCGATTTGGCAAAAAATACCTTTACCACGCCCAAACAATCAGCATTATTGGCTTTTTAATAGCCACGCAGGTTAACCCTTATTGGGTTGAGCATAAACCGATTGTTATTGGCTTTTTATTAATGCTGGTTGCCTTGCCAATTTATGTGGCCAAACTAATTGAGCGCATGCATGAAGCGCGCCATAAGGCCGAAATTGCACGTGAAAAAGCGGCCGAAGCCAGCCTTGCCAAAACCCAATTTGTGGCCAATATGAGCCATGAAATCCGCACGCCTCTTAACGGTATTATCGGCATTAGCACCCTATTTAAAACCACCCCGCTTAATGCTGACCAACGCGATTTACTCAAAACGCTAGATAGCTCTTCTAAATTATTGCTTTCATTACTGAATAACGTATTGGATTTTACTAAAATTGAAGAGCGTAAATTCACCATTGAACACATTGATTTTTCAGCCGAAGAAGCGGTACGCGATACCTTAGAGATTTTCCGCTCTCAATCAATGGCCAAGGGTATTCAACTTGGCGTTAGCATTTCCGATTCATTGCATGCAGTTAAAGGCGATGCTTTTGTGATTCGCCAAGTGTTGGCTAACTTAATGGGCAACGCGGTTAAATTTACCAAAAAAGGCAGCGTAACCATCTCTGCCATTAGCCTGCATGAAGATGAATTTACCGTTTTGGTGCGTTTTGAAGTGGCCGATACCGGCGTTGGCATTCCGCTAGACAAGCAAAACAAAGTATTTGATAGCTTTACCCAAGCCGATTCATCTACCACGCGCAAATTTGGCGGCAGCGGTTTGGGCTTAACCATTGCCAATCACATGGTTGAAGCCATGGGCGGCGATTTAACATTCCAAAGTACCGAAGGCGTTGGTAGCCGCTTTTGGTTTGATTTGTCCCTTGAAAAATCGGCCGCCATTAGCGTAAAAATAGCAGAACCTGTCACCGTAGACGCACCACAAAGCAGCGCTAACCAAGCGCGCGTTAATAATATTGCGCCGCTAAATCCATTGAATATATTAGTGTGCGAAGACGAAGCCACTAATCAAAAAATCATCACGCGCCTATTATCGCTGCCTGGGCATCAAGTGCAAATTGCCGAAAATGGCGATGAAATGTTAGATGCGCTTGAAAGCAAACGCTTTGATTTAGTGATTACCGATTTAAATATGGCCGGCATGAACGGCGCTGATGCGTTAAAACTGTACCGTTTTACCAACCCAGACGACAAAGACACGCGCTTTATTTTATTCACCGCTGACGCAACATCGACAGCTAGAGAAATTGCTGATGAAGCCGGATTTGATGGCTTTTTAACCAAACCAATTGAAGCCGCAACCTTGTTTGCTACCATCGAAAAAATCCTTAAACTGGCGCCTAATACGGCCGATTTATGGATGCGCAATGCGTTAAATACATCGATTGAAGTGGAATCTGATTTAGCGGCTGACAATATCGATTTGGATATTAATACGCTAAGTGAGCTTGAAAAAATTGGCGCAGGCGATGATTTATTTATGCACCGCTTACTTAGAAATTATTTAAGCGATTCACTTAAAATGATTTACAAAATTGAAGCCGCTGTAAAGCAAAAAAACTACGGCGAGCTGCATGACTATTGCCATGCGCTTAAAGGTAACAGCTTGAGTGTTGGAGCTTTAAAATTGGCCGGCACAACCGAGTTAGTGAGCAAACTAACCCGCTCTGTAGATCTTACACAATCAATGGCAAACCTTGATACGCTTAATGCTGACTTTGCTAATCTGACATTAGCGGTAGAAGATTACCTAAGACGCCCCACCAAAACTACTGGCGTAGGCGCTACTCACGTAAGCAGATAGCCTATGCGGATTGTTGCAAGTTGAAAACTTGAAGCCTGTTAAGCAATTTGTTTTTCATTAATCGGCACTGCTTCGCTACTAACTTTTGTATTTTGCGCACGCACCAAACGCTCCATTATTTTTAAATTGCGTTCATCTAAACGCAGCGCGGCATCTACCCAAATTTCGGTAATATCATAAAGCTCATTTAATGTAAGCGGATTAACGCGTTGTTTGGCGCGATTAATGGCTTGAAACGAATTTAGTGAACGGTGATTTTTCTTAATCCAATTATTCATGGCATATTCGCCTTGGCCATCTTCAGCCAGCACATCCACCACACCTAATTGATACAATTCTTCACCTGTGTAAATTTTGCCAGAACGCACCATTTTTTCGGCGGCAGGCATACCAATTTTGCGTGATAAAAAGCTTAATGCACCCATGCCCGGAAACAAATTAAATAGCACTTCTGGCAAACCCATTAATGCACTTTTTTCGGCCACCATAATGTGCGCGGCCAATGCTGCCTCAAAACCGCCGCCCATTGCTTGGCCCTGCACTAGCGAAATTGTAGTTACTGGTGCTTGCATGTTGTAAAAAGTCCACACATTGTCTACACACAATCTGGCGTAGCCCAGCAAATGATCGCGCGCTTTAGATAAAATTAATTGTTTAAACACCGATAAATCACCGCCCAAATTAAAAATACCGGGCACATCAGAAGCCAACACCAAATAATTGGCTTGGCTTAACTTGCCATTGGCCATTACTTGGCCTTGTGCCGCCTCTAATTTAGACTGGCTATCGTGCAACTCGCTCATGCAAATTTGGTTGAAACACGGCCTTGGCGCTGGGTTCATGAAATAAGCCATTACCCCAAACTCGTCTTCAAAACGCGTTCTCACTTGCGTTAAATTGGCGCTACTATTTAACTGGAAATCTACGACCGTGTTCATACAAGCCTCCTGAGTGAATGGAATAAAGGATTACTTCCTAATAACCAATTAATTAATTTTTACATTTTAATATAACTGAATGCTATATAACCATTGATGATTAAGACTATATTCCTAATAATTAGCGCCCTCAAGAGAATGTTTTTTGAAAAGTAGCTAGGCCCACTATAAATGTTTGAATTAATGCAACTATTACAAAAAGGTATTCAATAATAAACACGAGTAGATGCCTGTAAGTCCTTGATGTGATATTCTTTTTCAAGCTCGTAATAAAAAATTATTTCTGAAGGTGCTTATTATGCAAAAACTGATTATTTCTTTTGTTATTTTTACAACGCCATTGGCGGCAGAAGCCGCGGGGTTTGGTCTTGCAGAAAAAAGTGGTAGTGGATTAGGCAACGCTTATGCAGGTGCAGCCGCCATCGCGGAAGATGCTAGCACTATATTTTCCAACCCAGCAGGCATGACTTATATTGAAGGCACGCAAGCGGCTGGCGCATTGCATTTGATTAAGCCTAATGCAGAATTTAATAATGATGGCAACTCAGTTAGAGGCACTGCCAGACCGCTTGGTGGCGAAGGTGGCAACGCGGGCGATTTAGCTTTTGTGCCAAATACCTATTTTCTGACACCCATCAACGATCAGGTAAAATTTGGACTGGGCATTAGCGTGCCATTTGGCCTTAAAACAGAATACGACAAAGAGTGGCTAGGCCGTTTTCAAGGCATTAAATCTGAATTAAAAACCGTTAATATCAACCCATCCTTGGCGTTTAAAGTTAACGATCGGTTATCGTTAGGTTTTGGTGTTTCGGCTATGTGGGCGCAAGCGGAATTAACAAACGCGATTAATTTTGGCCGATTTGGCGAAGGAAAAGGCACTGTTAAGGGCGATGATTGGGGCTTTGGTTATAACTTGGGCGCAATTTACCAAGCCACAAATGATACAAGATTAGGCATTGCATACCGCTCTAAAGTTGAGCAGCATTTAGAAGGCAAAGTTAAATTTCAACGCCCAGCTGGCTTGCCTGGCGCATTTGTAGCAGCAACCGCAAATGGCGATGTAAAAGCCGATGTGACCTTGCCAGAAACGCTTTCTATGAGCATATTCAGCCGATTAAATGCAACTTGGGATGTGATGGCCGACGCCACTTGGACGCGCTGGAGCCAATTTGAAGAGCTAGCCATTTACCGCGCTAACGGTGCATTGCTGACCAAAACGCCTGAAAACTGGGATAACACCATGCGTTATTCGGTGGCTGTGAATTACCACTACAGCGACACTATCAAGCTGCGCGCAGGCTTGGCGTATGATGAAGGCGCAGCAAGCACTGCATTTAGAACCGTGCGCATTCCTGATAACGACAGAAAGTGGCTAACATTTGGCGCAGGCTGGCAAGCAATGCCAGCTACCAAGATTGATGTAGGGTATGCACATCTGTTTATCAGTGATACGGATATTGATGACAACCAGACACCTTTTGGCAAAGGCCGTGTTAGAGGCGATTACGATGCCAGTGTGGATGTTTTAAGCATGCAAGTAACACATAATTTTTAGAATTTTAGTTGTTGTTATGCAATAAAAAAGCTCGCTTAAGCGAGCTTTTTTATTGAAACAACTATTTTAAATTAAGCAGTTTTTTGACGACGCTTTGCGCTAAAACCCACTAAACCTAAACCAGCAATTAATAAGGCATAGGTTTCTGGCTCTGGCACTGGCGCTAGGCTGTATAAGGTTGTGGTATTAGAAACTTCGTTTGCAATGGCAAGGTATGATTTACCATTGATTTCAAATGCTTCTAAGCCTTCTGGCGCCACGTCACCATCCGTTACAATCATGTCTAAAAAGGTTGCGTTTGCTGGGTCTGTAATATGAGCTAGACCCGATTTTGTGGAGGGGCAAGTTGATGATATTTTATCAACTTGTTAGGAGTTTCCATGAAACGCATTCCCCGTCGTTTATTTACAGAAGAGTTTAAAAGAGAAGCAATTAAGCTC
>Ga0326733_1000538_pt1 | contig 10958 bp, 10 predicted proteins | sample 14_GP2_308_FD_207946 | JGI IMG/M metagenome (GOLD analysis project Ga0326733, IMG submission 207946) | Glacier ice microbial communities from Ngari, Tibet, China - 14_GP2_30.8 | ecosystem: Environmental > Aquatic > Freshwater > Ice > Glacier | place: China: Ngari, Tibet | collected 2018-07-17 | reverse complement strand
CATCTGAACGCTGGTTTGGAAATGCGCATCGGTACTTTTATACCTGACGATTTCGGTACCTCCGCGATTCGTCCTGCCAGCGACAGCAATGCGCCCTTGCCAATTAATGCCTCGCGTCGATTATCCGGCGGTGGTATTCATGCGTTCGTAGCAGTAGATGGACGTGCCGTAGCGCGCAATATTTTCCTCGACGGAAATACATTCTCAGATAGCCATAGCGTCGCCAAGGAATATTTGGTGGGCGATGTGTCGGCGGGTATTGCATGGCAATGGACAGGCGGCAAGATCACTTACGCGCAGTACTGGCGCAGTAAAGAATTCCGCCAGCAGAAGGATGCACAGAGCTTCGGCTCGATTACGCTCAGTCTGGAATATTGATTCCAGCATTTTGTAGTAATGAGCTGAAGACCACGTTTAAAAACCAGTGATTAAAAAACCGGGCTTGAGCAAGGCCGGTTTGATGTTTCAGATATCGCCAGGTAGGCCGTCAAAAAATTCCACTGCTCCGGTTTCCAGCGAATACTCGGCGCCGACAACCACCAATCCTTCGTTTTGAATCAGGCTCTCTAGCAACTCGGAACCATGACGCAGATGATTAGCTGATGCGCGGATGTTGGCACGTACGGATTGATGCACCAACGCGTCATGATCATGTTTCAAATCTGTTTCGAGCAAGGTTTCTACTGAAGGACGAATGCGGTCGACAATAGACTTCAAGTTGCGCGACTGATTTTCACTCGGTCGCTTCAATTCGTCGAGTGTCGCCACAATCGCACCGCATTTCGAATGCCCAAGTACCACTACCAATTTTGTCTTGAACTGCGACGCTGCGAATTCGACACTGCCGACTTGCGAAGGTGCCACGATATTGCCGGCGACGCGAATTACAAACAAGTCGCCTAACCCCTGATCAAACACCATTTCCGCCGGCACGCGTGAGTCCGAGCAACCGAGAATAATCGCAAATGGTTCTTGCCCATCCGCCACTTCTTTGCGGCGCGCCCGGGACGATGTGTTGTCGTCATTACGTGTGTCCTCGACAAAGCGGCGATTGCCTTCGCGCAGACGTTCCAGTGCATCTTTTGCTGTATTCATTTTGTTTCCCCCTTATTTTATAATTTTCTTGTTCTGCGTACTGAGAGCAGAGCAAGTCGCACTTGCGGCAAACGATCGCTACTGTATAGCATTCGCCAAGGATTTGCTTTCCAAAATTTCAAATCAAATGGATGGCGCAAAACAGATGCAAGGGCACACAAAAAGCGGCCATTCGTAGTGCTGACATGATCAAGTACATGTCGCCCCAATTGGCCATGCCATGTTTAAGACTTTGATGTAGACACGCCATCCGGTGGATGGCGTGCAAGTTACTTAAAACATTCGGACAACAAAGAGCGCAAAAAAGCGCTTAATCGTCACCGCTTAATCGTCACTATTAAGCACGCCCAGCAATTGCAACAGACTGACGAAAAGATTGAAAATCGCGACGAACAAGGTGACGGTTGCGGTCACATAATTAGTTTCGCCGCCGTGGATGATCTCGCTGGTTTCATACAGAATCAAACCCGACATCAACAGAACGAATGCCGCTGATACCGCAAGCGACAATGCCTTGATTTCAAAGAAGTAGGCACCCAGCGAAGCGAGGAAGGCAACCAGAATACCGGCCGTCAAGAAGCCACCCATGTAGCTGAAATTTTTACGGCTGGTAAGAGCGTAAGCCGACAGTGCAACAAAAATCGCCGCGGTAGAGCCAAAGGCCATCATCACGGTCTGCCCACCATTCGGCAAGCCGAGATACATATTCAGCATAGGTCCGATGGTGTAACCCATGAAGCCGGTCAGCGCGAACACGCATGCGATGCCCAGCCCTTGGTTGCGGAATTTATTGGTCAGGAACAGCAAGCCGAAATATCCGACCATTGTGATGATCAGGCCAGGACGAGGCAAATTCAATGCCATCGCGGCTCCTGCCGTGATTGCGCTGAACAGCAAAGTCAGGGACAGCAATAAATACGTATTGCGGATGACTTTGTTAGTCGACAGAACAGACGTAGAGAAACCCGCGGTTTGTGGGGAACTGCGTAATTGATCAACTGGATTCATGTTAGCTACTCCTCAAGTGGGTGTGTACTTCCATCATGCTGGTCACATCAAGTTAGACGAAATTCTTTGTCTAAAATTCCGTTTTCTTTAGATGCTTTTTGTTGCGATCCAGTATGAACTAATCTGATCCTACGCTTTTTTCATTCTATTAAAAATTCGAATATAATCAATTTTTGGTTCGTAAAAGCTGACTATAAAAATACGATGAGCACAATGAATTATAAGCATTTGCACTACTTTTGGGTGGTCGCCAAATCGGGCGGTATCGGACGTGCCAGCGAGCGTTTGCATCTGACGCCGCAAACCATCAGCGGCCAGATCACCTTGTTTGAAGATGTGCTCGGATACAAGTTATTCAACCGCGTCGGAAGACGCCTGGAACTGAATGATGCAGGGCGGGTGGTATTGGGTTACGCGGATGAAATTTTTACGCTGGGTGAAGAGTTGCAGGAAGTCTTGCGCTTCCGTCCTGGTGGTTGGCCTTTGCAATTCAGGGTCGGTGTTGCCGACGCAGTTCCCAAAGCGATCGCTTATTTGCTGTTAGAGCCGGCGATGGAACTGCCTGAATCCTTGCGCATTGTTTGCCGTGAAGGCAAGTTGACCAGCCTGCTGGCCGATCTGGCTGTGCACAGACTGGACATCGTGATTGCAGATAGTCCGATGCCGGCAAATATCGACGTGCGCGGATATAACCATTTGCTCGGTGAATGCGGAGTGACTTTCTTTGCAACGGATGAGGTGGCAAAAGAATACGAGAAGGGTTTTCCGAAAAGTCTGGATGGCGCACCTTTCCTGATGCCCGGCGAAGATGCCGCAGTCAGACCGCGTTTGATACGCTGGTTTGAAAAAGAAAAAGTGCGTCCGCGCATCATAGGCGAATTTGACGATGGCGCTTTGCTGCAAGCATTCGGCGCAGCCGGTAAAGGTATTTTTGCAGCGCCGTCTGCAGTCGCCGAACAAATCAAGAAGCAATACGGCGTGACTGAAATTGGTCGGACAACTTTGGTGACCGAGCAGTTCTATGCAATTTCGGTAGAGCGGCAGTTGACGCATCCGGCAGTGGTTGCGATCAGTTCCGCTGCGCGTGAAAGCCTGATTCGATAAAAATATTCGAATAAATATTCAACTCAAAAATATAAAGAGGGTGATAAGAAGATGCTGACTTATCGCTCTCTTTTTTATTTCAAAAATGGGTAATGCTGCTCCATTAATTCGGCCAGCCAATCCATAAAAATTCGCACGTGCTGTGGCAAATGCCGGCGATGTGAGTACAGCAGTGATAATGCCATTGGTGCGTGTATGTACTGCGGCAGGATGCTGACCAATCTGCCATATTTGAGATGGTCGCGCGTGCCTGGCAGCGATGACTGTACGATCGCCGGGCGGCCCAGACACGCGGCCTCGTAGGCTTCGATGTTATTGACGGCGACAACGCCTAACATCGGAAGAGAAAGATTGTTTTGCCATCTACGACGTATTGGAAGTATCTGGCAGCATGCTGCTTTAAGTTGTATAGCGCACGTTGGATCTAATTATCCAACAGTAGGTTTATTTGGAAAGTGGTCGGACGGGCGTGTGCAGGGAGCGTGCGCAATGCCGACCATCGATTGCTGATTGTGCTAATTGAAGATGTAGAACAAGGTGATGTAGAACGAGGAAAATAGAAAATTTCAGGAGTTTGGTATTGCAGGCTCGCAGGTCAGCTCTGCGCGATACAGCGTTTTTATTATTAGGCTATACGCGCAAGAGTTGAACTGAAAATATTACTGGAAAGAACCGAATTTGGTCGTATTGAAAGGAACGGTAGTGACATGCGCAGGATCGGCATCTTCTTCAAGATCAGTGGAAGCATCGTCGCTATTTTCTTGGTCGCTTGCCTGAATTTTATTGGCATCTGGAATACGTCGAACTTGCGTCAGGAAAGCTGGATTGTTGATCTCGTCGCGATTGCTATGCATATCGTTTTCCTAGTTTAGCGCAGCTTGCAAAATTGCCAAACTGCTGGTTGATATTGCACTCCGCGATGTACTCTTTGGTAAATTCAGTTCGCGACTTGACTTGCCATAATAGATGAACCATTCGCGAATGGCGATCAGAAATCATCCCCAAAGTTTGTAGGAATTCACTTACCATCAAACAGACATACTCGGTTTGTTGCTACGGATTGCTACTGCGCGCTAAGCGCCTTGAACGATGTCGAAACCTGGCGTTTTGACTAAACGGAAAAGTGGGCCGCAAGTTGTTCTGCAGCACAGCGCGATGATAGTGGATTTTGGATTGGTAAAGGTGGGGGTGCGAAATTAATTCGGAATAGTGCACACCGATTGCACACCCTGAAAAAATGTTTAGCTTATGCGAACATCTTGTGATTCCGCTTCACGCCTTTCCTGGCGCCATTCCATTATCGTCTTCAGAATCAACGTCAGCAGCGCCATGCAGGCCAGCAGGGCCGCGGCAGTAAACGCCGCAGCGGTCTTGTAGTCGTTATTCAATTGTTCAACCAGCAAAGGCAAGGTCAGGGTTTGGTTCATGATGGTGCCGGAAACCACGGACACCGCACCGAATTCACCAACTGCACGTGCATTGGTAATCACTGCGCCGTACAACAACGCCCATTTGATATTAGGCAAAGTCACACGCCAGAAAATCTGCCAACCGGTCGCACCTAAGGACAATGCTGCGATTTCTTCTTCGGTTCCCTGTTTTTGCATCAGTGGAATCAGGATGCGCGCGATATAGGGCGCGGTGATAAATAAGGTGACCATGATAATGCCCGGCCATGCAAACATCAGTTGTACGTCATTCGCATACAACCACTTGCCTATAGCTCCTTCAAGTCCATACACAACCAAATAACAAAAGCCTGCGACGACTGGCGAGGTGGCGTATGGAATTTCAACCAGCGTGATCAACAGGCGACGACCGAAAAAATCGTAATGCGTAACACACCATGCGAGCAGAATGCCGAAGACCAGATTGATTGGTACCGATATCACGGCTGCCAGCAGCGTCAAGCCGAGCGCGTGCAGCATGTAATCTTCATTCAGGTTTTGCCACAGCAGTTGCAAGCCACCGCTGAAAGCCTGGATGAAAATCAATAACAGCGGCACGATCAGCAGCAATATCGTTAGAACAATACCGAGGCTTATCAATATCCATTGATGCGTTTGAGTAGGACGTTTGACTGCTTTTGCCATGATCGTATCCTTAGCCTTTCTTGAAGAAACGGCTCTGCACAACTTGCAGCAGAAATAACAGCATCAAGGACGCCAGTAATACGACAGACGCAATCGCGGCAGCTGCAGGGTAGTTATATTCCTGCAGGCGGACGAACAACATCAGTGATGTAACTTCAGTCTGAAACGGAATATTCCCGGCGATCATGATGACTGCACCGAACTCGCCGAGACTGCGAATGAAGGCTTGAGATGAGCCGGTAATCAATGCCGGCACTAGCGTCGGCAAAATCACGCGCCAGAAAATCTGCCATTTATTCGCCCCCAGCATCAGGGCCGCTTCCTCCAACTCGCTTTCCATATCTTCGAGCACAGGTTGTACCGAACGCACGATGAAGGGCAGGCTGGTAAAAATCATTGCCACGACGATGCCGGGGAATGCGTAAGAAATTTTGATGCCAAAAATTTCAAACCATTGACCAAGCCAGCCGGTAGGCATGAACAAGACCGACAGCGTCACGCCAGCAACCGAGGTTGGCAGTGCAAACGGCAGATCGACCAGAGAATCAATCAGGCGTCGACCGGGGAAGTCGTAACGTGTGATGATCCACGCCAGCAGAAATCCAATAAATGACACGACGACGGTGGCATAAAAAGCGCCGGTCAACGTGACTTTGTAACTCTGCAGCACGCGTGCATCGGTAATCGCAAACCAGTATTGATCCCACGTCATGCCGCTGACATAGATCAGCAACGCAGAGATCGGTAGCAGGATAACCAGACTGATATACAGCACCGAAAAACCGAAGCTCATGGAGAAGCCTGGCAAGATCGGTGTACTGCGGAAGAAGCGAAGAGACAGATTCACAATAGGTGCGTGTCCAGAGGCAGTGCGGCGCCACTGCAAAACGTTATGCCACAAAAACAAACGACCATCAGGTTACGGATGGTCGCATGGAGTCGGCATTGTAAACCAGCCCTATCCAGAATGACAAAGATGATGCCAGCGAGGGTTGAATTTGCTTTGCCAGCGATCTTTGTCGAAAACCGAGAATACTAGTTACGTTGTCCCAGCAATTGATCCAATGTCGCGCCACTTGCAAAATGCGCAGCTTGAATCTGATCCCATGTGCCGAGTACTTTGGTTGGGTCAATCAAGCGCACTTTAGGATAACGATCTGCCACGACTTTTGCGACGTCAGGATGATGAACGCGATAGTTGAAGGTGGTCAGCAGCAATTGGATTTCGCGCGAATATTGATAGTTCAAATAAGCGGTAGCGACTTTGCGTGTGCCTTTTTCATCAACCACTTTGTCGACCACAGCTACCGGGAACTCAGCCAATACAGATACTGGCGGTGTCACGATTTCGTAGGCACCGGATTTGAATTCATCACCCTTTGCGATATTGATCACTTCTGATTCAAAGGTTAGCAGTGCATCGCCTTGATTGTTCTGTGCAAACGCAACTGTCGCACCGCGACCGCCGGTAGGGAAGTTCACAACGTTGCGCAGCAGCTTGCCAACGAATTGCTTGGTTTGCGCCTGGTCGCCCTTGAATTTTTCATTCGCGTATAACCATGCGCCTAGGTAGGTGTAGCGTGCATTGCCCGATGTTTTTGGATTAGGGAAGACGACTTTTACGTCATCACGTACTAGGTCATCCCAGGTCTTGATGTTCTTTGGATTGCCTTTACGAACCAGGAAACCGATGGTGCTGTAGTAAGGCGAGCTGTTGTTCGGGAAGGCTTTTTGCCAATCTTTGCGTACCAGACCGCGTTGCGCAAGGATGTCGATGTCGGTCACTTGATTAAAGGTGACAGTATCGACTTTTTTACCCTGGATGATGTCTTGGGCCTGACGCGAGGTGCCAGCATAGGATTGGTCGATTTTCAAATCCTGGCCACTTTCGGCTTTCCATTTGGCTTGGAATTTCGGGTTAATCGCCGCGAATACTTCACGCGCAACGTCGTACGACGCATTCAGAATAGGTTTGTCTTGTGCGCGTGCCGCGCCTGATATCAAGGTGGCAGCAACCGCTGAAAGTAATACAACTTTTTTAAACATAAGCTACTCCATGTTTTCGTAAAATTCGAGGATGCGGTGCAGTGCGTTGCTGGATGTAAATGAGCAAGGCATTGAACAGGAAGAAATATAACAAAGTTCCTTATGTGATCAAACGATAGTTTTCACATATAATCACGCCGAAAACGAATAAGTAAAAATGCAGTGCCAATGTGACAACGTATATCACGTACTCCAAATAAAAAACGCCCCGAATAAATCAGGGCGTTTCTATTTAGTGCTGCTTAAAACAAATTAAGCCAGATTTTTCGCAACGAAATCCCAGTTCACCAACGCCCAGAACGACTCAACATACTTCGGACGCGCATTGCGGTAGTCGATGTAGTAAGCGTGTTCCCAAACGTCGCAGGTCAACAATGGTTTGTCGGTGCCGGTCAATGGGCAACCAGCATTGGAAGTGTTAGCCAGATCGAGCGAGCCGTCAGCTTTTTTAACCAACCAAGTCCAGCCTGAGCCGAAGTTGGTTACGCACGATTTGGTGAATTCTTCCTTGAACTTGTCGAACGAACCCCACTTGGCGTTGATCGCGTCAGCCACTGCACCGGTAGGTGCGCCGCCGCCTGCTGGTTTCAAACCGTTCCAGTAGAAAGTATGGTTCCAGACTTGTGCTGCATTGTTGAATACGCCGCCGGAAGATTTCTTGATGATTTCTTCGAGCGATGCGTTTTCGAATTCGGACCCTTTGATCAGGTTGTTCAAATTCGTCACGTAGGTCTGATGATGCTTGCCGTAATGGAATTCAAGTGTCTCTTTCGAGATGTGTGGAGCAAGTGCATCCAACGCATAGGGCAGTGCCGGCAGGGTATGTTCCATGGTCGTCCTTTGTGGGGGTTAAATAAAGATGTTGTTTTTGAATGTCGCTTATTGTAAAGCGGTTATGCCTTGCATGCACACGACATCGATCAATTTCCGGTAACGCAAGCCAGGTAAGGGTATGCGCGCTGTTGATGTGGTTTGACACAAGGTGTAAGGCGGTAGGGAAAAAGCAGGTCAGGTTATTCCAGCATGGGTTGCACTGTTGCAATTCCGATCAGCGCGCTTCCGTCGGCCAGCTTGATAGTCACGTTCTGGCGGGGATGCAATTCTTGCGGCGCGCGCATGATTTGGCCTTTTTCATTAGTGACAATCGCATAGCCGCGTTCCAGAGTGCGTTGGGGATTCAGCATTTCCAGTTGAGCGGAAAGCGCATGCAGGCGTTGACCTTGAGTCGCAACGCGCATGTTCATCTGATGCGTCAGGCGACGCGCATGGTTGACGACGATGGATCGCTGCACGCGGGTATCCGGTAGTTGCATGAGCCAGCGGTTGCGTAAGTGTGCGAGCGCAAACTGTGCTTTGCTCAGTGGAATACGCGTCGCATGACCAAGCCGGGTTTGCAGTGCCTGCAATTTCATACTTCCATGCGCGATGTAAGCGGCCGGACTAATCAGGCGGCGCGATAACCAGTCCAGCGTCTGCGTTGAATTGGATAGCTGACGCTTCATCGCACGTCGCATAGTTTCCGCTTGTGTATTCAACTGTGCCAGCCAATCTGCGCGCGGCAGCGTTGCGAGTTCGGCGGCAGCGGTTGGTGTAGGAGCGCGCAAATCAGCAGCAAAATCGGCAATCGTGAAATCGGTTTCATGACCGACGCCGACGATGACCGGCATGTCGCAACCAACGATGGTGCGTGCTATCAGTTCGTGATTGAACGACCATAAATCTTCAATGCTGCCGCCACCGCGACACACCAGCAGCACATCGCATTCGGCTCGTGCCGAGGCAATGGCGATTGCCTGGGCAATTTTCATCGCTGAACCTTCGCCCTGTACTGGTGTTGGATACAGGACGACGCGCACATGCGGCGCACGACGTTTCAAGGTAGTTAGAATGTCACGCAAGGCGGCTGCCTGTGGACTGGTGACGATACCGATAGTGCGTACAAATGCAGGCAGTGTTCGCTTACGATCCGGATCGAACAAGCCCTCGGCTGCCAGTTTTTCTTTCAACTGCAAAAACGCTTCATATAGATTGCCGACGCCGGCGCGACGTATCGCTTCCACACTTAACTGATAGTCACCGCGCGGCGCGTAAAGCGTGACCAATGCACGCACTTCCACTTTGTCGCCTTCGCGGGGCATGAAATCAGCGTATTGAGCGCGACCGCGAAACATCACGGCACGCACTTGAGCAGCATCGTCTTTTAGCGTGAAATACCAATGCCCCGATGCCGCACGCGTGAAGTTAGAGATTTCGCCCGATATCCAGGATAAGGGAAAACTGCGTTCCAGCATGCGTGATACCGCCTGATTCAACGCAGAAACGCTGAGCACCGCGGGTGCGGATGAAGAACTTGGTACTGGGCGATCAGATGGCATCGTTAGATTTTTTGAAGCAGTAACAGTGTTAGATTTGTGTCGTGCTTTGTTAATCAATGCTAGATCGAAAGAACGCTTGATGAATAGAGCACGCCTCTTTTATTTATCAGGCAGTGGCTGCGCGTCAGTTAAACGAAGATTTCGTCACTATCTGCGAGCAGTTCTTGAATAGACAGACAGCGATCCTTCAATGATCAGCAATAGAACAGCTATCCAGATGGGAGTATATGTCAGCCATTCGTGACTCTTGATTTGTTCGCCAAGCAACAATGCAACGAACACCAACAATACCGGCTCTACATATCCGAGCAAACCAAACAAACTCAAACTGAGTGTCTGACTTGCCACCATGTAAAAAATCAAGGCCGCCGCGCTGAGGATGCCCAGAAAAAGGATCAGCAAACACAGCGCATTATCGTCAGCGACGCCAGCAAAGCCGACCGCACCTGCGTGCACAAACCATAACCCAGCCGGCATTAGCAAGGCCATATCGAACCACAGTCCGCCTAAATTGTTACTGCACATTTTTTGGCGCAAGACGAAATAGCAGGGATAACCAAACGCGACCAACATTGTTTCCCACGAAAAGCTGCCAACCTCAATCAACTCATTCAGTACGCCAAATGCTGCGCATATTGCCGCCAGATTTTGTAGTCGTGACAAGCGTTCTTTATAAACGATGCGGCCGGTCAACAGCATGGTTAAAGGCAGCAAGAAATAACCTAGCGAAACCTGTAATGCGCGACCATGCAAAGGTGCCCACATGAAGAGCCACAACTGAACGCCGAGAAATAGGGAGGTCGCCAGTGCACCAATAATCAGTAACGGTCGCTGGCGCATTCTCTGCGCCCATACTTGTATCAGGGTACACTGGCCGCTGCGCCACATGAATAACGTCAAAAAAGGAATCGTCAGCAGCGTGCGCCAGCCAAAAATCTCTTCGCCATTTAGCGGCGACAATAGTGTGGAATAAAAATACAGAGTCGCGAACAGCACAGAGCTGATGACTGAAAATAAAACGCCCTTGGACACTGCAGCTCCGTCATGAATGAATTGCTTGGCTGGTCAGTATAAGGATTTCTTGAGTATCTTGATTTCTTGGCACCGATCGTCGAGGGATATAAATAAAAAGCGGGGTGTTTTGCGGCTATGTCTCGATTCGCGCCAGATACGGGGGATATGCAGCTAGGTGGCCGATTAGCGGGCTGGCCTTGGCTTCACATGTTCAGATTATTGC
>Ga0326733_1000537_pt1 | contig 10961 bp, 11 predicted proteins | sample 14_GP2_308_FD_207946 | JGI IMG/M metagenome (GOLD analysis project Ga0326733, IMG submission 207946) | Glacier ice microbial communities from Ngari, Tibet, China - 14_GP2_30.8 | ecosystem: Environmental > Aquatic > Freshwater > Ice > Glacier | place: China: Ngari, Tibet | collected 2018-07-17 | reverse complement strand
GCCCGACCCCGCGGATGCCCCCGACCCGCCACCCTGCTCGATCGCCCACACCTGGGCGCCACGCAGGATCCGGCATCCGGCGTCCTGCTCGAGCTCGCGGCTCAGCGCCTGGAACTGCCGGAAGTGGTGGTGGAGGGTGTGCTCCCGAGCGGACGGACGCTCGGCCGGGAGGTGCCGCCAGTACTGGCCGCCGAGCTGGTCGCTCGAGTCGAGCATGATGACGGATGCGCCGCGCCGGCGGGCTGCGCGGGCGGCGGCGAGGCCGGCGGGTCCGGCTCCGATGATGAGCACCTCAGTCATTGCGTGCGCCCCGCTCCGAGCTCGGCGGCACCGGCAGTGCGTCGTGCTGCGTGACGACCACATTGCCGTCGACCGCGCGGCGCTGGCAGGCGCGCACGTCGCGGGCGCCGTCGACCTCGACGAGGCAGTCGAAGCAGACGCCGATTCCGCAAAAGATGCCGCGCGGGCGGTCCGCCGAGGAGGTGCGGCGGAAGCCCAGCCGCCCGCTCGCGAGGATCACGCCGGCGATGCTCTGCCCGGCGACGCCCTCGAGGCGCTCCCCGTCGAGGGTGATGGCGAGCGGAGTGGTGGCTGCGGGGCGGATCGGGTCGTCGCCGGCCGGCAGCATCCGCGGGCTCATGCCGCCACCCCGGTGAGGTGCGGCAGCAGGGAGGCGCGCGACGCCTGGAACGGGGCGGCGTCGATGCGCGTCGGGGCGCCGAGCATGAGGTCGCGCACCAGCTCGGCGGTGGCGAGGCTCAGGCCGATGCCGGCGCCCTCGTGGCCGGTCGCGTGCCAGAGTCCGGGCAGGCGCGGGTCCTCGCCGATGAGCGGGAGGTGGTCGGGCATGAACGGGCGGAAGCCGCCGTAGCTGCGCATGACCTGCGCCCCGGCGAGGAACGGGAACAGGCGCAACGCCTTCGCGGCGAGCTGGCCGAGGACCTCGACCTCGAGCCGGGAGTCGAACCCCTTCTGCTGCCGGGACGAGCCGATGAGCACGGTGCCGGCCGCGGTGGACTCGACGACGCTCGACACCTGCAGGTCGCCGGCATCCGACCCCACGGCGCCGACATAGTCGCCGTCGTACACCTTGTGGAAGATGCGGTGTGGCATGCGCGAGGTCACGAGCAGCTCGCCGCGGCGCGGCCGCACCGGCAGCGCGACGCCGAGCAGCTCGGCGACCTCGCCCGACCAGGGGCCGGCGGCGATGAGCACGCGCGCGGCGCGCAGCGGCCCCTGGGGCGTCTGCACCCCGACGAGGGCGCCGGAGGAGTCGCGGATGCCGCCGGTGACGGGGGCGTTCTCGAGCAGGCGGGCGCCGTGCTGCTGGGCGGATGCCATGAGGGCGTCGGTCGCGATGGCCGGCTGCACCTGGGCGTCCTCCGGGTAGAAGACCGCGGCCTGGAAGGAGTCGGTGAGGTCGGGTTCGAGCTCCCTGGCCTCGGCGGCGTCGAGCACCCGCGCCTCGACCCCGGCGCCGCGCTGCAGGGCCGCGAAGTCGAGCAACGGGCCGGCGCCGGCGGCGGTCGTCGCGACGACGAGTCCTCCCTTGCGGTCGAACTCGAGCGACGGGAATCCGCGGCCGAGCTCCTCGCGCAGCCGGGCGACCGTTCCATCCCAGAGCGAGGAGGCGTACTGGGCGAGCTGGAGCTCGTGGCCGGGGCCCTTGTCGGAGACGAGCAGGTTGCCCTCGCACGCCGCGGAGGTGCCGCTCGCGGTCGTGCCGCGGTCGACAACGGTGACCTGGACACCGGCCACCGCGAGGGCTCGGGCGCAGGCGGCACCGATGATGCCCGCACCGATGACGATGACGTCGTTCGCCACGTTCCGCCCCTTCCGATCGCCTTATAGTATGTTACACACTACTAGCCGCGAGTCGACCACGAAACCGCGGCGGCCTCGTCGTCGGCGGAGACCGAGACGGACCCGCTGCGGGGCATCTCGGCGAGCGCCGCCGCGTCGAGCAGCAAGATGGGCATGCGGATGGCGTACACCTCCGCGGCGGCGAGCGCTCCGAGGGTGACGATCGCATCGCGTGAGGAGAGCAGTATCGCGGCGGGGGCGACCCCGGCGCGGATCTGCTCCGCGAGCACGCTCGACGAGGAGCTCGAGCCGCGCGAGGCGCTCATCACGAGCACCCGCCCGCCGAGGGCAATGCCGCACTGGGGGTGGTGCACGTCGACGATGACGCCGTCATCGAGGCTCGTGCCGCCCCAGAACGAGAGCGGCTCGTCGAGCCAGAGCAGCTCCCCCGTGGCGATGCCGGCGCAGAGCGTGTCACCGCGCGTCGATCCCTCAAGCCCAAGCTGCGTCATGGCGCACCACCCGTCCGGCGCGCGCCGAGTCGACGCACTCCTCCATCGTTCCGAAGACCACGTCGATGCCCAGGTTGGCCGGCGCGTACCAGGCCCACTTGCCGGAGGTGGTCATGGCCGTGCGCACCTCGTCGCCGAGGATCGGCGTGACGTAGGTGCAGGTGTCGACGACAAGTCTGGCGCCGACCTCCTCGCACACCTGGGCGTAGCCCTTCTCGGTGGCGAGGGCGAGCACGTCGCGGGAGGTCGAGATCCAGACGGTGCAGGACGGGTCGAACGGCACACGGTCGGAGAGCACCGCGGCGAGCTTCTCGAACTCGGCGAGGGAAAAGTGGGGGGTGCCGAGCGAGACGGCGTCGATGCCCGAGCTCGCGACGGCGGTGGTGAGCCGGTCGCGGGCCTGCCGCAGCATCAGCGTGGTGATCTCGATCCGCGGCACGCCGGATGGCGGCCAGCTCGCGCCCGCGTCGACCGCCTCTGGCGTCGCGCCCGCCACGTGGAAAAGGGCGACCCCGCCACTGGAGGCCGCGGCAGCGCCGAGTGCCTTGAGTCGGTCCTCGTCGACGACGCCGGCATCCACCCCGGTGAGGATCGGCACGCGCTCGCCGACCGTGTCGCCGACGACGCAGCCGAGCACCGCCCAGACGGCGTCGCTGTCCAGCACGTGGCGCGGCACCGACGAGCAGTCGAGCTCGACCGTCGGCACCCGGTTGGCCTCGAGGTGAAGGCCGGCGTACGGCGCCCGGCCGGTGATCGCGGCGCAGACATCGGCGAAGTCGCCGTAGCGGTCGGTGCGCGCCCCGAGCACGGAGTTGGCGAACACGATCGCGTTCGACTCCGCCCAGGCGATGTCGCTTCCGCGCCCTGGCCGCGACGCGGCGAGCTGGTAGGGAGCGCAGGTCCAGGTCGCGCGCGCCTTGAGTGCGACATAGGCGTCCATGAGCCTCTTCGCGGCGGACGACTCCGCGGGCGCGAGGCGCACCAGCCCCGGGTGCAGCAGGTCGAGGGAGCTCACGTTGAGCGTCGTCGGCACCGACACCTCCGCCCCGAGGCTCACGAGCTTCTCCACGAAGTCGAGGCCAGCCTGCCCGTGGTACAGGCATCCGTCGATGTGCGCGGAGGAGATGTCGATGAGCCTGGGCGCACCGGACACCGTGGCTAGCGCGACACTCATGCGCATCGCCATCGCCATTCCGGCGCCCTCGTCGCCGGAGAGCTTGCGTTCGTCGGCGTCGGTCAGGACCAGAGCGCCCGTCATGCGCCGAGGTACGCGTCGATGATGCGGGAGTCCGAGATGAGGTCGGATGCCCGTCCCTCAAGCGTCGTCGCGCCATCTTCGATCACGTACGCGCGGTCGGTGACCTTGAGCGCGGCGCGCGCGTTCTGCTCGACGAGCAGCACGGTCGTGCCCTGGTCGCGGATGTCGCTGATGACCTGCATCACTTGCGCGACAATGAGCGGCGCGAGCCCCATCGACGGCTCGTCGAGCATGAGCATCTTCGGGCCGGCCACGAGCGCCCGCCCGATCGCGAGCATCTGCTGCTCGCCGCCCGACAGGGTTCCGCCGTGCTGGGCGCGGCGCTCCGCGAGCAGCGGCAGCAGTTCGAAGACCTGCTCGATCCGCTTGGCGACCAGGCCGCGCTCCTTCACGAGGTAGCCGCCGAGCTGGAGGTTCTCGAGCACGGTGAGGGTGCTGAAGATGCGCCGCCCCTCCGGCACGTGGATGAGGCCGGAGCCGACGACGTTCCAGGGCTGAGCCTTGGAGATATCGGCGCCGTTGAAGGTCACCGTGCCGGAGTGCACCCGCACGATGGCGGAGGCCGTCGAGAGCGTTGTCGTCTTGCCTGCCCCGTTGTTGCCGAGCAGGGCGACGATCTCGCCCTCGTCGACGCGGAGGCTGATTCCGCGCAGAGCCTGCACCTTGCCGTAGAACACCTCGACGTTGTCGAATTCAAGCATCGCCACGAGACTGCACCTCCTCTTCGTCGTCCTTGCCGAGGTACGCCTCGATGACGGCGGGGTTCGCCTTCACCTGGGCAGGGGTCCCCTCGGCGATCTCCTTGCCGAAGTTCATCACCACGATGCGCTCCGACACCTCCATCACCAGGCCCATGTCGTGCTCGATGAGCACGACGGCCGTGCCGAGGTCGCGGATGCGCCGCACCAGTTCGAGCAGCGTCTGCTTCTCGTTGTGGTTGAGTCCCGCGGCCGGCTCGTCGAGCAGGAGCAGCTCGGCCTTGCGGGCGAGCGCCCGGGCGATTTCGACCTGCTTCTGCTGGCCGTAGGCCAGGTTGCGGATCGGCACGCCGCGCGGGCCCTTGTAGCCGACGAAGTCGAGCCAGTAGTGGGCCTCGTCGGTGTAGAGCGTCTCGCTGCGCTTGAACCTCGGCGTGTGGAAGATCGCGTCGAGGAAGTTCTGCCCGCCGTAGAGGTGCATGCCGGCGCGCACGTTGTCGAGCACGGTGAGGTCGGGGAACAGTCGCAGGTTCTGGAAGGTGCGCGCGACTCCCCCGGCGGCGATGTCCGCGGGGCGCTTGCCGGTGATCTCGGCCCCATTGAGCTTCACGCTGCCGCCGGTGGGCTTGTAGAAGCCAGTGATGCAGTTGAACGCCGACGTCTTACCGGCCCCGTTGGGGCCGATGACGGCGATGATCTCTTTGGAGTTGGCCACGAACGAGAGCCCGTCGACGGCCTTGACCCCGCCGAACTGGATCCGCAGGTCGGTGACCTCGAGCACTGCGCTCATCGGCTTCTCCCCTCGATGACGGCGGCATCAACCGCGGTCATTTTGCGCTCGGGCTCCTGCCCGCGCGCGGGCCAGAAGCCCTGCGGGCGGAAGACCATGACGACCACGAGCAGCACGCCGAAGACGAGGTAGCGGTATTCGGCGAAGTCGCGGAGCAGCTCCGGCAGCAGGCTGATCACGAGGGCGCCGATGACGACTCCCTTCATGTTGCCCATGCCGCCGAGCACGACCGCCATGAGGACGAGGGCCGACTGCAGGAACAGGAAGCTCTGCGGCGACACCGCAGACAGGTGCGAGGCGAACAGGATGCCCGCGAATCCGCCCCAGATCGCCCCGAAGATGTAGGCGAGCAGCTTGACCTTGTAGGTGTGGATGCCCATCGCCTCGGCAGCATCCTCGTCCTCCTTGACGTAGCGCCAGGCCCGGCCGAGCCTCGACTTGCCCAGCCGCGCGGCGGCGAGCACGAGTCCCGCCACGATCAGCACGGTGATGTAGTAGAAGATCACCGGCTCCTGCAGGTCGACGCCGCCGATGGTGAGGAAGCTCGGGATGCCGAAGATACCCGACGGCCCGCCCGTCACCTGGAGGTTGTTGGCGGTGATGCGGGTGATCTCGCCGAAACCGAGCGTGACGATCGCGAGGTAGTCGCTGCGTAGCCGCAGCGTCGGTGCCCCGATGATCAGTCCCGCGAGAACGGTCATCACGATCACAGCAGGAAGCGTGAACAGCACCGGCAACTCGAACATTTTCGACAGGATGCCGGCGGTGTAGGCGCCCACCGCGAGGAAGGCGATGTAGCCAAGGTCGAGCAGTCCGCAGTAGCCCACGACGATGTTGAGGCCGGCCGCGAGCACCACGAAGATCAGTGCCGTGGTCATGACGTTGAGCGAGTAGGCGGATGCCGTGATGAACGGCATCAGCAGCGCGATGGCGAGCGCGGGCCAGCCGATGTACTTGTTCTCGAAGATCGCCGTGATGCGACCGCCCAGCGTGTTCTTCTTGTGCGGCGGGGGCGGTGCAAAGGTGGTGTCGGTGTTCTCGCTCATGTCAGACACGCTCCGTAACGCGCTCGCCGAGGATTCCGGTCGGGCGCAGGGTCAGGAAGAGGATGAGCACGGCGAACGCGAAGGCGTCGCGCCACTGCCCGCCGACCAGTTCGGACCCGAAGGCCTCGATCAGGCCGAGAACCAGACCGCCGAGCATGGCACCGCGAATGTTGCCGATGCCGCCGATGACGGCCGCGGTGAACGCCTTGAGCCCGATGATGAAGCCCATCAGGAAGTCGATCTTTCCGTAGTAGGCCCCGGCCATCACGCCGGCGGCGCCGGCGAGCGCCGAGCCGATGAAGAAGGTGCGGCTGATCACGGCGTTCACGTTGACGCCCATCAGCAGCGACCCCTTCATATCGAGGGAGATCGCCCGCATCGCGCGGCCGGTCGAGGTGCGGCGGATATAAGTGTCGAGCGCAATCATGAGCAGCCCGGCAATGATCATCAGCACAATCTGAGGCAGGGTCACTCGCGCGCCCAGCACGACGAAGACGTCGCCGGTGAGCCGGATCGGAAATCCTCGGGGGTTCGGCCCGGCGATGGCGGCGATGCCGTACTCGAGGGTGAAGGAGGCACCCACCGCTGTGATGAGCACGGCTAATCGCGGGGCCCCCCGCAGCGGTCTATATGCGAGGCGTTCGATGACGACCCCGACGGTGCCGGTGATCACCATGCTCAGCATCATCACGATGATGAGGGCAAACAGCCCGAGCGAGGTGGCGAGCCCGCCGAACGACGCGAGCACGGCGAAGCCGATGAAGGCGCCAAGCATGTAGAGGTCGCCGTGGGCGAAGTTGAGGAGCTTGATAATGCCGTAGACCATGCTGTAACCCAGCGCGATGAGGGCATAGAACGAGCCGACGAAGAGCCCGTCCCAGATGATTTGACTCATGAGGTACCTGTCCTGTGAGGGAGGTGCGACGGATGCCGCGGCCGGGTCTCAGGGACGCCGGCCGCGGCATCCGTCATTCAAACGATCAGGACAGGGAGTCCTCGAGGACGAACGTGCCGCCCTCCATCTTGAGGATCACGAAGCCGCCGTTGGACAGCGTGTGCTCCTCGGTGAACTCCAGCGGGCCGGAGAACATGTCGAAGCCGCTGATGGCCTCGAGCGCCGCGATAATCTCCTCGCCGTCGGTGCTTCCGGCGTTCTCGATCGCCTCGGCGGCGAGACGCACCGCGTCGTAGGACTGCGTCGAGTACGGGCCGGGGGCAGCGCCGAACTCGGTTTCGTAGTCCGCGATCCATTCCTCGGCACCCTCGAGGGTGTCGGGGGTCGGCGTCATCGTGGCGAAGACACCCTCGGCCGCGTCGCCGGCGATCTCGGCGAGCGTCGCGTCGGCGCTGCCGTCGGCAACCATGATGTCACCGGTGTAGCCCGCCTGTCGGAGCTGGTCGATGATCAGGCCGCCCTCCTGGTAGTAGCCAGTCCAGTAGACGATCTCCGCACCGGAGCCGGTGATGTCGCGCACGACGGCGGAGTAGTCGCTCTCGCCCGCGTTGACGGAGGTGTTGAGAACGACCTCGGCTGTGCCGTCCTCGGTGATCTGCTTTTCGGTCTCGGTGGTGATGTCGGCCGAGTAGCTCGTGTTGTCATCGACCAGGGCGACCGTGGCGTAGCCGGACTTCTTGACGAAGTCGAGGGCCGCGGTGGACTGCTGGAGTCCGGTGCCGTTGATGAGGAACACGTTCTTCAGGCCCTCGCGGACGAGGTCTTGGGAGTTCGCGGCCGGAATGATCATCGGGATGTTCACGCCGCCGAAGATCGGAAGCTGCGGCAGCGTCGCGCCTGAGCAGTATCCGCCGACCGAAACGACGACCTCGCTCGAGACGAGCTTGTTGGCGCTCGCGACCCCCTGCTGGGCGTCGCACGCCTCGTCCTCGACGAGGAGTTCGAGCATGCGTCCGTCGAGGATTCCGCCCGCGTCGTTGATCTCGTTGACGGCGAGCTGGGCGCCGTTCTCCATGTACTCGCCGGTCGGTGCGCTGCTGCCGGAGATCGGGATGACCATGCCGATCTTGATCGGACCGGATGCCGCTTCGCCGTCGTCCTCGGCCTCGCCGCCGAGCAATCCTCCGCTGCATGCGGTGGTAGCCAGCAGCACGGCTGCGGCGATGCCCAGTAGGGCTGTGGTGCGCCTGGGGGTTCTCATAATCTGCCTCTCCTTGGGTGGGGACACTCCGCGGCCGCTCTCACAGATCACCTCGCCAGAAATAGCTCAGATTTTGGAGCAACGCCGCTCTAGTAAAATATGACATGGCACTGTTTGGGGTGTCAAACCTTTCGAGGTCACAATTTGGTGGCGGTCCGCGGGAGGGCGCTACCCACCGCGGGGCCTACTCCGCGCCGCTCGCCGACCGGGGCGGGCGTTATTCGGCAGGGGTTTCCGCCCACCAGGCGAGCACGTGGCCGAGGTGTGCGACGGTGAGCTTCTCGAGCGCGCCGGCGTCGCCGGACTCGATCAGGTCGAGCATCTGGTGGTGCTCCGCGGCCGACACCGACAGCTCGGGGCTGTGTGCCATCCGAGCCAGGTTCACCATGCGAGTCTGCGACCGCAGCTCGCGCACGAGGCTGACGAGGCGATCGTTCCCGTACTCCGCGAGCAGCGCAAGGTGGAAGTCACGGTCGGACTCGATGAACTGGGCAAACTCGGCAGCGTCAGCGTGGGCGCCGATCTCGCAGGCCATCGTGCGCCACGACGGCATCCGTTCAGGCGGGACCTTGCCTGCCAGCGCGGCCGTGGCGGGGGCCTCGAGCAACTGACGAAGCTCGACGATCTCGCGCAGGTCCCGGAGGCTCACCTGGGTGACCCGGAAGCCCTTGTTGCGTACGGACTCGACGAAGCCGCGCTGCTCGAGATCGAGCATGGCCTCGCGAACGGGGGTCGCCGAGACCTCGAAATCGGCGGCGAGCGCGGGCACCGAGACGAGGGTGCCCGGCACGAGCTCACCCGAGATGATTGCGGCCGACAACGTCTCGCCGATCCGGTCGCGCAGGCTGGCGGTCTTCTCGACCTTGCGGATGGTCGACACGTTCAACTGGGTTTCTGCATCGGGGTTCCTGATTTCGGCGACGAGCTCGAGACGTGAGCGTTCGTGGATAGCATCATGATATGTGGCATATTACGAATTCCGTGAGGACGATCGACTATCACACGGCGGGTGAGCCGTTCCGGATCGTCGTGGAGGGCACCCCGGACATCCCCGGCTCGACCGTCGCCGAGCGGCGGATGGCCGCGGCCGGCTCCCCCGACATCGACGCTGTGCGCCAGTTCCTCTGCCAGGAGCCGCGCGGGCACGCAGATATGTACGGATGCTTCGTGGGGCCGCCCGACGACGAGGGCGCCGACTTCGGCGTGCTCTTTTGGCACAAGGACGGCTACTCGACGGCGTGCGGCCATGGCACAATCGCGCTCGGCGTGTGGGCGATCGAGACCGGACGGGTGGCCTCCGCGCCGACCGGCGAGACCGCGGTGACGATCGATGTGCCCTCTGGCCGCGTCGTGGCCCGGGTGACCCAGGTGGACGGGGTGGTGATCGGCGTAGTGTTCGACAACGTCGAGTCGTACCCGATCGCACGCGGGGTCGAGGTGGAGACCTCCCAGGGCACGGCATCCGTCGACCTGAGCTATGGCGGCGCCATATACGCGAGCGTCGACGCCAGCAGCATCGGCTTGGCCGTCACGCCCGAGCATTACCCCGAGCTCATCGCGGTCGGGCGTGAGATCAAGTGGGCGCTCAACGACCACTCGCTCGCCCGGCATCCGGGCGATGCCCGGCTCAGCGGCGTCTACGGCACGATCTTCTACGACGATCTCGGCGACACCGCCGACGGTCCGCACCAGCGCAATGTCACGGTCTTCGCCGACGGGGAGGTCGACCGGTCGCCGTGCGGATCCGGCACGGGGGCGCGGTTGGCGCTCCTCGCCGCGTCGGGGCGGCTAGCGCCCGGGCAGACGCTCACCCACGATTCGATCATCGGAACCCGGTTTCTTGGGCACGCGACGCCGGCGCCGGGCGGCGAGGACCGCCGAGCCATCCTGCCGACGGTCGAGGGAATGGCCTACAGGACGGGCGAGCACAGCTTCACGCTCGACCCGCGGGATCCGATCGGCACCGGGTTCGTGCTGCGATGAGCGCGGCTAAGGCGGGCGCGGCGAGCGGTGCGGCGAGCGGCAGGGACGCGGGCAGGGGGGATGCACGCGGCGCGACCGACAGCGCAGCGGGTGGGCCGCCATGGATCTCGGCCGAGCAGGTGTTCGGGCGGGTCAGCTTCGGCGACGCCGCTGCGGCACTCGGCCGGTCGCTGAAGCAGGGGCTGGAGCCGGCGAGCGACTTCGCCCGCGGCATCCTCGACGTCGAACGCGGCCAGCTCCTGATCATGCCGAGCGCATCGAGCGAGTTCGTCGGGGTCAAGATCGCCACCGTCGCACCGGGAAATCCGGCACTCGGCCGGGAGCGCATCCAGGGTGTCTACCTGCTCATGGACGCCGCCACCCTCGCCCCCATCGCCCTCATCGACGGGGCCGCGCTCACGACGCTGCGCACCCCCGCGGTGTCCGCCGCGGCCGCGGACCTTCTCGCGCCGGAGGTCGTCGACCATCTCGTGGTCTTCGGATCCGGCCCTCAGGCCGCGGGACACATCGAGGCGATGCGGGCCATCCGCCCGATCGGGCGGGTCACCGTGGTCGCGCGCGACCGCGGCAAGGCCGAGGAGTTCGCCGCACGGGTGTCGGCCGGCAGCGCCCGCAGCACCGGCGGCACCGGCAGCACCAGCAGATCGCCGGGCATTCCGGCGACCGTCGGCTCGGCATCCGACGTGCGGGACGCGCAGCTCATCGTCTGCGCGAC
>Ga0326733_1000536_pt1 | contig 10962 bp, 2 predicted proteins | sample 14_GP2_308_FD_207946 | JGI IMG/M metagenome (GOLD analysis project Ga0326733, IMG submission 207946) | Glacier ice microbial communities from Ngari, Tibet, China - 14_GP2_30.8 | ecosystem: Environmental > Aquatic > Freshwater > Ice > Glacier | place: China: Ngari, Tibet | collected 2018-07-17 | reverse complement strand
TCGGACCCGAGGTTGCCGGAATGGGTAACCGATTCCTCTCCCTCCTCAAGTCCCCGTTCAAGATCATCGGAGGTGGCCAGAAGGGTGAAGTCCTCCGCGCGGGCTCGATGACGGACGCCGACGCTGTTCTCACGCGCACCAACTCGGGAGCCATCAAGGCTATCCTAGAGGAGCTTGAGCGTGGTCGCACCGTTGGAGTACGCAAGAAGTACAAGAAGGAGCTTACTCAGCTTGTAGACACTGCCGCGTTCCTCAAGGGATTCGGCAAGAAGCCGTCCAGCCCGCACGCGGACCTCAACGGCTACTCCACCTGGGATGAGATCGAGCAGGACGTAGAGAAGGGCAAGGCCACCCGTAAGGTGGAGACCCTGTTCAAGCTCGTTGACCGCTACGGTACCGACCAGTTGCGCGATGCGCTGGAGCGCGTTGTTGCCATGCCCGAAGCTGGCGAGAGCAACGGTGCACCTGCCGGAGCCCCTGACGGCGGATACGCCCCGATCACCGTGGAAGACGGCGCAACGGGCGAGCTATTCCCGGGCGTCAACTACAGCGTCGTGAGGACGCCTGCTGGCGGCTTTATCATGAGCCTGTCCGGCAAGGCCACCTTCATGAACCGGGATATGCTCAAGGCTGCCGGATTCTGGAAGTGGAACGGCGAGGCCAAGTCATGGTCCGCGCCAGAAACCAAGGATCCCGAGCGTCTCAAGTCACTTGCCGAGGGCGCACGTCCCGAAGGTGCTGCGGGCTCCCCCGCCACCGTTGAGGTTGCACCGGACGTTATTGTCTCTACCGCGCACCAGGCCAAGGGTGCCGAGTGGGACAACGTCCGTATCGCGGACGACTTCTGGGGTCCACGCGCTGAAATCGATCCTGCCACGGGCGAGACCTTCACTGAGTACCCTGCCCCCGAAGAACTCCGTCTTGCCTACGTTGCTGTCACGCGCGCCAAGAAGGTTCTCGACCCCGGCGCACTCGCCTGGGTCCTGGACCACACCGACGACGAGGATGAGGATCCCGAAGTCGAGAGCAAGGGTCTCCCCGGAGACGAGCCCGCCGCTGACGTAGCGCCGACCCCTGAGGTTACTCCCGAGCCAGAGCCAGCCCCTGAGGTTGCCCCAGAGCCCGCTGTTGCCCCGACCCCTGAGGTTATCCCCGAGCCTACACCTACGCCAGAGCCCGCTGTCGCCCCTGAGGCGGCTCCGGACGAGCCAGAGGATGACGGCCTTCCGAACACCATCGAGGAGCTAGAGGACCTCGCTGAGGCCCTGGACATTCGCGCTGCCAAGGGCGGGGCTGCCGGGCGTATCGCCCAGCGCAATCTCGACAAGGTTGTTGCGAAGATCGAGGCTATCGAGGAGGCCAACAACGCTCCCGCAGCCGATGTTGTTCCCGAGCCTGTTGCTGCCCCTGAGGTTGTAGCGGTGCCGATGCCGGACCCCGCTGGTCTCAGCGACGACGATATCATGGACGAGATCGATGATATTGCTGTCAACATGAACCTGGACCGCATGGCAGGAGAGCCGGAAGACAACCCCCGTCTAGTCGAGCGCCAGAACGAGCTTATTGACGAGCAGAACCGTCGCTTCACAGAGAAGGCCCGCGCCGTCCCCGCCAGTGACAAGCTGGTCTTTGCTATCGAGCAGGCCAGCCAGGGTAAGGACCTAGACGAGAACGCCGCTGCCGCACTGGCTGAGGCACGTGACGACGAGGACCTCACCACCGACCGCGCCATGGAGATCCTAGACGAGATCCAGGTACAGGCCAACGCCGCCAACACCGCGAGCAAGCCTCGCGAGTTTGTGCCGGAAACTTACACCAACGGCAACAGGGCACTGCTCAACCCCGAGCCCTTCGATGACCTAGAGCCGAACCTCATCCTGAGGGACCTCAAGGACAACCACCCCGGATACTCCACGCTGACCAATGGCGATATCGTCATTTTCAGCCGTGAGTTCGGAGACCGCACCTACGAGGTTGTCGTACGTCGCAACGCCCGTGAGCACTTCCAGACCTACATTCGCGAGACGGATAAGGCCACCGGAATTGCAAGGATCCGCAAGGACCCGCGCGAGGTTCACTCGTACGCGGCCCTGTCCAAGAGGCTGACCGCTCGCAAGCTGGAGCTTTCTGGAGCCAACCCGCTCAAGTGGATGAACACCCGCAAGGGTAACCTCGTACTGCCCGCTGAGGCCAACGGCATGCTCGACGCCGATGCTCTGGATGGACTGATCCGTGGTACGGATCTTCCCGAGTCCAAGAGTGAACTCCTCAACCAGGCCATGGGGATTCTTGCTGACATGATTATCGACGGCGAGGCCCCGCGCAACGTCCTCGATATTGTTGCCGCAGACCGAGGCTTTGCGCCCACCCTGGTAGATACCATTATTGCGTCTACCGTTCGCCGGAAGATCGCTGACGAGGCCCGCGAGAAGTTCCGCAACCGCCCCTCACACATGAGCTACGACGGCAAGACGATCCTCAAGGAGGGTGACGTAGTAGAGTGGACGGACTGGAGGAAGACCAAGGACACCTATGGCATGGTGTTCCGTGGCTTCATCCGCACTGTACAGTACAATTCCGATCCCGGCAAGCCATACAAGTACTCTGACGGCGTCCGCGCTGTGTTCCCGGAGTACAACCGGCTCAAGGGTGCCGAGAAGCCTAACAGCCAGGACCGCCAGTTCACCACGGCAAACCTGAGGCCTGTTACAGATCCAGCGGCTCCGCTGGCTCCACCATTCTTCGCTAAGAAGGAGGAGCTTGCCGCCCGGAGGAAGCAGTTCTCCGCTGCTGACTTTGGCCTGCCTGCCAACGGTGAGAACGCCAAGTCGATTCCACGTCCCGCTGCCGCCAGGGTGCCAAAGCCCGAAGAGGCTGAGGTCCAGGTTGATATCGACGGTCAGGCATACATCGGACCGGATGACGCGCCGATTGCTGTACCATTCGACAGAATTGATGCTGCCAAGAAGTTTGCCGGTCTCAAGCGTGTTGACGTTCGCGCGGCCAAGATCCAGGTCGGTGACATGATCATCGGCATGGACTTTGCAGGCGCTCCGGCCCCCGCTCAGGTAGTCGAAGTGTTGCCATGGTCTGACGGCTCTGTCCGAATTGTTACTCTTGTCCAGGGTGATTTTGGTGGGGCCATTAAGAAGACTCTGGAGATTCCTGCCGGAGGCCCAGCACCAACCGTCTATCGCGCGGACATGCCTGGAGCACCCATCCAGCCAGAATCTAGCGCGCCCAAGGCATGGGAGGACAGGCCAGCCAACGCAATGCAGTACGGCATTATCCGTGACCTCCGGGCACAGAAGAAGCTCTCCGCTGCCAGCGCCAAGGTAGTTGAGCGCGCTCTTGCCAACATGGATCTCACCCAGGGGCAGGCCGCTGCTCTGGTCGGGGAGCTTGTCAATCACAAGGATGCTAAGAAAACTCCGGTATCCATGTCTGATGAGATTGCCGAAATTGCTGGTGTATTCGACCAGGCCGGAGCACGCGCCTACGCTGAGCAGATGATTGCTCAAAATGGACGAGACCTCTCCGAGTTTGGTGATTACATTGTCAACGAGATTGCTTTTGACAAGATCACAGATGACGACCTAGGCGGAAACTTCAAGCTCCCTAATTACGTTCCAAGTGAGGAAATCGAGGCAGGAGATCTTCTGACTCTAGACTCCGGCTCTGGGATCTATTATGCTCAGGTTCTCGATTCTGACAACTATCGCGCCAAAGTGCGATATATTACCGATGGCACAGGTGCCGGTCCAATCAACGGATCCATTGACAAGCTAATCCTAAACTGGCACAACACCAAGGCAATCCGTCGTCCCTCCACCCTCCACCCACCCGAGAACTACTTCCGTCCGGATATTCAGATGGCTGGGGAATTGGCTGCTATCCCCGGACTCGTTCCTCGTGAGGACAATCCTGGTTCTGTCGGGGAGTATGACGCCCGTGCGCTCAAGATGCGTGAGCAGTGGTACGCCGGGGAGGGCGTTCAGATTCTCGGAGGTAACGGGAACATCATCACTGAGGGTGCGATGAACAAGGGTGCCTGGTTTGTCAAGACTGATGATGGTACGGAGCTATTCCAGAAGTTTGTCAAGACTCAGGAGGAGGTCCACAAAGAGGTCCTCTCCAGCCGAATTGCGTATCAGCTAGGGCTCACTGATGTTATTGTTGCGGGGGACACCCGATACAAGCGTGTCATCATGACACGTGTTGTAGGGGAGTTGGCTGCAAAGACTCCGGGTCTCCAAAATAGGGTAGACAACAGCCCCGGCAACTTCCCCAATGCCCGACTCATCGGGCTACTGGACTATCTGATCGGCAACCCGGATCGCCACGGATATAACTGGATGCAGGACACGAAGCGCCAGGTTATTCCGATTGACCACGGTAACACCAACTTTAATAGCGACTACTCAACCTCGCCTTTTGTTCGTGGTGCTCTAGGACGACTAGTGTCCAGCAATCCTTCGACTGCTAGGCCAGCTTTTACCGAGGCAGAACTGATAGGATACAGGCAGCGCTTGCGTGCGCTCCGTGTAGACTTTGAGGCCTCGGGGCAACTAGGGTGGCACGATAGTGTTATGACCAAGATCGACCGACTGATTGCGAATTACTAAAATGAGTGATGCCAAGGGCACGCCCGTCTACGACCGGGTTGGCGTTCTCGCCAAGCAGGGCGATCCAGAATATACCACTTCGATTATCGGGGCGTACCACGATGAGGCCAATAAGGTCGTCAGCGTGGTACTCCCCGACTATACGCTGGTGGACCTCCCGACCGAGTCAATCACACGCAACAATAATACTGGTAGACTTGACTTTGTATCCGGGGACGCCGCATTCTGCATTCGAGAATTCCGCGAGGATGATGGAAAGTGGCTGTCTCAATACAAGACACTTCTACCTCTAGACGCACTAGAGTCTCTCGCAACACTCGAAGGAGAACCCGTGGCATCCCGAACTCGCCTCTCGCCAGATCGACTTACAGCCTACGCCTCCGACGACTCCGTCTACATTCTTGGTGTCTCTTACACCACAACAGACGGCGAGTGGACCCGGTTGAATGGCGAATGGGTGTTGGCTGATGCCGACGACAATACCTACGAAAACATGATTGCCATCAGCATCGCGCCGCTAAAGGGCCAGGAGTTCCTTGAATTCTACGATGCCAACTACGTTTCCGTGACCGACGCTGAGAAGTATGAGCTAGTCGAGGACGAGTCAGAAGCACCCTCCACCCCTAGCGAGTAAGCAGTCCACACATGGCAATTTTCGTTGGTCGAGCCAATAACAACCTTCTCTTCACGCACGAGGACAAAGGTGTAGTCATCGACGCCGAATTCGGCGTGGTAGTGTTTGCTGGAGCCGCTGAGGCCCTAGTATCTTCCAAGACATGGTCGGCTGGCGAGTTCTCCGAGAAGAACGCCGAACTGGCCAGCGCCACACTGGGCTCAAACATCCCCACGATCACGACCACAACCGGTCGCATGTATACGATCCCCAAGGGTGTCCAGAACGAGGCCAAGCGCTCGCTCTCTTGGCAAAAGTCCCACAAGCGTGGTGGAACCGACGTAGGCCTCAACACGGCCCGCCTGCTCGTTGCTGGTGGTCAAATCAGTTTTGACAAGCTCCGTCACGTAGCCAGCTATTTCCCTCGCCACGAGGCAGACAAGCGCCCCAACTCCTGGGATACCCTTAGTTCAGGAGCCCCCTCCAGTGCCCGCATCTCCTGGGGCCTCTGGGGCGGAGACGCTGCACAGCGTTGGGCCTCTACTATTGTCGAGCGCGAGAACGAGAAGGCCCTCACGGCTGACGGCGGCATCGCTGTGCCTATTGTTCCGGCTGACCCGTTCATGGAAGCCTACAAGATGGGCGAAGAGGTTTCACCCGAATTCCTTGCTCGCGTACGCATGGATGGTACCGGCATTGACCGGCTATACAAGATCGATCTCGATGGTTCGGTGTTCCTCTGGGACGATGGCGCGTGGGAGAACCTAGGCAACGTCGCGAGTGATATCTACACGCTCGACGCAGAGCTTGACGACCCGTCCGACAGCGTTGAAAAAACCCACATCGTTATTGACGCGGAGTCCGCTGTCATTATTTCTGCGCGTTTTGCCGCAGACCCATTCACTCCGGTTGCCGTTGAGGAAATCGAAGAGGAGGAGGCCCGTCTCGTTGCTGACGCAATCGAGGAGGTTGACTGGGAGTTCGTGGACGCCACGCTACTCGCAGCCGGAGGTACTCCCGGGGACGGCATTTACACCGAAGACGAGCGCTCTGAGAACGCAAGTTCACAGGTCCGTGACGGTGGCGGAAAGTTCGCCAAGGTCGGTGGACGCGTCATGGTCAACGGGGACCCCACTTCTGTGGGAAAGATCAGTCAAGTCAATTCTGGAGACGGCTCCGTTTCTGTATCGCTGGATTCTGGTGGATCGATCACGGTCCCCGGCAAGTCTGTCGAGGGCATTGGTGACTTCACCCAGACTATCCCCGGCGAGCCGGTTGATGTGCCTGAGGTGGACACTACTGGAATTCTAGCAGAACCGCGCACACCAATCAATAGGGTGGGCGCACAAATTCCAGGAACGCTTCCCGCCATGACAAAGGAAGACCTCCACGGCGTGCTGAATGACTGGCCTGCCTGGGTCAAGTCCCAGCGTGAGGGCTTCAAGCCCGGCGTCTCGGCTCCTGGTGACGTGCCTGTCCAAAAGAAGGACAGCACAGATCTCGGCCCAGACGGCGACCGCATGGAGAAGGCCTCCGGCCAGAAGCTCACCACCGATGCCTACGACCACCCTCTTATCAAGAAGTGGCTCAAGAAGACCAGTGCGAACGGCACGACGCCAAACAGCATTTGGTACAACCCGATCACCGCTGCCGCTGAGGCTGTGGACGCGGGCAAGGAGATGTCTCCTAAGACTTCCGACGTGCCGCCGATCTATCTCGCCGTCGTGGCTCCAGACGATCCCCGCGCAGTCCTTATGCTCGTAAGCCTTGTGCCTGCCAGCAGCACCTCCACCGCGCCCATGACCTACGTCCGTGTTGATGGCAAGTGGGAACGAGACCCCAAGGTCCTCAACGACCTCAACTCTGCCACCCCGCCACCCATCATCCCGCTTGACAGCGAGACCCTGAATGATGTGCTCCAGCAGGTAGACATGACGGTGGACTCGGGAGAAGCCGAAGACTCGACTGCCCCAGCCCCTGCCGCCAATCCTGTAGCCGCCCCAGCGCCCGCTGTGGCCTCTGCGCTCTCTATTCCATTGGACCATGCCCTCATGGTTCTCTACGGCCCCAGCGAGGCACTGATCGCCGCTGGGCGTGCAGGGCACCACCGTGGCAAGTCCGCCCAGCTTCGTCGGTACTGGACTATCGGCAAGGGTGGATCCAAGATTCGCTGGGGCACTGGCGGCGACTGGACCCGTTGCGTCCGCTACCTCTCCAAGTTCATGAACGTGCGTGCCAAGGGCTACTGCGCGCTCCGTCACAAGGAGATGACCGGCCAGTGGACCGGAGACAAGCGCCACCTCCAGATGTACGGACGCCGGTCCGCATCCCAGGTATTCAGCACTGACTTCATCGTACCCTCTGACGAGCTTGTTGCTGCACTAACCCTCCAGGGACGCGCAGACTATACCCGTGCCCGGATGAAGGGGCTCACCGCCTCTGTCCTTACGATCCAGCAGGGTGCCGCCTTTACAATCCCGCTCCTCATCCCTGAGGACAAGGAGACTGGCGATGGCCGCTACTTCGTCAAGGGCGGCATCACCCTCCGTGATCTTCCGCTGCCGCTCATGTGGCAGATCAAGACCGCTGAGGGCCACGACGGCTCCTATGTTGTTGGACGCATCGACAGCATCGAGCGTATTGAAAATGGCATGGGAAATGCCAAGGGATTCTTCGACACCGGCATGATTGGCCGTGAGGCTGAGCGCATGGTTCGCGAGGGATTCCTTCGCGGCGTCTCTGCCGACATGGACAAGTTCGATGCTCAGCAGGAGGAAGTTCTCTCTGAGACAGAGAAGGACGAGAAGGGTAATCCAGCCAAGAAGGATCGGATTACCGTAAATAAGGCACGAGTCATGGGCGCTACAATTGTAGCTAAGCCCGCGTTCCAGGAGGTTCTTATCTTCCTAGACGAACAAGAAGTCCCCCAGGAGGACACTGTGATCCCAGACGGCATCTACTTTGATGATGCTGACCCCCTAGACGCCGCCGCGCTCGTTGCGTGCGGACAGGTGGCCAGTGCCATTCCCGTGACCCCGCCCAAGGACTGGTTTATCAACCCGGAACTCAGCCATGCCACGCCAATCACCGTTGATGACGATGGTCGTGTCTTCGGTCACATCGCCGCATGGCATGTTGACCACATTGGGATGCAGTTTGGCACCAAGCCACCCCGCAGCGCAAGTGGCTACGCCTATTTCAACACCGGATCGCTTCGTACCGAAGAGGGTTCGGACGTGACCGTTGGGCAGCTTACGCTTGCCGGTGGGCACGCCTCTCTTGAGGCTAGCGCCCGTGAGGCTGCAAAGCACTATGACGACACCGCCTCGGCAATCGCTGACGTTCACGCTGGTGAGGACGAGCACGGAATTTGGGTAGCCGGTGCACTGCGCCCCGGAACCACCCCGCAGCAGATTCGCGTTCTTCGCGCCTCCGCTCCATCAGGAGACTGGCGTCCAATCCGTGGAAAGCTTGAGCTTGTTGCGGTGTGCCAAGTAAACGTGCCAGGGTTCCCTGTCGCTCGTGCACGCGTCGCCTCCGGACATGTTATGGCTCTGGTTGCAGCGGGTGCCGCAACTATGGCTCGCCTCCAGCGTGACCCTCTTGCAGAACTCCAGGATCGACTGGACAAGCTAGAGCAGTTTAGCACGTCGGAACTCAGTGCGCAAGCTCAGAGTGTGGCCGCTCGTTTTGCAGAAGTACGCGCCGAACGTGAGGCCGTGCTTGCAACAAAGCGTGCCGAGCTTTCCGCTCGCGTCTCTGCCGCCCGACCTCCGAAGTCGGACTCTCTGACGGCCAGTGCGGCTGCGTTGCGCGCACGTGTTGCTAGCGCAGCAGATGATCTAGATAAGCGCCGCCGAGAGACTGGGGGTACTGACCCAAAAGTACCAGCCCCCAACCAGGGGCAACCGAGTAACATTGTAGAGGCCAAGTACACGCCTAAGACGCAGCCACGAGACGGGGCTGGAAAGTTCCGAACAGTTTTGGCCAGGCTCAAGGTAGACCTTGGAACCTCAAGTAACCAGGCAGTTTTGGACAAAATTGTTGAGGCAGAGAACCTAGATCACGCAGGGGACTACCAGGGCGCTGTGGCATCAGCCGGAGAGCTAATCAGTACAATTGACCGCCTTGATTCCGGGGCTCTCAACGCTGACTCTATCGCCAACGTTCGCAAGGCTACCACAGAACTAGGCAAAGTCATAGCCAATCTACCACTTCCATTCGAAAACCAGGCCCAGAAGATGCGCTACAGCGACCTTCCGCCTGCTCTTCGACAGCTTGTTGAGGACTTGATTATCCGAGTCGAGGACAAGCTCGATGGTGAAGAGGCGCAGGCTGCTACCCAGGAATTGAAGGGGTTCATGTCCGGTTCGGACGTGTTCTCCCAGAGTGAGGTTTCCGCGCAAATGAACCGGATGCTCCGTCTCCTAACATAGAACTTGTGAAATAATAAGAACTGTGCTAAGCGCCTGAACGCCTCCTGTGCGTACTAAGTCCCTTGCCGACCACAACTCACTAGCAGTCTAAAAATTTTAGCTGCTCTGACTGGCCTAAGGAGGGCAGAGTGGATCACATCAAGTCACAGCTTGACCAGCTTTCAGAGCTTAGTACCGAACAGGTTACTGAACTCCAGAACAGCATCGTCAGCGAATTTGACACGGTGGAGCAAGAAACTCCTACTCCAGCGACAGTTGATGCGATGACTAGTCTCGCAGACGCACTTGACACCGTTCGAGGTGAAGTGAAGCGTCGTGAGGTACAGGCAGAGGAACTCTCTGCACGTGCCCTCGAAGCATCCTCCCGCGTACGTGGCGAGGACGTTATGGACGAGTCTGGTGTTCCAGAAGCCGAGGATGCAGAAGTTGCACCCGAGGAAGAGGAAGCACCCGTCCAGGCATCAGCAGCCGTTGAAGAGGAAATTACCCTTGCAACCGAAGAAGAGATCGAACCAGCCGTTGAGCTTGCCGTTGAGGAAGACGTTGTTGCAGAGGCTCCCGCCGCTGTAGAACTCTCCGCTGACGACAAGGAAGACGACAAGGAAGAAGAAGAGGAAGAGGAGAAGGACGACAAGTCTGACAACCCATTCCTTGCTTCCGATGAGGTCGAAACTCCAGTTGAAGAGGTAGCCGCCGAGGCCTCCTCCGAAGAGGCTCCTCTTGAGGAGACAGTCCCCGAGGCCGAGGCATCCGCCGAGGTTGAGGTTGAAGCAGAAGCTTCAAACACAGAAGAAACACCTATTGAGCTTAGCGCTCAGGAAGAGGCACCAGTGACCGCCGCAGCAGACGGAGCTTTCGAGGCTCCCGCTGACCGTCGCCCTGTAGTCCAGGCAACCGTAGCTCCCGTGGCAATCACCGCAGGAGCCGACATCCCCGGCTACACCGCAGGCAGCAGCATTTCATCCATGAGCGATGTATCCCAGGCAATGGAAAAGCGCCTGCACTCGCTCCGCCGTGTCAACGGAGGTGATGGAGAGCAGCACATCGTTGCATCGCTCACCACTCAGTTCCCTGACTCGCTCATTCTTGGCAGCAACGCCGAGGAAAACTCGACCAAGCTCGCCAACCTTGTTGGTCCGAAGGCTCTTGCAGCCTCCGGTGGATTCGCAGCACCGCTTGCGCCTAGCTACAACATCTTCGGGTTCGGAACCGATGTCCGCCCCGTGCGCGACTCGCTCCCCCGTATGCAGGCAGACCGTGGCGGTATCCGCTTCGTAACTCCGCCTGT
>Ga0326733_1000535_pt1 | contig 10974 bp, 9 predicted proteins | sample 14_GP2_308_FD_207946 | JGI IMG/M metagenome (GOLD analysis project Ga0326733, IMG submission 207946) | Glacier ice microbial communities from Ngari, Tibet, China - 14_GP2_30.8 | ecosystem: Environmental > Aquatic > Freshwater > Ice > Glacier | place: China: Ngari, Tibet | collected 2018-07-17 | reverse complement strand
GGGTTGCGGGGGCCTTCTTCGCGGGAGCCCTCAGGCTGCTCGGGGTGGTGCGGAGGCTGGTCGTGGTTCGTGCGGCGGCCCGCTTGACGGGCGCCTTTGCGGAGGCTGGCGTGGGGGGCGCCTTCGGGCTGCAGGCGTCGCAGCGTTCCCGGTCAAGTCCATGGATACATTCGTCGATCACAACGAAACACTACGCGCGTCGGGCGCCTCCCCGAGGCGCCGTTCCCTCAGTTTGCGGTGACCCCGATCTGCTCGGCCTGCAGCGACGGAATCGCGTGGGGTATTCCCGGCCGGCTGCTGGCATGCTGGGTGCATGGTCACCGTGCAACCACAGGTCACACAGAAGTTGTCGTGGGGCCTCATCCCCGCCGCCGGGGTGTCGGCATCCGCGGTCGTCATCTTCGGCCTGCTCAACCTGCCGGCCGGGTACGCGGTGCTCGTCGCCAGCCTGATCCTCGCCGTCATCATCGACCGGTCGCTGGCGAGCGACCTGCTGCTGATCGGCATCGGCATGGTCATCATCTCGACCATCTCGGTGGCCGCCGACATCAGCTACGGCAACATGCTGCTCATGGGCACCGTGCTGACACTCGCGGTGCTCGTGCCGTTCCTGATCGACCGCTACCTCTACAAGCGGCGCACGATCGTGTTCCCGATCCGCACGGGCCAGAAGTGGTCGACGCTCGAGCGCTCCTACCTCGCGATCGTGCTCGTGCTCGGCTGGACGATCCTGCCGATCTACTTCATCGGCTCCGGCGCGTACCAGAACTGGCCCGCCATCAGCGCGCCCGACGAGATCGCGCGGCTCTTCGTCGGCGTCAACGCCGTCGGCATCTGGGACGAGCTGTTCTTCATCTGCACCGTCTTCGCCCTGCTGCGCCGCCACTTTCCGATGTGGCAGGCGAACATTCTGCAGGCCGTGATCTTCGTGTCGTTCCTGTGGGAGCTCGGCTACCGGGAGTGGGGGCCGCTGCTCACCATCCCGTTCGCGCTGCTGCAGGGATACATCTTCTCCAAGACGAAGTCGCTCACCTACGTCGTGTGCGTGCACCTGCTGTTCGACCTCGTCGTGTTCCTGGTGCTCGTGCACGCGCACAACCGCGAGTGGCTGCAGGTCTTCTTCTACTGACCACCTAGAACCCGCGCATACGGGCCTGGCCGAGCTTCGCCGCGCGGGAAAACGTCTTGCCGCGCCGGCGCTGCTCCCGCGGCGACGCGCGCAGCTCGGCAGAGGCCGCCTCCCGGCGAAGTCGCCGCCACGCCGCGTGCCGGTCGACCGAGAGGGTGCCGTCGTCGATGGCCTCCCGCACGGCGCATCCGGGTTCCGTGTCGTGCCGGCAGTCCCGGAATCGGCAGTTCTCGGCGATCGCGCCGATGTCGGAGAACGCCTCGTCGACGGCATCCGGATCGGTCCACAGCCCGACCGCGCGGATGCCAGGGGTGTCGATGATCACGCCGCCGCCGTCGAGCACGTGCAGCTGGCGGGAGGTGGTGGTGTGGCGTCCCTTCGAGTCGCCGCGCACGTCGCCCGTGTACGCAGCCTCGCGGCCGAGCAGCGCGTTGGTGAGCGTCGACTTGCCGGCGCCCGACTCGCCGAGCAGCACCGCCGTATGGCCGACGAGGGCATCCCGGAGCGCGTCGATGCCGATGCCCTCGAGCGCGGAGGTCACGGCGATCGCGACGCCGGGATGCTGCGCGGCCAGCTGATCGAGGTCCGGCGAGTGCGCCGAGGCCGCCTTGGTGAGCACGATCATGGGGACCGCCCCCGCGTCGGCTGCGAGGGCGATGCTGCGGTCGAGGCGGCCGGGCTTCACGAGGCGGTCGAGTCCGCAGGTGATGAGAACGATGTCGACGTTCGCGGCGAGCGACTGGTCGCGGGCGCCGGGATGGGCGTCGTGCCGTCGGAGCAGCGATGCCCGCGGCAGCACCGCGACGACCGACAAGCTGGTTGGCTCGATCGCGAGCCAGTCGCCGACGGTCGGCTCCAGTCCCGGGCGGGTGGGGGTGCGGATGCTGCGCTGGCCGTCGCCCGTCGCGATCAGCAGTGTCGCGCCGTCGTGGCGGATCACGCGAGCGGGGAGGGTGTTCTCGGGGAGCAGTGCGCTCCAGTCATCGCTCCAGCCGAGGGGCAGGAGGGAAGGTAAATCTGACAATTGGGTACCTCATCGATCGGCGCCCGAGCGGGCGGTGCGCCCTCGATCGAGGGCGCTACTGGGAGGGGGAGGAAGCGGCGGATGCGGGCGCGGAGACAGTCATTGTCATTACCCCTTCCCGGCCGGTCGTTCCCTCACTGTGAGGTGATTCGAGGCTACCCTCCCGGCATCCCCTTGGCGAGGATCGAGATGAAACCGAGAGAGAAGGGGTCGCGACAGACACCCGCGCGATGCGCCGACCTCCGGGTCCGATACTGTCGAGTCCGACCCATGATGGGCGCGGCAGCGGGCATCCGCTCCCCGACAGGAAGCGGAATCAGATGGCACTCCCCTGGAAGCTCCACGGCGACGGCAAGAACGTCGCAGCGAACGAGATCGTGCAGCCGGAGGAGCGCCTCACCTGGCCGCGCACCATCGGCTTCGGCGCCCAGCACGTCGTCGCGATGTTCGGCGCGACCTTCTTGGTGCCGCTCATCACCGGCTTCCCGCCCGCGACGACGCTGCTGTTCTCGGGGCTCGGCACACTGCTGTTCCTGATCATCACGAAGAACAAGCTGCCGAGCTACCTCGGCTCGTCGTTCGCGTTCATCGCGCCGATCGGCGCCGCGGTCGGCTCCGGCGGGCAGTCGGTCGCGCTCGGCGGCGTCATCGTCGTGGGCGCGCTGCTCGCGATCGTCGGCGTGATCGTGCACCTCAGCGGCACCCGCTGGATCAACGTCGCGCTTCCGCCCATCGTGAGCGGTGCGATCGTCGCCCTCATCGGCTTCAACCTCGCCCCGGCCGCACGCGACAACTTCGCGGCCTCGCCCCTCATCGCGACGATCACGCTGCTGTCGATCATCCTCGCGGCGGTGCTCTTCAACGGTCTGCTCGGCCGCCTGTCGATCGTCATCGGCGTCGTCGTCGGCTACATCGCTGCGGTCACCGCCGGTCAGGTCGACTTCTCCGGCGTCGGCGCGGCCGCGTGGTTCGGCCTGCCGCAGTTCACGACCCCGACCTTCTCGCTCGAGTACCTCGGCGTGTACCTCATGTTCCTGCCGGTCGTGCTCGCGCTCATCGCCGAGAACGTCGGACACATCAAGGGCGTCGGCCAGCTCACCGGCCGCAACCTCGACCCGCTCACCGGACGCGCCCTCTTTGCCGACGGCCTCGCGACCGTCATCTCCGGCATCGGCGGCGGCTCCCCCACCACCACCTACGGCGAGAACATCGGCGTGATGGCGGCGACCCGCGTGTTCTCGACCGCCGCGTACTGGGTGGCGGGCATCACCGCGATACTGCTCGGCCTGTCGCCCAAGGTCGGCGCGATCATCTTCTCGGTTCCGCCGGGGGTGCTCGGCGGCGTCACGACCGCGCTCTACGGCCTGATCGGAATCATCGGCGTGCGCATCTGGGTCGAGAACCGCGTCGACTTCAGCCTGCCGAAGAACCAGCTGACCGCCGGCATCGCCCTCATCATGGGAATCGCCAACTTCACCATCGTGCTCGGCGACGTTGAGTTCACCGGCATCGTGCTCGGCACGGGCGCCGCGATCGTGGTGTACCACCTGATGAACGGCCTCGGAAAGCTGCGCGGCACCGATGTCGAGCCGGCGGATGCTGGTGGCGCTGGTGCAGGTGGTGTTGGTAGCAATGGTGCTGGCGCCGCGGATGCTGGCTCCAGCGAGCGCGCGGCCACGGGCGAGCGCGGGGCGTAGGAGCTCACCTGCGTTGGCGCGGGGCGTAAGTCATCCCAACCGCGTCGTCGTGGCGCCGAGAGTGCCTCTTCGCGTCGAGTGTGCCTGTTGGAACAGGCACACTCGGCGAGAATGAGCACACTCGGCGGGCGAGGCCATCACGGGCGGGCGAGGCGACCCTCGGCGGGGCAGTCGCCGGCGGGCAGCGCAACCCTCGGCGGGCGGCACGACCACCGCGGACGAGCGCGGGGCGGAGGCGCTCACCTGCGTTTGCGCTGGTGTTATTCACTCGCGCGGGTGCGATTACAGCCGCACGAGTGAACAACGACCGCACGAGCGCCGCGCATGCGAATGTGGCTGCGCCACGCACGCGGCCTGCGACTGCGGCCCGTGGCGCCGCGCTACCGCGCCACCACCCGCATCCGCCTCACGCCCGCATCGACGGCGCCGCGCACGTGCCCGAACTCCGCCGCCGCCACCGCCTGCACGAAGTCGACAAGCCCGCGGGTGATCTCCTCCCCGGGCATGATGTTCGGGATGCCCGGTGGGTACGCGGCGAGGGAGTCCGCAGCGACGCGCCCCACGGCATCCTCGGCCGACACAATCTCGTTGGGCGCGAAGAAGGCATCGCGCACGGTCATGCGCGCGGCGCCCCAGAGCGGCAGCGGCGGCATCCGCGACTCGCGGCGAACCGGCGGGTCGACCGGGAGCGCGTGCAGCGCGGCGACGAGTCCATCGATCGAGGGGGCCGCGGATGCCGCGAATAGGGCGACGATGCCGGCATCCGTCGCCATCTCGACGAGGATCCCGTGCTCCTCGGCCAGGATCGTGCGCGCCCGGTGCCCGTTGATGCCTCCGATGCGGGTGTCGATCGGGATGCGGAGCGGGTCGACGCCGCCGAAGCCGGGCACGCCGGCGAACCCGTCGGAGGTGATGCCGAACCGCCCGCCCGAGCGGACCCGCGCTCGGAGGGACTCGGCGATCTTGAGCGCTTCGCCGATCTGCGCTGCGCCGGTCGCCAGCCTGCAGCGGGCCAGGTCGAGCGAGGCGAGCAGCAGGTTGCTCTCGCTTGTGCTCTGCAGCACGCTCCGCGCGCGGTCGATGTGCTGCTCGAGTTCGGCGGCGAGGGGGCCGTGTCCGAGGTGGAGCATCGCCGACTGTGTGAGCGACCCGCCGAGCTTGTGCGTCGACGAGATGACGAGGTCGGCGCCCTGCCGCAGGGCGTTCTGCGGCAGCGACGGGTGGAATCCGAGGTGCGCACCCCAGGCCTCGTCGACGACGAGGGGCAGGCCGGCCGCGTGGGCGACGTCGGCGAGCGCGGCGATGTCGGAGACGAAGCCGAAGTAGCTCGGGCTCACGACGTAAACGCACGCCAGTGGGCCGGAATCGGCGCCGACGGCTGCGCCGGCGCCAGCGGCCGTATGGGCGCCGACGCCCGCGTCGGCCGCGTCCGCCCCATCAGCGCCATCGGCCGCGTCAGCCGAGCTAGCGGAATCCGCGAAGTCAGCCGCGTCACCCGCATCACCCCCGGCTGCCGCGATCGCCGCCGCCACCTCCGCGGCGACCAGCCCGTGCGCCATCCCGTCGACGACGACGGGCGCGACGAAGCCGGCCGAGCCTCCGGTCAGCACGAGCGCGTCGATGACCGAGGAGTGCACCGACCGTTGCACGAGCATCCGTCCGCCCGGGCGCAGGCCCGCGATCGCGAGGGCGGCGATCTGGTTGCCCTGGCTGGCCCCGTTCCCGAGGAACCAGCTGCGCCGCGCACCCCACGCCTCAGCCGCGAGCTGCAGCGACCGCTCGAGCGGGGTGGGAGCGGCGCCCATGTCGATACCGTGCATCATCGGCATGAGGTCGAGCGACAGCATCCGCTCGCCGAAATAGTCGCCGAGGCTGTCGCCGGCGCCGCCGTGTCCTGGCAGGTGGAAGCGGGTCGGATGCGTCGTGGCATACGCCCGCATCGCGTCGGCGTACGGGGTCTCGCGCTGGTCCATCCCTGAAGCTTAGGAGCGGCCGGTCATGGCACCTCCGCGCCGACTCTCTTGAGCACCTCGCCGATGAGCAGCGGATGCCCGAGCGGCCGGAAATGCCCGATGAGCGGCAGCCGCACGTTCTCGGCCCCCTCGAGGGCGCTGCCATCGGGAATGTACTGGTCGAACGAGCTGAACAGCGACGTGATGCGGGAGTTCACGCCCTGCTCGCGCAGCAGAGTCTGCACAATCGGATGCTCCGGCCGGAACTCGCGCATCGCCCGGCCGAGGGCATAACGGGCGAGCGGCGATCCGGAGAACGGCGTGTTGATCGCGATCATCCGCTCGATCCGGCCCTCGACGTCGTCGACGGCCATCATCCGTTTGCCGATCAGTCCGCCCTTGCTGTGCGCGACGATGACGACACCGGTCAGGTCGCTCTCGCGCAGAAACCGTTGAGCGAGGGTCGCCGTCTCGTCGATGGCGCGGCTGTTGAACCCGAGGGCGTGCACGAAGTGGACCGGATGCCCGCGGGCGTTGAGCGCGTCGGCGAGCTGGTCGAGATAGTGCCAGGTCTCGAAGACGCCGGGGATGAGGAGCACGGGAGCGCCGGTGCCCTCGTGCCGCTGGGGCGGGCGCATCCCATGCCGCACGCTGCGCGCCCTGGCCTGCGCGACATAGCCGTAGTCGCGCAGCAGCCCGCGGGCGAGCATCCGAGTGCGCGCGCCGAGACGGCCACCGATTGCGCCCCCGCCGATCGCGGGGCGCGCACCAATCGGCGCCCGCTTACCGCTCGGGTCCCGCTTATCGGCCTGCGCCCGCTTCGCGCTCTGGTCCCGTTTCGCGCCCCGGCCCCGCTTAGCGGGAGGCGTGGTTCTCGATTTCCTCGGCGAGGTCCTCGACCTCCTCTGGCCGCACCTCGAGCCCGGCCCGGCGGAGTCGCTCCGCGAGCACGTGCGCGACGTCGTCGTCGATGTGTCCCAACTGAATGTCGGCCAGCAGGTCGCCCGCGATCCCCCGGATTGACTGCCCTGAGGCCGTCTGCCCGCTCACACCCTTCTCCGGACATGACCTCACCTCGCCTTGTTTGCCCTTTAGGGTGCGCGCCGTTTCCACCGGCTTCAAGCCCCTTGACCAAAACGGGTAGCTGGCAGGGTCGAGATACTGCGACGATGGACCATGGCTGACTTCCAGAACGAACCGATCCAGGACGGCACCGGCGCGACCGATGACGAGAAGATGCAGGGGATCGTGGACCAGGTGAAGGCCGACGTCGATCTCGGCAGCGCGGATGCCGATGTCTCGGCCGAGCTGCAGCAGCGGTCCAGCGAGGCTGGCGTTCCGCTGAGCGCGGCCGACGCGGACGTCATCGCCGACGACATCGCCGACTCGCAGTAGGGCAACGCCGAGTCGCGGAGCGACCGCACTGCCGGTTGAGCAGGTCGCGCAGCAACCGCACTGCCGGTTGAGCAGGTCGCGCAGCGACCGTGTCGAAAGCCCACTACGGCTCCGACAGTCGCGCCACGAGCTCGAGAAACTCGGGCGAGCTGAACGTGACGAAGGCTGCGACGTTCAGCGCCACCGTGCCCCAGAACGCGAGCTGGAAGCTCATCTTGCGGGTCTTGTGCCGCAGCATCCGTTGGGCGACGACGGCTCCCGGCCAGCCGCCCACAAGCCCAAGCGCGAGAAGCGACCCCTCAGGGGTGCGCCAGCGCCCCTTCGCCGCGGCGGACTTGTCGTCGGCGTAGACGAGAAAAGTCAGGATGCTCGTGCCCAGGTAGAGGCCGATCACCCAGAGCGGCAGGTCCCGTTCGGTGGCGATGAGTACGAAGAGCACGACGAAGGCGGCGACCGCGAGGTAGCCGGCGAGGCCCAGGTTGAGCGCCCGCCTGGCCGGCGGCGGGGTGTCCTCCAGTGTCGCGCCGAGCGCAAGCACGCGGCGTGCCCGGATCTTGCCATCGGGCGTCGCCCCCATCTCGAAGGTGAACGCGTCGCCGAGGAGCGGCCGTCTGCTCGCGTCGACAAACTCGGAGATGTGCACGAACACGTCGGCGCCGCCGCCGGCCGGTGCGAGGAAGCCGAAACCGCGCGAATCCTTCCACGAAACGAGAAGGCCGTCGATGCGCTCTGCTCCGGGTGCCATTCGCCGATCGTAACCCCGCGCGGCGGCATCCGTGAAAGTGACCGGCGCGCTCCCGCCGCCAGTGTCGGCGGTGCGGGTTAGCGTCGGACACATGCGAATCCTTCACACCTCCGACTGGCATATCGGGCGCACCTTCCACGCCCATTCGACGGTCGAGAATCTCCGGGTCGTGCTCGCCGCGCTCGTCGACGAGGTGCGGCAGCGCGGGGTCGATGTCGTTGTGGTCGCGGGCGACATCTTCGACTCCGCAACGCCGGCGGCGGACTTCTACACCGTGCTCAGCTCCGCCCTCCGGCAGCTGCGCGAGGCCGGCGCCACGGTGATCATGACAAGCGGCAACCACGACTCGGCCACGCGGCTGGGCTTCCAGTCCGAGTTCGCGCAGCTGGCCGGCATCCACGTCATCACGCGGCACGACCAGCTCGACACCCCGGTGACGATCTCCGACGAGCACGGACCGGTGCACTTCTACGGCATCCCCTACCTCGAGCCGTCGCTCGTGCGGCACCACTACCCCGACGCGACGCTCACCACGCACGAGCAGGTTCTCGGCTTCGCGATGGACCGGGTGCGCGCCGACCTCGCCGCCCGCGGGGGTCGCTCGGTCGTTCTCTCGCACTGCTTCGCGGTGGGTGTCGAGGCGAGCGACGTCGAACGCGACATCACCTCCGGCGGCATCGACTACGTGCCGGCTGGGGTTTTCGACGGGCCCGACTACGTCGCGCTTGGCCACATCCACTCCCGCAACACGATCAGCGAGCGCGTGCGCTACTCGGGCGCGCCGCTGCACTACTCCTTCGGCGAGGCGGACCGCCCGCGCGGGGCCTGGCTGGTGCAGCTCGACGCCGACGGTCTCGGCGAGGTGGCCTGGGTCGATCTCCCGGTCCCCCGGAGGCTCGCCGTCCTCACCGGCACGATCGACGACCTGCTGACGGATGCTGGCCTCGCCACCCACGCCGACGCGTGGGTGGCGGCCGTGCTCACCGACCAGGTGCGGCCGCTCGACGGCATGCGCCGGCTGCAGCAGCGGTTCCCGCACTGCGTGAACCTGCAGCACCGTCCGCTGGTCACCGCCGACGCCGGCGACGACAGCTACGCCGAGCGGGTGCGCGGCAAGACCGACAACGAAATCGTCGCCGACTTCCTCACCTTCGTGCGCAACGGGTCGGGTCCGAGCGAGTTCGAGCGGCAGACCATCCGCGACGCGATCGCCGTGCAGGCGGCATCCGATGACCTCGACGAGGCGGTCGCATGAGAATCCGCACACTCGAGATCGAGGGATTCGGCCCGTACAAGCGGCGCCAGCTGGTCGACTTCGACCGATTCGCCGGGGACGGCCTCTTTCTCATCACCGGCAAGACGGGGGCGGGCAAGTCGAGCATCCTCGATGCAATCTGCTTCGCCCTCTACGGCAGCGTGCCCCGCTACGACGGCACCGAATCGAACCTGCGCAGCGACCACTGCGCCGCCGACGACCCGACCCGGGTCGAGCTCGTCTTCACGGTGCACGACACCGACTACCGGCTCTCCCGCAGCCCGGCCTACGACCGACCGAAGAAGCGCGGCGTCGGGATGGCGCTGGAGAAGGCCACCGCGGAGCTGGCCGTGCGCCGCGGCGACCACTGGGAGGGCATCGCCGCGATCCCCGCCCAGGTCGGCCCCGAGGTGCGGCGCATCGTTGGGCTCACCAAGGAACAATTCCTGCAGGTGATCCTGCTCGCCCAGAACCGGTTCCAGGAGTTCCTGCTCGCGAAGAACGACGACCGGCAGAAGGTGCTGCGCAGCCTGTTCGGCACCCACCGCTTCCTCGACATCGAGACCGCACTCGTCGACCAGCGCAAGGCGCTCGACGCGCGGCTGCAGACTGCCCGCGAGGCGATCGCCGTCGACGCGGCCCACGCGGCCGCGCTGCTCGGCGACCTCGAGCCGACCGGCGAGCCCGGCGAGATCGGCGTCAGAATCCCGACGCCGCTCGATCCCGACCTCACCTGGTTCGAGCAGGGGCTCTCCGAGCTCACCGACCGGCTCCTCGCCGCGACGGATGCCGCTTCGCACGCCGATGCCGAGTTCACCGCCGCTGACCTCGCCCATCGTGCCCTCGAGAAGACGCGCGCCCAGCAGGAGCGGCGCGATGGGGCGCGGAGCCGTCTCGCCGGGCTCGAGGCCGAGCGCGACGCCGTGGCGGCGGACCGGCAGGCGCTCGACCTCGCGCGCCACGCGGCCGCCGTCACGCCGCAGGTGACCGCTCGGCGCACCGCCGCCGCGGCGCTCGACGCCGCCCTGGCCGCCGAGGCCGACGCCAGGGAGGGGTACCGCGCTCACTCCGCGGGCGACCCCCCGAGCACGAGCGGCCTGCGCGCCGAGATCGACACACTGCGGGAGACTCTCGGCACCCTCTCCGACGCCGTCGACGACGAGGCCGCGCTTCCCGCGCTGACGGCCGCCACCGCGACCCTGCAGCGCGGGCGCGACGACCTCGCGGCCGAGGTGGCCGAGCGAACTGCCCGCGCCCAGACCCTGCCCGCCGAACTCGAGGGCATCCGCTCCCTGCTGGGCGAGGTCAAGGTGCGCGCCGCCGCGCAGCCCGACGCCGCCGAGCGCGTCGAGCGTCTCACCGCCGCCGAGAAGGCCGCGGCGTCCGCCGAGCGCCTCGAACCGAAGCTCGCCGCCGCACTCGCCACCGCGTCAGCCGCGAGCGGGGCGGCCGCCGCATCCGCCACCCTCGTGCACGAACTGATGGCCGGGCGGCTCGCCGGGCACGCCGCCGAGCTCGCCGGCGAGCTGCGCGAGGGCGAGGCCTGCTCCGTCTGCGGCTCAGCGGAGCATCCCGCCCCGGCCACCTTCGACGGCGCCCCGGTCACCCCGGACGACATCGAGCGGGCCCGCGACGCCGCCGCCGCGCGGCAGGCCGACCTCGACGCCGCACACGAGGCCACCACGGACCTCGACCGCCGCGTGACGGAGGCGCGCGCGAAGGCCGGCGGCAAGGGGAGCGCGCTGCTGCAGGTCGAACTCGGCGAGGCGCGCAAGAT
>Ga0326733_1000534_pt1 | contig 10977 bp, 13 predicted proteins | sample 14_GP2_308_FD_207946 | JGI IMG/M metagenome (GOLD analysis project Ga0326733, IMG submission 207946) | Glacier ice microbial communities from Ngari, Tibet, China - 14_GP2_30.8 | ecosystem: Environmental > Aquatic > Freshwater > Ice > Glacier | place: China: Ngari, Tibet | collected 2018-07-17 | reverse complement strand
ATCCGGTTTGGGCGAACGCGAATTTGCCCAAAGGAATGCCAGTGCAGGGCAATCTCGATCCGCTGGCGTTGATTGCCGGCGGCGATGCGCTTGAAAAAGCCGTCGACCGGATATTGGCAGCGTTTGCCGACCGTCCGCATATCTTTAACCTGGGCCACGGCATATTGCCCGACACCCCCATTGAACATGTTGAAAAGCTGCTTACTCTGGTTCGCAAAGGCTAACCAAGGAATGCCGCCACAATGACGGATATGATCGCTGTGCTCTATTATTGGCTGAAATCGGCCCACATCATTTTTGTGATTTTCTGGATGGCCGGACTATTCATGCTGCCGCGTTTTCTGGTGTATCATCAGGAATGCGCGCACGGTTCTGAAGAGGCGACCAAATGGATTGACCGAGAAGCCAAGCTAATCAAGATCATCCTCAATCCGTCGATGATAGTGGTGTGGGTCGTCGGCTTGGCTTTAGCTTGGCATATCGGCGCGATGCAGGAAGGCTGGTTCCACGCCAAATTGCTCTTCGTGCTCGGACTGTCGGGCTATCATGGCTGGATGGTCGGCTATTCGAAAAAGCTAGCGCGAGGCGAACGGACTTTGACTGGTAAGCAGTTGAGGCTATTTAACGAAGTGCCGGGGATAGCGACGGCGATCATCGTAGTGCTGGTGGTGGCTAAGCCATTTTGATGATTGAACGTCGAGAATTTAACGCAAAGGGCGCAAAGATTTTCAAGATGACAGTCGGGAAAATTGAGTGTGAGACAATGCAAACCTCTTCAAAATCTTTGCGTCCTTTGCGTTAAACAAAAAGTCCCGAAGACGTCGACGCCGCGATTCAGTTGACTATCAAAGCGGCTGGGCTTATTTAACTGGCAAGCCCGTCCTGGGCGTGAGGCGCGACTTTCACAATAACCGCGCCACCGACCTTACCAACTCCATCCGGTTGCTTTTATTAGGCCGGCTGTCATTTCGGACCAACGGTCCAACACACGGAATTTATTATGCATTTGAAAGAGCTGAAAAGCAAAAATCCAGCCGATCTCGTGTCGATGGCCGAGGAATTGGGCGTCGAGGGCGCGTCGACGTTGCGCAAGCAGGATCTGATGTTCGCGATCCTGAAGGAACTGGCTGACGACGGCGAGCAGATCATGGGTCTGGGTACAATCGAGGTTTTGCCCGACAGTTTTGGTTTCCTTCGGTCGCCAGAAGCAAATTATCTCGCTGGTCCCGATGATATTTATGTCTCGCCGAACATGGTGCGTCAGTTCGGTTTGCGGACTGGTGATACCGTCGAAGGCGAAATTCGCGCGCCCAAGGACGGCGAGCGCTATTTTGCTTTGACCAAGGTCATGAAGATCAACTTCGACGATCCCGATGCCGTCCGTCACCGCGTTAATTTCGATAACCTGACGCCGCTTTACCCTGACGAAAAACTAACGCTCGATTCGCTTGACCCGACGGTCAAAGACAAGTCGGCGCGAGTGATCGACATCGTCAGCCCCCAAGGTAAAGGCCAGCGCGCCTTGATCGTTGCACCGCCGCGCACGGGTAAAACCGTGCTGCTGCAAAATATTGCCAAAGCGATAACCGACAATCATCCAGAGGTGTTCCTCATCGTCCTGCTGATCGACGAGCGACCCGAGGAAGTTACCGACATGCAGCGGAGCGTGAAAGGCGAGGTTGTATCCTCGACCTTCGACGAACCAGCCACGCGCCACGTCCAGGTTGCCGAAATGGTGATCGAAAAGGCGAAACGTTTGGTCGAGCATAAGCATGACGTCGTCATCCTGCTCGATTCGATCACCCGCCTTGGTCGCGCCTATAACACGGTCGTTCCAAGTTCGGGTAAGGTGCTAACCGGCGGCGTCGATGCCAACGCTCTGCAACGTCCAAAGCGCTTCTTCGGCGCGGCCCGGAACATCGAAGAAGGCGGTTCGCTCTCGATTATCGCGACAGCATTGATCGACACCGGCAGCCGGATGGACGAAGTTATCTTTGAAGAGTTCAAGGGCACAGGCAACTCCGAAATCGTGCTTGATCGCAAGGTTTCCGACAAGCGTATTTTCCCGGCGCTCGACGTCGGCAAGTCCGGCACGCGCAAGGAAGAATTGCTGGTCGAGGAAGGCAAGCTCAAGAAAATGTGGGTATTGCGCCGCATCCTCATGCAAATGGGCACCATCGACGCGATGGAGTTCCTGCTCGACAAGATGAAGGATTCGAAGACCAACGAAGACTTTTTCGATTCGATGAACCAGTAAGAACCCTGATAACCATTATAGGCCGGAGCTAGACCTGTGATTGATTTTGTAACCATCCTCGGCGCTGCCGTTTCAACCGTAACGGATCTTGGCGGCCCCGCCGAAATCTGGGCGGCAATCGTCAAAGACTTTTCGAACATCACCGAACCCGCAGCATTTGCGGCTTTCATCCAGGTGCTGTTGATTGATCTGGTGCTGGCTGGCGACAACGCGATTGTCGTCGGCGCACTGGCCGCTGGTCTTCCACCAGAGCAGCGCAAGAAGGTCATTCTGATCGGTGTACTCGCGGCATTAGTCCTTCGAGTCATATTCGCCCTGATGGTCAGCTGGTTGCTCGGTATCGTTGGTTTGGTGCTCGCAGGCGGTCTGTTGCTCTTATGGGTGGCGTGGAAAATGTACCGTGACGTCAGCCGTTCGCACGCTACCGAATCGCCTGGTTCGCCGGAAATTGAGGGCGACGAGAATAGCGGTATTCCTGCCTCAAAGACCTTCGCTGCCGCCGCTTGGTCGGTCGCGATTGCCGACGTCTCGATGAGCCTCGACAACGTGCTCGCAGTCGCCGGCGCAGCACGCGACCACCCCGGAATCATGATCGTCGGCCTAATCGTAGCTGTCGCCTTGATGGGCATCGCCGCCAACATCATTGCCCAATATATCGAGCGCTACCGCTGGATTGCGTGGGTCGGTTTGGCTGTCATTGTCTATGTCGCTGGCAAAATGATCTACGAAGGCTGGAACGAAGTCAGCCCCTATGTCATTGCTTTCATAGGGGGTTAGGGCTTGTTGCGCTCGATTAGCATCGCCATTCCGATTGATGCTGGCGCTGTAGGTTCAAAGCCGAACTGGCTGTAAAGCATGTGCGCCGGACCATCGGCTATCAGGCTGACATAGGCCGAGTCTGGCGCGTTGTTATGAAGCCAGTCAGCCGGATGTGCCATGATTCGTTTGCCAAGACCCTGGCCCTGGAAAGCCGGGTCGACGGCGATGTCGCCAATTTGATAGGCGGTACCGCCGTCGCCAATGATCCGGCCCATGCCAACCGCTTTGCCGTCCAGCATGAGTGTCACGCCGAACAAAGTGTTGGGCAGACCCGCTTCGGCAGCGGCGATGCTTTTGGGACTAAGTCCGGCGGCGATTCTCAGTCGGCAGTAATCTTGAACCGATGGCGTTATGCCGACAACCGAGGGTTCGTTCACGCAAGATGCTCGGCGAAAAACGCGGCCGTCCGCGAATCTGCCAGCTCCGCCCCTGCATTATCCCGCCGATCCCCTATCTCAGTAGCGAATCCATGATCAAGACCGATATAGTCGTGCAGAGTTACCTTCGGATGGTTGTCTAGTTCTTCGTGAATCTCCGCCTGCGCGTCCGGCCCGACAAAATGATCCGCGGTCGGAATGTGGAGCATCAGCGGCTTCGCAATTGAATGCGCTTCGCTCAACATCTGATCGATCATCACACCGTAATAGCCGACCGACGCGCTGATATCGGTACGAGTTGCGGCCATGTAAGCGAGCCTGCCACCGAGACAATAACCGACGCAGCCGACCTTTTCGACGGGCGCCTGCCCGGCCAGACCGCCGCGTATCGCGTGGATTACGGCCTCAATATCTTTCACCCCGTCATTTGCTTCATATTGTCCGAAATAGCCGAATGCTTGTTGTAATTCTGCATCAACATCGGGGTTGAGTTCGACCCCGGGAGCAAAGCGCCAGAAGATATCGGGCGCAATGGCTAAGTAGCCATCCGCCGCTAACCGGTCGCATTTCTGGCGAATACCAGCGTTAACACCAAATATTTCCGGTATGATAATGATCGCAGCCTTGGGTGAGCTAACGGATGTGGCCATGTAAGCGGGTAATAGCGCGTCTTCGCCCAATGCAGTGACTTGTATCATTTCGCCCATGTGATTTCCTTTGCAGCAATTGCTTGATTCGCCGTTGTCATTATACTGGCCGCGAGCCTGCTAAAAAGGAAGGAGGGCTTTGCCTGATGAAAATGAATATTGAGATCGATTGCTCGCCCGAAGAGGCACGCACACTTCTAGGCCTGCCCGATGTAACAAAGGCAAACGAGGCCTATGTGGAAAATGTCACAAAGCTGATGAAAGGTGCAGGCGGCATCGAGCAACTGCAGGAAATTGGCAAACAAATCGCGCCAATGGGGCAGATGGGGTTGCAACTGTTCCAACAGCTAATCGAGACCGGTGCTAAGGCGGCATTTTCGGGAATGAAGCCCAAGGACAAGAAGTAGACACCTTATATGAATGCCGCTGACACGATCTTCGCGCTGTCGAGCGGTTCGCCACCGGCTGCGATTGCGATTATCCGGATTAGCGGCGCGCGCGCACTTGATGCAGTGCGGGTGCTGGCGGGGCGAGTGCCGGAGACGCGGCGCGCTTCGCTTGCAACCTTGCGGGCACCCTCTGACGGAGCTTTTCTCGACCAAGCACTGATTCTAACCTTCGTTGGCCCAGATACTGCGACCGGCGAGGATTTGGCTGAGCTGCACCTTCATGGTGGCCGCGCGGTGGTGAACGCCGTTCAGGAGGCGCTGTCGGCCATGGAAGGATTGCGCCGTGCCGAGCCAGGCGAATTCACGCGACGTGCCTTCGCCAATGGGCGGATGGATCTGAATGAGGCCGAGGGGCTAGCCGATCTGTTGACCGCAGAGACCGAATGGCAACGCCGTGCCGCGAGCGCGATGATGGGTGGAGCTTTTAGCAAACGAATCGAGGATTGGCGCAACGACTTGCTAAATCTGTCAGCGCTAACCGAAGCGGAACTCGATTTTTCCGATGAGGATGATGTTAGTTCTAAAAATAAGAGCTTTATATCAGATGGTTGCATGAAATTGCATAACACTATTGGGTCGATGCTGGCCGTCCCCACCGCTGAAAAGTTACGCGATGGCCTGCGCGTCGTGCTCGGCGGGCCACCGAATTGCGGCAAGTCGACGTTGCTTAACGCGCTGGTTGCACGAGAGGCGGCCATCGTTTCCGACATTGCCGGAACCACTCGCGACCTAATCGAAGTACCAGTGGCGATCTCCGGCATCCCGTTTGTTTTTATCGACAGTGCTGGCGTTCGCGACGGGACGACAGACAGTATTGAGGCAATTGGCATTGAGCGTGCTCGCGCGGCATTCGATATTGCGGACATGATCTTATGGTTAGGCGACGAGGGTGCTGGCCCAGAGCATTCAAATTTGTTCGAAATAGAGGCAAAGGCGGATGAGATTGCGCCGCGCAAAAGTCCGGGGGCATTCAGAATATCGGCTCTGACTGGAAAGGGAATGGCTGATCTGGTTGGCGCACTAACCGCTCGCGCCGAAGCTATGTTACCACCGCACGCCAGCGTCGGCTGTTAACGGACGCGGCGTCAGCTTTGTATAGTGCTGCGGCTGCCGACGATTGGCTTATCACTGCCGAGCAACTCCGGCAGGCAAGGCTTGCACTTGATGCACTTACAGGGCGGGCGCACACTGAAGACATGCTTGACGCTTTGTTCGGGCGGTTCTGTGTTGGGAAATGATGGCCTGTTTCACGTGAAACACATTGCTCGGCTTTGACCAATTGTCTTCCATCAGTTATGCGGCATCAATGAATCGGGATTTCGACATTATTGTGGTCGGCGGCGGACATGCTGGCGTTGAAGCAGCGGCGGTAGCTGGAAGGATGGGTGCGCGTGTTGCATTAGTCAGTTTTGATCTAGAAACTATCGGCGCTATGTCATGTAACCCGGCAATTGGCGGTCTCGGCAAAGGACATCTTGTTCGGGAGGTAGATGCTTTCGACGGGTTGATAGCGCGCGCAGCCGACGATGCTGCAATTCACTATAGAATGCTCAATGCATCAAAGGGTGCGGCCGTCCAAGGCCCGCGGACGCAGGCTGATCGCAAATTATTTAAGGCGTCGATTCAGCGACAGTTAGCCGCTACTCCGAACTTGCAAAGCATTGTCGGTGAGGCAGCGGCTCTTCTTTTTGCCGGTGCTAACGATACCGTTATTGCGGGGCTTATGCTTGCCGACGGGAGCGAGCTGAGAGCTTCGGTTGTCATTTTAGCCACCGGTACGTTTTTGGGTGGAAAGCTATTTCGCGGCGAAGAGCGGCTGACCGGGGGCCGAATTGGTGAAAACTCGGCATTGAAACTCGCAGATCAGATTCGGGGCAGTGGTTTGCCGATGGCTCGCCTTAAAACCGGTACACCGCCACGCGTCGACGGCCGGACGATCAACTGGGCGGTACTCGAACGCCAGCCGTCAGACGACGGGTCTTGGACCATGTCGGCGATGACCCAGTGTCGTCACGTGCCTCAACTTGCCTGTGCAATTACTCGGACCAATGCACAAACCCATGAGATTATCAGGGGCGGGCTAGATCGCTCTCCGTTGTTCAGCGGTGACATAGAAGGGCAGGGGCCTCGCTATTGTCCTTCGATCGAGGACAAGATATTTCGTTTCGGCGACCGCGACGGCCATCAGGTTTTTTTGGAACCGGAGGGACTGGATAGCCATCTGGTTTACCCGAACGGCATCTCGACTTCACTGCCAACCGATATTCAGGGGGCAATGGTCCGGTCGATGGTCGGGCTCGAACATTGCGAGATAGTCGTTCCAGGATATGCAGTGGAGTATGATCATATCGATCCGCGCGCTCTCGATTCGACGCTTGCCGTCCGTGGCTTTGATGGCTTGTATTGCGCCGGTCAGATCAATGGCACTACAGGATATGAAGAAGCCGCAGCTCAGGGCCTCATAGCCGGAATGGGCGCGGCTTGCGCGGTTTTGGATCGCGATATGCCGCCGCTTGACCGTTCCAACAGCTACATGGCGGTGATGATCGATGACTTGACGTTGCAGGGCGTTACCGAGCCTTACAGGATGCTTACAGCCCGCGCTGAATATCGGTTGAGGCTTCGAGCCGATAACGCCGGGACAAGGCTTACTCCAATGGCAGTAAATATCGGCGCAGTCGGCGCGGGACGGCGTGACGTATTCGAGTCTCGTGATGCCGAAAAAGCGGCCTTGCACGACGAACTGGGTGTCCCTGTCAGTGCTGACCGGCTCATCAATTATGGTATCGACGTAAAGCGCGATGCGGGGAAAATGCCGCTTCGAGATTGGTTACGCTATCCAACAGTTGGCGTTCGGCAGTTGCTCGCTGTTTCACGTGAAACAATAATTGACGCTATCCCAGATAGTCCGCTGATCTCTGAAATCGAACAAGATGGTCGTTATGCGCCCTACCTGGAACGGCAGGAGGCCGAGATTCAGAACTTGGCCGCAAACAGACAAATACAATTACCAATCGCTCTTAAATACCAATCGGTGGCCGGACTCTCAAACGAGATGGTCGAGAGACTGGACGCGGCACGACCTGAAAATCTTGCCGCCGCTGCTCGGGTCCGTGGTATTACTCCGGCGGCGCTTGCGGCCATACTGGTCCATGCCAAGCGCGCATTTCCTGATAACATTGCAGCATGACCGAAGATCAAGCACAAGAATGGCTGCGAGGTAACTTCGATGTTTCAAATGAAACGTGGGAACGGTTGGAAACCTACGTGGACTTTTTGCGGCGCGAGGCGGCGAGCCAAAATTTGATTGCCGCTTCGACAATGGAAAACATCTGGAGCCGACACGTCGTCGATAGCGCTCAGTTGTTGAAACTGTTGCCCGACGAACTGGAGAAAAATGCCAGTTGGATCGACCTTGGATCGGGTGCTGGCTTTCCGGGGATCGTGGCGGCTATCTTGAGCGCCTATCAAGTGACTTTAGTCGAATCGCGCAATCGCAGAATTGACTATCTCCACCGGGCCATATGCGTGCTTGATATGGAAAACAGCATAACGCTGGCTGGTATGCCATTGGAGCGATTGGAAACTGCCCCATATTCGGTCATCTCTGCACGCGCCTTTGCCCCGTTGCCGCGGTTGTTCGAGCTTGCAGCCCGATTTTCCACAGATAAGACAAACTGGTTGTTACCAAAGGGTCGAAATGCGGTTAGAGAATGGGAAGAAGTACAGTCGGTGTGGGACGGCACTTTCCGTATCGAACCGAGCGTAACTGACGCTGATTCGGGGATATTGGTCGGACAGCTGTCCGCAAAAAGGCAAAATGCACGATGATCCGTATTGCCATAGCAAATCAAAAGGGCGGCGTAGGCAAGACCACGACAGCGATCAACCTCGCCACGGCGTTGGCTGCGAGCGGCTGGCGAGTTTTGCTTATCGATCTCGATCCGCAAGGCAATGCTTCGACTGGTCTTGGACTTAAGCAGCTTGACCGCGTGCATAGCAGCTATGACTTGCTGCTCGGCGATGCGTCGTTAAGCGACGCGGCGATTCCGACGATAATTCCCGGTCTCGATATAATTCCCGCTACTGTTGATCTTTCCGGTGCAGAAATTGAATTGGTCGAATTCGACGACCGCACGCACCGGTTGCAGGCGGCTTTCAATAAGTCAGCACGTGATTGGGACATCTGCCTTATCGATTGTCCACCGTCGTTGGGGCTGCTGACTATCAATTCTATGATAGCAGTCGATTCGGTGCTTGTGCCGCTTCAATGCGAATTTTTCGCGCTTGAAGGATTAAGTCAATTATTACAGACGGTTGAGCGAATTCAAAAACGGTTTAACCCCAATCTGTCGATAATGGGTGTTGCGCTCACCATGTATGACAAGCGTAACCGACTTACCGATCAGGTGGCCGACGATGTGCGTTCGTGTTTGGGAACGCTAGTGTTTGACACCGTCATTCCGCGCAACGTTCGCCTGTCCGAAGCGCCCAGTCATGGGCTGCCTGCGCTGGTTTATGACCATAAGTGCAGTGGTTCGGAGGCTTACATTAAATTGGCTAGCGAACTTATTGGCCGTTTGCCTACTCGAGAGCTCGCAGCATGACCCAGCCCGACGAATCTGCTGAAAAATCGCCGCTCCGCAAGAAGATGGGACTCGGTCGCGGGCTTGATGCTCTGCTGGGCGAAGCATTGCGCGGAGATGTTGCGCCGCAACCGGCGAGTTTTTCGGGCGGAAGCGCAGGTCAGGGCGTTTGGACCATACCAGTTGGTGAAATCCATCCCAACCCCAATCAGCCACGCCGTCATTTTGCTGAAGAAAAGCTGGTTGAGCTGGCCGCGAGCATTGCCAAGCACGGCATCATTCAACCGATTATTGTACGATCACATCAGGGTAGCTATCAAATTGTCGCTGGCGAACGGCGCTGGCGAGCGGCCCAGCGCGCGCAAATTCACGATATTCCGGCGATCATCCGTGATTTTGACGATACCGAGACGCTTGAGATCGCGCTGCTTGAGAATATCCAGCGGCAGGATCTGAACCCAATTGAAGAAGCCGAGGCATATAAGAAGCTGACCGAGCTTTTTGGGCACAGCGCCCAGGCACTCGCTGATCTGGTTCATAAATCGCGAAGCCATGTCGCCAATATGATGCGGCTAATCGAGTTGCCGCCCGCGATCCGCGATCTGGTCATTGAGGACAAGCTTAGCATGGGCCACGCGCGTGCGCTTTTGGGCAGTGAAGACTCGGTGCGTCTTGCGATGGTCGTCATCAAGAAGGGTCTTTCGGTGCGAGCGACCGAAGCCTTGGTTAAAAAAGGTCGTGCGCCATCTACGAAGCCCAGCATGCGCGGAGCAACCCACGAAAATGCCGACATCCGAGCGGTTGAAACGCATCTGGGCGACCTGTTGGGTTTGAAGGTCAGCATCAACCAACGTAACGCGACGGGGGCAGGTGCCGTCACATTCGAATATGGCAGCCTCGATCAACTCGACATGCTGTGCCAACGTCTCACTGGTGAGAAATTCTAGCAATATCGGGCAATTTTATGCCGAACACTACTGGCGGTTAACCTTTTGTCCGGTGTATTCCAGGCTGAATCCCGCAGAAATACTGTTGGTTTAACATCTTAACCCTATCTGTAAGCGGCTTTTTCAACCGCGCCGATTAACCATGACGAAGAGCAAAACCTTATGATTCGCCGTGCATAAGCGGATCAGGATGCAGTGGGCATTCCAATCTGCTATTTGTCACGAAGGACCAGAATATGTTGAACAAGTCGAAAATCGCCCTGATCGGCGCTATCGCAGCTGCTGGCATGGTATCGACCGGCGCCAACGCTGCCACTCAAACCGCAACTGCAGAAGTCAGAATAATCTCTGCTGTTACCTTGACACAGGATGTAGGGCTTAACCTTGGCGTTGTAGCTGCAAGTGCTGCTGGCGGTACTGTGACGCTGCCTAACTCGTCGGATGCGCGCACCTGCGTTGGCGTCACCTGTGTCGGCACAGCTCAGCGCGGCCAGTTTACCGTCAGTGGAGCTGCAACCGGATTTGTGGTTCTTGTAAACACGCCGTTGTCGACCACGCTTGCTGGTCCCGGCGCACCAATGACGCTGGCATTGAGCCCGTCGCTGGTCAACTTCACTTCGACCGGTGCCGCACAAACATTTTTTGTTGGCGGTACGCTGGCGGTAGGTGCGAACCAGACGGCAGGCACCTACAATGGTACGTATACCGTAACAGCTGACTACCTGTAAAAAACCGCCGCCGTCTATCACGCAGCGGGATTTCAAAAACCCCTGAAGGTGCAATCCTTTGGGGGTTTTTTAATGCCTCCGAGCATCGTTAGCCGGTTGGTAACCATATCCTGTCAACGTGCACTTATGGACCAGTGCGGCCTGATCGGTCGTGCGCAATATAGGTA
>Ga0326733_1000533_pt1 | contig 10983 bp, 6 predicted proteins | sample 14_GP2_308_FD_207946 | JGI IMG/M metagenome (GOLD analysis project Ga0326733, IMG submission 207946) | Glacier ice microbial communities from Ngari, Tibet, China - 14_GP2_30.8 | ecosystem: Environmental > Aquatic > Freshwater > Ice > Glacier | place: China: Ngari, Tibet | collected 2018-07-17 | reverse complement strand
ATTGTGGCCAATCCAACCCCGCCACAACCGATAACCGCAACGGTCTCGCCCGGTGTCACCTTGCAGGCGTTGAAGATCGTGCCCGCACCGGTAGTAACTGCGCAACCGATCACCGAAGCCTGCGGCAATGGCATTTCGGGGTTAATCGCAACGCAAGCATGTTCGTGGATGAGCATCATTTCGGCATAAGCCGACAGGTTGAGCATTTGAGCAACGGGCGAGCCGTCGGGCCGGGTCAGGCGCGGTGCTTCGCCGGGCTTCCGCCGTGTTTCTGCGCCGAGGCAAAGCGACATCCGCCCGGTGACGCAATATTCGCAGTGTCCGCAAAAGGCCGACAGGCAGGTGATGACCGCATCGCCGACCTTGACCGTCCGAACTTCGCTCCCGACTGCTTCGACGATACCTGCCGCTTCGTGGCCCGGAATCGCGGGCAGCGGATGCGGGTAGGTGCCTTCGATAAAATGCAGGTCGCTATGGCACAGACCGCAGGCCGCGGTGCGGATCAGCACCTCGTGCGGCCCAGGGTTTGATATGTTGACCTGTTCGATGACCAGCGGTTTGCCAGCCTCGATTAAGACGGCAGCTTTCAACGTGTTGCCCCCATATCGCCGCTCGAAAGCGATGCCTTGTCACGCGGTCCGTGCTTGCCAAGTTCCATTCGAGCAATCGCGCGCGAGTGGACTTCGTCGGGACCATCGGCGAGACGCAACGTCCGCTGATGAGCATAAGCCGATGCCAGGCCGTAATCATCGGAAACCCCGCCGCCGCCATGTGCCTGAATTGCATCGTCGATGATTTTCAGCGCCATGTTCGGGGCCTGCACCTTGATCATCGCGATTTCAGCGGCAGCACCCTTGTTGCCGACCTTGTCCATCATGTCGGCAGCTTTGAGGCACAGCAATCGAGTCATTTCGATGTCGATTCGAGCGCGGGCAATTCGTTCTTCCCACACATTATGTTCGGATATTGTTTTGCCGAACGCGACTCGCGACTGAAGCCGCTTGCACATTTTTTCGAGCGCTTCTTCAGCGGTGCCGATGGTGCGCATACAATGGTGGATGCGACCTGGTCCGAGGCGGCCTTGCGCGATCTCGAACCCGCGACCTTCGCCGAGCAACATGTTCGAGGCGGGGATTCGAACATCCTTCAGTTCGATTTCCATATGGCCGTGAGGCGCATCATCGTAGCCGAACACTGGCAGATGCCGCAGGATATTTACACCCGGCGAGTCGAGTTCCATCAGCACCATCGACTGTTGTGCGTGACGCTTGGCTTCAAAATCGGTCTTGCCCATAACGATAGCAATCTTGCAGCGCGGGTCGCCCGCACCCGACGACCACCATTTGACGCCGTTCAATACATATTCGTCGCCTTCGCGGCGGATCGAGGTTTCGATGTTGGTCGCGTCCGATGACGCCACAGCAGGCTCGGTCATCAGAAACGCCGAACGGATTTCGCCGTTCATCAGCGGGATCATCCAGCGCTCTTTCTGCTCGGCGGTGCCGTAGCGGAGGAATACCTCCATGTTGCCGGTGTCGGGCGCCGAGCAGTTATAAATCTCCGACGCCATGCCGATGCGACCCATTTCCTCGGCGCACAGGGCATATTCCATGTTGGTCAGGCCGGGACCTTCGAAACCGATGCTGTCGTCGACATGCGCGCGGCCAGAACCAGGCGGCATGAACAGGTTCCAGAGGCCAGCCGCCTTGGCGCGCGCCTTTTCTTCCTCGACGACTTGCAAAACTTTCCATCTGCTGCCTTGCGCTTGCTCGGCGTAATAGTCTTTGACGCGCGGCCGGATGAAGCGTTCGTTATGCTCGCGGATCCGGTCGCGCCAATAGGTCTGCTTCTCGTTGAGATCGAAATCCATGATTCGTCATCCTCTGCTAAATTTAATTGCGCGCTTAACTGGCAGACTTGGCCGCTTCGTTCAAGACGCGCAACCGTTCATTGTGGCTTTCGCGCGAAATCGGAAAATGACGGAGCACCGATATCCCGATTATGCCAATCAATAATATCGCCAGCATGTAATACAGCGCCATCCTGTCCAGTATTTCACCCGGTACTTGGCCGGCGACCGCCTCGCGCGGGAATTGCGACAGGCTGATGATCATCCCCGAGACAAATGTGCCAATTCCAACCGCGCATTTCTGCATGAAGAAATAGCCAGCGAAAAACAGCCCTTCCGAACGTCTACCAGTCTCCTGCTGCGACGCTTCGACGACATCGGCCATCATCGACACTGTCATGATCATCATGCCGATCGCCGCGGCGTTGGAGAAAATGACGAAGGCGAACATGAACCGGGCGTCGGGATTGGCCGGAGCGCCGGGGACCAGATCGAGCAGCCAGCTTGCATAAATGGCCGTGTTAAGCGTCAACGACACAATCGCGAACAGCATCGCGCCGTATTTTTTCCCCAATCGCGCCTGCACCGGCGGCACAATCATAAATGCGACGACCATGCTGGCAAACAGGATGAGCGCGTAAAGCGTCAGCTCGCCGGTCGTGAGCTGCCACAGGAACGAGAGCAGGTAGTTGGTCATCGCAAAAGTGATGCCCTGATTGATCAGGCCAAACAGTGCTGCCGATACCAGCCATAAGAATGGGCGGTTCGAAAGCGTGTTGCGCATGTCGCCGATCGTATGCCGCAAACTTTGGCTCGGCTGGCGGGGTGGGGATTGTCTGGCGACATGTTTATGCTGACCAAGCGCCGATATCAGAACGCCGCCGACAATCATCAATGTCCCGCACCAGGCGTAGGCCGTATAACCAGCGCGGTCGGTGACCCCCTTTGGCCCTGCAAAAAATACGCCGTAAGCGAGGATAAGGATGAGTAGGCCGCCAGCCCATCCGAACAGAAACCGGTACCGCGTTAGCCGGGTCCGCTCATCATAGTCGCTGGTCAGCTCGGGCACGAGCGCGACCGACGGGACTTCGCACATCGATACGAAAGTTCGCACCAGAACCGCGGTGCAAAACAGCCAAAGCACGAGCATCGAATCGCTGAGTTGAGGCGGATGCCAAAGCAGCAGCCATAATATGCCGAGCGGAATGGCCGACGCATACAGCCAGGGCAGGCGGCGACCCCAGCGGCTTTGGGTGCGGTCGCTCAATTCGCCGATGATCGGGTCGGCAAACGCATCGAAAATCAGCGCGCCCATGATGACTGCACCAACCAGTCCAGCCTCAAGCCCCAGCACCTGATTGTAGAAAATCAACAGGAACACGGAAAAGCCGTTGTCTTTGACACCGTACGCAATTGACCCAAGGCCGTGAAGGACCTTCAAAGATCGCGGAAGGCGTTTGGTTGTCATCAAACGATATGCCCGATTGGCGGTTTTGCGGCGAATCGCATTTGGACAGGCTCCTCTTCCACTCGCCATGCTAGGGGCGCGACCCCGCCTGTCAATTGCTTCGCAAATGACGTTACGGCAATCATTGCTCACGGATAAGCGCTTGCGTTTCGCCGGACGACAGCCCAAAAATTAGCCAAGCGATTAAGAGGAGAGCATGATGTCTGACCTTGAAACATTCCGCGCCGAAGCGTGTGCCTGGCTCGAAGAAAACTGCCCGGCCGAAATGCGCACACCGGTTAAGGGCGACGAAGATGTCTGCTGGGGCGGGCGCAACTTTGTGTTTCAGTCCGAATCGCAGATGCAGTGGCTGGAGCGCTGCGCGGCCAAGGGTTACACCGTGCCCGATTGGCCAACGGCTTATGGTGGCGCTGGCTTATCCGCCGCTGAAACGAAGATACTGCGGCAGGAAATGGCGAAGCTTGGTTGTCGCAGTCCGCTGAACAGCTTCGGCATCTGGATGCTTGGACCAGCACTGCTTAAATTCGGCACCGAAGAGCAGAAGGTGCATTATCTGAACCAGATTGCGAGAGGAGAAATCCGCTGGTGTCAGGGCTATTCCGAACCTGGTGCGGGCAGCGACCTGGTTTCGATGCAGACCTATGGAGAAGACAAGGGCGACCATTGGATGGTCAACGGCCAGAAAATCTGGACGAGCTATGCCGACAAAGCCGACTGGATTTTCTGCCTTGTCCGAACCGACAAGACCAACAAATATCAGGGCATCAGTTTCCTGTTGTTCGATATGGAAACGCCCGGCGTTTCAACAAAACCGATCAAGCTGATTTCGGGCAACTCGCCATTTTGCGAAACATTTTTTGACAATGTTGTCGTGCCGAAACATCAAATCGTCGGCGAACTAAACCGGGGCTGGGATGTTGCGAAATATCTGCTGGGCCACGAACGAGAGATGATTTCGGGCATGGGCGGCGACGGCGGCGTGACCTCGATTGGCGCCGCGATGAAGGAAATTCTGAGCGAAGAACCAGTGCTACGCGCACAGATGGCGTTATTCGATGTCGAAAACCTGACCTTCCGCGCGCACGGTGAACGCTTTATGGACGAATGGAAGACAGGCAAGGCGCATCCGGCGTATTCGAACCTGATGAAATATGTCGGCACCGAGCTGAACAAGAAGCGCAACGAACTGGTCATGTCGATTGGTGGTTCTCAGGCGCTTGAATGGGACAGCGAGCGTTCGAACGGCGGCTCAAAGGCTCGCAATTGGTTGCGGACCAAAGCGAACTCGATCGAGGGCGGCACCAGCGAGGTGATGCTGAACGTCGTGTCCAAACGAATCCTCGAAATGCCGGGGGCTTGATATGACCAGTGAAATTATTTGGAGTGGCAGCTGCATTTGCGGTCACGCGGGATATGTTGCTAACGGCCCAGCGATTTTTCAAGGACGCTGCTATTGCGCTGATTGCCATAAGGAGAGCGGGACTGGCCATGTATCAACGCTAGCCGTCGCTGACACTGTGCTTGAAGTTTCGGGCGAGCTGAATTCATTCACGCGTCCTTGTGATCGTGGTAGAACGATAACACACAGCTTTTGCCCCCTGTGCGCTACCACCCTGTTTCATCGCTCTTCGAATTTGCAAGGCGTGACAATATTGCGTGCAGGGACATTGGATGATGACAGCAACTACACGCCTGAAATTGCGATTTATGCATAGTCGGCGGCGGCATGGGATCAGCCGCCCGAAGGATTGATGGCATTTCCAAAAATGCCACCCGAATACGAACCGAACAATTGAGAGCAGCGAAATGGCAATGACACTCAACGACGACCAGGCGATGCTCCGCGACAGCGCGCGCGACTTCATGAAGTCGGAGGCCCCGACCGCGCATTTTCGTGAGTTTCGCGACAAGAGCTGCAAGGATGGTTTTTCGCACGGCCTGTGGAAGCAGTTTGCCGAGATGGGTTTTACCGGAATCCTGATCCCCGAAGCCGATGGCGGCATGGGGATGGGGCATATCGAGGCAGGCATTGTGCTTGAAGAGATTGGACGGAATTTGTCGCCTTCGCCTTTTCTGTCGACCTCGGTTGCTGCAGTTGAGGCATTGAAGCTTGCGGACAAGGCAATGCGCGAGCGATGGTTTCCGGGCATATTGGCTGGAGAAACCGTCATTGGGCTTGCGGTTGATGAAGGCGTGAAGCACCGACCCGATAATATCGCGTGCAAAGCCGAACGAAGCGGTAATGGCTTCAAGCTCACGGGGCACAAGCAGTTCGTGGTGCAAGGCACGTCGTCCGATATGCTTATTGTCGCAGCGCGCACGGCTGGAGAGACTGACGGTTTGACATTATTCGCGGTCGAAAAGGATGCAGCGGGAATGTCGATGGAGGCAGCGCGCTTGGTCGACTCTGCGATGGCGGCGCACGTCACATTCGACGGCGTTCAAGTCGATGCCGACGCGGTGATCGGCGAAGTCGATGGCGGCTGGAGCGTGCTGACCAAGATGCTCGACGCCGGACGAGTTGGCGCGGCGGCCGAAATGGTCGGTGTCGGGACCGGGGCGATGGATATCACCTTTGAATATCTCAAAACCCGAAAGCAGTTTGACCGAGTGATCGGCGAATTCCAGGCGCTCCAGCATCGCGCTGCGCATCTGTACGGCGAAATGGAAGGTGCACGGTCGATTGTGCTGAAGGCGCAATCCTTGCTCGACGAGGGCCATGCTAAGGCAGAACTTTATGTCGCGGCGGCCAAGGCGAAAGCCGGTCTTGCCTGCAACCTCGCGGTGCGCGAAGGTGTGCAGATGCACGGTGGCATCGGCATGACCGACGAATATGATATTGGTCTCTATATGAAGCGCGACCGGTCTTTGAACGAATTTTTCGGCGACGCCTATTTCCACGCCGACCGCGTCGCGACGATGAACGGTTACTAAAAAGGACAAGACGATGGACATTCAAACACTGTTTAACCTCGATGGCCGTGTGGCTGTTGTCACCGGCGGATCGCGTGGGATCGGCAAGATGATCGTCGAGGGGTACTTAAAGGCTGGCGCCGCCCGCGTTTACATCAGCGCGCGCAAGGTCGACCAGATTGAGGAAACCGTTGCCGAATTGGGCGGCCAGGTCATCGGTCTGCCATGCGATCTTTCGACCGTCGACGGCTGCCTATCGCTCGCCGCCCAAATCGCCGAGCGTGAAGAAAAGATCGACATTCTCGTCAACAACGCCGGTGCTGCATGGGGGGCCGACTTCGGCCAGTTTCCCGAGGCAGGTTGGGACCGCGTGATGGACCTGAATGTCAAATCGTTGTTTTTCCTGACGCAGGCGCTGCATCCGCAATTGAAGGCAGCGGCGACTTTCGAACGGCCGGGCAAAGTCATCAACATTGCTTCGATCGATGGCATGAAGATCAATCCGTGGCAGACCTATAGCTATCAGGCATCGAAGGCTGCGGTCATCCACCTGACCCGGCGTCTGGCGGCTGAACTGGTGAAGGATAACATTCTCGTTAGCGGCATTGCACCGGGCGCATTTCAGTCAGACATGAACAAGGCTGCACGCGACCATGCCGACGCTGTCGGCAAGGGCATTCCCTTCCCGCGCATCGGCACACCTGAGGATATGGCCGGGCTTGCAATTTTTCTGGCGGCGCGCGGCGGTGATTATATCTGCGGCGAGACGATTGCCTGCGACGGCGGCATTGTTAACGCTTCACTGCCGGGCAACGGTATCGCGCCTTAAGATCAGGGCCTACGCTACGGCAATCGGACCGGTTGCAAAATCTGCAACTGGCGCGATTCTTTTCGCAATTGCAGCAAACCGAACCGGGCGGCATATGGGCGTCAGCGGCAAGAAACTGTCGAAACGCACTTCAGCCGGCGCGGCTCTCTCCTCCTCTCTCCCTCGCCCCCGGTTGAATCGAACGGCCTCCATGCACAGCGTGGAGGCCGTATTCGTTTATGCTCCAGACTTCTCCGCCAAGTTGTCCACCGCAAACCCTCCGGCCTGTGGATAACTTTGCATTTTTATGTTTGCGCGACTCAATTTCCATGACACTTTCAAGTCATCAGGCAGGACCGCCACAATGCAAAGTAGAACCAGCAATGGGAAAGCAGAGCGGAATGGTTCGAATGTCGGATCACCAAATTAGTCGGCAAGTCTTTCTTCGGAAAGAAAAATGTGATCAAGGAGGTGGGTACCCAAGAAAACGAATATCAAGTGCGGCTGTTCGCAAGTTCATCAACGCCGGATAGGACACCCAAGGTACCAAGGTGAACCAGTAAGGGCTTCGGCCCAAGCTGGGGAACCAGACGTCAGATGACGGAAAGAATGACCTTCGGGTCAGGGACTTCCAAATTCAGACGCAGTGGCCGCTGGTAGCAATACCAGCGGCCATTTTTCGATTGTGGTTCTAGACGCGGCGTTTGATTGACCGCCACATTAACCTGACGGCCCAATCTAAATCGCTAGCATCAACGACATATCGTGCGGTTCAGGCTGAATATACTTTTTCAACGACTCCACAATGGCGTCAGTGATATCTCCTTGCAAAATGAGCAAATCCGCAAATTCATGATCAAGGTTTTTCGACCAAATATGGTTTCCGTCTTCCGCGTCAATAAGCTGCGCGGTTACACGGGCCCGGCCTCCGGCAATCCGCACGCTTCCCTCTATTATGGCGGCCACATTAAGCTGATCGGAAATTTGGCGCACATCAATGTTACGGTTTTTGAATGCAAAGCTCGACGTGCGTGAAGATACTTTAAGCCCGGGTATCCGTGAAAGTGCGTTGATCAATTCCTCCGCCATGCCTTCGCCCAAATAGTCAAGCTGCGGGTCCCCGGTCATGTTTACGAAAGCAAGCACAGCTAACGAGCTAAATTGTTTGAATCCGGTGTTGTGGTTGTCGTTGATGTACCCGACCTCCAGCCGATAACCGAGACCCCTAACCGTAATCAGCAATTTGGCATCGTCGCCTAGAGCTTTGCGCAACGCCACGACATGTACGTGTAAAGCATTTTCCTCAATGGAAAGGCCCGCCCAGACCAGATTGATCAGCTCATTTTTCGTTACAATTTCGCCATTCGCGGCGGCCAGTGTCGATAAAATTTCAAGAGCTTTGTTGCCTAAGGGAACGGGGCGCCCGTTCAATCTCAATTGCCTAAATGGCTGCAACGTAAACCGCCCAACCTTGATATTCAGATTTTGCATTGGTCCAGTCCACCAAAAATCGTGCCTAAGAAAATAAGCGGCAAATGTGCGACCAGTAACCATAGTCATAACAGAATACGCGCGACGGGTCGATATCTTTCGCTGACTTCAGGATAACTTCATCGAAATTTAATGGATACGCCAAGGACTGATGCCCGCCTGCGCCCTATAAGGCGGTATAAAATATGGATCAATGATGGGTCGCCGCCATGTACTCTTAAATGGAAGGTTTCATCATGACACTAAGACAAACAGTTCGCACTAGCTCGGCTAACCGCATAATTCGGGCTGGGATTATATTAACGCTTGTTGCGATCACTACGCCGCTGGCGGCCCAAGACACCATCGTTGAGGGTTCACCACGACGCAGTAACGATATCCAGGAAAGGGTTAGCTACGTCGACCTTGATTTGCGCGACCAGAGCAACCAGCAAATGCTCATTTCGCGGGTAAGGCAAGCGTCCAATCGGGTCTGCGACATTGTACTCCGTGGCCAATCGCCGATGATGAAATTCAATAGCCGTTGCCCGCAGAGAACGTATCAAGAGGCAAAGCCACAAATCAATTTGGCGATTGCCAACGCCCAGAACGGCAAACGGGTGGCGATAAGCTTCGTAGTCGCGGCAAGCCGGTAACTGGTTCTGGTGCACTCCAGCTATATTAGCTTTATCAGCTAGGACAGTCCCCGGGTGATTGGTGGACTGTCCGTGGCTGTGGTCTCCTGTAACGGCTGCGGAATAAGCGGCATTATTTGCTGGCAGACTTGCCCGAGCGGAAGAGGGCTGGCGAAAACACACGCGCGTCGCTAATGCCCTGCCATGCCAGAGACAGCCAACACAATCACCCCGCAAATCGTCGCCGACCACGGCCTCAACGAACAAGAATATGCTCGGCTTTTGCATGCGCTGGGGCGTGAGCCGAACATGGTTGAACTCGGCATATTCTCGGTGATGTGGTCCGAGCATTGCTCTTACAAATCCTCGCGCATTCATTTGAAGAAACTGCCGACGACAGCGCCTTGGGTGATATGCGGCCCCGGCGAAAATGCGGGCGTCATCGACATCGGGGAAGGTCCGAACGGTACCAAGCTGGCGGCGATCTTCAAGATGGAATCGCACAACCACCCGAGCTACATCGAGCCCTATCAGGGCGCGGCGACGGGCGTTGGCGGTATCTTGCGCGACGTGTTCACGATGGGCGCGCGGCCGGTGGCCAACCTCAACGCGCTTCGTTTCGGCCGGCCTGACCATCCCAAGATGAAGCATCTGGTGCAGGGAGTCGTCGCTGGCATCGGCGGCTATGGCAATTGCGTTGGCGTGCCCACCGTGGGCGGCGAGGTTAATTTCCACTCGGCTTATGACGGCAATATCCTCGTCAACGCGATGACGGTGGGCATCGCCGATCAGGATAAGATTTTCTATTCAGCCGCAACTGGCATCGGCAATCCAATCGTCTATGTCGGCAGCAAAACCGGACGCGACGGCATACACGGCGCAACGATGGCTTCGGCGGATTTCGGTGCTGATATCGAGGAGAAACGCCCGACCGTTCAGGTCGGCGATCCGTTTACTGAAAAGCTTCTGATCGAGGCGTGTCTCGAACTGATGGCATCGGACGCAATCGTCGCAATTCAGGATATGGGCGCGGCGGGACTGACGTCTTCGAGCGTTGAAATGGCGACCAACGGCAAGGCGGGGATTATCCTCAACATGGACATGGTGCCGTGCCGCGAAGACGGCATGACGCCTTATGAAATGATGTTGTCCGAAAGCCAGGAACGTATGTTGATGGTGCTCAAACCCGGTCGCGAGGATTTCGCCAAAGCAATTTTCGACAAATGGGAACTCGATTTCGCGGTTATTGGTGAAGTCACCGATACCGGGCATATGGTGCTGACGTTCGAAGGCGAGGTCGTGTGCGACATTCCGCTCGGGCCGCTCGCCGAAGACGCGCCTTTGTATGACCGGCCTACCGCTTCGAAGGAAGAATACAAGGCTTGGGCCAATGTTGCGCCTCTTGGCGACATCCCCGAAAGCACAGACATCGGCGCGGAATTGCTGAAGCTGATGGCTTGCCCTGACCTCGCCTCGCGCGCATGGATCTGGCAGCAATATGATAGCCAAGTCGGCGGCGACACCGCTCAGCTTTCAGGCGGCGACGCGGCGGTGGTGCGAATTCACGGTACCAACCGAGCGCTGGCGATGTCGACCGACTGCACGCCGCGCTATTGCTACGCCGACCCCTATGAGGGCGGCAAGCAGGCGGTGGCCGAAACCTACCGCAACATCTGCGCGGTCGGGGCGAAGCCGCTGGCAATCACCAACTGCCTCAATTTCGCCAACCCGCAGCGCCCCGAAATCATGGCTCAGATCGTCGGCTGCCTCGAAGGCATGGCCGACGCCTGTCGAGCGCTCGATTACCCGATCGTGAGCGGCAATGTCTCGCTGTACAACG
>Ga0326733_1000532_pt1 | contig 10984 bp, 6 predicted proteins | sample 14_GP2_308_FD_207946 | JGI IMG/M metagenome (GOLD analysis project Ga0326733, IMG submission 207946) | Glacier ice microbial communities from Ngari, Tibet, China - 14_GP2_30.8 | ecosystem: Environmental > Aquatic > Freshwater > Ice > Glacier | place: China: Ngari, Tibet | collected 2018-07-17 | reverse complement strand
AGCAGTCAATAAGTTTACATTTGCGGTGCCGCTTTTAGCTATTCGGGCATCTTCATCATACGGAAGACCATTAAAATATTTTTGCACATATTGATCTATCAACGTATTTCCGGGGCCTATGTCTGTAGAAAACATGGCAGCTTTCTTTAATTCTCCTGGCAAGAAGGTAAAATTGGAAATTCCGCCAATGTTTAGCATAATTCGATTTTCGCCCGACTTATGAAACAGCAAATAATCGCCATATACTGCCAATGGCGCTCCTTCTCCTCCGGCAGCCACGTGCTTTTGGCGGAAATCGCTTAACGTAATAATTCCGGTTTTAACGGCTATATGATCTCCATCACCTATTTGCAAAGTGGCGTTTGGATAAGATGCTAAACCGTGAAAAGATTTTGGTGCATGATAAATTGTTTGGCCATGACTAGCAATTAAATCCACATCTTTCGAATCTACACCCCATTCTTTCAAAGCCTTAAGAATCATCTCGCCATGCAATGTTCCGATTGATGCATTTAACAAGCAAACTTTTTGCAGATCAACTTCTCGTTTTGAAAATATGCTTTTTACATCCGCTTTAAAATCACTTTGATAAGGTACGGTCAAAAATTTCAAGATCTTAATTTTGGTGTTCGTTCCGGAGCCTTTACAGCTGCATAGTGCAATATCAAGCCCATCAAGCGACGTTCCGGACATTAGCCCAATAATTTTTCTTTTCTTTTTAGAAGCTATCGAATATAGTTTTTTGACGTTTAAATTCATGGCAATAAAGCGATTGAGTGCTGGTTGAAAAAGGGATTACTTTTTAAAGCTAAACTTTTTTGAAAAGCATTTTGTATTTGAAACACCATTGCTATATAAAATCTATTTATTTTTATTCTAGCTTGGGATTTTAAACACAGCCTTTATACTTATTTGTATGTCGTTTTAAACCGTGATACAAACAGATTTCCGAAAAACTAAGTCCAATTAATCGCCAAAACCAAATTATGTCAGAACCTGCCTTACTTCAAAAATCCCCTGTCCGATTGTTATCCTTAGATGTTTTCAGAGGCACCACCGTTGCTGCCATGATTTTGGTAAACAATCCCGGCGATTGGGGACATATTTATGCTCCTTTAGAACATGCGGAATGGCATGGTTGTACGCCTACCGATTTAATTTTCCCATTCTTTTTATTTATCGTAGGCGTTTCCATCAGTTTTGCTTTGGGGAGTAAAAAAGAAATTGCTGCCGATCATAATAAACTGCTTTGGACCGCAGCCAAAAGAGCTTTGATACTCTTCGCTCTCGGTTTAATTATCCATTCTTTCAGAACCTTATTAAAAGATCCTTCCCAAGTATTGCCTACGTTGAGAATTCCCGGGGTTTTACAGCGTATTGCTTTAGTGTTTTTCATCACCGCATTGCTTTTTGTTAAAACCAGCACAAGAACCCAGTTTCGCATCTTTGTTGTTTTGCTAATTGGCTATTGGGTCATCATGACCTTCATCCCAGTGCCCGGCATGGGTGCAGCAAACTTGGGGAAGGACACTAACATTGGAGCCTGGGTTGACCGTGGAATATTAACAGAGGCGCATCTATGGAGTGCCTCAAAAACTTGGGATCCGGAGGGCCTTCTAGGAACTTTACCAGCGGTAGCAACCGGCCTTTTTGGTTTACTGGTAGGAACCTGGTTAAAACGTAAAGATCAAGAAGAGGGCGTTAAAATTTCATGGATGTTTAGTATGGGTTTCCTCGCGGTGATAATAGGTTTGTTATGGGATTTATTTTTCCCGATTAACAAAGCCTTGTGGACAAGCTCTTTTGTATTATTTACTGGCGGCCTAGCCACTATTAGTTTGGCTTTTTGCTATTGGATAATTGATATCAACAAGTATAAAAGCGGCACCAAGCCCTTTGTATATTTTGGAGTAAACGCCATTGCTGTTTTCTTTTTATCGGCAATTTTGCCGCAATTGGTAAACCTCATTAAAGTGAGTACACCAAGCGGAGAGGAATTAGGCTTGATCCCTTATGCCTATCAAACATTCATTGTTCCGCATTTTTCGCCAGTAAACGCATCTTTAGTTTATGCCGTAACTTTTGTACTTATATGGCTTCTAATTCTTTGGGCAATGTACAAGAAAAAAATAATCATCAAAGTTTAACTCCAATGATAGAAAACGTATCTTTCGGCAAATAATGTTTATCTCAAACTATGAAATTATATAATAAATTATTCACATATGCTATCGCGATAGCATTTTCCGTTTCCGCTTTTGATGGCTTTGCGCAAACAAAAGCAAAAAAGAAACAACCGGTTAAAAAAGCGGCAACAGCAAAACCTTTAAACGAAATAATTCCGCTAGACAAGAATGTAAAAACCGGAAAACTGGCCAATGGCTTTACGTATTATATCCGTAAAAATGTAGAGCCTAAAAATCGGGTTACCCTATACTTGGCCAATAAAGTAGGTTCTATTTTAGAAAACGACGATCAGCAAGGTTTGGCTCACTTTATTGAACACATGAGTTTTAATGGTACAGCAAATTTCCCTAAAAATGAATTGGTAAATTATCTTCAAAAATCAGGCGTACGCTTTGGAGCAGATTTAAATGCTTACACGAGCTTTGATCAAACAGTTTATCAATTACCGATTCCAACTGATGACCCGGAAATTGTAAAAAACGGATTTCAAATTATGCGTGATTGGGCGCAAGCTGCAACCTTAGATTCTGCTGAAATTGAAAAAGAAAGAGGCGTAGTTTTAGAAGAGAAAAGATTGGGTAAGGGTGCGCAGCAACGGATGCAAGATAAATATCTGCCGATGCTATTTAACAATTCCCGCTACTCAAATCGTTTGCCTATTGGTACCGAAGAAGTTTTGAAAAATGCAAAACTGGCAACCTTTAAACAATTTTATCAAGATTGGTATCGCCCGGATTTACAAGCTTTAATTGTAGTGGGAGATATGGAAGTGAGCCAGGTTGAACAATTGATTAAATCAAAGTTCTCTGATCTTAAAAATCCGGCTAAACCAAAATTGCGCATTGATTATAAAATTCCGTTGTTGAACAAAAACCAATTTATTGTAGTTACTGATAATGAATTCCCGGTTACGGTAGCTCAAATATTAATTAAACATCCGCAAAGTAAACTGGTTACCCGTACAGATTACCGCAATAGCATTGTCCGCAATTTGTTCAATCAAATGATTCAGGATAGATATACCGAGCTTACCAAACAAGCCAACCCACCGTTTTTACAAGGTGGCGCAAATATTAGTGGTTTCCTGGCGGGATTAGATGCTTACACCGCTTACGTGGTAGCTAAACCAGGCGAATTAGAAAAAGGCTTTAAAACCATCTTAACAGAAACTGAACGAGTTAAGAAATTTGGTTTCACTCAAACAGAACTTAACAGAGCCAAAGATGCTTATCTGGTAAGCATGGAATCCGCAGTTAAAGAAAAAGATAAAACAGCGTCGGACAATTTTGTAAATGAGTATTTGCGTAATTTTTTAAACAAAGAAGCGAGCCCAGGCATTAGCTATGAATACGATTTAGCAAAAACGGTAACTCCTGGTATTACTCTTGCGGAAGTTAATAGCTTATCCAAAAAGTACATTACTGAATTAAACCGGGATGTGATTATTATGGGTCCTGAAAAAGATAAAGCAATTTTACCTTCTGAAGCTACCGTTAATCAATGGATTGCCAACGTAAAACAAGAAAACGTATCTGCTTACAATGACGAGGTTTTAGATAAACCTTTGCTAGCAACCACGCCAGCCGCAGGTAAAGTAGTGAGTGAAAAAAAGATTGCTGAAATTGGTGTAACCGAGTTGACGTTAAGCAATGGCGTAAAAGTAGTTTTAAAGCCAACCAATTTCAAAAATGATGAAATTACCTTCTCAGCATTTAGTCCGGGTGGTACTTCTTTGTATAGCGATGCCGATTTTCAATCAGCTAATAACGCAGCGAGTATTGTAAGTTCAAGCGGGATTGGAGTTTTTAACTCCATGCAGTTACCCAAGTATCTGAATGGAAAAAAAGCGTATGTGTCTCCTTATATCGGCGAATTGAATGAAGGCATATCCGGGTACGCTACCCCTAAAGATTTAGAAACCGCTTTGCAACTAACCTATTTATATTTCACCCAACCTCGTAAAGATTCCGAGATTTTTAAAGGAATCATTTTGCAACAAAAAGGTGGTTTGGCAAATAGAAGCGAAAATCCGGGAAGCGTATTTGCTGATTCTGTTTCTGCACTTTTAGGTAATTACAACATTCGAAGAACAGGGCCAAGCATCGAAAAAGTAGATCAAATTAATTTAGATCGTGCGTTCGAAATTTATAAAGATCGCTTTGCCGATGCCAGTGATTTTACTTTTACATTCGTGGGAAATTTCGATGTGGAAAAAATAAAACCGCTTTTGGAGCAGTACTTAGGCAGCTTACCATCTACAAACCGCAAAGAAGAAGGAAAAGATTTAGGCATTTACATTCCGGCAGGTAAAATTACCAAATCGGTTTACAAAGGCAGAGAGCCGAAAGTATCTGTACGTTTAGTTTTTAGTGGAGAGCATACGTTTAACGAAGAAAGCAATAATCAATTAGAAGCTTTGGCAGAGGTATTAAACATTAAACTGATTGAACGCTTACGTGAAGACGAAGGTGGCGTTTACGGCGTTGGCGCAAGAGCGAATTATGCAAAATACCCTAAACAACGCTATAGCTTTTACATCAACTTTTCTTGTGGCCCAGAGAATTTAGAGAAACTAGTTGCCTCTACATTAGATGAAATTGAAAAAATTAAAAAGAACGGCGCACAAGCCATTGATGTAGAAAAGTTCAGAGCAGAAGAGCGTCGTACCACCGAAATTCAACTAAAAGAAAACAACTTTTGGCTAAGTTATTTAAGCGGTCAGTTGCAAAACAACGAAGATCCGAAAGGAGTTTTAACCTACTTAGAGTCGTTAAAGAAGGTAAATCCAGAAAATTTAAAACAAACAGCTAACAAATATTTAAGTGGCGATAATTTTATCCGCCTGCAATTATTGCCTGAAAAAAAATAGATTAACCTAGCTATTGATAAAACGCTTGGAGAATAAAAACCTTCCCTAAACGTTTAAGTTAAGTGTTTAATAAAAAAAAGAAAGCCGATGAATTTTTCATTGGCTTTCTTTTTTACTGATTGAGCTCCTCACATAGTTTATTATATTCAAATTCATCAATTCATAAATAGGACCTAAATCACTATCCACCTAATCACAATACTCATCACTCAATACTCAAATCCATTAAAAAGCTATAACTCTCAAATCTCACATCTCATATCTATCAATCTCACCAAGCTATAAAGTCTCCAATCTCACATCTCATATCTCATATCTAAACAAAATGAAGTTTCTACACATCTTAAACGGCGATGCAACCAATTTCAACAAACGGGATTACCTAGTGATGTGATTGTTTGGCGAGAAGTATTGTCGGAAGGGCCGGTGGATAAATTTGATACCTATCACGATTTCTTTTACAACCGATCAAAGTGGGTAAAGAGTATTTGCAACGTCGATTTTGCCAACTATAATCAAAAATTGATTTACAAAATCAACAAAATCAAAAATTGTGTTCGATATAATGAAGTGATTCTTTGGTTTGAGTACGATTTATTTTGCCAAATAAACCTAATATTTCTGTTAGATTATTTGAACAAACGTAAACTTACAAACACGGTTATCTCGCTTATTTGTCCTGCAAGTCATCCAAATCATCCCGGTTTTAGAGGCATTGGTCAGCTAACACCTCAAAAACTATCCGGTTTAATTTTTGACAAGGTTGCACTAATACAAAGTGACTTGAACTTGGCCTCAATTGCTTGGCTGGCCTATTCGAATGGCGAAAAAGCAAAAATTGAAGAAGTTTTGAACCTCCCTTTTGGACAGTTAGATAAGCTTAAACCCGCATTACAAGCCCACCTAAATCGTTTCCCAGACGAAGAAACCGGATTAAACCCCATCGAAAGTTTGCTGATTAATATTACCAATTCAGGCATTACCAGTAGAAGCGAAATTTACAACGAATTTTGGAAAACCGCCGCCATTTACGAAATGGGCGATGCACAGATTGACACTTGTTTAAAAGAATTATTGAATAAGAATTTGATTCCGAGGGTAAATTAATTTAGTGAGAGCTTTAGTTTTTGGGCGTTCGAGCGGGCTTTCCGTTGCAATCTTTTTGCTGGAGATGCAAAAAGGATTCTCACTTCAATCTTGAAGATAACTCTTTTACATATTCGACTTTAGGAATTATCGTTAACAGAATCCCAGCCGATAACACCTGAATAACCGATTTTCGGCCTTGTTTGGTGGGTTGAGTACAGTCAAAGCCTAAGCAGAACCCTTCAAAGCATCAAACGCAGCCGTGGGGTTTTTTGCTTACTTTTTTTGCCTTCAGAAAAAAAGTAAGTCTCGAGGAAGCGACTGCAGTTAATAAATGGCAGAACATTTTTTCTCTCAAACCACAGCCTGAACTTTCAATGTCCCCGACTAAATTTCCCGGCCAGCCGGCATTTCTTTCCTAACGCAAAACCAGACATCTCGTTCAGCAAATTGTTAAAGCCATACCTATCTTACGAAACCACTTTACTTAGCTTCACTAGTTTCGCCAGTTTTTATCCCCACCACATTAGAGCTTTCACTCTCATTCTTAAGTCTATCAATTGCCGTTACCACATACGTGTATCTGCTATTGGCTAGGACTACGGTATCTGTAAAACTTGTTTGCGTGGCATCGAATGATATCTTGAGTATATTTTTAGGATTATCAATCGAGATTTTATCACCCTCATTAAAACGATAAATCACGTATCCATAGGCAATGTCGCCGTCCTTTGCCTTTAGCGGTTCCTTCCAATTTAATTGAGTACTATTTTCAATTACTTGCACTCGTAATTCCCGAGGAGTATTCGGAATAACGCCATCTAACCATAACATGGCAGGTTGTAAAGCAGGTAACTTGTAAAAATCTGTCCGCAACGAGTCATTCAATCCCGCAAGGTTATCTCTTAATGATTTTGAACTAAAAAATACACTTCCCTGAACCCGGGCATTGGTTCTTAAATATCTGATTTGATCTGGAACTTGAGTTTTTTCACGCCAACCTTCTCTTTTTTCCATAGCCCGGTAAGCTCCTTGCCCAATGTACAAGTGCTTTCCGTAGGTATTATTGCTCCACCAATCAACCAATTTCTCGTATGGTGCTGCTCTGTAAAAAAACGGGAAATAAACTTGCGGATTAATATAATCGATCCATCCTTCCTTTATCCACTTACGGGCATCGGCATAAAGCTGACCGTAACCATCCAATCCGTTGCTTTCTGAACCTTCCGGGTCTTGTGATAAATTTCTCCAAATCCCAAACGGACTAATTCCAAATTTCATAAAGCTTTTAGCTGTGTGAATACTGTCAGATAAATTATGTATCAGGGTATCCACATTGTGCCTGCGCCAGTCAGCAATCTTATCAAAATCAGCTCCATAGGCTCTGAAAGCCTCCTGATCCCGAATAACCATCCCTTTTTCGGGGTAGGGATAAAAATAATCGTCGAAATGAACCGCATCAATATCATAGTTTCGTACCACGTTCATGATTACCTGAATAATGTATTCACGTACTTCCGGAATACCTGGATTGAATAGTTTCTGACCGTTGTAGGTAAAAAACCATTCGGGGCGGGTGCGTGTAATGTGATTATAGCTTGTATGTGACTCATTTAAACTCATGGTTGCCCGATATGGGTTAAACCATGCATGCAATTCCATGTTTCGCTTATGGCATTCTTCTGTGGCAAAACTTAGCGGATCGTAAAATGGCATCGGGGCTTTTCCCTGTTTGCCGGTTAAGTATCGGCTCCATAACTCATTGCCCACTCCGTAAAATGCGTCGGTAACTGGTCGCACTTGTAACATAATGGCATTAAGGCCACTGCGTTGATGATGGTTTAAAATGTTTATCAATTCACTTTTTTGAGCTTCGGTTGATAATCCGGGGCGGGAAGGCCAATCGATATTTGCCACTGTAGCAACCCATGCGCCTCTAAACTCACGTTTAGGAACCAGCGTTGTTGTATCTTGAGCCAATACCAGGCTGGTTTTTACAAATAATATAGCTAGGAGAATCGAAGGTGATGTTTTAAACATTATAAAGTCAATAGGTATAAAAGCAGCAAAGATAATTAATCTGTTATCCTAACGGGATAAAACTCTATTTATGCTGTACGAAAAATACAAAATACATGTTTCCTTAAAACAGTTAAATGAGATATTGCATCATACATACTTCATTTGCTGAAGGAAAGAATTCATTAAGAGAGCTGCAAGACAATAAAACTGTTATTAAATAAGTTGTAATGTTACTAAAACAGCAATGTTCGGGCGTATTTGTAGTATAATTGGAAAATATTTTAAACTTGTTGCCTATTTACATTGTTAAGATATTTTGGTGGCCGCTAAAGCCCTTATCATTGCCCTTAGTTGTTGGGCTTAATGACCGCCTAATAATTTTTAAATAATTTTTATTTAATTTAGACTGAACCTATTCAGATTAATCATGGAAAACACCAATACAAATAAAGAAATTGAGCCTCGTAAAGATTCGAACAAAATTTATTTTCTGATAGTTGTCATACTAGCATTGCTTGGAACAAACGCTTATCTCTTTTTTAAAGACAAAAAAGCGAGCGAACGGGTTGTTACCATCGGCGACGAAAAAGCCAGGTTGCAAACAGTGATGCAAACGGAGATTGATAAAATTGAAGCTGAATTAGATAACTCGAACAGTGCGAATGTGAAGCTGTCATCTCAATTAAAAGAAGAACAAGAATTAGCCCGGGCTAAAATAGCATCGCTTAGGGCAAGTTTAAGTAGAGGAACCCTTACAAAAGGGCAATTAGACAAGGCTGAAGAAGACCTGAAGCAATTAAGGTATTTTGTTACTAAATACACTGCCGACATTGAGGATTTGAAGAAGCAGAACGCCACGTTGACCGTAGAACGTAACACCCTAAAAACAACGGTAGATTCTGTAACGGCGAAGGTTACCGAGTATGAAAAACAAAATCTGGAGCTAAGCACTCAAGTAAAGGCAGCTGCATCTATAAAAACAGGTAATGTAAATATCATCCCTATCAAAGTTAAAAGTAGCGGGAAAGAAACCGATGTTTCCAGAGCTAGCGCCACAAATAAATTGCGTTTAAATTTCAGTGTTGTAAATAACTCAATTGCAGACAAAGGAATGCACGATATTTACATCAGAGTAATCGATCCGAGTGGAAATCTTATCGTATCTGATAACGGAAGCATGTTTGTAGCAGATGAAGATGAGTTGCAATACACCTATAAATCTGCCATCGAGTTTGCAAATGATGGTAAAGAATATTCAATTGACTGGACAAACCCAGGTAGTTTTTCAAAAGGAACTTACACTGTAGTTTTATATTCCGATGGTTACACCATGGGCCGAGGATCTGTTTCTTTAAAATAGGTTATTCATATTTATACTTAAAACGCCTTGATTAATTTCAAGGCGTTTTTTGCTTTTTCATAGCGAGCTTAGTTGTTAAGTATTTGATTGTTAGATAATTAAATATACAACTTTACTTGTTTTTTTACAAAAATAAATTAGTAAATATTAATCGAACACAGGTTTATTAGGAAAGGATTGTCAATGCGAAATAAATTTTCCATAATAGTTTTGGAGGTCGGCTTCATAAGATTCACTTATTGTTTGCCTTGGAACATATTCAGGACTGTTTTTTACGTTATCTACTGCAGCATTTACAATTACTGTAGAAGTTTCCCATTGTATTTCTTTTATCCATCGAGGTGATATAAGCACTTCTTTGCCGGGAAACCAATTACCTGTATCAATTATCATAAAATGGACTTTCCATGTGCTGTCTTCTATAATAAAATCTTCCACATCTCCAATATCGCCGTCAGTTGCTTTAATGTTATAACCTGTTACACTATCGGTACTGCGTAAATGCGGGTTATCATTTGTTTGATCGTCATCCGTATTTGCTTCATTGTGAATTGCTTCTTCAAGGGGAACAGACCCCTGCATCATCATTCCAGTAGTACCTATACCACCAGCCCAAAGACCGCCTCCCCAATAATTTGTCCAAGGATAATGTTCATACAGTTTGATTTCATGTTGACGTGAGACTGGTTTTTCCGTGTCAATATCAGGGCTATTTTTTATTTGTTCCTTAGTAAGATTAACCTGAATAGCTTGTTCGTTGTAATCAGTGCTTACTACCGCCTCCGTAGAAATAAGCACTTTGCGACCCGAGAGCCAGCTACCTGTCTCTACAATTAAATATCGGACAGTCCAAGTGCTATCGTCGAAGTAAAAATCTTTAACTTTTCCTATCTCTCCATCGGTAGCGCCCATGGTGTAACCACTTAAATTTTTAATACTGCGTTTCATAGTTATTATTTAGATTGTTTAACTTTTTTGATAGAGAAGCCGTTAAAGATCACTCTACAAGCATGGGTGTGCCACCTGAATATTAACGGTATTAGAATTGCAATTGGTAGCAAGGCTTTAACAGCCCATCAGTTTCGTTATTGAAAAGCAAAAAGTGAACCACTGTTAAAATAGCTTATGCGGAAAGTCAATTGATTGAACAATTCTATTGTTTACTTTCTATCCCGCTGCATTTTTAGTCCTTCATCAGAAAATGCCTAACCACTATTATTCAATTTTCGTTTAGGCTTTTCAAAAACAGAAAGGTAAGTAGTGATGTCTTGTTCTTGAGTAAAAAATTAAATACAGCTTTATCGTACCAGAAGGCGTATTTGTCTGTGGGTTGAAACTATGCCGCATCGTATCCAGTTAATTTACCCCAAATATGGAATTATCAGTTCTTTTTTAGTGTAGGCTTCGTGCTTATGGAATGAATTTTGTGAATAGAGAATATTAGACGTTTGAGTTTTAAT